>Ga0153954_1001096_pt1 | contig 16237 bp, 13 predicted proteins | sample TSFL038MetaG_FD_102277 | JGI IMG/M metagenome (GOLD analysis project Ga0153954, IMG submission 102277) | Attine ant fungus gardens microbial communities from Florida, USA - TSFL038 MetaG | ecosystem: Host-associated > Fungi > Mycelium > Unclassified | place: USA: Florida, Wekiwa Springs State... | reverse complement strand
GTTTCAATCCGCGCCCCCGTACGGGGGCGAACTCCGCCGCTGCAAGTCGGTGGGCCAGCGGCGGTTAGGAGGCAATTTTCGCGAAATTGGGACGAATGACAAGAGATAGGAGGAGGGGGACGCAACGACTTTGACGGAAGTTTTCATCGGAAAACGAGTTACGCCGATCGCGAACCTCCCTGGTTTTCGATGCGCGCTGAGGGTTCGCGTTAGACGATAAGCGGGCCGTCGAGGTCGAACTTTGGGGTGACGCCGTGATGCTCAACGCGATGGCTGGGATCGGCACCCAGGAAGTAGAACCGAACGCTATCGACGTTCGGATCCATGATTCTCAACAGCCGATCACGACAGGTGACCCATTGAGCAGGGTCGACCTTCAACTCGAAAACCGACTGCTGGACTCGCTGGCCGAAGTCGAGGCAGGTTTTCGCGGCGTTGCGAAGGCGGCGGCGTCCTGCCGGCGTGATGGTCTGGATGTCGTAGGTTACCAATACGTACATGTGACACGTCCGCTCGACTCAAAATCGCTCAACTCGAGTCGGGCGTTATCCTTTCCAGAAAAAAGGAGGATAAGCGTCGAGATCGCCCCGGAGCCAGCGAGCGAAGAGGCGGGCTTGGAGGTGAGGAAGTAGACCCACGGTTGTCGATTCTGTGAGAAAGGGGTGTATGAGCGTGTCTCGCTTTCGCTGCTGCCAGGCGACGAGGACCGTCTTTCGAGTCGCGTCATCCATGACAACCGCACCGGTTTCACGAACCTGGAATCCCTCGGGGTTGATCTGACGGCGGTTGATCAGCGAGAAGGCAAGCCGGTCGGCAAGAAACGGGCGGAACTCCTCCATCAGATCGAGGGCGAGACTGGGTTTTCCCGGACGATCGGCGTGTAAGAATCCTACGCACGGATCGAGCCCCGCCGCTTCGCACGCCGAGCGAATGTCGTGCAGCAAGAGTGTGTAGAGGAACGAGAGCAGTGCGTTGATTCGGTCCAACGGCGGCTGCCGCGTGCGACCGGTGAAGGCAAATCCCTCCGGAGTCGGCGGTGTCGTCTGCAGAGCGTCAAAGGCTCGGAAGTACTGAGAGGCAGCCTCCCCTTCGAGACCGCGCGTATGGTCGAGGTCGGGAGACAAGGGGATCTCGATGAGCGAGGCTCCCAGGCGCCTTGCCTGAGCAAGGAGCGTCTCGCGTCGGGTTTCATCGGCGTCCGACGCGTCTCGCGCGGCACGCAGCAATACGGCTCGCGCGTTCGCGACCTTCGCCGCGACCAGGTTCCGGCTCAACGTTAGCGCAAGCACCGGATCGTCGGCGGCGCGGAATTGTTTGCGGCGGAGCAAGACGTTACCACTGGTCGGCCCCAGAACAGAGGCCAAAAAACGCCCATGTCTGCTCAGAAACGAAACGGTAATCCCCTGTTCGGCACAGGCACTCAAGCAAAACGGCGAACAGCCGATCTGCCCAAAGCACACCACGCTCTCAAGTGTGTGGAGCGGGAACTGGGCCAGGGTTTTCTTCTCATGACGAATGAGGATCGTCTGGCTCCGGCGCGCGAGATACGCACCTTGCGTCGTCACGAATAGCGTATTCAGATGATTTTTCATGGAAACTTTTCTTGATCAAGGGAGGTCGATCTCCAAATCGCTCGCGAGTGATCGGGCCATGTAGTCGTGCACCGACCTCGCATGCCGGGCGAGGTCGGGCATGCAGATCTCTCGAAGCGAACAGGCTTTGCACTTCGGTCCTGGTTCCGCGAGCGGGGTCCGGCGTGAACCGATCAACTCGTGAAGTCGCCCCGCAGTCCGGCGCGTCGCCGAACGCAAAGCGTCGTCAAACTCCACACGATGGAGACGGCGTGTCCGTCCATAGAAAATCTCGCCGGCCGGGATGAGCACGCCAAGCATTTCCTCAAGACAGATCGCTTGAGCACAGAGTTGGACGCGGTCGGCATCGTGAGGCTTGGGTCGGCCCCGCTTGTACTCAACCGGGACGGGGCGACGATGAGAACCGCGAGTGGGATCGGTTTCCCATCGCACAACGTCGGTGACGCCGATGAGCCCCAACTCGGCGCTGTGGACCGGCAATGCCCGCGCGACGCGACTCCCTGGCCGGGTTTCTGAACGGCCGCCGTGAGATCGCCGATGCATCAGGGATCCCTCGGCGGTGAACCGGTTCTCCGCCCATTGACGCTCCAGATGGATCAAGGCACACTGGCGCACGCAATAGATCAAATGCTGAAGCGCGGAGATCGGAAGGAAGTCGCGTTCGGCGTAGGGCATGGCGAATCAGCCTCCGATCACTTCCAGAAGCGGTCGTTCAATGCTCACGCCCGTGGGAAGATTCACGTCGTCGACCTTGACTTCATAGTCATCAAATGACCGAGCTGGTCTTTGCGCCCCGCTGCCGTTGGCGGACTTGAGTTGGACCTGAACGCGTTCGAATAGCCGGTGTGCGGGTGCGTTCCCCAAGATGTTTTCATGCTTAAAGACGATCAGTGACCGAGCGGCCATTTCGCCTCGCGCGGCCGAGCGGTCGCCGTCAAACATCCGACCCAGGGCCTCCCATAAAAGTTCAAGGTCCTTGCCGTTTTCGTCGAAGGTCGTCTGCTCCGCGAGTTTGGCATTAATGAAGCCGTGAACACGATACAGCCCGTACGGAACCGTGAACTTCCGGCCCATCTCACGGTCCTTCTTCTCAACATCCTTCTCATTGGTCACGGCGCATCGTGTAATGGCGTGTTCCAGAGCGACGATCGGATCGATACTTCGCGCGAATGCGAGTTGAATCGGTCCCCGCACCTGGCCGCAGTTGACCTCCGTGGTCATCACCGCACCAAAGGCCCGGATGTCGAAAAAGTTCTGACACATCCAAGTCGTCAAATTCTTGGCGGCTTCGGCGTCTTTGGGTAGCTTCTTGGACTCGGGCTTGAGCTTTAATTCCTTGTAGGCTCGCTCATGCTGGCGATTGAGCACACCTCGCTCCTTGATATAGATCTCGAAGGGAGGCTGTTCACCATGGAGCACGCCGACATAGTTGCGGACCTTCCGCTTGAGGCACACATCGGTCATAAGGCCATGGCCCGTTTCGGGATCGATGCGGGGAAGGTTCCCGGCGTCCGGATCCCCATTGGGATTGCCGTCCTTGACGTCGAAGAGATAAACGAAATCGAGGCGATTGTTGAGTGGCATGAGACTTTGTCCGCTTCCTTAACTTGAAAAATAGCCTTACCGCAAACATCAAATTCAGCGAGTTGGTACCGCAACCCTTATCACTTACGCACCCGCAACCGAGTCTACGCTTTCGCCAATAGACTCGGAGCCATTGGAGCCCTTCTCCTTGGGCTTGAAGAAGTCAGCTCGTTGATGGTAGTAGCCGATGGCGAAGAGTCCCTGATCGGCCAGGCCGAGGTGGGAAGGAAAACCGTTGAGTCGATCGGTGATTCCCTGAATCCGACGTTCCGCGGCGATTCGCCATCCTGTTTCGAGCTTGGCAAGATGGTGCTGACTGAGTCGGAGCAGCCTGGGAAAAACGCTAGAAGGGGTCGCCATCGCTGAGCCGAAGTATCGATCTTTGATCGTGTCGTTGATGCCCGGCAAAGCGTCTTGTTGCACCTTCTCGAGCGCAGCGAAGAGTCTTCCAAGGTGGTACGACGCCTCAGGCCTGTCAGAATCGAGTGCCATGGGGACCTCACAGGTCAATGAATTCGATTGACGACGAAAGCCGCGGTTCAAGTGGGCCTTGAGAATGCCGGCGCGGACAGCGTTGATTTCGTGATCCGCTCGGATTCGGCGGAGGATCGCTCCGGCAAGCGCCGCCGGATAGGGCAATCCTTCGAGGATGGCCCGCATCAAAGCACCCGACAGCAGTGGAGGGATGTCCTTCTCTTCGCGTGCCGTCTCGGCCAGGATTCGGCCTACGCTGGGAGCCTCGATTCCGCCCTTCCCCTCAATGGAAACGTCGCGAAGATGGGTGCCGAGATGCCTGACGAAGTCATCCAGTGTTCCCTCGCGCCAGAACCGTACGGAGATTCGGGCATTGTTGGGCGCGAGCCCCAGCACGGAAAACTGAGTCTCCGGCTTGCCGATTTCTCCAGGGTAGACTCCCCTCGCGATCTTGACGAGCACGGATTTGAGCTTCATCTTCAAGGAAGAGTCTTCAGATTCGGAAGGGCCTGAAGTCGACGCTGCCGACAGATCTGTCGGCTCCTGATAGGCTTCGTCCACAAGAGCCGCAAACAGTTCCTCGGCGAAAGTTGGAGCTTCGGTCCAGAAGAGGGTCGTCGCGTCTGCAATCTGAAGCTTCTGCGTCGAATCCTTTCGAAGGAGGTAATTCAGTGCGGTGCAGTAGGCGAAGGCGGCGCGTTGACCGACCGGAGCGTTGAAACTCTGATCGTGACCATAAGATTCGAATGCTTGTTTATTGAAGGAGACAATCAATCCTCCAGCCGATTGCGCCCCACGGACGCCTTGAATCTTCGGCTCGTGGAGCCGAGCCAACGGGACGTCGCGGTCTCCGTTGACCAAGCACATCCCTGATCGAGTATCACCATCGAGATCAGAGGCTTGGCGATCCCAATAGGCGCGGACCTGTTCGTCCTCGTGGACAAAGCGAAAATCGGAACCAAGGATCCGGAAGACAACGAAGCCGCCCGTCACAGACTCGAGCAGCGAGCGAGATTCTTCCGCGAGGGTTTGTGGATCCCAGGTCTTGAGGAACCGGCAGACGGCGCGGAACTGAGCGGAATCGATCGCCGACTCTAAGGCCTGATGCTTGTCGCGAAACGCCTCGAAGCAACGGCGGGTCCGTTCCGGCTTGCCGCCAGTGTCAAACCCGAGCAAATAGTCGGTCCGGTCCCAAAGAAAGTTCGGATTGATTCCGGAACCTGTCGGCTTCCCCGTACCGGGAACCACCATCGCGCGGGTGCGCTCTTCGGTGTCGTCGGAAGTCGTCACTTTCTGGATCGCGTGCAGCGACCCGTCAGAAGTGAGTACGACCTCAAAGGCGATCTTCTGCCGGCTGTAGCCCGGAGGAGAGACCCCGGCACCTTCATCATCCAGGAGCCGCTCGTAAAACGATACCAAGCGTTGAAGGATCAAGTAAGCACCTCCATTGAGTCACTCGGAGGGACGTCGATTACGCCGTCGATCATCGTCGCGCGGAAAAACCGCGCAGTGCGACCGCTCGCGTGGTCGATGTCGTGGAGCATGTAGCCAAGGTCCCTTGGGGAACCCCGCAGCTCATCGGGAGTGGGAGGGATGGCTTCGGGTGGACCAACCCACTCGAACGCGGCCGGAAATTCGCGGCAGCCGAGATAGGGCTGGTGAAACACTTGACCCTTTTCAATCCGACGTCGAGCGATATCAAAATGCTTGGCGGGCGACTCGTTCCGGTCAACCAGATCGAAATGGGCCTCAATGACGTAATCGACGTCGCGCAACAGAGTGGTTGCCCTCTGTTGGCGATCCTCATCGACATAGAGACCGAGCCGGCCTTTGCCGGTCGTCATGGCTCTGCGGGCCGCATCCGGGACCTTCGAGGCAACCTCATTTCTGCGGATGCTCGTCCATCGGATCGGTTTTAAGACGTGAATACGATCGATTCGCCAGGCGATCTGAGGCTTCCAGTAAATCGCCTCCAGAATCCCTCGGGCGGCCGAGGGGGTGATCACATCGTAGCTCACGCGCTCGACCTTCATTTCCGGCCGGGTGAAACAAGCCTGCTCACCCCAGACCCGAAGTCGGACGAGAAACGGGATCGTCAATAACGAGGCTGGCATTGTCAAATATTTTTATGCGCACACCTCTCCCACACTGCTTCGTTGCAGGAATACTTTGGGAGAGGATATATGTCTACTGTGTACTCGACAAATGACCAGACTGCAAGAGTGAACTCAGCAATCTGAGATTACTGAATGAAATCGGCGGGATCCCGGGGATTAACGGCAAGATCATCGACGCGCAAACCGAGTTGCTCGTCGTAGAGACTCTCTTCGAGAAGCACCGCGGTACGTCCACTGCCATCGTCGTAGTCCAATGAGCCTCGCATCAGAAGATTTTCAAAACTTTGCTTCGGCACGCTCACAGTGTAGCGCTGGAGTTGGCGATAGTCGTCGCGGTTGAGAGGCTTCGGATCCTGCACGCGTTTGACAAGCCTCTTACCTTCGGCACGATAGGGAACGACAATCGGCACACCCGCGTCGTCGATCATTCGGAAATTTTCTGCGACGGTGCGGAACTTGAAGTTCGCTCTCGAGGTCGAGAGGGCAAACGTCATCCGGTCCAGAACCTTGGCCTTGTCCATACGTTCTTTGTGTTTGGCATAATGGAGGCGGAAGAACGCATCAATCGTGTCGAGATCGAGGATATCCGAGTCATCGTGGAGGATCTCGCTGGTCGTTTCGATCGTCGACTCAAGCCCACGTGGGAGCTTGACATCGATCGGCTCGAAAATGTAGAGCCGTCCCAAATCCAGAAGTCCTTCGCGATTGCAACGGCCTGCGGCCTGAACCAAGGCGTCGATGCCTGCCAGGGCGCGATAGACCGAAGGGAAGTCGAGGTCGACTCCCGCCTCAACCAACTGCGTGCTCACCACGCGGCAAGGTTTTTTCCGCTCGAGTTGTCTGCGGATCCGTCGAAGGACGCGGGTCCGATGCTCTCCGCACAGACGCGTGCTCAGGTGAAATACGGACGATCCGTCCTGGGAAACCGCACACAGAGAAGCAAAGAGCCGTGCCGCATGCGGCCGGGTGTTGACAATGCAAAGAGCCTGGGTCTCTTGGTGTAGGCGTTCGGCCAACGCATCGTCGTCGATCGGGCCCAGACGGGTGGCTTCGACACGTCGGATCTGGGTGGAACCGCTCGAGGTGGCGGGAACGATCTCGCGGATTTCTTTCTTGAGACCGGATTTGAAATCCTCGCGGTGCTCGAGAGCGGGACGTGTCGCCGAGCAGAGGACGATGGAGCAACCATAGTTCCTCGCCAATTCGTCGAGCGCGGCCAGACATGCGGCGAGGTGTTCGACGGGGAGAGCCTGAACCTCGTCGAGGATGATCACGCTACCGGCGAGGCGGTGGAGTTTGCGACACGACGAGGTCCGCGCCGCGTGGAGTGACTCGAAGAGTTGCACGTTCGTGGTGACGATCAGTGGAGCATCCCAGTTCTCCGAGGCCAGCCTGCTCCACGGAGTCTCCTTCTTCGGATCGAGGTTGACGTGATGCTCGAGGAGGATCTGATCGCCTAGGCCCTCGAGCGCGGATCGGAAGATGTCCGCCGTCTGCTCGATGATGCTGGTAAAGGGAATGGCATAAACAATTCGACGCAATTGATGCTTCAACGCGTGACGCACAGCGAACGAGAGCGAGGCAAGCGTCTTCCCGCCGCCAGTCGGAACCGAGAGGGAGAAGAGACCGGGCGCATCCGCCGAACCCTCACAACAGTTCTCAAGCACTTTCGTTCTGATCGATTGCAATTGATAAGCAAGTGATGCACTTGAGGGAACATTGGACTTCTGTTGAGAAAGCCTGGCGATGTAGTCCGATAGCAGCCGATCCCAGGTCGCCCAGTCAGGTGCTGACTCAACTCGCTGGGAGGAACGGCTACCGTTCATGAATTGTTCGGTCGCGAGGAAGTCCGCGTCGACGAGGCATGAGAAGAGCATTCGAGTGAAGAATGCGAGCTGATAATTGATGCGAGTCCGATCGAATTGCAAGGGAGGTTTCAACGCGTGTGGAAGACCGCCGTTCGCAATCTCCGCAGGAGGCGGAACGATCGGGAGGAAGCGGCTCTCGAGTCGTTCGAGCCGATCGAAGAGCCCCGACGCGCCTTTCTCGTCCTCGCCATCGGGAAGACCAGCGTGATGACCCGCGATGCAATAGGCCAGGAGGTCGGCCTGAACGAGCTGCGCCTGGCCAAGTCGTTCGCGAGCGTGACACGCTCCGGCGGTGGAGTGATCGACCCGGCCGCTTTGTTCGATGTGTGCCTCGAAGCCGTTCTCACTGAGCAGGTAATTCTGAAAGGCGGCAGAGTACTTTCCAAGATCGTGCCAGAGCCCTAAAAGGTCCCCCCAGATGCCCGATCGCCAGGCGTCGGCAAAGGCCGACGCACGACGAGCGACTTCTCTCAGGTGCTCTTCCAAAGGTTCCCACTCATCCAGAGGCTTCCCTTCCAGACTGTGGGCAAAAAAGCGGCGGGCCGATGGAGAGGTTGCCTCGGACATAGGGTAGATCCGTTCTTTAGATTACCTGTTGATTACGCGATAGGTGTTTCCGTCTCGAATCGCGTCGGATCGGACGCCGGTTGCCTGCGTTCCCAGGCGGCGAAGACCAATGTGCCGAGGAGGAGGGAACCGATGCCGTAGGCGATGACGCGAGGTTCGGCGGAGCCGAAGATGAAGAGCCAACCGACGAGGGCGATCAACGCAGGGAGGGGAAATAGGCGCATGCGAAAAGGCATGCGATTCAGCAACTCGGGCTGGGTTCGAAGATAGAAGACGGCCGCGACCTGGGCCACGAATTGGACCAGGATGCGAGACGCCAGGAGTGCCGCGATGACGGTGGCGAGGTCGGCAAGACAGGCGAGCATCGCCAGGGCGGCGACCAACAAGAGCGAGCGGTGGGGAAAGTCCCCGGTCTTATGCGTTGCCGCGAGGCCTTGAAAGAAATGTCCCGCACGAGCCGCCGCATAAGGAACTCGGCTGTATCCCAAGAGCGCCGCGAAGGCGGACGCGGCCGCCGTCCAGATGATCATCAGCGTGATCAGGCTGGCTCCGAAGGTTCCATAAACTTTGAGCATCACATCGCTGGCAATATGTTCCGAGCGGACCACCTCCTGCCAGGGAACGACACCAAGAATGCTCACGTTTAAACACAAATAAATAAACGCTACAAGCACAACCGAGATGAGAATCGCTCGAGGGAGGGTCCTGGGCGCGTCGGCAACCTCATCGCCGAGATAGCAGATCTGGAAATACCCAAGGTAGTCGTACATCGCAATCCCGAGAGCGGCACCAAGGCCGGTGGCGAAGCGATGGTCGAATTGAAAGGCATCGTCCGGAAAGGCGAAGGCTTGGCGAGGGTCAAAAGAACCAAGCGCCGAGCCGATGACCCAGACCACCGTCAGGAGCATGCCTCCCCAGAGGATCACGACGAGCCGGCCCGCCGCTTCGATCCGACGGTAAGCCAGCGCGGTGATCAAGACCATCGTGCCAATGGCCAGGAGCTGTTCGTTCTTGACCTGCCAGGCCCAGGTCCCCAGCCCCGGCATCGTCCACTCAGCGCGCCAGGCGGTTTCCGCCAGACCGGGGTGGAGGAAACCCGCATACCGCGCAAGACCGATGGCACCGGTTGCAACCTCAAGCGGAGCGCTAAAGAGGAATTGCCAGACGAAGAGGAAGCGAAGCAGGCATCCCAGCTTCGCCCGGCCAAAGAGGGCATCGAAGAAGTGGTACGTGCCCCCCGAGCCTGGAAAAAGCGCGGCGAGCTCGCTCCAAACGCATCCGTCGGCGAGTGCTACGATGGCACCCAGGACCCAACCGATCATCGCTTGGGGGCCGCCCATCGTTCGTAGGAAGTCGGGGATGGTGATGAACGGACCGATGCCGACCATCATCGCCATGTTGAGACTCACGGCTTGCAATAACGACAGTCGCGCTCGCAGCATGTCAGGACGTGTTCCCATTCGAATTGGTCGGAGCCAGTCGACTCCCTGGGTAACACATCATCATACTGCTTCCAAGTCCTGCTCGCCCGCGACCAGACCCCAAACTCGGAATAATTGTCAAGTCGAAGACGTCGTAACGCGATGCTCTCGGTGTGACCCTGATCAGTTGCCTGCCTCAATGGCGCAAAGTTCGGCTCGTGGATAAAGAAGTCTCCAGGTCCACCCAGAAGTCCTCCGACCGACCTCGCGATCGTACTGGCCCGAGCAACCGGAACGTCGGCAAGAGTGTTAAGGCAGACGATGCGCAAGCACGGAGCGCCAATGGCCCCGAGATTGCCGCAAGTCGCGATTGAAATTTTCCAGTGGGTGCACTATACCCACCGTCGCCGAGATCAAACCTTCCCCCTCCTCTTGGCCTCGGGACCGTGGGCGTCACGTGTGGGTGAGGCTGATGCCCCACATTGAGAATTGGGCTTCAAGTGCCCGTTGTCCTCGTCCGATTTTGGATTTGGAAGACAAGGTTTCCGCAATCTGACGTGCAGGTCGGGCTAGAGTGCGGTTCGCCTGTGACGCGTCGCACAGCACGGCGATTAAGCCTTCTCTTCGAAGAGGCGTTCTTGCTCCCACGCACACGAGCCAATCTATGCGTGGGTGAAGTCCCGATACTCAGGCCTGTCTGGTTTCATCATTTCATGGCATCGACCCGTGGAGCATCCGGCAAGTTTTTTGTAGGGCAGGCCCTGGCCTGCCGAGACTCCAGCGAATAGCCCAGGCAGGCCAAGGCCTGCCCTACGAGAAGACATCTTGAGATGGGGGGTGCTTACGCAACGGCAGGGGGCTTGCCAGATGCATCACCAGCAACTCAACAAAAGTAAAGGATGGCCAAGAAAGCTACACCTTAGACTCTAAATTGCACGGCAACGGACAAGGATGCGTGTGTTTCTGTACGCGAGAGTGGGTCGTTGATCAGGAGGAGGGTCCCAATGGTGCAGTCACTTGAAGCTGTCAGTCAGGTTCGGGATTCGTCGTTAGCGTCCGAGACGCTGCGGGTTGCGCTCGTCAGCACGCCCCGATCGGGAAACACCTGGTTTCGGCACCTGGTCGCCTCGGTCCTCGAGCTCGAGCAGATGCCAATCTACAACCCGTTGGAGGCGGACTGGGAGAATCTCCCGCGACGATGCATCCTGATGACGCACTGGTATCGTACGGACCCGTTTCTCTCAAAACTTCACGACCATGACTTCCGCGTGTTGACCCTGGTTCGTCACCCGCTCGATGTCCTCATTTCGATCCTGCACTTCACGGTTCATAACCCGGAAACGGGGCGGTGGCTGGACGGTGATCAAGGGAATGAGGAGGCGATCGTGGGGAAGTCTCCCCTGAGCCCGGAGTTTCTCGCATACGCCACGAGTCCGCGAGCCAAGGCCTTACTCTCCGTCAGCGCTCAATGGAGACTGGAGCCCGGAGTGCAACTGGTCCGTTACGAGGACCTGGTCAAGACGCCCAGGGAGACGCTCCTGGAGATTTCCAAAAGCGATCGGTCGGATCGGGCCACAGCGGTCGCCGAGGCAATCGCCAAGAACACACTAGAAAGTCTCCGGGCTCGCGAAGGACTGCATCACTGGCGAGGACGTCCCGGTCACTGGAGACTATTCCTTCCCAAGGCGCTGGCTGAGCAAATCGCAGCATTCCACGCAGAGACCTTCGCGACGTTCTCCTATGCCTGCGATCCCGATCCCGAACTCACCAGGGAACAAGCGGACGCCCACTGGCGAGAAAGCCTGTGCGCACCTCGGAAATCGGACTGAATCTGCGCGTCTCGCTACCCATATTCAAGCGGCCAGCACCACCTCCAAACATGCATGTAGTCGTGATCTAATGTAAAATTGCATTAAGCGCTCCAAAACAGCGGCCATGTTGGCTCGCTTCATCGCCTAGTTTCCTAATAGCGCACTGGTATCGGAGTGTGCGGAGACTCGGGCGAGGGAGCGTTGCTCGTGGGTGCATGTCGGTTCGTTCGTCTCTTCGATCGAATTCAGACGAGGTCGATAACCTCGTCGTTCGGCGAGGCGAACAATGCCGACTTGTTCGGTCAATTTAATCAGAAGAGTGATTGGAAAGCGAAGCCCGCTTTTGAAGAATTCGTACCACGACATGTCCCGATGGTCGACGGGATCCGTCGTGCGATTCTCGAAGCAGACTCGGCTGGACCTGGGCTCTACGGAGCTTCTCGTCGTCTCTTGCTTGAGACGAGGTCGAAGCTTCCGTGGCTCCACTTTTTCAAGTCGCGGGTTGTTGGACGTCGACGCCCCGCGTTCTGCGAAGCGCTGGGGCGAATCGAGTTCGCCGGCGCTCCGGAAGCTCTTCCCAAGACGTACCACCCCGCCCTTGAGCTTTGTTTCCACGATGGGATAACACACGGCGAGGCCGCGGCTTATCGGAATTGTCCCATGGGGACGATTGAGAGCCGGTTGGCCAGAGGCCGAGATCGGGCGCGAGATCGACAGGGTCTCCGAGATCCGCCCGATTCTGGCCAAGCTTGTCCTCTCGAGGTGCCCTCCTCAAGGTTCTCGGATCGGAATTCCATGCCTTCGGCGGGTTCCGAAAGCCCGGCGCTGATGGCTCGGAGTCCTCGTTCAACGATCGAGCGCAGCCCTCCCCCGCGGTCTGATCCCTCACACCGAGTTCGCCGAGCGCGTATGTAAGCCGGCGGCACTCGAGAACCCAGGCGGAACTCTCGACAAGCAGGACCCTCGGCCCTGCCGGCCAGGCATTGTCTGGCTAACGTTCGCCCGTTTGACCTCTCGAGTTTTCAGGACGATGTTGGTGTATTCATCGATACGATTCAAGACTTATACCTCGATATTGTTCGTTTTCGTGAATATAGGATTGTGCTGGTTCTAATTGGCGAGATGTCTCAAGATTCGATTGTCTGATTAAAGAATGTGAATTTGGAATCGGCTTGAATGTGTATGTCTTGAATCTCTTTCAAGAATACGGAATGTTGAGAGTTCGGAGGTTTGAAGAATTTCGGGGTGACAGGATTGGCCACCCGAAAGAACGACCGAGTCGTTTCTCGGCCGTTGCCATCCCACAAAGCCGTATTGTCCTCAGGAAGTGATCGTTGTTGTGGCCCGGCGACCGAGGCGATGTGTCCGTTCTTTGTCGGATGCGAAAAGTCACCTTGGTCTTGTCGTCTCGGTGAATGCGAGTGAGCGGCCATGAGCCCTAATTCCACCAGGCGATGCAACCCCACGCCCAAGCCGCGAGGGCTTTCCTGGGTACGACCTTCCGTGAATTGACTGGCTGGCTCGCCCGTCGTCGATCGACTCGATTCAGCGGCGGGCCACTGGAGTCTTTCTCGATGGCGTCGATTGTTCGCGATCCCCGTAGGGGAACTTGGTCAGTTCAATGGAATAACGGAGACCGTTGGGTCCGTCGTGTTATCGTTCGGCGTCAAGCCGGTTGGAAACGCGGAGATCCGATGCCCGACGAGCCGCCCGAAGCTGTGATTGAAGCGCTCGATACCTGCCGGCGCCGAGAACACGAAGCGAAGCTAGGTAGAGAGATCGCCTCTAAGCACTCGATCGTCGAGCTTCTCGACCAGGTGCCCTTAACGCTCCAGGTCGGTGATACCTCCGAGTTGGCTCAGCGCCTGGATAAAGCCTTTGATCCGTTCCGGACCTACTGCCTGCGGAACGGTATCGAGCGGCTTGACCAAGTGTCGATCACACACTGGTCGCATTGGATCCAGGATGGCCTCCATAGCGTCGAGACCCAGGACGCTACCGTGGATGATTCGACGCCTCCTCACGCGACGACGCCGCCCTCGATAACGCCTCCCCCCTCGACCACGCCGCCCCACACCGCGACGTCGTCTCACTCGACCACGTCACCTCACTCACCCGAAGAGTGGAACCACGCGGCCGATACGCCATCGCACCGTCTTAACCTCACGCTCGATAGCCTGGAGACGAAACCAAGCGGAACGTTCTGAATCCCCGCTCAGCCGCGACCAGGTGGGACGGTTGTCTGTCCCTCCTGGCTCCGTGGTGGTATTCTCTACCGATATCCCCCTGGCGGCGATAGCCTGACCGTGAGGAGTATCGGAGGTTATGCTGAGTTATCGCAGTCATGACATGAGCGGAATTTGGGTACTGACTGCCGAGAAAACGGCGGGAGAGGAAGCTCCGCCCTCGCAGCGCGATGGGATTTATCGAACGATCGAATCCAGCACCCCCCCTCGGTTCGCCGTCGACCTGGGCCAGATTGATTACATGTCGAGCGCTGAGATCGGGTTTCTGATCGCGTTGAAGCGCCGCATTGACGGACGAGGAGGGAAATTCGTCCTCTGTCAGGCCGATCCATTTATCCTGGAAGTGCTTCGTACGATGCGGCTCGACACGTTCTTCCTGATCGCCGACGACCTGACTCAGGCAATCGCCCAGCTTACCGACTGATACCGGGTCCCCACGGAAGTCCCTTCTCCCCCCAGCATTTCAATTCGGCGACGGCCCCTGGCCTGGCTCGCCTTGATGGAATGCCAAACGAGATCCAAGGCAAGGGCCTTCGCCCTTGTAGACTTCGAGCTGACGAGCAGCCGACGAACAGCCGGCAGGTCAAGCCCCGTGCCACGACCTTACGAGAGGACAACAAGAGACGACAAAGCCAAAAGGCGACATGGACAAGTGTTCTCACTTATCCATGTCACCGTGAAAAACCGAAACCGATGTGTTCTAGAAGCGTGAAACGGCTTCTTTAGAAGTGAGTCATCACGAGTGATGCGTTTTGTCCGCCGAACCCGAAGCTATTGGAGATCGCCGTCCGCAGGGTTAATTCCCGAGCGGTGTTGGGGACGTAGTCGAGGTCACAGCCGGGGTCAGGCGTTGCCTGGTTGATCGTCGGTGGAATCACCCCGCGCTGGAGCGACATCGCGGTGGCCGCGGCCTCGAGTGCCCCCGAGGCACCGATGAGGTGCCCAACCATCGACTTCTGTGAACTCATCGGAATCGAAGCCGCGCGATGCCCGAAGACTCGCTTGACGGCAACGGTCTCCATCAGGTCGTTCAGGCGCGTGCTCGTGCCGTGAGCATTGATGTAATCGATCTTGCTCGGGTCGACTTTCGCTTCACGGAGTGCGGCCTGCATGGAAATGGCCGCCCCTTTGCCCTCGGGCTCCGGCCGCGTAATGCCGTAGGCATCAAAGGATGAGCCATAGCCCGTGATCTCCGCGTAGATGGTCGCTTTGCGACGCTTGGCTCGTCTCAGGCTCTCCAGGACCAAGACGGCCGCCCCTTCGCCCAGGACGAAGCCATCACGCTCGCCGTCGAAGGGGCGCGAGACCTCGGACGGGGTGCGTACGGAAGCACTCACCGTCTTCATCGCGTGGTAAGCGACCAGGAGCTGTGGATCCAGCCGGCTATCGCATCCCCCCGCCAGCATGACGTCGGAATCACCGCGAGAGATCAGTCGAAACGCCTCACCGATCGCCTGGGTCCCCGCGGCACACGCCGTCACGACGGTATTATTGGGGCCCATCGCATGTTGAAGGATCGAGATGTGCGCTGCCGCCATGTTCGGGAGGTGCTGCAAGAGCCAGAGCGGAAAGATCGACTCGGCCCGAGCCAACGTGAATTCCCCCATGTCGAAGGTCCCGTCGGGGCGGATCCCTCGCGAGATCGGGCCGACAAGCTCCTTCACATCCACCGGCGTGATCCCCGTCCCCATGCAAACGCCGAAGCGAGACGGATCGAGTCGGGAGGTATCCAGCCCGGAGTCCTTCACCGCCAACGCTGCTGCTCCGACGGCAAAGCCGACAGCCCGGCTCATCAACTTGGCGCTCTTCTTATGTTCACCAAGGTAAGGACTCACGTCGAAGTTCTTCACCTCGCCCGCAATCTTGATCGGCAGCCCCGCCGTGTCGAAGCTCTCAATGTAGCTGACACCGGAACGCCCTTCGACGATGGCTTCGCCGAACGACTCGCGCCCGATGCCGTTGGGCGAGACCACTCCGATACCGGTGACCACAACGCGCTGCATGACTTCCCCCACCCTCAATGTTTGGCCAAGTCGTTGGTGTCGTGGGCCAAGCGCTGTTGCCTCGTGCTCGCAAATCGTGTTCTTTTCCCCGCGCGAACCGATCTTCCGGTCGGGGATTTCTGTGGGGCGAATCAAGCCTGCCGGGAGATCATCGCTTTTTTCCAATCGGGGTCCTGACTCGCCCCCAAAAACCACCCCATAGAAGAATCGACCACGGAGCCGCTTCTCCGAAGCCGGTCCGGTTCGAATTTGCACAGCTCTATCGTTCCGCTACCGTCAACTTTTGCCAGGCCACCACATCTTACCATCAATCCTTTCGTTGAGCAAAAAAATCGGCTGAATAGGCAAGAAAGGGATGCTAGGCAGTCGATTTTCGACTTTACCTCTGAGGAGTTTAGAGCAATCTTGATGCCGGACTTGGAGGGAAGCATGAGGGGTAGGTAGCACTTCTGTGGGTAGAGCGTCCGTTCAGTTTCGACTGGGGTGCCAGTAGGCATCCCACTGTTTTTCGCCACTACAGAAGAAGGCACGCAGGTGAGACATCTCATCCGCTC
>Ga0153954_1001095_pt1 | contig 16240 bp, 16 predicted proteins | sample TSFL038MetaG_FD_102277 | JGI IMG/M metagenome (GOLD analysis project Ga0153954, IMG submission 102277) | Attine ant fungus gardens microbial communities from Florida, USA - TSFL038 MetaG | ecosystem: Host-associated > Fungi > Mycelium > Unclassified | place: USA: Florida, Wekiwa Springs State... | reverse complement strand
CCGACAAAACAACCCCCCTCAACATGTCAGTTCAAGATGCGATGAAATTCATCCTGACTGCAGGGCTTACCCGAAAAGCTAAGCGTCAAATTTGATGCTAGCCAAAAAAAGATAATTCCTTAAGGGCCAGATTCAAAGCTTTTTGGGCATTTTCTTTGCTGGAGGGGAGATGGCCAAAGCGCACTTCATCACCAATCGTTAAAATCTCTTGCAAGGTAGCTCGGATACCTGGAGGGGCTTGTTGAAGGAACTCTTCGGTTGTTAACGCATCGATCCGCTTTCCATAAAATTGTCCGTAAAACAAGCGCAAGTGGTTGGCCAGCTGGGTGTAAAAATCGGTAAGATCCCCTTTTTGTATATCTTCTTGCAACCTGGCTAATGAATTTTGTAGCTGAAGGCGCGCCGCTTGTTTTTCTTTTTCCCGCGTATCTTGGGTCCTTTGTGGGCGGGAGCGCCATAAAAATAGAAGCCCACACAGCAATGCTAGCCACCCGAGCCAAGCAAAGCTTCTCTCAGAAAAGAGGTTGCGATTGCGCAAGGGTTCGTTTTTTTCAAGTTGAGCCAAAAGAAAGCGGTTTTCAGCAGTTAAATCGGTTGGAAGACGCAGCGATAGATTCATTAGAGGGGCAACCAAAGGCTCTGGTAGCTCTTTTTTGGGTTCTAGGATCTCCACCTCAACCCAATCGGAAAATAAAGTGGGCTCGGTTTGCCCTGAAGGGGGTTTAAAAGGGATTTTCCAGAAAGTGAGATTCTTTTTCCCCAACATTTGGGGTTCTAAGACAAAGGTCAAGGTATCCGTGATCGTGTTCCCATTTACCACTTGATCTCTGCCAAAGGTTTCTAAAATGAAGGGAGCTATACCAAAACTACTGCTTTGGAGAAGATTTCTTTGCAGTACTTTGGGATCCACATCCCACCCTTTAGGATAGGTCAAAGTCAGTTTTACCGGGACGGTTTCGGTCAGGAGAAAGTCTTTTTTGGGAAGTTCAATCGCAGCAGTGAATTCAGCCGCAGTGAGCGGGATCACACTGCCAATGATTAAATAAAGCCACTTCATCGACGCTGATTCCTTCGCAAATTAAAGAATTTTTTCAAAATGGGGATGTAGTCGCGATCGGTACGGAGCTCAATAAAACCGGCTCCCATGCGCTGAAAAGTCCGTTTTACCTCTTCGAGGTGTTGTTCCATTTGCGCTTTTAGCTGAGGTTGCGCGCCTACTAAAGCAGTGGCACCGGTTTCTAAATCGCGGATCTCTACGAAGGATCCGGCTGGCAACTGCTCTTCCAGGGGGTCGACGACTGCCATACCAATTAAATCGTGCTTTATGGCTACCAAAGAGGCGGATTTAGCGAAATCGGGAGCTAAGAAATCGGAAAACAAGAAACATACGCAGGAGCGTTCGTGCACATTCCCTAAAAAATCGAGCGCTTTTTCGATATTAGTTCCAAGAGTTTTAGCCTTATAGGTCATCAGTTCCCGTACCACGCGCAAAACATGCTTCACCGTATTTCCTGGAGGGATATATTTTTCCACTTCGCCTGCGAATAAAATCAAGCCCACTTTGTCATTATTGCGAATCGCGGAAAAGGCCAATACCGCCGAAACTTCCGCAATGAGGCTTTTCTTAGTTTGCTCAGCCCCCCCAAATAGGGTGGAATTGGAGACATCGACCAATAAAAGCACGGTGAGTTCGCGCTCTTCTCGGAAGAGTTTGACGTAAGCCGATTGCATCCGGGATGTCACCGGCCAATCGATGCTGCGCACCTCATCACCCGGTTGGTATTCGCGCACCTCTTCAAATTCAAGGCCATGCCCTTTAAAAGCACTGCGGTAAAGGCCTGCCAATAGATCCTTAGCGAGATGATTTGTTTGAATTTGGATCCGATGGATGGCTTCTCGGAGGCTCATGCACCGGCCTCAGGGAACAGGGATGGTTTGGAGGACGCGGTCGATGATTTGATCTGAATCGATTTCTTCTGCTTCAGCTTCATAAGAGAGCCTGAGGCGATGCCGTAAAATTTCGTGGGCAATCTGTTTCACATCATTGGGGGTGACATAATTGCGCCCTTGCAAATAGGCGTAAGCTTTTGAAGCGAGCTTGAGGGCCAATGTGGCGCGTGGTGAGGCCCCAAACATCAAAAGACCCTTGATATCCACTTTATAGTCTTCCGGCTGACGGGTAGCAAAAACGATCTGTAAGATGTAGTCGATCACTTTATCATCCACAAAAACTTTATCCACATCTTTGCGAGCGGCTAAAATCTCATTCCCAGACATCAGTGCACGTGCTTTGGGCTTATTTTCCAAAGTACCCATTCGGGATAAAATTCCTTTTTCCTCGTCGAGATTGGGGTAATTGACCTTCACTTTCATCATAAAACGGTCTGTCTGCGCTTCGGGAAGTGGGTAGGTACCCTCTTGTTCGATCGGGTTTTGAGTTGCTAATACGAGGTAGGGGGATCCCACGGCAAAGGTTTGTCCGCTAATTGTGACTTGTCGCTCCTGCATCACTTCAAGCAGGGCCGATTGCACTTTAGCAGGAGCGCGATTGATCTCGTCTGCAATTACAATATTGGTAAAAATAGGCCCTTTACTGACGCTAAAAGAGCCTTCTTTAGCATTATAAATAGACGTGCCGATCAGGTCTGCAGGCAAAAGGTCGGGTGTGAATTGGATCCGTTTGAAATCGCATTGTAGCACTTGTGCCAGCGTTGTAGCGGCCAATGTTTTGGCCAATCCGGGCAATCCTTCCAGTAAGATATGTCCATCGGCTAAGAGGGCAACCAGCAAGCGGTCAACCATGGCATCCTGTCCCACGATCACCTTGCCAATCTCATCTCGGACTTGTTGAAACTTTTCCGCGCTCATAAAATTTCTTATAAAGAGCTCGTTGCAAAGAGACAAGTCATATTTTCACCAAGGCATCTCATTGCCAGTCTGTATTTCATTAAGCATTAAATAAGTATCAGATGTGACTGAAAACCCAGAGATAAGAGTTATTTCACAACGATGGATATTGGAAGATGTACCCAATCACCACATTAACCGTTAAACCATGTAATAACCATTCTAAATCGTTCGTTCTTTACGTTTTTAGGGAATTTCATCTGGAAGCGGGGGTCTTACATCCTTTAAAAATTTTGGTAAGGTTGCTCGCTTTTTTTTAAAATGTTTTCGAGATTGCCGTATACTTACTTTGTTAGCGTCGCCATCATAGTCTACATTGTAATGCTGGACTTCATCATCTCACCAGTTACAGACAACGCAGATTTCGAATGTTCCTGGAAGTGGTTCAGATTAAATATCCACAACAAGAGCAGGCAAATAGTGATTTATGAATTCTAACTATTCTATTTCTTTGCTCCAATTGTGGAAAATTTTTAGCAGTATTAACAAATTCATTGGACTGCATGCGCCTTCGAACTTATTCTCTCTAACAAAGCAACGATACCAATCAGTTTCACTGTTCTCGATGACAATTTTTTCGAATGGTTTATAATTTAATTCAGTATCTTGAAGATCGATAATGATATGCCATCCAGGGTTATCTAAACTAACAATACTTATTCCATTACCATGTTCCCATTCACCATCACATTGATTATTATACCATTGTATTAGCCAATTTAGATCGTCACTATTTTTTATATTGTTCATTTTACTTAGGTATTTCCCAATCAAAAGCTTTCTTATTCCACCAGTATAAAAGGGGCCGGGCCTGCATTCTTGCATTTTCTTATAAGATTAGCTGTTTATTCAAGTGAAATGCAAGAATGCAGGCCCGGCCCCTTTTTAGATATGTAATGTAATGATCTGCAAATTTAAAAGTCATTTATGCGCAAGAATCCTCAGCCCATTTTCTGAAAATACTCAAAAGTTCAGGGAGATTAAAGATCCCACCATAACCTTTAAACATTCCTTCTTCAATATTGCAAAAGATCCAGTCTTCTTCGCTTCTTTTAATTTTAATTTTTTTGAATGGCATGTTTTGTAAAGTTGTTTCATTAATACTAACCCAAAGATACCAACCCGGATTGTCTAATGTATTAATTTTAATACCATTACCATGTTCCCAATCACCATCACACTGATTTTTGTACCAATTCAATAACCAATCTAAATCGTTCAATCTGGTACCTCATTTTGGAATTTCCCATAATTCTGCCGGTCTAATTCCACCTGGACAGTTTTTATCATGCACATGAGGTGTGGGAATGTATTTTTCAAGAACATAATTAAAATGTCCATCTTCGCTTTTACTTGTACCATCATACCTTTTAACACTTTCCCAAGGTTTTGGATCAAAAGGGTTAGATTGAGGTTTATATTCTTCATAATGAGTGACTTTATTTGTTAAAGGATCTCGCCTGAACACAACATGTGCACCTTCAGCTTTAGGATCTGGTTTAAATCTTTTTCTAGAACCTTGATCATTCTGACTCTTTTGGGTGTTTTTAGCAACCTTGAGAGCTTTTTTAAGGAGGTTTTTTTCTACTTCCTTCTCGGCTTCTTTTACAATTTCTTTTAAAGCCATTCTTCCTGAAACGACCCCACCCGTTCTAATTAGGTTGGCGCGACCGATGGGGGCTAGAAAAAAAATTGCACTAGACACAAAGTCACCATGGTCTTGACCTAGTTTCGCAAGAGGGGTCTGGGGAGTGTATGGACCATATTTTTCTGCGGTGTAGCCTAGAGTTAATTTATCGCAAGCTCCGCGATGAAATCCGCTCGAATATTCAAATAACTCCGTCACAAAGAGTCCATAGGGGTCGATGTAGATGAGGGGTTGTTGTGGACGTAGGCGAAGAGGTTGGGGCCATCTGCGAAGAAGTGGGTGGCGGGGTCGAAGCGCTGGCCGGAGAAGAGCCAGGGGGGCAGAAGGCCATCAGAGAGAAAATTACCGAAGGCGTCGTAGCGAATGGTAGAGGTGTTTTGGGAATTGAGCAGGAGGCAAATGTCGCCGCGGTGGTTGCGCAGGGCTGTGTAGATTTGGTCGTCCAGTTCAATGACTTGGGTTGCGTGTTTACCATGGAGGAACCGAAATTCAGTATGAGAGGGCGTGGAACTGCCAATCTCAGTATCGAATTGATAAAAAAAGCGTTGCTGGCCGCCATCGGGTGCATTTTTGGTGATGAGGCGCCCTAGCGCATCGTAGGTATAGGTAATGAGCTGGCCCCTTATTTGGACTCAGGAATCCTCTTCGTTCTCCCCTTTTTCGTAACGTTTTAATTCCCATAAACGATTTTTTGCTTTGTTAACAAGGTTTTGAAATTCATAAATTCCCAACATTCTAGATCTGTTGGAGGTAAATCTTAATTCGTAAATTTTGAAAGCCTTTTTCTTGTGTAAGCAAAACCACTCATTGATTTTCAAAACCTATATCTACTACTAATTCTGCGTATTCAGAAACACTCCCACTACAGTGAATTAAATCGGTCTCTTTTTTCATAGCAGATTAGTGTTTATTAAAATTTTCGCCTTTCATTGATTATTTCAAACGGATTTTTTACATTAGAAATTAAAAGAGATGCTAGCTCTCTAAGTTCTTTTTCTGAATATTCAAATTCTGGGCCTGCTCCCATTAATGAAATAGTTTCTAGGATTTCGCGCAGCTCCCCTTCTGGATCATCTTTTGGTTTGATCATAAGAAGGTATGCCCACCAAGATAGGTTATCAACATTATAACCTCTATTTAATTGATCGATTAATTCTTGCCCTATCTGTTGTTTGTCAATAAAAGAATTTTTCATTCATTGCCTGTGGGGGGATAATGTTGTGATATAACTCTTTGTCAATTGATAGTTTTTGGATGAACTCGGTTAACTTTACCAATATGGTCTTTGCATTCATACCACCCTCTGGTTTGTAGAGTTTTAGGATCCCATTCCAGTACGTTATAACCACCTCTGGTAGGACCGGGTGTCTTTGCCGGCTTTTCAATTCCATAATATCTAATCTTACCATTGGATAACTTCCTAGTTCTTGTGGCATTTTTTTGCATATCTTGAATTTCATTTAATTTGGTTGTGAGCGGTTCCTTGGCATTAATATTGTAAGCATTGCTATTATTAAAAGAGTCAGGATGTTCAATCATTCTACCCTGTTTTGAGACTTTTTGTGCAGTCAGATTTGATTGATTTTTTTTGATATTATTAGCCCAGCCCTTGATTTGTGCTGATTGGTTCTTAATAAAAAGGGGCCGAAAAAGGGGCCGGGCCGGCATTCTAGCATTTCTTTATAAGATTAGCTGTTTATTCAAGTGAAATGCAAGAATGCAGGCCCGGCCCCTTTTACGGCCCCTTTTACTTTTTCACTTGCGCAACAAGATCCATTTCCGCGGGCTGATCATCACCGATTCGCTCGTCATGGAAGGCGCCCTCAAGAACGCTGGTGGTTCCCTCTCTCAAGCCGCCATCGATGCCCTACAAGCCGGCGCCGATCTCCTAATCATCGGCGGCAAGCGCAACGCAAGCCTCCAAGAAGTGCTAGATCTCCACCAAGCTCTCGTCCAAGCTGTTCTCAGCGGCGCCCTGCCCCTCTCACGCATCGATGATGCCTGCCAGCGCAACCTCTTCTACAAGAACAAATATCTCAGGCCCCGCACCTGTCAAGCCAATCGCGAAAAACGTTCTTCTCCAGCATCCCAGCAGGCCGAAAGCTCGCCTATAAAAAATTGACCGACTAAAAAGACCCAGCTCAAAGCCCCCCTTAAAGGGGGCTCAAATCTTCCTCTGCAAAACAATCCTCCTCGGCCCATTCTCGAAAGACTCCTACAGCTTCTTCCAAATTAAAAGGACCGCATGCTCCGTGAAATTGTCCATTTTCCAAAAAGCAGTGAAACCAATCATGTTCCGATCGTTCTACGGCGACACGGTTAAATTCTTTTGATTCCAATTGTGTTTCCTGAAGATCAATTGTGATATACCATCTCCAGGATTGTCTAAGGTTTTTATAAGGATTCCATAGCAATGCTCCCAATCTCCATGCATTGCCCATCCCGCCACTCAAAAAGCCAATCTAAATTTACACTCATATTGAAATACTCCTTTATTTCATTAATAATGATGGGGCTTTGATAAAACTTTTCCTTATTCATACACTACTTAATTTTTTAGATTTTGCTGAAATCTTTCGTGCATCATTTGTTCGATGACACTCATTGGATTTTCTTCATCCTCGATCAGTAATTGGGAAAGAGTACGCAATTCTTTCTCTGTGTTTTCAAACTCTGGCCCCGCATCCATCATTAATAGGGGATAAAGTATTTTTTTAATATCGGGCATGGTGAAATGCATGATATATAGATCAAAAGCCATACTAGAGATTGCATTTTGAGGTAAATTTTGGTTCAGCATGCTTTCTAATTCTTTCCAAGGAGAAATTTAGTGTAGGGTTCATTTAATATTAAATTTTTCTTCTGTTCGACCCAGTTTCTAAAAACATGCAACAACTCAGAAAGATTTTAAAAACATTATCTTCAATTACGCATCTTATCCAATCGTTTTCTGATCTATCTATATTTATAAGATCAAAATGCAAATCTTCAAGTTTTGTCCATTTTAATTGGAGTTGAACAAACCATCCTAAATTATCCAAATTTTCAATAGTGATTGTTTGAGGATGGTCCAAATCCCCATCAGATTGCTTTGTCAATCAATTTTGTATCTAAATTAAATCATTCATGATCAAATTAACATAGAATATTGTTTAAATTTTCTGAAAACCAAAATCTATTGGCATCAAAATGTGGTCTTAAGTATTTGATTCAGCCTATTTTCTGAAAATTTGAAGTAGTTCGGACAAATTTAATGGACTAGCAAAACCTTTGAAAACATTATTTTCGATTTTTACATCTAATCCAGTCGTTATCAGAACGATCTATTTTAAGATCTTCAAAACTTAAGTTTTCCAGTTCCGTTTCTTCTAATTCTACTATCAGATACCAATCAGGATTATCTAGAGTTTTGAATTGCAACCCCGGTGTCATGTTCCCAATACCCATCACAATGCTTATGAAACCAATTTTGAATCCAAGTAAGATCATCAATAAAAATTCCAAAATTAAGGTATTTCCCACTGTTCAGGTCGTCGAACTCCACCAGGACATTTAGGATCTTGGACATGAGGGTAGGAATATGTTGATCCAATTCCTTTTAATTGAGTACTTTAGATCTAGAAGAGATTCTGGTAATGCTGTAATGAACTATATAATTGCTCGGTTTTTATTCTCTTCTATCTTAATCCATTCATTTTTAGGGGTTTTATAGTTTTTTTTAGCATAATTCTTAGCCTGATCAAAGGTGTCAAATAAATAGTCGAAATCTGAAATATTTGATTCAGGATCAGCAAAGATATACAAATAATAGCCAACAACATCTTCGTAAATAATCATTTTTACTTTAGTGTTTTTATAAAAATACATTAGTTGTACTCATTAATTTTTGGAAAGATGCGGTGTTCACTAGTTGCATTTTTCCAATTATTATTTGGTTTAATTTCAATATGCATATGAGGTTTTTCACCATGTGGATTTAAAAAATCAAAACGCACTCTTCGTTTAGCATCCTCAGAAATAAAGATAGGATCGCCCGATTTATTTTTTATCATTTTGCTATTTTCTCCGAGCCATTCACTTATTTTTTTCTCCAAGTCGGTTATTTTTGGAGACTTTCCTGATACAGATTTTTTCACAATACTAGCTTTTTCTGCTACTTTATGTGCAGCGAATTTATCGGCATTTTTCGTAATTTCTTTGATCGTGTAGTGTTTACCGAGCGAGGAGGAAGCAGTTTTTTGAATAGAAGTTTTTACTAGAGTATAGCCCCCCTTGATACCGAGTTTAGCCCAGGTGCCACCGTAGAAGAGGCCGGCTCCCATGGAGGCGACTGTCCCTATGTGGTAACCCACAGTACCAAAGGTTGTGCGAGGAATGTGTTCACCACAAACAAGAGTTGAGGCACCCCACGTGGTATCATCGATTGCTCCACGTGTAACACTGTGGAAAAAATCTTTTGCTTCTTCCCGCCAGAGACCGTAAGGATCGATGTAGATGAGAGGATTATTATGAACATAGTCGAAGAGATTGGAGCCGTCGGCGAACAAGAGGGGATCAGGGGTGAGCCAACGGCCGATGGCGGGGTCGTAGGAGCGTTTGGCGTACAGGTAGAAGTGGGTGGCGGGGTCGAAGCGCTGGCTGGAGAAGAGCCATGGGGGGAGGGGGCCATCATGGAGGAAATTGCCAAAGGCGTCGTAGCGGATGGTAGAGGTGTTTTGGGAATTGAGCAGGAGGCAAATGTCGCCGCGGTGGTTGCGCAGCGCAGTGTAGATTTGGTCGTCGAGTTCAATTATTTGAGTGGCGTGTTTACCATGAAGGAGACGAAACTCAGAATGAGAGGGCGTGGAACTGCCCATTTCAGTATCGAATTGATAAAAAAAGCGTTGCTGACCGCCATCGGGGGCATTTTTGGTGATGAGGCGCCCTAGCGCATCGTAGGTGTAGGTAATGAGCTGCTCGGGGTCTTTGTATTGGATCAGATGGCCGAGGGCATCATAGGTATAGTGAGCATCATTTTTAGTCAGGCGGCGACCGTTGGCGTCGTAGCTGTAGGTATCATCTCCGGAGTGGAGAAGCTCATTTAAGGAATTGTGCTTATAGGAAATGTCATTCTGAGAGTGGCGGTTGTGGATAGAATCGAGTTTGTAGACATTGGTGAAAGCACCATTTTCTTCAAGCAGCTGATTGAGAGGATCGTAAGAGTAAGTCGTGGAATTGGTGCCTAATGGGTCTGTGGTGGTACTTGAGACTAGATTGCCTACGGAATCGTACTTCAGCTTTTGCTGATAGGGTTGAGATTGGATTGCCGTGCAACGTCCCGCAGCATCCCAGGTATAGGCAACGGTCTGTTGGCTTGGATAAGTGCTGGAAAGCAATTTTCCTCGCCAATCGCGTGTTTCCGAGCAAGTATAAAGCTGTTTGCCATTTTTAAATCGCTTGGAGGAAACAAGAGCAGTTGGGGAATAGGTATAAGCAATCGACTCATTTCCCCAGGTCATGTTGAGGAGCCGATCCAGTTCATCATAAGCATAGGAGCATTGAAAACCGGTTGCTTGCTTTTCATGGATTAAACGATCGTGGCTGTCGTACTGACGAGTGATGAGGGTTTGATGTACAAGATCTTGAGCTTCGAGCAGATTGTCATTCAAGTCATAAGAGAACGAAGTTAAAACCGATCCATCAGAAGATTCTTGTTGAGAAAGTCGCCCCAGGGGATCGTAGGTATATTTGATTGCGGTTCCGTCAGCCAGGATATGTTTTTTAAGCCGACCCGCTTTATAGGACCACTGTAAAGTGCGCATTCCTTGTTCGACTTCCTGCGTCTTATGGCCCATAGCATCGTAGATAGCTTCCACGCGATGTGTGCCCTGAAAGAGCCCTTCGTGCAAAATGTCGTCTTGCCGTAAGGTTTGATTGCCGCGCTTGTCATAAGCAAAGGTGCAGCGAGCCACGAGGAGCCCTGTTCGAGAAAGGATCTTTTGTTCCTTTAAACGGTTAAGGGGATCAAAAATCTCGAGAGTTTGTCGTCCTAAAGGGTCGATGGTCAGGGTTTCTAAATGATCTTTTTGAGTATAAAAGAGTTCCGTCACATTACCTAGAGGATCGATTCGTTTGATGGGGAAATTTTGAGTATTGAAAACCGTTTTGATCTCAGAAAAATGGGATCCATCGCGATAGATCCGCTCTAAAATGAGATTGCCTAAGCGATCGTATGCGTATTGCTTTTTTGAAAAGATGTTACCTTGGCTATCCTCAACCCTTTCTTCTACGAGTCGATCGAGAAAATCATATTCTTGGAGATCGATCCGATCGCTGCGTTTTGTACGGCTTAAGTGACCCAGACTGTCATATTTATAGGTGGTGGTGATATCCCCATCGATCCTAGCAATTTTTCGACCCGCGCCATCATAGCGATACTCGGTAACACGGCCTAAGGGATCTGTTTCTGAAATCAGATTTTCCCCCTTGTAACGGTAGCTACAACTCTTTAGAACTGCCCCATCTTTGTCATGGAAGGTCGATTGAGTAATTCTTCCACGGTAATCCACTTCATGGGTCACATACGTTCTGTCACGGAACCATTCTTGAATGAGATGGCCTTGAATATTGTAGGCATACTTTTGGGTCGTTCCATCGGGATGGGTGATGAGCAGTGGCTTCCCTGAGATATTATAATGGGTTTCTGTGCAATGCCCATTCTTATCGGTGCTTTTAGTCACATTTCCCAAAGAATCGTATTCTTTGGACTCTTGCCCGCCTAAGGGATCTGTCATCCCAATCTCTCGTCCGGCTAAATCAAATTGATACTGTGTTTCTTGCCCATAAATATCGGTTGATGAAATGCGATTCCCGATTGCATCGTAAACATAGGTTTTGGTGAGCTTTTCGCCGGTAGGATGGTATTCAGTTTCTTCGATCAAGCGGTTGGCTAAATCATATTTGAAATGGATCTCTTTTCCGCTTCCAACGAGGATTTCTTGGATTTTATTGCCGCTCTCATCGTAAGCATACTTGGTCTCTTCCCCGAGAGCGTTAGTCTCGGAGATAAGTTCACGCCGGTCATTGTATTTAAACTTCAGACGGTATTTAAATTCATTGTGAGAATCGAATATCCTTTCCTCAGTTAAAAGATCCCCTGCATAACTCCGCTCAATCCTTTTAAGGAGGTGTTTCTTTTTCTTCACAGGGTCGATATAGAATTCAGTAATTGTGCGCGGAAGGGTAAGCCCATCTTCCTTTGGATTGAGCTGAGGCTCGATTTCAGTCACTCTGCGATAAGTGACATGTGAGAAATCTTCTTTATCTTCTGAAGCACCATCGTCAGCTATGGTACAAATTAAAATGCCATTTTTGTCATAGTCATGAAATTCCCTTTCGACACATTTTCCCTTGTAAAACGTGAGCTTGCTTGTGGGCAAAATGGTCTTAGGGAGATACCTATAGCGGTATTCAAGCTGATCATGTGTTTCCGTTTTGAGGCGGTTGTTTTCTTTTGTATAGGTATATTTAACTGTGGCAGTGTCTTTATTGCCTTGTTCCTTAATGCAGCCGGTTAGTTTGAGCTCTAAAATATTTCCTTTTTCATCATAGTCATAACTTCGTTTACAGACGAGATTGCCTTCAGGATCAAAGAGGGTGTGTTGAGTGAGCTGCCCCTTTTCATCCCATTGAAATTTTTGGGTGCGGTGCACTTCTACGAGTTTGGTTAAGCGGCGCTTTGAAAACTCAAACCGCTTTTCTGCCCCCGCAGCATCGGTGACAAGTGTATAATCGGAATGGTAGTCAAAGGTGTACAGAGGTTCATCACAACCGGCCTGGTGCAATTCTTTAACGCGTTGATTTGAATCCAATTTTACTTTCAAAAACCGTCCATCCGCTTCGTGGACTTGATCGATGCTAAAAAGGGTGTGGCGGCTGTGCGTGTGAGTTAAATAATTGTATTTTTTGGAAGGGGCGTCATCGATTTTAGCTTTGACGAGTAGATATTCGCGCAGCCCCCCTTTGATTCGCCCAAGGGTTTTATTTCTGGTGATCTTGCCCTTCGTTTCCTCAAGAGTGTAGTGGGCTTTTTGGCCATTGCTCGCTTTAACAAGAACTTCACCTTCTTTGTAGGAAAAATCAATGCGATTTAATTCCAGGCTTTCATCGCCATTTTTAGTGACAACCGAACGAAGCAAAGGAATTGTGTCTGAGTGATAATAATAAGAACGGATGTTTTTATTGCTCCGTTGTTCACCAAATAAGCGGTAGTACTCCACTCCATACTCGCCACCAAACAAATGATACCACCGCTTTGTGCCGTCTCCTAATGTCACAATGGCGTGGGGAGCATCATCTTGATCATGCACTTCGACTTGAAGTGCGTAAAGGGAGGGTTCTCCTTGGAAAAGAGATTGGCAAGAATTCGTATAGCCGCATTTGAAATACTCTTTAGCAACTGATCCTTTTAACAATTTTTTTTCTTTGTGGAGTTTACACAGAACCTCCAATCCGGTGCGCAGCTCCACTTTCGCATAGTAATCGTCCTTAGCTCTAAATAGGGTTAGAAGGATCGGGTAGCTATCGCCAAAACCATAGCCCAAATCGCTAGCAAAATGGTGCCCTCCATCATAGGTACGGGTCAATTCGAGGGGATCGTAACCATCCACACGGATATCTTGATCGATTTGCACCAGCTTGCCGTTATAGGCATTGACCACGCCCTCGACCAACGCCAATACATCGCATTCCGAAGTGAGATAGGGAAGATCATCAGAACTTTGAAGAGAACTAGTCAGGAAAAGACTCAGGCACAAAAATTTCAAAAATTGATTTAGGAACCTCGTGAGCACGTTTTCCTCCATTCTTTAATTTTGCCAATGGTCTAATGGAATGGAAAATTATTGTCACGAAAAAAATGAAAACAGGGAGAAGGATGATCCTCTCCCGAAGTAGTCAATTTATTGTTTATGGGGCAAGAGGATAGTAAAAGTGGTTCCTTGACCTACTGTGCTGGCAACGCTGATTTTGCCCGCATGCTTGTCCACAATCGTTTGGACGATCGATAATCCAAGACCGGAGCCCCCCATCTTCTGGGAGCGTGCTTTATCGACGGTGTAAAATTTATCGAAAATGTGCTCAAGATCTGCTTCCGGGATCCCAATTCCCTTGTCGGCAACTTCGATTTTGATCTGGCTATCAAGGTCCTGCAGTGTCACGTTGATTTCTGCGGGGGGAACCGAATATTTGGCGGCGTTTTCGATCAAGTTCATGATCGCCAATTCCATCAAACTGGGGTCGGCCACTAGATGAACCCCGTTTTTCGTCTGATCGTGAATTGTAATCTGGGCAGTGGGGTGTAAATTCAGCACCATTTCTTTGCAATTTTGAGCAATTTTAACCAAATCACAATCGTAAAGCCGGGATTCAGGGATATTCTCAATATCAGATAAGGTCAGCAAATCTTTAATGACTGTGGTCATCCGGTTGCAATTGCGCACAATTTTATCGGTGATTTCCAATAAAGTAGCTTCGGGAAGATGGGGGTGATCATGGAGTGTTTCGGCAAAACCGCGGATGATCGTCAATGGAGTTTTCAATTCGTGTGAGGCATTGGCGACGAAATCTTTGCGCATCGCTGCGATCTTATGGTCCCCTGTTTTGTCTTGGAGAACCAAAATTGCGCCGGTATTGTCCTTTTTCGGGGCGGCCACCACATCCAAGAAGAGTTTTTTCCCTTCCCGCTTCAATTCAAAAGTGTCCACTTGGGGTTGATGCTCTGCATGGCATTTGGCTAAAAGCTCTAAGCATTTTGTTTGATGGAGCTGTTCAAAAGGCAAACCTTCCAATTTTTCATCTTCCAGCTGAAGCAACTTGGCAGCCGATTGGTTGGCATAAGAGATCTTGAGATTTTCATCGACCGCAATGACCCCTTCGACAAGCGATTCCAAAACAGCCGCTTTTTCATTCTTTTCAAACGTTAAAGTCTCGATTTGGTTGCGGATTTTTTCCGAGAGGGAGTTCAACGTGTTCGCCAAGGTCAAAAATTCATCTGAAGCTGTCGCGTTGATCTGAATTTTGGGCAATGTGGAAACCGTGCCTTCTTGGTAGGGGCGCACGGCTTCGGTGATCTGCGCGATTGGTTCGGTGAGGTGATGGACGATAAACCAGGTCATGGCACTGAACAAAACCAAGATAATGCTCGCAAGCGCTATCATCCCCATCTCAAAGTCGTGAGTCAGCTCGGTGACATATTTGTAGGGGAAAGCAGTACGCATCACATAGGTTTTGCCGTGGAAATCAAAGGCTTTGGCAAAATAGGAAAATTTTTGTCCCAAAAGATCGGAATAGTCCTCAATGTATCCCGTTCCATGCGCAAAAGCTTCCAGCACTTCAGGATGGTCGACCACATATTCTTGACTAAAACGAGGGCCGAGCAAGCGCTTGGTATGGGAATCATAGAGCACCTTGCGTTCATCATTGATGACGCTTATCCTAAAGAAAATTAAAGATTTCTGTTCTTTCAGGCGGCGGATAAGGGCGTCGTTATTAGGAGCTGATTGGATTTTGGCGATCAGTTCCGTGGCGCGATCCTGCATCCCCTTTTTCGCAATCTTTTTTACCGTACTAGCGGCAAAGGGGAACATGAGGACTAAGAAGATTAAAACTACGATTAAGTAGGTGATCAATATCTTTTGTCTAAAACTGAACATGGCTCAATTATATCAGATATTAATTATTATTTTATTAAGAGGGCATTAAAATTTCATAACCAGTGGGGGTTATCAAAACGGTATCCTCATAGCGCACGCCTCCTTCTCCGGGCAAGTAGATTCCCGGTTCCAAAGTAATCACCATCCCTGCTTCAAGAGGCATTTCAGAAACGGGGGGCTTTCCCCTCAAAAAAGGCTCTTCGTGGATCTCCAACCCAACCCCATGCCCTAGACTATGGGTAAAGAGGTGACCGTACCCTTCAGCGGCGATAATCTCGCGGGCCACTTTATCGAGTTCGCCAATTGGGATGCCGGGAGTGCAGATTTCAAGAGCCCCCTTTTGCGCTTCCTGAACAAGGCTGTAAATTTGCGCTATTTTAGGGTTGGGAAGGCCGAAAAAAAAGACCCGCGTCCGGTCGGAATGGTAGTGATCGAGGTTTACCCCTATATCGACTAAAATATGCATCCCTCGCATCAAGGCAGTTTTGCCCCCGCGGTAGTGGGGCATGGAACTATTGGCGCCAAAAGCGATGATCGGTTCAAAAGCGACCCCTTTGCTTCCCAATCTCTTCCAAAAAATTTCTAGCTCTTGGGCCAATTCTTGCTCCGTCACACCTTCGCGAAATTGCGTTTCCAAAAAGTGAAATCCTTGCAGTCCTAGGTCGGCAGCCTTTTTTAAGGCTTCGATTTCCTGCTCGTCTTTAATCATCCGTAGTAGGCGCAGGAGGTTAGGGCAAGAAATCCACTTTTTTTCGGGGGTGAGTTGCTCAAGTTCCTTAAATTTTTGGTGGGAAACAAGGGTCCCATCGACCCCTGCTTGATCCACATCTTTGAGTAGATCTTTCAGAGGGGCCGTTTCGCTGAGGAGTACAGGAAACGGGGAGAGTTTTTGTGCGTGTTCAAAGTAGCGGTTATCAACAAGGAGTCTGCCTCCGTCGCGTGTGGCTATCAACATCCCTGCAGATAATTCGAGGCCGGTGAAATAGTAGAGGTT
>Ga0153954_1001094_pt1 | contig 16268 bp, 16 predicted proteins | sample TSFL038MetaG_FD_102277 | JGI IMG/M metagenome (GOLD analysis project Ga0153954, IMG submission 102277) | Attine ant fungus gardens microbial communities from Florida, USA - TSFL038 MetaG | ecosystem: Host-associated > Fungi > Mycelium > Unclassified | place: USA: Florida, Wekiwa Springs State... | reverse complement strand
GCTTCAGGAGCATCGTATTGACTACAGGACTGGTTTTCATGGGTAGGCCTCCTCACCGTGGAGCAAACCCCGGTAGGCCGCCAGGTCGGGCCGAGCCACGCGGATTTCCTGTAAATGGGGTCTTCCTTCCAGGCTTAGCGGTACGATCGGACTCTGGCGTCGAGCTTCCACCAGGATCCGCACCAACTCGGCCGTGATGAGGTCCCGCTCCAAAGCCACTTCGATGGCCGCGGCCAACTCATCCACCGGGACTGATTCCAGCAATCTCAGGACACGAATGTACTGGCGCGTACCGTCCAAAGATTCGTCGGCTTCCAAGCGAGTCCGCAGCCGGGTGAAGCACCCCGGCAGTGACCATCCTGCCAGCGGCCGGGCGAAATCCAAGGCCCCGGGCTTGCGCTCCAGCAAGGCCATAGAGTCGTCCCACCGCCTTACAGGACAGGCCGAATCCCGCCGGCACGAACCAATCCTCCCGGGTGTGAATAATCCGGGCTAAGCCTTCGTCCTCTTGACCAACCACCTCCACGTCGTCCTCAAGACCCCCGAACCCAACCGGGCCCGCCGCAGGCAAGGTTTCCTCTCCGCCTACGCCAACCCTTGGGCGCGGCGCCGCGGCCTGAGAGCGTGCCGAACTTGCCCCGTCGCTACGCGTCGTGGTTGTCGTCTGACGCCGGAGTCCGCCGGGATTATCAACAGAGGGAGGACGAACTGGACAGGCCATCGAACGTCCCGGCCTCATCGAAAAAAACTAGAAATTAGGTCTGACTCCGAGGCCTCTACGGTAATTTGGCGAAAGATCCAGCACTGCTTGGAAATGAGCGCGTAAAAGGGGCTCTCCCGCACATTTGATGACAAAGATCCTATCTTGCCATCTTGTATTCGATGTCTTTTATCACTCCACGTTGACGACGCGTGCCTTCAAGAGAGCGAATCCCGCTCGCCCGTACATCTGGCGCTTTAAGGTCTTGAGCCGATTCACGTGACCCTCGACCTGACCATTGCTCCATCGCGTTGTCATCGCCGCGTTCACTGCCGACTCGTCGCGACGGATCCCTTCGGCGAAATGGCGGACCTCAGGGCAAGGATTGATCTCGGCACGCGACAGCCACTCCTTCAACGTGCCGGCCGATCGCTGGCGGATCAACGCCGTGAACTCATCCGCAAGATCCAAGGCGGCTCTCAAGTCAAGGCTGGCCGCCCGGATCGCATCCAAACGGCCCTGGGCTTCGACCGTACGTTGTTCAGGACGACGGACCCAATCGAAGGAAAGTTGCTTCGGCGATGGAGGCGGGACCGGTTTCGGCTTCGCCGCGTTGACCCGGGGACGCGTCTTACCGGCGCGTCCCAAACGCTTGGTGAGATAGCGACGGACCGTGCCGTACGAGAGTCGAACTCCGTTTGCCGTGAGTTCGCGATGCAGTTCGGCGGCATTGATTCGTCCTTCGGCGATGCGTGTGTCGATCCACTCCTGGTGCATGTCCAATCCCGAGCGTGTGGCCCGTCTCGGCCTCCCGTCGGGACATCGCTCGCGACCGAGGTAACGGCGCACCGCCTTCCGCGACATCTCGAGTTCTCGGGCGATCTGCCGGATCGGGGTCCCTTGCCGACGGAGTTCACGGACCTGCTCGAATCGTTCCACACGACGCTGTCGCTTCGCCAGCGCCGCTTGCTCTCGAGGTGAGTTCGGAGTCGGGGGCGATGGCGATTCCCGGGGAGCCGTATCCGCAGCCGTCGCGGGCTCAGGCTTGTCAACGGGCGAAGCGTCGGCCATCGTTCCCGAATCGGCAGGTCTGAAGACATCCGTAATGACCGGTAGGTGTCGCTCGAGCAATCGTTCGATAGCCTCACGCACGTTCTTCAAGAGATGCCATCGATCGGCGACCTGCTGGGCCTCGGGCGCCGCCTCAGAGGCGGCCTGGGAGTAGGCCGACGAACGGTCGCGGCTGACCAACTCGATGCCAGGATGGGCCTCGAGCCAGGTCTTGACGGTGGCGGCGTCGCGATCCGGCAAGAGATCGATCACGCCATTGGTCTCGAGGTCGACGACGATGGTGCCGTAACGATGTCCCTTGCGCCAGGCCCAGTCATCGATGCCGACGAGTCGCGGAGTTCCTGCCAATCGAGCCCCCGCTTGCTTGACGCGTCGGAGCAAGGTATCAGGGCTGGTCGGCACAGCGGTCTTCTCCGCCAGCCTAGCCCCGGCCTCACCACCCAGGGCCGAGCCGATGGCGAGGTGGGTCTGAGCGAGCCGCGTAGTCGTGCGCGCGTACCTGGCCGCGAAGCCGTGGAGCGGCTCGACGAAGATGCGGCGCGGGCATGCCGAACTGGGACAGAGAAATCGACGGACGGTCATCCGGAGACGTACGCGACGTCCGAACACCGTTTTTCGGCAAGCCTGCGCGAGTAGCGGCTGTGGATCTGCCAACTCTCGTGGCCGCAAGCAGGGCAGACGGCACTGGGATTGGTCGTCGCGATTCCGAGGGTCAGAGTCACGCCATCGAAGTCGGACCGGACCAGGCGACTGCCGACGGGAGCGCGCAGAAGCTGGAGCAGGAGCAAGAAAGGCCTCCAAGCGATGGGAGCATCGACTTTACGCAAAGAGGAGATAACCTATCTACGCTCTTGGATCATCAAATGTGCGGAAGAGCCCCTTTTATGCGCTCATTTCCACTGCTCGATGAATCTCCGCAGTTGGCTCTCGCACGAGACATCGCAAATGTCCGAGGCATTTACCAAGCAGACGGCTTGCTAACTCCCGCAGTCGATGCTGCCCTCGACAACGTCTTACAGCAGTGGCAAGTGAGACTCCCAGGAGTATTCTGATCACTATGAAACTCGATGACTACATTCAGGCTGTTTACAAAACCGCCTCTGATCAAGGCGATGTGGTGCCTCTGCTCCAAGATGCCTTCGAGCAGTACGGGGATGCCACCGCCGAGGCACTTTTGGACATGCCTGAGTTGCCTGAGATGTCGTTTCAGGCGAGGTACATGATCACGCACGCTATCGAGAAGATCGATGACAACCCGTATACTGACATGCTGCTCAAGAAGTTGCCGAACATGGAATCGGCATGCCCCCGCTTCATGCACTTCTTGGTCCGTCGTGTAGTTCGGTCACTAAAGACCTACGATGTTCTGCTTCAGAAGATTCCGTCTGCCTCGCAGTCGTCGAGGGCGATGCTGAAAGACATCCTTGCTACCTGTCAAGGTGATGAGAAGGAGAAGGCCGAAGTTCGTGAGAGATGCCTCTTGGGTCTTCGGCAACTCGACAATCCATGAATGCGCACAAATCCTGTAGACACTTTTATTTTTCTTAGAAGCATGCCTGGAAATCCATGAAGGAGGGTATGACGTAACGGATTCCGGATGGCCGTGACCGCCTGATTCTCACATCCACTCTATATATTTCCAATACTCGGAAGGGAACGATCCGCTTATTTCCACGCGCCGAAGGCCGCGAACGCGCTGGTCTTGTGCAAGATCTCGACCTGGCGGAACCCCACCTTGCGCAGCAGGTCGAGCTGGTACATCAGCGGCCGGGGCGTGTCTTCCTGGGCGACGTAGGCGAAGACGGTGTCGCGATAGGCCTCGTCCTTCAGCCCGATGAGGTACTCGCCGTAGCGCCGCCACATCATCTCCTGGATCGCGGCAGAGGAGTGCTCGATCAGGTCGGAAATCCAGATCGAACCACTGGGCCGGAGCGCCTTGAAGAACTTCGCGAAGACCGCCTCCCATTCCGCGGCGGTTCGGAGGTGGTGCAGCACCGCCGCGGCCACGATGACGTCGAAGCGGGCTTCGCCGAGGTCCAGGTCACGGATGTCGCCCTGGAGGGCCTCGATGTGTCCTTTCGTCGCGGGCCGGAGGCGCTGCTCGGCGCGTTCGAGCATCGGTCGGCTCAGGTCGATCAGCGTGACGTTGAGGTCGGGGAGGCGTTGGAGGAGTTTGAGGCTGTAATTGCCCGCGCCGCAACCTATGTCGAGCAAATCCGTCGCCCCCGGGTTCGTGGCGGCCGCCGCCTGGGAAATCAACTCGAGGACTAGGGGCGCGTCGATCGTGGCCGACTGCCCAGTCTCCAGGTTGCTGAACCGCTCCACGTCGTTGTCGAATCGGGCCCGGATCTGCTCGACGGTCGATTTCATGCGAATCTCGCGCGTACTGAGTGTGTGAGAACGAAATTTCGCCAGGATGAGACACGGCCGAGCCCGCCGAGGTTCGGTCACCGGATGATCTCGCGCAGGCCGGTGATCAGTTGCCCGGTCAAGACGGGCGAGCCGCCGCCGAACGAGTGGGATATGGTTCACGTCTGATCTGTTCATCCGGTCGCCGACGAACGGGTGGTCGACGCGCATGGCCATAATGTGGACCAATCCTCATTCGGCATTCCATTCAAGTTTCCCATTTAGTCATGCGGACTGCCGGCCAGGCAGAACCCAGCGAGCCTCGGACGGATCGACCGAAAGGCTTGCGTTCGAGATGAACGAAGGCATACCTCGGCGTTACTTCGCGCCGTAGACCGCCAGGTTAAGGATCGCCTCCTGGGCTTGCGGTACCAGCCGATGCCAGGTCGCGCCGATCCCCAACGACACCTCATCCGCCCAGCCATAGTGCAACCACCGGCACCCCAGCTCGAAGTCGCTGCCATGCCGCGAACGGTCCAATCCTCGGGACCGGTCCACGCCGTCCCTTGAGGTCAGCAGTAAAAGGGAGCGGGTTCGGAGATCGGCCCATCCTCGTCCGAGGTGATTTCTTCCTCATACGATGGCTACTCGGGCGAAAGAAGCCTCCCTGTCGCGTTCGTTATTCCGGCGGCCTGGATGGCATAGCGTAGGTAGACCCCGTTCTTCGATAGGTGACTGTAGACCTTCGACAGCATCTCTCCGTCGGCGTGCCCCAGTAGGGTGCTCACCGGAGTCGCCGGTTAGGGCTCATTTCGACCGCGCCATCAGGTCGTGATAGCGGCGGAACGCCTCGTCGCGGTCGGGGCCGAGGTTGATCTGGTGGCCGTCGAGCTGGACGTACCAGAGCCCGCGCGGAGCGAGGAAGAACGGCTTGGGATAGTGTGGCACGTGCGGAGCCTCCCGGGTCACGGGTGGGCCGGAGGGTCCGCGATCTCGCTTTCGGATGGCGGTCCGAGAGGCGAGACTTCTCTGACAACCGCTGTCAGGCAACCAGGACTCGCCGTAAGTCCTTGTGCTGCAAGTGCCCCCCGTAGGACTCGAACCTACAACCCGCTGATTAAGAGTCAGCTGCTCTGCCAATTGAGCTAGGGAGGCGGCCAAGGTCGTGGCCAGAGGACTCATTATTCTCTCTGGGCTTCCAAAGTTCAAGAGCAGTGTCCGAGACTTTTCCTTCCAAAGTCGAACAGGTAGACGGATCTGTTTGTTTCCCGGCCTTGGCTTCCTGGGCGGGATGTGGGATGGGTCACCAGGGGCCGATAGGCTCGGACGGGTTGGCTTGATATAATGAGACTGAGTGAAGGAGATGAGGAGTCTCCAAGCTTACCGTGAGAGTCAAAGGCGATGCGTCGGGACTTGGACGACACGCTGCAGGGTTGGCCTTATGAACCTGAGCCGGGCGAGGTGATTGCTCGCGAGGTCCGCGCGCGGGATGGACGGATGGTCATCCAGGTTCGGGTCGAATTGGGCGTGCTCCAGATGGAAATCAGTGGTCGACCTGATAGTTTGAAGCCCCATGGCTTCTCAACCTATCTCGACTACCTGCGTTACCGCGCCGCAGGACGAGGACAAGCTCCGGGAGGCAAGGCGCCGTCCTGGACCATGTCGCCCGAACACTGTACGGCAGCCGATCGGGAACTCATGCAGTTTCATCATCGTCGGCTCGCCTGGCTCACGCTCCAGCGATACGATAAGGCGCTGCTCGATTCGGAGCATACGCTGGCGCTGATGGATTTCATCGCGCAACATGGGAGCGATGCTGAGTACATCGCCACGCACGAACGACTTCGGCCCCTCGTTTTATTCCACCGGACTCAGGCCCAGGCGGCCCTCGCCCTCGAGCGCAGGAAGCCCGAGGAAGCGATCGACGTCGTTCGCGAAGGGGTCGACCGACTGCTGGCGAATCAGCACCGAGAAGAGGAGGACGGCGAGCCCGATCAAGGTGATTTCCCGAATCAGCCCCTCATCGAGCAGCTCCGAATCCTCGAACAGGATATCCGTAAGAATTTCTCCGTTCAGAAGACCCTCAGAGAGCAACTCGATGAGGCTGTCGCCGACGAAGATTACGAGCGCGCCGCTAAGCTCCGCGACCAGATCCGAGCCCGAGCTCGGCGCTGATCGCGACGGTACCGCCTCGAACTTCAGCGATTAATCAGGCCAGGCAACGCTGGCTGCGGGGAAAATCGGGCCTTCGACGCAGACGCGGCGGAGGTCGATGGAGCCGTCGGGCTGGCGGATCGGCGCGACACAACTGAAGCAGGCCCCGAAACCACAGGCCATGTGGTTCTCGAGGGAGAGGTCACACGGGATCTCATACCGCGTGACGATTTTGGTGAGCGCGGCGAGCATCGGGGGCGGACCGCAGCCGACCACTTTCGCCGGTCGTTCCCCGCGTTCGAGCCGATCCTGGAGCAGTTGCGTGACGAAGCCGTGGTGTCCCGCCGAGCCGTCATCGGTGGCGAGCTCGACCTCGATCCCGGCGGCCAGAAAGTCGGCGACGCCCGCCGCCAAGGCGGCGGTCCGCACGCCGTAGAGCAGGGTGGCCGACGTCGCGTGCGATCCACCTCGCGGAGCGTCCACAAGGCTTATCCCATAATCGGCGCGTCCCAGCCACCAGCGGCCCAGGGCCAAGAATGGCGTTTGTCCAATCCCACCGGCCACGAAAACCACCGGCCCCTCAGGAGGAGGGCCGAAGCCATGACCGAGCGGTCCCCAGGTGGTCACCCGGTCCCCAGGCCGGCAACCGGCCAAGGCCGACGTGCCCCGGCCCACAACCAGGTAAACGACATCGACCGCGAACGGGGTTCCGTCTCGGTCTCGAGCCACGTCATAGACCGCGAACGGTCGCCCCAGGAGTGGTGAGGTTTCCTCCGTCGGTCGAATCATCAGGAATTGACCGGGGAGGATCGCCTGGGCCATCCTCGGGTCGTCGAGCCGAATTCGGAAGGTATCGCGGGCGATCTCGACGTTCTCGAGAACCGGCACGCTCTGCTGGGCCACACACGATGGGGCGACGGCTTCCACAATCGAAACCCTTGGCTAGTTGTCCTGAGTCGCGAGGGCTGGCAAGGCGCGCGTGGCTTGCCAGCCATGGGAAAAACCCTGACCCCATCACGAAGGAGGGATTTACTCCTCCCCTTCATCCGAACGACGGGGAGGCCTCGGCCCCAGCGATGCGCGGGGGAAGCGGGGCTTGGGCATGGGGCGACGCCCCTCGGGACGAGCAGGCCGGGGACGTCTCGGCGCCGGACCGGTATCCAGACCGATGATCCGTCGCGTCGGCGGTTCATCGGCCGGAGGATTCGAACGCTTCGGAGGCCCCCCCGCGGGAGGCCGGCGCTGCGAGGGGGGCAAACCTTCGGGGCGAGGCACGGGGCTCCGCCGCTGGGGTCCTTGACCTGACGCTCCTGGGCGCTGCGAGGGGGGTAAACCCTCGGGGCGAGGGACGCGAGCCGGGGTCGTCGTCGCCGAGCCAGGGCGACGGGTCTGTCCGCCTTGCGGCCGAGGGGCAGGGGAGGAGCCTGTGGGACGTCGCGTGCTTCCGGCGGACGGTCCTGCCGTGCGTCGCCTCGGCGGCCCGGAAGCGGGACGGTCCGAACCCGGGCGTCCCTCACCCGCGCGATTCCGCGCTCCCGCCTCACCGCCGGCCGAGGGCCGCGGCCGGTTTGGCGACCGCGAAGTCCGCTGCGTCGAGAATCGAGTCGGCGCAACCGCGATTCCCGCGGCAACCTTCTGTAACAGGTCGATTTCACCCCGAGAGAGCGGCCGGTATTCCCCCGGAGCCAACCCCTTGATCGTGATCGGTCCCACCGCGATCCGGGTCAATGACATCACCTTGTGCCCGAGCTTCGCCAGCATACGGCGCACTTCGCGGTTCTTCCCCTCCGCCAACACCATCTCGAGAACCGTCGCCTGCCCTTTCTTGCCGACGACTCGAACGCGCTTCGCCTTGACCTTCCCTTCGGCGAGCCAAACCCCTTCCGTCAGCTTGTCGAGGACTTCACGCGCGGGAGTCCCCGCAACCACCGCCCGGTACAGCTTCTCAACCCCGAACTTGGGATGCGCCAGCTTGTTGGCAAGCTCGCCGTCGTTCGTCAACAAGATGAGGCCCATGCTCATCTCGTCGAGCCGCCCCACGGTATAAACGCGCTGGGGAATCTCGGGCAGCAAGTCCACGACGCGAGGCCGACCCGAGGGGTCATTGTTCGTCGAGACGTACCCCTTCGGTTTGGAGACAGCGAAGTAGACCATCCGCTCGGGCTGAATCCGCTGGCCGTCGAGGGCGATCTTGGAACGCTCGGGGTCGACGCGAGTTCCAAGCTCGCGGACCACCTGATTATCGACGGTAACCCGGCCTTGGAGGATCAACTCCTCGCACGCGCGTCGCGAACCGACCCCGGCGTGGGCCAGCACTTTCTGGAGCCGATCCAAGCCCCCCTCGGACTCCTCGTCCCGAGGCTTAGGCCGGGATGACGACAATTTCGCCGGACGAGGCGGGCCGTCCGGACGTTGGCGACGTGCGGGGCCGCGTCCTTGTCCCTCCCCACCACGCGGAGGACGACGATTGGCCATGAGAATCTCGATCCTTAAGCAAGCCGAGCTCGGACCAAATCGGTCCGCGCAAAAAAATACGAACGCCAAAGGGCGTTCCTTGAATTCCACATTCTAGCTACGAGCCAAGCGTCTTGTCCAGATCCTCCAGATGTCGGACAGCCGTAAACGTTCGGATGGTTCGTCGGAAAGAACCAGGCCGCATAACAAATCATCAGATTAAAAATAAGATGGCTTGTCCACCCGTGGGCCAAGGCCTGCGCCACTGGTGGACAAGCCACCAGTGCCACCCCATGCGGCCATTTACATAGCGTCAGTTTATGGTACGTCCAACACGGAAATCCCAGGGATTTCACTCAGATCTTCCGGGATTTTGTAGGCGATCCAAGTGATAACCGCTCTAGGGGAACCGAACCCACCTTATGCACACTTCTCTCGTCGGAACGACGGAAGGGGAAGAGCGCGACTTCGAAATCCCGACGCTTGGCCGGTCAGGAAACCGGCGGAGCGGGTTGTTGCTGCGAGAGGCAGTGCAGAGTGCCGAGCCCCAGGACAAGGTCGACGGCGTGTACGCCTACGATGTCACGTCCGGGGAAGAGCGACGCCAGGGTGTTGAGCGCTTCGCGGTCGGCCGGGTCGTTGAAGGTGGGAACCAGGACGAGGCCGTTGGCGATGTAGAAGTTGGCGTAGCTCGCAGGGAGCCGTTGCCCCTCGAAGACGACCGGCGTCGGCATCGGCAGGGGAACTACCCGTAGGGGCTGGCCGTCCTGGTCGCGGGCTTCGCGAAGGCGTCGGAGATTGTCCTGGAGCGGCTCGTAATTGTGGTCGGAGACCCGGTGCTCGACCACGGTCACCACAGTCTGAGGATCGACGAAACGCGCCAGGTCATCAACATGACCATGGGTATCATCACCGTCGATCCCTCGCCCCAGCCAGACGACGTGTCGCGCACCGAAATAGTTGGCGAAGACCTGTTCGAGCTCGGCACGGCCGAGCGACGGGTTTCGGGCCTGGACGTCGCTGAGGAGGCATTCTTCGGTCGTCAGCAGCGTCCCCCGGCCGTTGACGTCGATCGCGCCTCCTTCCATGACGACGCGGATCGGTCGCCCCTCGGCCGTAAACTGAGGCTCCCAGCGCCGAAGTTTCAGACGAGACGCCACGCGCTTGGGAATGCGGTCGTCGTGTTGGTGGTTGTCGTACTTCGCCCAGGCGTTGAACTGCCAGTCGAGCAGGGCGACGCGATCCTCCTCGGCCTTGTCGTTCACCAGGAAGGTCGGCCCGGAGTCGCGGAGCCAGACCCGGTCGGTGGCCGCCTTGAAGAAGGTGACTTGATCGAGGTCGACCCCGTGGGCCTCGAGTTGTTCGGCCGCTCGTTCGCGACGTTTGCGCCCTTTGATGACGATGTTGACCCGCTCGCCCCGGGTCAACAGGCGGACGATCTCGACGTAGACCCAAGGCACCGGCGCGAATTTCCCCGGCCAGTCCTCACGGTTGTGCGGCCAGGCGATCCAGGTCGCCTCGTGCGGTTCCCACTCGGCGGGCATCCGGTAGCCGAGCTGGGCGGGATATTCCTGATCCAGGGGGGGATGGCTCATGGAGTCGGGTCCAGGAAGCGTTGCGTGATCGGGCCGTAGGCATCGATCCGGCGGTCGCGGAGGAACGGCCAGTTGCGCCTCGTTTCCTCGATGAGGCGAGGATCGCAGGAAACGACCAAGACTTCTTCGTCATGCTGGCTCGCCCGAGCCAGCACGCGTCCAAACGGGTCGACGATGAAGGATCCGCCCCAGAACTCGAGTCCCCCTTCACTCGGCCCTTCGTGGCCGGTCCGATTGACGGCGGCGACGAACAGGCCGTTGCTAATCGCATGGGCCCGCTGCATCGTCTCCCAGGCCGAGGCCTGAGCCTCACCGAACTCGGCCTTTTCGGCCGGATGCCAACCGATGGCCGTCGGATAAAAGAGGACGTCGGCCCCCTTGAGCGCGGTCAGGCGAGCGGCCTCGGGGTACCACTGGTCCCAGCAGATCAGAGTCCCCACCCGCGCCACGGACGTCTCGATCGCCTGGAACCCGAGATCGCCGGGGGTGAAGTAGTATTTCTCATAATAGAGCGGATCATCGGGGATGTGCATCTTCCGATAGATCCCTCGGGGCGAGCCGTCGATGTCGAAAACGACCGCCGTGTTGTGGTAAACCCCCGGCGCGCGCTTCTCGAACACCGATCCGACCACGACCATCCGCGTTTCCCGCGCGACTTGCGCCAGGGCCTCGGTCGTCGGTCCGGGAATGGGCTCGGCCAGATCGAAGAGCTTCGAATCCTCGACCTGGCAAAAATACTGCGTGCGGAAGAGCTCGGGCAAGCAAGTGACCAGAGCCCCGCGCTTCGCCGCTTCGCGAAGTGCCTCGCACGCCCGGCGCAGGTTGTCGTCCGGATCGGTCGAGCACCGCATCTGCACCAACGCTATCGAGAACGGTCGAGCGGTTCGACTCATGATGCGAACGTCTCCCCCTCATGCCATCATGGTCCATCGTCACTTCGGCAACGTTCTCCATCCTATCACGGAGGTCAAGAGCCGATCGAGGCGGGCTCGCCACACCGGGTCATGCTGCGTCCTTTCCCGGCCGAAAAACTCATGCCACACCCGATTCTGCGAGAGCTTGCTAGGCTATGGGACGAGCATCTCCCCTCGAGTAAGATCGGGGCCGTTTGCCTCGGATTTTAGTCCGGGTGAATTGGGAGCGCTGAGACTCCACACGTTCGTGACACGAAATTGGGAGAGGTCGCATGCGTATCTTGGCGGTCAGTCTGGGTCTCTTCTTCACCTTCGGAATCGCCGCGGCGATCTCCGCAGCCGACGCCCCCGGCCCGCAGACGATCGACATCTGGCCGAGCACCGCTCCCGGCGAGGACGGGTCGATTGGTGAAGAGAAGGCCGACACGAAAAAAGATGACCCTTCCGTGATCATTCGGCTCACGAACGTGACCAAGCCCATCATCAAGGTCTATCGCCCGAGCCCGGAGAAGGATACCGGAGTCGCGATCCTGATTTTTCCGGGAGGCGGCTACACCCATCTCGCCTGGGATCATGAGGGGGAGCAAGTTGCACGCTGGCTCAACACATGCGGCGTGACTGGGGTCGTGCTCAAGTACCGCGTGCCCCGGCGATCGGGCACCGCCAAGAATGAACCGCCTCGCCAAGCCCTCGCCGATGCCCAGCGAGCCGTGAGCCTCGTGCGAAGCAAGGCCGGCGATTGGGGAATCGACGCCAAGCGAATTGGCGTGCTCGGCTTCTCGGCCGGCGGCCACCTCGGCGCCTGGGTTTCGACCAATTACGAGCGTCGCCCCTATGAACCCGTCGACGACGTCGACAAAGTCGACTGCCGCCCTGACTTCGCCGTCCTCATCTACCCGGGCGGCGTGGTCAAAGGGGGAAATGAACTGTCACCCCGGATCCAAGTCACCTCCAAGACACCACCGACCTTCCTGGCACACGCCAACGACGACCCGGTCAGCCCCGAGAACAGCGCTCTTCTCTACCTGGCGCTGAAGCGAGCCGGCGTCCCCAGCGAACTGCACATCTTCGCCTCGGGAGGCCACGGGTTCGGCATGCGCAAGAGCGACCGCCCCGTAGCCGCCTGGACAACCCGTTGCGAGGAATGGCTCCGCGACCAAAAGATCCTCAAGCCAGCGGCCAAGCCCTGAACGCAATCGGGCGTGGGAAGCCCCCACGCCCAAGTCAGGTTGTCATTGCCAACCGATCGTCACTGGTCGCGGTAGGGAACGCCTCGCGGGCGTCCCCCCGCACAGATCCGAGCGAGTAGCATGACCGCACACGGCACTTCGAGGCGATCCGGATGCGGGTTAGCCCTGTGAAAACAGGAAAGGCGGGTGGCCGGTGAGGAGCGCAGCGACGCCCCGGGACAAGCCTCAGCCGATCCCAGGGCCTCGAAGACTCGTCCCTGGCCACCCAAACAACACATCTCCATGTCATCGCATATTTTTCGATTAGTCTCTTACTTCGGGTGCTTGGCATCGAAGCACTCATTGGGATACACACGCGGCCAGAATTCTTCGACTTCGTGGGCTGGGCGACGGCCGCCAGAGACTTCAACCTTCTCAAGAATTGTTGGCCGGCGCCCATCCCTTATCATTCCCTCAATACTCGACAGAACCGGCCCACGTTCCGCTCAAATCATTTGCGTAACGTGATTCGGTACGTGAGACCGAGACTTTCCTGTCCATCCGGCATTCGACTAACCAGGGTCGCCGTGCCGTCGGCGAAGCGGTATTCAAAGGGTTGACCCGAGACGGGGTCGTTCGGAATCGGCACGACTTTTACTTCGTCGAGTGATTGAGGGAGTCGGCCCGCGATGGCGGCGTGCAGCCGGAGCCCTTCGACCACGCGGAGCGCGGCGACCTTACGGTCGAGAATCGCCTCGGCGCGATGTCCGGCGTCCACGTTGGCGATGAGCGCATCGAACAGCCTGAGGGGACCTTGCTTCACTCCAAGGAGCTGTTGTTGACCCTGGGCATAGAAGCGTTTCGCCTCGGGGAACGGGAGATAGCATGCCTTATAGACATCGTCGTAGAGATCGCGGTATTTCCCTCCGAAGTACATCAGAATCATTTGGTCATCGTTGAGTCCCTCGATTTTGCCCATGCGTGACTTGGCATATTCTCGGGCCTCGGGGAGAACCCATTCGCGAAACCCAGGCAGTTCGCGGCCCTTTGGATCGATCTCGCCAATCCTGTAATTGGCCATAAGCTTGACCATCCGGCCATGGAGCCTGGCCACCAGGGCGGCCCATTCGCCCGAGGTGCGGTCCCGGCCGAGGTCGGTCATCTCGGGGAGCATCCATTCACACATCTTGTATTCATTGGTAATAGCTTTACGCATGCTGATCAAGGGACGAGGCAAGGCGGTCAGCGACCAGTAGAGATTAGGGGCGTCAGGCAGACTAACCAACTCCTCAACCCGGGCGAGCATGACCTGGGCGCTCGCGACTCCGATCAGGGCATTGATCAGGAACGGACCGTTGGCAACGTGCTGGCTAAAGGCGAGTCCGGTCTCGATCGTGCGAGCGGCTTCACCATGGTGCTTCTTGGTGATCTCCAAGCGGGCCTTGACCCCCAAGATACGGGTCAAATAGCGCATCATCTGGGCATCAGGAAGTAAGACATCAATGACATGATCACTCTGCTCGAAGAGTGTGTAGTTCCATTCGCAGCTTTGGCGGTGGGCGCCGTATTCGATCTGCAAAAGTCGCTGACGCCACGAATCGAGGAGTTCATCAGCCTCGGCCGCCGGAAACTGATCGAGCGGAAGGTCAAGCCAGACAGGCTTCTCGATCATGTTCCGAAAGTCCTGGCTCGTTGCTTTACTGAGCAACCGTAAGTAAATGGGGGCCGCGTCCCCTGGATTCAGCTCCGACTCCAGAGGCAAGAGCCTATGCCCCAGCGCGGGGATCGGCGCCGGTGAAGGGCTGAGGCTCAGGACCTTGATCGGAGGCTCGGCCCCCGAGACTCGCTGTCCGGCCAGCGTTGCAGCCAGGACACAAACCCCGGCCGTGAACAGGGATCGCAACCTCGACAACATGACGTCATCTCCCTTCGATCAAAATGAGGAAAGTACGGACGGCGAACGACCACGCCCGCAACTCACGGACGCGTCTTGAACTACCTGCAAGAAACACCGTCGCTCATGGCAAGCGACGATCAGAAATCGAGGATCCCCCGCGCGTCTCGAACGCGAATGGGCATCTTCGACTCCGAACCCTCGGCTGAATCACCCTGGCCCGCGTCCTCGATCGGCGGGTCGACCTCGTCCAGTCCGCCCGGTTGAATATGACGGCTCAGAGCGAGGTAGCTGGTTGGGGCAATCTCAACGACCGGTGAGGACTTCGGGAGGACTAGCTTTTCCGAAGGCGGGATCGCTTCCTGATCCCGAGCGGCGAGTGCTACTTCCAGCGCCTGACGTCGGGCACGTTCCTGAACCAGAAGACCGCCCAACCCCAACGAGGCCACCAGGAGGAGCGCGGAGGCGGCCATGAGAAGCCGATCACGGGCCTCGCCCCGCGCCGAGGCTCGCCCAGCCTCGTAGAGCATCCGATCTCGATTCAGTGTCCCCAAGACCGGCCGCAAGCCAGCAAGCGGCCATTCGAGGTCGTTCATTTCTCGCTGGGGGCCGGGTCCTGTCGTATCCATTGACCTTCGAGCCTTTCGTTCAGTCGTGCCAGCCCGTTCTGATAGCGTCGATGGGCCGTCGTCAGGGAGCAGCCCTGCAACCTGGCGATCTCTTCGAACTTGAGGCCGCCCCAAAAGCGAGCGACAATGACCTCACGTGTTTCTATGTCCAGTTCGGCGAGTAACTGCGACGCGAGGTGGGCGTCGATCCGATCATCGTCGGAAGTCAACCATACGCCGGAGCCCATGGACGACCGAGCCTCGATTTTCCGCCGCGTCTGGTCATCCCGGCGCGCGTTGAGCGCCGCATTCCGCACCACCCGAAAGAGCCAAGGGAGGATTCGTTCCGGCGGGATCCGTTGCCGGGCCAGTTTCACGAACGCGTCTTGAACCACGTCCTCGGGTTCGTCACACCACTGGCGGGCGTAGAGCACCAGCGCGGGGGCATGCGCGTCGAACAAACTGCCGAGTTTCTCAGGCCCGATCGCCTCCATCCCCCCTCCGGCCATCCCCTCAGGTTGATCGCATTCTACCCTTATGACACTCCCGGCCCGATTTTTTTCCGCCGCCCCGAATTTTCGTCGGTCGAAATCCCAAAGCTCTCTGGATCATGAGGGTTGCGGCAACATACTGTCCAGCCGCTTCGGGCCGGAGTGCTTGTGAAAATGGGCTCAGTCACGGAAACTGAGACCCCGGGGGTGTGCGTAAGCGTTCTCGTGCGAATGATCGATAACATTCCGCTCGCAAACATGTTTTGGATCGCGTTTCTTTGAGATCATTATTCGAACGCGAGAATGTGACCACAAGGCAGGAGGAACGCGTCCATGTCGCATCACGAGCCGATGGCTGAGGACTTCTCTCCATCAGTCATCGCCAATGGGGATGGAGCATCCGCAACGGCCTCCGCCACATCTCAGAGCGTCGACGGGTCCTCGATCATCGTGGAATCACCAACGACGACGCTGAAAGCCAAGCCGGTCGAGGCGGAGGAGCGAGTCGCCTCGGTTGACGTGATCCGAGGGGTGGCGCTCATGGGCATCCTGGCGATGAACATCGTCGGCTTCGCCTGGCCCTGGGGAGTCTACGAGATCCCGATCCTCGCTCCCGACGCCAATGCGATCGACACCACACTCTGGGCGTTCAACCGTCTCGTTTTCGACACGAAGATGATGACTCTCTTCTCCATGCTCTTTGGCGGGGGACTCGTCCTCATGTCCGACCGGGCCGAGGGACGAAGAGCCCGACTCCGAGGCACATACTATCGCCGCCTCTTCTGGTTACTCGTCATCGGCCTGATCCACGCTTACTTGATCTGGGACGGTGACATCCTCGTGCTCTACGCTTCATGCGGCTTTTTCTT
>Ga0153954_1001093_pt1 | contig 16270 bp, 16 predicted proteins | sample TSFL038MetaG_FD_102277 | JGI IMG/M metagenome (GOLD analysis project Ga0153954, IMG submission 102277) | Attine ant fungus gardens microbial communities from Florida, USA - TSFL038 MetaG | ecosystem: Host-associated > Fungi > Mycelium > Unclassified | place: USA: Florida, Wekiwa Springs State... | reverse complement strand
CTGCAGAGCCGTTTGGGAACGGACCTCTTGCGGCTGCGCCGCCCCGGTTGCAAGCAACCGCGGCCACCCAGAATGCAGTCCCTTGATTCGTTTCGGAGTTGTAACGGAGTCGTACTAGAGCGGCTTGCGATGGGATAGCCTACGAAATCCCGGAAGATCTGAGTGAAATCCCTGGGATTTCTGTGTGGGACGCACCATCAACTGATGCCATGTAGATGGCCGCACGGGGTGACGCTGATGGATTGTCCACCAGTGGGCCCAGGCTGGCGCCACTGGTGGACAATCCATCAGCGTCACCCATCAGCCTCTTGACTTCCTTCAAGCCACAGGGTCACTCTCTGGCCTGAGTGTGGGCTATCCCAGCGATAACCGCTCTAGGTCGGTCGATTTCGAGTCCCGGAGGGAGACTCCCTTATTATCGGCCGCCAAGCGACCACGGCTTGCTCAAAGCGCAAAACAGTCGCAACCTGCCAACCCCACGGACCGGCGAGCAATCACCCTGATGCCCTCGTCCTGGCGGTCGACAATACAACCCTTCAACCAATCACCTCCGCCAAGGAAAGGCCAGAGTCACCGCATTGGCGAGAGCGCGGTCGACAAGGCAACCTCTATGATTTAAAAAATCTTCATAAACATGTCATCCATGACTCTATCATTCGGAAGCCTTTTTTTCTTATCCTCCCTACCACGCGCCTCGACAATATCGCGCGCCAATCAACCTATCGGCGTTTCACAGGATCATTCAAGCGGGGAGGATTGCTGTGGACTTACGCGACTATCAGCTACCGACGAATGATTACGACCACCTGTCTTTGAAGGATCTGCTCGATGCCCAGGACCTGAATCATGTCCACTTGATGCGGCACCCGCATGTCGTGGCGACAGCGATCAGTCGATATCGGATTCGCCACGACGATAGCTAGCCCAGCGAGCATGGCCCTGGCACAAAGCACGGGAAGGCCGAACGTACCCTGGAAAACTCAGAGGTGCGCCCTTATTCATGGCCCTGCATTCTGGCCTTCGTGGACGAGTGGGTCTCGGAGAGTCAGTTTTCCGGGGCAAGATATTCCCCCGATCAGATCGTGCCAAAGACCTTGTATCTGCCCGATGGTCGCCGCGTGCCGGTCTGCGTCGTCCGGGCTCCCCGCGAGCTGAATACACCGCCGGAATCGTCGACGGTGCAATTTCCTCTCAACAACATCGGCGGCGGCAGACCGATCCTGGCTCGCGTGCAGGGACAAGAACATTTTGCGACCGTCGCCTGTCTCGTGCGCGACGGGCATAAGGTCTACGCTTTGACGAACCGGCATGTCACCGGCGAGGAAGGAGAAATCCTCTATACCCGTCGTGCAGGCCTGACGGAACGCATCGGGGTCGCGTCCGCAAAACAACTGACGCGTATTCCGTTCATGGATGTCTACCCTGGATTTATCGGAAAGAACGCCTACGTCAATCTCGACATTGGTCTCGTCGACATCGACAATCTCGACGACTGGACCGCTCAGATCGAAGGGCTCAACGGGAAGGGCACGATGGGCCCTCTGGCGGATCTCTCCGTCCAGAACCTGAGCCTCGCCCTGATCGGCTGCCACGTCCGCGGCCACGGGAGCGCGAGCGGCTCGATGCTCGGGGAGATCCACGCCTTGTTTTACCGCTACAAATCGCAAGGCGGCTTCGACTACATCGCCGACTTCTTTATCGGTCCTCGAACGAACCTCGTGAAACCGAAGGCCAACGGCAACGCCAAGAAGCCCCCCGAACCTCAGGCCTTTGCCACGCATCCCGGCGACTCCGGCAGGCTCTGGCTCCTCGAACCTCGTTCGGAGAAAGACGTGAAAAGGAACGGGCGGAAAGAAGAGGACTCCACGCCCCCCTACCCACTGCTTTCAAGATCTTACGAATGTTGTGAGGCGTAAAATACGGGCAAGGTGGAGAAGAGCCGTTTTCGAGTCTCATATCCATCCAGCCCATATTCACAAGCGGATATTATCTATTATCTCATGATCATCAAACGTCATACTGTTCTCCTCTCGAAATGAACGTTTGGATCGACCGAACTTCCTTGTTTTAATGGGTTTTGCACTGTTGCAAGATCTTGAAAGCAGTGGGGATTACGCTCCGCACCTGAGGTCGACGATCGAGAGAACGTCCCTACCTCAAGATCTTCGGAACGGATGCCTAAAAGTCGGGTGCGTTCTCAAAACAGCCGGGTGCGTTCTCAAATGCGTCACCGAGACGTGAGGCACAACCTGATGACGAACGACAGGGAGGGTTCCCTGTCGCCGACTGACAAGGCTGGCCAGTTGTTGAACAAATTTGGCCGTGTGTCGAGCCACGACCGCCTGAAATCGCGCGACGAAGCGATCGAGGGCCCCAGCCCCGCCCGCCGTGATCGTCTGCGGCGAAGGAGGTGGGTTGATCGAAGACGGAAGAGGCGGTGTAAGTGGGACAGGGTCGGACGGCGGCGGTCCGATCAACACCGGTGATGACGGTGGTGACGGCGGGGAAGACGGCGGCCAGATTGGGGCCGGGATATTGACGCTGATGAAATGAATATCGGTTTGAGTTGCAAAGGTTGCACCTGAAATCGTGATCGTGGCGAGGAAATCCCCAGTGGCCAAATACATGTGGTCACCGGTCACGACGAACTGAGTCCCACCCGAGGGATCCGAACTGTTCTGCGCGGCGGTGACAATGCCAGGGGTGGTGGTCCCGTCTCCCCAATCGATGGTAACGTCAAAGTCCGCAGGAGTGGCGTTGGGATTTGAGTCGACAAAGCGACTCAACGGCAGATCGACGAGCGAGTGGGCAACCGTTGCTGTCTGAGCTTCGCTGGGACCAAGGATCGAGACTGAATCCCGGAAGACTTGCATCTCGAAATGGAGAGTCGCCGTCTCGCCGTTCGCGTTGGTGACGGTCACGCCAACAGTATAAGTCCCTACCTTATCATAGACGTGACTCCCGACAACGGCAGCCTCGGGATGCGACGGTATCGCGTCGTTGTAGAAGATCTCGTCGAGCTTTCCTTCTGTCGCTGCCGTCCCATCTCCCCAATCAATCGAAACATGATAGCTGTCGAGGTCACCAACGGGAGCCTCAGAGACGAGGGTCGACAGGAACGTGTTAGTGAGCGACGTACCAACCACCGTCGTCATCGGTGAGGAAGGCGGCATGAGTGTGAAAGAACCGGGTGCGACACTAGCCCTGTCCGTCACGGTCGTCGCCTGGCCATCGGCCGTCGTGATCTTGACGGAGATGGTGTAGGAACCGCTTACCTGGTACGAATGTTCTCCGGCAACACCGTATACGTAAGAATTGAAGGAAGAGGTTGGTAAAGGCGCATATGTGATATCACGAATAGGCTGATCGGGCGTTTGAAAGGTGACGATTTCTCCGGCTGTAGGAGTCGTCTGATCACCCCAGTCGATCGAGACAGTCGTTCCTTCCGCCGCACCGGAGGGCTGCGATGTCTCAATGATCGCAAGTTGGTCGTCCTTGACCGTCCGGCCCAACGTGAAATCGGTTCCTTGGAATTCCAACAGCCCGTTATTCCCGTGCGCCGCCAGCACCGGTAAAGTGCTGAGGACCGCGTCCCCCGTGAGCAGTTGACGCTCTTCCAACAGTTCCGCCCAAGGCCGATGTCGCCGATTACGCAATCGATCCGCATGATGCTTTAACTTCATGGAAACGCCCTGACTTGGTGCGAATTATTTACGACCCGTCCGTGCACACCAGGTTAGTCTTATGACTATCTTTCGGTATCCCGGATGCAATTCCTCATCCATATGGTTAATCGAAAAGCCGGTGGTGCCGCGGCCATGCCAACATGACGAACTCCAATCGCTTTTCAATGCCGGCGCAAGACATCCCTGCCCTGAATGGCGTGATTCCCCCTGTCCGGGGAAAGCGGTCTTCAAGAATGAGATAGGCACCGACGAGAGGCTCAAGGCGCAAGATTTCAACCTATTGCGGCCAAGGCGTGAAGCCGGTCAGCGTGAGAGCGAAGGGAAGGAGAGGGGAATCGGCCTTGCTGCGGGATCCATAGCCTCCGTGTATAACGGCGAGAAGGAAATCACTCGCGTCCGATGAGCTGTGCTGGAGCATTGAGAGGCGACATCCCTTCCCTACTGCCCACCACCCTCCAAAAAACGGGAGGTTCTCTGAAGGGGGAAGGATTACAAGGGATCAACCTCACGTCACGTGCAAACTTCAAGAACTTTTAAATTCTCGCGTCTCGTCAACGAGCTGGCCCAGCCATTCGAGGTAAGGGGTTCCGCCGGTACCTCGGGGGTCATCAACCCAGCGGGCGATATAGTCTCGCGCGAAGCCAAGGTGGACCTCGCGGAATGCGGCAAGGGCCTCGAGGGCCTCGTTGTACGTCGCTTTGTCTGCCAGATCTCGCACCGACGGCATACGTTCGATCCGAAGCAGCAGGTCGCGATGCTCGGGCGGCATGAACCGCCTCATGTCGGCCAGGTGATTGGTAAGCATGGATGGCTTGTGGGGAACTTTCAGAAAGGAGACCAGGGCCGGAATCACGCTGCTCTGGGCTCCGGTCTCGCCGCGAAAGCTCATCGGGGCGGTGTCAACCCCTTCGTACACGACGTCCTCGAAGAAGCGAATGTAGGGACGGAACGTCTTGTAGTAGAGTCCCGGATCCATCTTCTCGGGGATCCGCCGGAGCACGCGCACCTGCTCCCAGACCACCTCCACAAGTTGCCGCAAAGCCTGATCGACTCCGCCCTGATCCTGTTGGGCCAGCGCCGATTCTGCCGCGAAGATCGACGCCAGGAGACGGCTGGCGAGGACCTCGATTTCGACGTGCACGAGAATGAACCAGTGCTCGTCGTAGAGATGGACGAAGTTCTGGATCGTGTCAATGTTCCCGAGGGCAATCGGGGCCTTCGGGTTGAACCGCTTCCAGTTATAGAGGGCATAACCGTCGTAGCTGAGGATGGGAGGCCGCCCCAACCGGCGACAGACATCCACAAGGGGCACCGCGATATTCTGCGGAAGAACCTTCATCGGCTCTTCCCCCACCTGGTTAATGTAGGCCGACGCCAAGAAGCCGATCCGCACGTAGTACAGGCGGATGACGGGGATTGGAATCACCAGGCTCGGCAATTTCGGTATTCGCAACGTTCGGGCGTACGCCCGAAACACCCGGTCGTGGAGTAGGCTTGGCAAGTCGCGTCCAAGCGTGTCAAGGCAGGCGAGCTCCGAGTCCGCCTCGAAGTGCGTCAAGGGATCCTCCGCCGGCAGAAATCCTCGCAAAGCGAAGGAAGAGTTCTGATCCATGGCCGTTGAATCCTCAAGAACTTAAACGGAGCCGGGAAGTCGTAGAATGTTGAGCTCGCACTCTTGAATTCTCCGCGCCGCCTTGGCACTCCGCAAGGCGAATGCGTAGACCGGGCTCTGAGGACCCAGTTGCTTCGCAAATAGGTCAGGCACGTCCGCACATCGACCGCAACCTGATATCAATCCTTCCAGGAAATTCCATGGGCGTTGTCCGTTCGGTTCGCCCGTCTTGATGACTCTCGTGAAGGCACGTTTGGAACCGTACTTCACATCAACGTCAAATCGAACCGAAGGGAGAATTCCTATGCAGACGAGCATTCAGGAGACAGCAACAGAACCAAAAGTGGCTCGGCGTTCGTTGAAACGAGTGGCCATGGCCGGCACCCTGGCCTTGGCCGGTCTGATGATGGTCGCGGCACCGGCCCACGCTGGAGGGGTAAGGCACTGCGGAGGTGGAAGCCACTGCGGAGGAGGTTGGGGCGGCGGCGGCTGCAACCGAAGGCCCACATGCCCACCCCCTCGTGGCCCCAATTGCCCACCCCCTCGTGGCGGGTGCTGGCCCGGCCGCTCCGGCTACGGCAACTACGGCGGATACGGCGGCTATGGTGGCTACGGTAGTCAAGGTGGCCACGGTGGTTACGGCGGCTACCGCCGTTGAGGTTGCTCGGCTACGACATACCTTCTGAGCACCGCCTAGGGCTGCCTCGAAGCCGCGTCAAAACGGCGGCCGGTTTCGCAATCCGAGTGCTCGCTCCGAGCGTCTGCTTCGCTTGAGCAACCTTGCCAGAACAGGCTCATCAGGAATGACTCGCCGGGCGGGTCGAGGCGCGCCCAAGTTCAAGGTCGCAAAGACCGAAACGGTTGTGCCGGAAGCCATGCCGTAGAGACTTCCGGCGCCTCACACTTCTCACTACAATCCCTTCAACGATCCAATCCGGTTTTGCGTTCGATCTCACGAATCAGGAGTGTTCGATGATCTACGAGCGGAAATTCTGGCTCGGGACGATCTTTGGAGGAGCCATGTGTTCATTTATGGCTATCATGCTCGGAGGAATGGCAGCCGCTCAACCACAAACCGAGGTGAAACCGAACGAAGACAGCCAAGAACTTGCCACACTCTACGACGAAGACCAAGCCGATCGAGCTGGGAAAATTCAAGAGATCAACTTGGCGGTCCTCGGGCCCAGGGACAAGCTTCGAGAAGCCCGCTTGAAAACCCTCTACGCGAGCGACAAAATTCGCTCGGGCAAGGATTACTACCGGGCCGCGATGATCTTGCAACACGCCGGCAAGCCCGAAGCTCACCTGCTCGCCCACGAGTTCTGCGTCGTCGCCCTGAGCATGGGAGAACGGAAAGCCCGCTGGCTGGCCGCAGCCACCGAAGACCGCTTCTTGGTGAACATCGGCCGCCCGCAGCGATTCGGGACCCAATTTCGTTCGAGCAATCTCAACCAACCACCGTTCAAGCTCCAACCCGTCGACCCAAACGTAACGGACGGATTACGTCGTGCGCTGGAAGTACCTACCTTGGAAGGAACCCGCGCTCTCGAGGCCAAATTAAACGAAAAATAGCCGATTTTCCTCAGCAAGGCAGCAGGCTCGACTACCGTTAAGAACAGTTCGGAGCGTGCTGCCTATTCCCTCGCGTTGAGACGTGTTAAGAATCGCGGAGACCCGAGTTGGACACGAATCGGGTCATGCAGGTTACATCCCTTCTCAAGCTTCCCGCTCGGCCTCGCTACAGAGTTAGGCCCCATGTTGACTGAAGATTCAGCTTGGTCATCACGCTGAGTATGCCTCATTTCTCAAAGGCGCCCACCTCACTTCTCCAGGCCGAGATTGCCAGCGCCTTCGCAACCCGCCAACCGCGACCATCAAGGCCTGGTACTTCCCCTCATCCCGAACGAAACCCAAGGCAAAAGCCATGCGCGAAAAGTCTTTGGCATCGCTGTGATCCAATCCATTTTCATCGGGGCAATTCTTCTATTTTTGGATTTGATCGCGGTAATCTCTCGAGTGGGCGGACGTTTCAGCCGAAGTCTTATCGATAGACGAGACTGACCGTAATTTCGAGCGTTCGCGGAAGTTGGGAACCGGTGCAGCCCCAGGGGGACACCTGGCACAGCCTACTTGCGAGAGGTTCCGTGTATGCGGCGAGAGAGGCTCGGCAACCGAGCCTCCATTCTCCCGTCATGTCCATGGCAGCAAATCAGGATCTCTCCTCTCCGATGCGGCTCGAGCCCGGCGTCGGCAGGCATCACGCCGCGTCTCTCATAAACCGCTGAGACCTATTGAATGTTTCGAATTCTCACGCCACCACCTTTCCATGGATTGTCTCGAGCCCTACTGAAAAACAGTACAAGATATTCCGAATCCATTGGGAATCGCCCGAAGCAGCGATCCTTCCCAGGCACATAATGTTGTCTAAAATCATCAATTTTACGAATTTATACGCCGTTGTCCAAAGAGATTGCTTTTTTGTGCTATCCGCACTCCAGCATCTTGTTATATTCCTATTCAGACCATGTCTTGTCGTGCTGAAGACAACGGGTCTTTCGTCATCACGGGTCAAATTTCGGACGTTCCTCTAGAGCGGTTATCGATTGGATAGCACACACTCAGGCCAGAGAGTGACCCTGTAGCTCGAAGTAAGTAAAGAGGCCGGCTGGGTGGCACTGGTGGCTTGTCCACCAGTGGCGCAGGCCTGCGCCACTGGTGGACAAGCCACCAGTGCCACCCCATACGGCCATCTACATCGCATCGGTTGATGGTGCGTCCAACACATCGATCCCAGGGATTTCACTCCGATCTACCGGGATTTCGTAGGCGATCCAATCGCAATCCGCTCTAAAACCCCGGCGGGTGCTCGCGCGCCTCGTCCCAACTCGCAGACTTCGCCTCCAAGTCGTCCCTACGGTTCGACGCCCGTGAGCGAGCCGAGGGTCTGTACGTCTATTCACTAGACCGTGTCACTCGAACTCAAGGCGGACATCTTCATGCATTAGGCACACCATGCTTATCGCTGGACGGGAGGTAATGATGACCTCGAGAATCCGAGGGTTCACGCTCATCGAACTCCTGGTGGTGATCACGATCATCGCAGTCCTGATCGCTCTGCTGCTGCCATCGGTTCAGGCAGCGCGGGAGGCGGCCCGTCGGTTGCAGTGTTGCCAGAATCTGAAGCAGATCGGCCTCGCACTTCACAACTATCATGAATCGAAAGACTGCTTCCCCTCAGGGCACGCGCAGTCGTTCCACTCTCCTCCGCCCGGCAATGGCTACGCGAGTTGGTCTGATTGGAGTGCGCAGACGATGTTGCTCCCCTACATGGAGCAAGCCACAATCTACAGCGCGATCAATTTCAACTATTGCGGTGGCTATAACTATGGCTCACTGGCCAACAGTACGTCGTGGACGACGATCATCAGCACATTCCTTTGCCCGTCGGACGGAAACGCGGGGATGAACCGACCCGGCCCAGGCGTCGGCATGCCCAATATCAACAGCTACCGGGGCAGCGTCGGCACCACGAGCCAGGGGAGTACGTTCGGTTACGGCGGCTGCTCGCCCGATCCCTTCAAGCTTCAAGGCGGCGATCCCCACTGCCAGGCCCAATCGACCGGCCTGTTTATCTACTGGTACTGCTACGGCATTCGGCATTGCACGGATGGGTTATCAAACACCGTGGCGTTTTCCGAATCTCTCGTGGGAAATCCCACAGGGCCAACTAACCGGACCCGGAACAATGCGGTCATTGGCGTGACAGCCGCCGCCTCGGCCGACGTCTACGATGCCTCATCGCTGCCGCCCGCCACATTGGCCAACGCGCTCCAGGCTTGCAACGCGGCCTATGAATCGGGAGCTCATCTGTCGAACGCCGTCGGCAGTCGCTGGGGTTGGGGTTCCGTCACCGAAACCCTCTTCCACACGATCGTGACGCCGAATTCCACGCAGTATCAATGGGCCTCGTGCCGTACCGGGTGTGCCGATTGCTTCGCCGATAACGCATCCTATTCAAACGCTCAGAGCAACCACTTCGGTGGCGTGAACGTGCTGATGGCCGACGGCAGCGCGCGGTTCATCAAGGACTCAATCAACCCAAGAACGTGGATGGCCATCGGTACCAAGGCCGGCAATGAGGTGATCGATGCCGAGAGCTACTGACCCTCTCGGAGAGGAACGATCGGAGTGCCGCCGGGCCATTCTCACGTGAGCGACCATGTTTCCTTTCACGAGCCTCTTCCCGGGCCTCCATCCTCGACGACTCGGCCAACGCTCCAGTCGTGCGATCATACGGATGAGGCGAAACGACTACGGCGCGAAGACTCGCTAGTACGTCGGCAAACAAGGGGACTGGCTCCGAGCCGACTCGGAGCCAGTCCCCTTGCTGTCCAACACGGGAAAGGAACAGGCCTTGCCGGAAACCACGGGCATCCATCACGAATTGATGCGGCGTTGCCTTGAACTGGCGCGCCAAGCTCGAGAACAGGGAAACACACCGGTCGGGAGTCTCGTAGTCCTGGCCGACCGGATCATCGGCGAGGGGATCGAGCAGGTCCCTTCCGGCAATGATCCGACGGGGCACGCGGAAATCCTGGCCTGTCGAGAGGCCATCAAGACGTTGGGAACTCGCAACCTCGATGGTGCCGTGTTGTATAGTACGGCCGAGCCCTGCCTGATGTGTTCCTACGTCATTCGGCAATCCGGTATCGCCCAGGTCGTCTATGGACTCGAGACGCCGATGATCGGCGGAGCCACGTCATCCTTACCCATTCTGACTGCGGCGGTATTGAATGACTGGAAGCCTGCTCCTCACATCCTCGGCGGGGTGCTGGCCGAAGAATGTCGCCGGCTTAAATCGACCTGACGCCGGGAGAGCACCAGCCATCCCCAGTGCGCCATAAACTCTTGGAAACGGGAGTGGCCGAGACTCGGGGCCGGGTGAGTCGGAACGCGAGTCTCATGCTCTTAAAATTCAGACAACCAAAGATCAGATGATATCATCTTCTGCTGGAAAGCCCTGTTTTCAAAGTTGACCATTGACGCTATCACCAGGTCCCCTTACCGTCTTCAGGGACGCATCGAACCGGAGAGAATGGCGCGGGCTCCGTAGCTCGAATCCCTTGTCACCATCGCTCTCGGGCGATCATTTCTGGAGTCGACAGTCCATGATGCACACCGAGCTTCTCCGAGCGGTCCGGGTGGGTGGCGTCTCATTGCTGGCGGGAATCTGGGCGTGGATCGCAGCGCCCGCAACGAGTCGCGCCGAACAATTCGTCCTCTTCGACGTCACATTTACCTACACGAAGGCCGACGCGGACAATTCGAAGCCGAGCAAGTCGCACTATTACGTCCGAGGCAAGGAGATTAATCCCAACCGCCCCCGCGACTGGACGGCTCCAGTCGACTATCGCAACGGGACCGTCCACATTCGAGCGGAGGTCATCGAAAAACCGGCGGGTGGCGAACCCACCACCTGGACTCTTTGCTACATCCCCAACAAAGGCAAAGGGAACGGCTACGGCTGCACCGGCACGATCGTCTATCGGGACAAAGGCGTCTATGAAAAGGACGTGTCGATGAAGTCGTTCTGGGAAAACGACTCCATCATCTGGTCGGAAGGGATCAAGCAAATGGACCTGGTCATCAAGGACAACAGCGGCGGCAAAGGACATGCCCACAAACGCGCCGACCATGAGAAATTCTTCCCGACCAAGATGCGCATCACCATGGTCCAGGTATCCGCTGGCTCAACCTACGACCCGAGCCTGGTACCCAACCTGCCTCGCGACACCAACGGCAAGGCCGGGTCAACAAAGACCAGCGCGGCCGGTGAAGGTGGGAAAACGACCGAGATCGCGGCGGAGTGTGCCTCATGCGACGATTCACAATAACAACACATGTCGACTACCACAGGCAGTTTGTCGGGTGGGCAGTGCCCACCCGGCAAAGTTCGAACCGAGGATGACTATGCAAGGACCTCGACCGTAAATCCACCCGGAGCACGGCAATAGAACGTCCAGGCATGGAGTCTTTGGGGAGTATCGACGTCGAACCCATCATCCTTCAGTCGCTGATGGATCTCGTTCACGCGATCTTCGTTCTCCTGGGCGAAGCCGATGTGGAAGGTCGCGGGATAGATGACCTCCGTCGTCTTTCCGGCTCCGATCAGGGTTAGAACCAGTCCGGCGTCGTCAAGAAGGACGGCGAAATTCCGATTCTCTTTGCCTCCCTCCACTCTCCGAAGGCCAAAGTATTTCTCGAGGAAGTCACGAGTCTTGGAGACATCGTTGACGGTCAGGTTGAGGTGGTTGAGCTTCATACGACGCTGACTCCTTTGTCTCAACGGAACGACCAGGGATCGCAACCGCCATTTGAGCAAAGGCAGAGCACGGCGTCTCGAAAATAATGGACGACAACCAGCGCGACACCATCGAGAGATTCACACCAAACCTTGGGGAAAGGAAGCGACCGAACAAGTCAACATGTTCTTCATACCTTTGTTTTTCGTTCGTGGAAAGTCCCGACGGTGAATGATGGAAGGCATGAGTTCGGCTCATGGATTCATCCTGGGAGGTGACTGGTCATCTCTTCATCGAGATTGACACAACCCATTCCCGACCGACCGGCGACGAATCGCGCAAGGGATGGTCCAAGGAACATCACCACGAGCAAACGGATGGTCTGCAATCCCATGACAAACGGCATATCGACCTTCGTTGAGGCCGCGATGGCGGCCGCCGAATCGACGCCTCCGGGACTCGTCGCGAGATAGGCCGTGAGAAGTTCGGTGCCGACCACGCGATGGAGTATCAGCGCGGCGATCCCACAGAAGCCGATCAGCACGACGGTCGCAGCCAGAATCAGCGGGAAGGATCGGGCGGCATGAGCCAACCCACTCCGCGTGAACCGAAGGCCGATAGCCCCCCCGATCACCGCGAACGTTCCCACCAGCAGCCAGCGCGGCAACTCGATTTCCACCACACCGGAAGCATGAAGGATCGAACCGGCCATCATCGGTACCATCAGCGCGGCCGAAGGCACATTCCTCCAACGTGCGACCGTGATTCCGAAGCCCGCGATGATCAAGGTCTCGGCCAGAGGCACCAAATGCAGCGCCGGGAAATAGACGTGATCAGGCCGGATTGTCTCCGTACTGCCGATCCAGAAGCGGGCGACCAGCGAGGCCAGGAACGCGACGCAGATGACCCGGGGATACTGCATGAAGGCGACGAGCCGCGGATCGCCGCCGTGCGCCTCGGCCATCAGCATCATGGCGCTGGCGGCGCCCGGGGACACGCCCCAGATCGCCGTCGTTCCCGGCAGCACCCGCCTTCGGTTCAGCAGCCAGCCGATCAGGCTACTGGTGAAAAGGGTCGAAAGCGTCACGATCAGGAAGATCGGCCATTGCCGGGCAAACGAGGCCAGGACGGGACGAGTGACCAGGCCGGCGATCATGCAGCCCATGACAGCCTGCGCACCGAGAAAGAGAATCGGTGCCAGGCGAATGGAACCACCGTTGACGCTGACAATGATCCCGGCCACCATCGGGCCGAGCAGCCACGCCCCTGGAAGGCCGACCGACAGCATTGCCAAAATAAACAGCACCGAGCCGGCGAGCAGGAGCGTCCATTGCTGGAAAACAGTGGCGGTCGCCAGCGCGCTGGCCTTGACCGCCAGGGTTCGATCTTGCATTTAACCTTCCTTGAACGAAATCGCAGCCGAGGATGAAATGACTCCGATTCGCGGCAGGATATGCTGTATCGAAAATTGATGAAATTCGTTGGAGAAGCTCGATGTCAGGTCCTCCGCGATGACGATCGCGTAGCCGCGTTCCCACGCGTCCCGCGCCGTAGATTCGACGCCGAAGTTGGTGGCGATCCCGCCCAGGACAATGGTTTGCACGCCTCGCCGGCGAAGTTGAAGGTCGAGCTCGGTGCCGTAGAAAGCCCCCCATTGCCGCTTGGTAATGATGATGTCGGACGGCTCAACAAGGCCTTCGGGAAACTCGGCAAAATCTGCAGGATACCCGCCGGCAGAACGTGTCGACGGCCTGTCGACCGGTTGCCGGAGCGCGTCCGCGAAATCCGACGACCAGCAGACACGGACCTGCACGACCGTCGCGCCTGCACGACGGAAACGCCCTGCGAGCTCAGTCGCCGATTCCAGAACCTCCGAGGCCGGGTGCGGCAACCAGGGCTGGCCAAGCACACCCTTCTGGAGATCGATCAAGACAAGGGCCGTCGTCCGAGGATCGAGATTCATCAAGAAATGACCTCCTTGCAACCAAGGGAACCCCTAAAAATCTCCGCGAGGGCTTCGACGCCGGCTGTCGCCCCAGAACATGGATATTGCGGTCGAAGGTGGTAACATGAGACAAGCCTCGCATAACCTCTTTATGAGGATTTCCTCGCAAATGTCAAGCTCAGGGAAGAAAATCACGGCGCGCGTTCCGCAGCGGGAGCGTGGCAAGCGGCGAGTCGCGACTCTCCTGGAGGCAGCCGTATCCTTGTTTGCCGAGAAGGGTTACGACGCCGTAACCATGACCGAGATCGCCGCGCGGGCCGGTGCACCGATCGGGTCGCTCTATCAGTTCTTTCCAAGCAAAGAGACCCTGGCAGATGCTCTTCTCGATGGTTATGGCCAGCGTCTCGACGACGCCCTGCAGGAGATCGAAGGACAGGCGACGACGCTCACCGTCGCCGCACTGGCCGACGCATTGCTCGGCCTTTTGGCCGGATTCCGTGAAGAGCGAGCCGCGGTGACAGCACTCATCGAGTCACGCCAAGAGGTGTCCACCCGTGCCTCGGACCTAAGACTTTCCTTACGCCGACACGTCACGCGGATTCTTCAGGCCCGAATACCGACGATTTCACCCAAGCGCGCCGAAAGCATGGCCTTGGTCATGGTCCAACTCATGAAGGCCGCCGCCGCGCAAAACGCCGAAAAAGATCCTGCCGTCCGCGAAAACATTCTTAATGAACTTAAATATCTTATGCAAATTTATATCACTAGCGAGATGACTCGTCGCGTCGAAGACGATGCGGACGTCAAGTAAAGACACTAAATGGTGCATCCGGCAAGTTTTTGTAGGACAGGCCTTGGCCTGCCGAGGCCGTTCGCGAAAGCCTCGGCAGGCCAAGGCCTGCCCTACGAGAAGACATCGTTGATGGGCGGAGCCCACTCGACGGAAGGAGACTTGCCGGAGGCTCCACTAACATTCAATTATCCATATCACGACCAATAAGTTCCACACGGTCAACCGGCACAGAAGGACCGCTGGCAGCCGATCGCCTGGGCGGGGTAATCTGAATTTCGTCGGATTTGGACCGACGTTTGAAGCCCTCGGACTCCTTGAGGATCGGTATGACCCCCGACGAATTTCGCGCCTATGGACACCGCCTCATCGACTGGATCGCCGACTATCGGACGACCGTGGATCAACGGCCCGTGATGGCACGCACCGAGCCGGGTGAGGTCAAGGCCCATCTCCCCGCCTCGCCCCCGGAGCAGGCCGAGGGCTTTGAGGCCATTCTCCGCGACCTCGAATCGATCCTCGTGCCGGGGCTGACCCACTGGCAGCACCCGGGCTTCTTCGGCTACTTTCCCGCCAACGCATCGCCGGCAAGCGTCCTGGGCGACCTGCTGAGCACCGGCCTGGGCGTGCTCGGCCTCTCCTGGCAGTCGTGCCCGGCGCTGACCGAACTGGAGGAGGTCGTCACCGACTGGATGCGGCAGATGGTGGGCCTGTCGGACGCCTGGAGGGGCGTCATCCAGGACACCGCCTCGACCAGCACTCTGGTCGCCCTGATTTCCGCCCGAGAGCGGGCAACCGGCTATGACCTGGTTCAGGGCGGCTTGCAGGCCGAGGAGCGTCCCCTGGTCGTCTATGCCTCCGACCAGGCACACAGTTCCGTCGAGAAGGCGGCCTTGCTGGCCGGCTTCGGGCGCGACAACATGCGGGCGGTCGCCCACCAGTCCGACTATGCGATGGACGCAAAGGCCTTGGACGCCGCCATCCGGCAGGACCTCGGCGCCGGTCGGACGCCCTGCGCCGTGGTGGCAACCACCGGCACGACGGCCTCCACGGCGATCGATCCGGTGGGGGCAATCGCCGAAGTCGCCCATGCGCATGGCCTGTGGCTGCATGTGGACGCCGCGATGGCCGGCTCGGCGATGATCCTGCCGGAGTGCCGGCGGTTGTGGGAGGGCATCGAAGGAGCTGACTCGCTGGTCCTCAACGCTCACAAGTGGCTCGGGGCAGCCTTCGACTGCTCGCTGTACTATGTGCGGGACCCGCAGCACCTGGTTCGAATCATGTCGAGCAACCCGAGTTACCTCCTCTCGGCGGCCGATGACCGCGTGGTGAACTACCGCGACTGGGGCCTCCCGCTGGGCCGGCGGTTCCGTGCCTTGAAACTCTGGTGCCTGATGCGAGCCGAGGGCATGGAGCCCCTGCGCGCCCGCCTGAGGAGGGACATGGACAACGCCCGTTGGCTGGCCGACAAGGCACAGTCGACCCCGGGCTGGCGCGTACTCGCCCCAGTGCCCTTGCAGACGGTCTGCCTACGGCACGAGCCGACGGGCCTGGAAAGTGAGGCCCTGGACGAGCACACGCTGGGCTGGGCCAGCCGGGTCAACCGATCAGGCAAGGCCTATCTGACCCCGGCGACCTTGGACGGTCGCTGGATGGTGCGCGTCTCGGTCGGGGCCGAGCCGACGGAGCGACGTCATGTCGAGGCCCTCTGGGAGTTGATGCGGCAGGAGGCGGAGGGGTGACGAGGGATACCCCGATTTGGCAACATAAGCAACAATCCGTCGAAAAGTAGGGCAGAGTATAAACCTCACTAACACGACTCCGTTACAACTCCCAGATGCATCAAAGGACTGCATCCCGGGTGGCCGCGGTTGCTTGCAACCGGGGCGGCGTAGCCGCAAGAGGTCCGTTCCCAAACGGCTCTGCGGAAAGGGG
>Ga0153954_1001092_pt1 | contig 16281 bp, 17 predicted proteins | sample TSFL038MetaG_FD_102277 | JGI IMG/M metagenome (GOLD analysis project Ga0153954, IMG submission 102277) | Attine ant fungus gardens microbial communities from Florida, USA - TSFL038 MetaG | ecosystem: Host-associated > Fungi > Mycelium > Unclassified | place: USA: Florida, Wekiwa Springs State... | reverse complement strand
GCATCGTCGGCGAGCCCGTTGCCGAAATAGTCATAGCCGCCGTCGAGCAGCAGGTCGATCGTGTGCTGGCTGACCGCGCCACCCGCGAACTTGTCGCCGGGCCGCGCCAGCGAGAACCAGCCGGCCGGGCGTTTGCCCACGGTTTTCGTGATGATCTCCGTCGTGCGATCGAGTCGGGCGCGCTCTTCCTCGCGGCTGAGCAGGCTCACGTCTTCGTGCTTGAAGCCGTGCGCCGCGATCTCATGGCCCTCGCCCGCAAGCCGGCGAAGCTTGTCGGCCTGGATCTCGGCGATCACAGCCGGCACGGCGAAGGTCGCCTTGATGCCGTGGCGGTCGAGCACGCCCACCAGCGCCGACAGCCCGCCGTTCATGCCGTAATAGGCGTCGGGTGTGGTGAGGTCGGCGGGCTTGAGTCCATCGGGACCGCACGCTGGGCTGAGATCGACGACAACGCGGAAGCAGCAGCGCTTGCCCTCGGGCCAGCTTATGTCGGCGTCGACGATGCTCTTCTCGTCGCTGATCGTGTAGCGCTCTTTCCAGGGCATCACCGGGCTCCGATGATGTGACGGGCGACCTGCTCGCAGGTCGGAAACCAGACGCCAGGCAGCGCCTTCATGCGCTGGATAAGTCGGTCGAGCATGGCGATGCGCAGCGCGCGGCCCGAGACGAAGGGATGCATGCAGATATTCATGTAGCCGCCGGTTCGATAGCACTGCTCGAACATGCGCCACCACAGCTCCTCGACATGGTCGGGGTCCATCATGCGCTGCGCGTCGTTCTCGCTGCCGAGCCAGGCAAAGGAGAAGAACATCGCGTCGTCGATGGCGTAGTGGAACGGCAGGTTCAGGATCGGCCGCGAACCGTTGGGCGCGTTCAGCCAGTTCGGCCGATGGTCCGGCGTGTCTTCCGACACGTAGATGTAGCCGTGCTCCAGCAGCAGCTCGCGGCTGTGCCGGCTGCGTGTGCCAACCGGCTTCTTACCCACCGTTTTCTCGATAGCCGCGATGGTCCTGCGCAGATGATCGCGCTCCAGCTCGGGCTTCTTGGGGACTCGATGTTCCCACATATGGTCGGCGATCTCGTGACCGCTCTTGGCCGCCGCGCGCAGCGATTCGGGATAGAGTTCGCAGATGCGGCCGGGCGTGAAGATCGTGGCCTTCACGCCGTGGCTGTCGAACAGCTCGATCAGGCGCCAGATGCCGACGCGGCCACCGAATTCGCCTTTGGCGAGCTGCTGCGGCGGCTCGTTCATCAGGCGGCGCAGCAGCATGGTGTCGAAATCGGCGGTGAAGTTCACCGCGAGACGCACGCCCTGCGGCCACTTGCAGTCGGCGATCACGCGGTGCCGTGCGCCATAGTCTGCGGCGCTCGCCTTGAGATTGGCGAGCTCGCGATCCAGCTCGTCGGCCATTCCGGTTGTCGTGTCCATGAAGCGACCTCCTCGGGCGAGGTTAAGCCTCATCATCGGGCGGCTTCAATCAAGATGGCGCGACAAGTATGGGGCGCATCGCACGTCATTCCAGCAACCACTTGGAGAAGGTTGAGAATGTTGCGCTTTTTTGTCGGTCGCCTTTGGTTTAGACCAGCTTCGGAAAAAATTCATCCGGGGATTTGTCCTGACGCTGCCGCCCGATCTGACCGGTTCACGTCCTGCACGTCAGGACGGCCGTCGGCTGCGCAGCGAACGGACACGCCAGGCCATCATCGACGCCTATCTCGAGCTGCTGCGGCGCAGCCCGCTCATGCCGACGGCACAGCAGATCGCCGACGAGGCGGGCTACTCGGTCCGTTCGGTCTTCGAGCGTTTCTCCGATCTCAATGCCCTCACGCTGGCGACCGCGGACTATGCCATTGTTCAGGGGCAGGCTGAAGCGGTGGCGCGCGATGTCGACGCCGACCGGCCGGACCGTATCCAGTCGCATGTTGCCACGCGTGCCGCCGCTTGCGAGAAGTGGTTGCCTCTGTGGAAGGTTCTGACGGCGACGCAGGAGCAGGTCGAAGGGCTGCGCACGCGCGTGACCATGGCCCGCCACGGCAACATCGCTCGCATGCGCATGATGTATGCGCCGGAGCTCTCCGTCCTGGAGGAGCCGGCTCGCGAAGCGCTCCTGATCGCCCTGGCTTCACTGATCAGCTTCGAAAGCTGGGATCAGATGTGCAATTGTTTTAGCCTCTCGCCCGAGCAAGCGCGGGACGTGTGGCGTGCAGCCATCGATCGCATGCTGCCGCCCACGCCGGTCGCTGCGGCCGTTTCCACGGCTGCTTAGTTATCGGCCGCCGGCAACGCTGAGTGTCGTGCCGGTGACGTAGCTCGATTCATCGGAGGCCAGATAGAGCGCTGCGTCGGCGATCTCATGCGGCTGGCCGATGCGGCGGAGCGGCACCAGCTTGTGCGGACTGTAGTCGCTGGTCGTACGCATGGCCTCGAACATGGCCGCGGTGCGCTCGGTCTCGATCGGTCCGGGCGCCACGGCATTGATGCGGATGCCGTGCTCGCCAAGTTCATAGGCGGCGTCCCTGATGAAGCCGTGAATGCCGGCCTTGGCCGCCGAATAGGCCGCCGCACCGTCGTGGTGCGCAGTCCAGGGCGTACCTTCGCGCGATCCCGACGACATGCAGACGATGGAGCCAGAGCGCTGTTTCATCATTGGGCGCAATGCCGCGCGCGTGCACAGGAATGTCGAGCGCAGATTCAGGCGAATGGTGAAGTCCCACTCTTCGGTCGTCATCGCCCAGAGCTTGGCATTGCGCGCGCCGCCGGCATTGTTCACCAGCACGTCGATGCGCCCCTTCTCGGCGGCGATGCGGGCGAAGGCATCCTCGACCGGCTTCTCCTCGGTAACATCAACCCCGATCGAGATCGCCGCCTTCACCTCGGCGGCGGTGCGCTCGAGGCGTTCGGCATCGAAGTCAAGCAGCGCCAGCACCGCGCCTTCCGCGGCGAAGCGCTTGGCGATGGCGGCGCCGATGCCCTGGGCGGCGCCCGTGACGACGGCGATCTTACCTTGCAGGCGACCCATGGCGACCTCAGCGCAGCGGCAGCGCATACATCGCGCCACCCTGCCGCCACAGCGCGTTAACGCCGCGTGCAAAGTGGAGCGGCGACTTGCCGCCGACATTGCGTTCATAGACGTCGGCGTAGTTGCCGACCTGGCTGATAACCCGAAACGCCCAATCCGGATCGAGCCCGAGCTTCTCGCCGATGCCGGGAGTCACCCCCAGCAGACGCTTCACCGAGGGGTTGCCGCGCACGCGCATGGCTTCGGCGTTGGCCTGGTTGACGCCCAGCTCTTCGGCCTCGAGCATGGCGTAGTGCGTCCATCGCACCGCGTCGAACCACCCTTCATCGCCCGAGCGCACATAGAGGCCCAGCGGATCGGTAGCAACGATCTCCGACAGCATGAAGTAGTCGGAGGCCTTGCCGCTGGCGAGGATGGTGGCGGTGAGGGCGGAGATATCCTGGGTGATCGCGGTGCACTTCCCTGAGAAGAAGGCATCGTACATGGCGGTCTGGTTGTCGAACAGCGCCGGTCTGATCGAAAGCTTGCGGTCGGTGAACCATTCCTCCAGGCGCTCCTGATAGGGCGTTCCCTTGAGGATGCAGACACTGTCCTTGTCGAGGGCGGCCAGTCGCGTGATGTTGAGCGCCTTCGGAACCACGACCGCCTGGCCATCGATGTAGATGATGGCGGCGGACTGCACGCCGGTCTTGGTGGTACGGCTGAGCGTGACGGCGGAGTTGCGGGTCAGGACGTCGATATCGCCTTTCTTCAAGGCTTCGAAACGATTCACCGTGGAAAGGGGGACGTACCGGACCTTGGTTGCATCGCCCAATGTGGCCGCCGCGATGGCGCGGCAATAGTCGATCTCGAAGCCTTTCCATTCGCCCTTGTCGTCGTGCACCGAGAAGCCGGGAAGCTGGCCGTTGATCCCGCAGGCGAGCTGGCCGCGCTTTTTGACGATCTCCAGCGTCTGCTGGGCATGCGCAGCCGTGCCCACGAACGCCAGAATGCAGCTAGCGACGATGATCCCGACGACACGCATGACCGTTTCCTCGCCGTCTCCAAGTATCAGTACGATACCGCTCGCTTACCGGATGATTCAATGATGGGAGCCGATGCGTCTGCGGCACCGATGTCGCTGTTAGGCATGCTCCAGGAAGGCAAAGGCGACGACCAACGCCACGCCCAAAAAGGCACCGATGAAGGAATAGATGACGGTGGAAATCAGGCGTTGACGCCGTCGTCGCCGCCTGACCGAGCGGCGGTAGTCGCGGCCTCTCATCCTACGGGGCGCAGACGAGGTATCGATCGAGTGTTCGATGGCTTTGGTTTCTCGCCGCCAGGTGCTCAAGCCACCTGCCAACGCGCCCAGCAGCGCTCCGCCGAACAAGATGACGAAGTGCAAATAGTGCATCAGGCGCCGCTCTCCCCTCGGCGATCCATTAACGCGATGTTACAGGTCTTTTTACGCTACCGAGACGGGCAATTTGTCTCGGCAGCGGTTTTTATTTTCGGAGATTCTTTGGAGCAGTGGGACGGCGGCGAGAAAGCAGCTCGGCGAATGCCTACGGGCGACTCCGGAGAGTTGCCAGCGGGCGGGACCGAGGGCCGCTCGATGATGCATGACACTTGTGCGTGAATGGTTCTCCCCGCCAGTCGCGGCGGCGTTCTATCGTTTCGCAATCCGTGCAGGGAGGCGACGATGACGTCTTGGACGCTGCGCTATCTGGGAGTCGCCGCGGTCCTTGCCACGACCGCACTGGTCGGCACGCCGGCCGCCGCCCAGTGCAAAGGTGACAATGGCGGCATCGTCCTGTCGCCGGGCTTCTGCGCCACCGTCTTCGCCGACAATCTCGGCCACGTTCGCCACATGGTCGTGGCGCCCGACGGCACGCTCTACGCCAACAGTTGGAGCGGTCGCTATTTCCGCACGGCGCCCCCGGCGCCTCCGGGCCCGTTTCTGATCGCGATGAAGGACACCAAGGGAACTGGCCACGCCGATGTCGTCCAACGCTTTGGCACGTCGCCGGAGAAAGACGGCGCGGGCGGCAGCGGCATCGCGCTCTACAATGGCGGCCTGTTCGTAGAGGAGAAGGATCGCATCCTGCGCTACGACCTGCCGGCAGGTCAGCTCGTGCCGAAGGGCGAGCCGACGGTGATCGTCTCGGGGCTGCCGCTCACCGGCGATCATCCGATGCATCCGTTCGTGATCAGCGCGAAGGGCGACCTCTTCGTTGATCTGGGCACGATCACGAACGCCTGTCAGGCGGAGAACCGCATGCAGGGCGCCAAGGGCATCGATCCTTGTACCGAGAAGCAGACGCGCGGCGGCACATGGCGCTACGACGCCAACAAGACAGGTCAGGTCTTCTCACCCAAGGAGCGCTATGCCTCGGGCATCCGCAACGGCGAAGGGCTCGCTTTCGACGCGGCGGGTCAGCTCTATGCAACGCAGCACGGCCGCGACCAGCTCTATCAGAACTGGCCGCAGCTCTATACGCCGGAGCAGAGCGCGGAGCTGCCGGCCGAAGAGGTCGTGCAGGTGAAGCAGGGCGCCGACTACGGCTGGCCCGAGTGTTACTACGACCAGGATCAGAAGAAGCTCGTGCTCGCACCGGAATATGGCGGCGATGGCGGCAAGACGGTCGGGCTATGCGCGCAACGGACGGGACCGGTCGCGGCCTTCCCAGGCCACTGGGCACCGAACGATCTCGCGATCTATCTCGGCAACAAATTCCCCGAAGCCTATCGGGGCGGTCTCTTCGTTGCCTTCCACGGTTCGTGGAATCGCGCACCATTGCCGCAAGGCGGCTACAACGTCGCCTTTCAGGCGATGTCGGACGGCAAGGCGGTGGGTCCCTATGTCATCTTTGCCGACGGCTTCGCCGGTGCCAGCAAGGAGCCTGGCCGCGCGACTTATCGGCCGACGGGACTCGCAGTCTCGCCCGATGGCTCGCTCTATATATCGGACGACGTGCGCGGCCGAATCTGGCGCGTGACCTACGAGGGTAACGGCTCCGACAAGGCGGCGTCGGCACCCGAACCGAAGACCGTTGCGGCCCGGACGGATGCCAAGGGGCCGCTGTCCACGCCGCCTGGCGCCACGGCGCAGCAGGTCGCGGCGGGAGACAAGCTCTACCACGCGCAGGCTTGCATCGGTTGCCATGGCTCCGATGGCCGTGGAACTCCGGTCGGTCCACCGCTGCAATGGGATCGTTGGGCCTGGAGCGATGGCAGCGTCGCGGGCATTGCCGATATCATCGCCAAAGGCGTGCCCAAGCCCAAGCGCTACCAGGGCGCTATGCCGGCAATGGGCGGTGCGCAGCTTTCAAAGGATCAGCTGACGGAGATTGCAGCCTATGTTTGGGCGCTCTCCCACGCCGACGATCGCTGACGGCTACTCTTCCTTGTAGCCGTATTCCGGTACGTTGCCCGTGGCGCCGTAGTACTTGTAGGGCAGGAACTTGCCCGACATGGTGATCTTCACCCGGTCGCCTTTGGGGTTGGGCAGACGCTCCATGACCATGTCGAAGTCGATCGCCGACATGATGCCGTCGCCGAACTGTTCCTCGATCAGCGCCTTCCACGCCGGACCGTTGATCATCACCAGCTCATAGAAGCGATAGATCAGCGGATCGGTCGGCGGCATGGGCGTGCCCGCGCCGCGCATCGGGACCTCGTTCAGCATCGCCGTCTCGGCCTTGCTGAGGCCGAACAGCTCGCCGGCGTTGGCAGCCTGCGGCTTGGTGAGCTTCATGTGCCCCAGGATCGCGCCCACGATCAGCACTTCGGAATAGCCGCCGATCCGTTCGCAGATGTGCTTCCAGCTCCAGCCCTTCTCACGCTTGATGTCGAGCAGCTTTTCCGTGAGTTCCGCGCGCTTCATGGTCCGTCGTTCCCCTTCATGAGCCGCGTTCGCATGCGGCGGAAGGGGCCGTGCACGGACCGTGCCAGTGATCAGGGCGTCATGTCGGCCTTGTCCCAACCCTTGTCGGGATTGAAGGAACTGATGGCGCCGGCCTTCGCGGCCGTATCGGGGCCGAGATCCTGCTCGTACACGTCACCGTGCTGGTTCACGATGAAGGTCATCACGCCGGTCTGGCCGTATTCGACGGGCCAGGCGATCACGCCGAAGCCCGCGATCATCTTGCCATCGACGACATATTCGTGCGCGCCGCCCGGCTTGGCGTCAGGTCCCTGACGATAGAGCATGCGGTAGCGATAGCCGTAGTAGCCGTTCTTCTGGACGTCGCCCAACTGCGCATGCGCGACCAGCGGCCCCAGCGGGCTTTCCGGCTCGCCGGGCTTGGTCTCCCAGTAGAGCCCGTCCTTCTTGCCGGGCGAGCTGACGAGCCGGCGGGCATAGGTCGGCACGCCGAGCTTCATCGGGTCTTCCGCAGCGTAGTCGCGCTGGGCGTCGACGATAGCGAGCAGGGTCTGGATGACCGAAAGCTCATTGCGGCCGATCTCGCGTGCCGTCATCTCCTTGCGGCCGGCCTCGATGTCGAAACGCCACTCGTTGCCGTCCTTGACGATCGGGATCGGCCCGACCCAGCCTGTGTTGCCGGCCTGGATCAGCATGTGGGTGTCGTCGGTCGGCACGAGCTTGTGGCTCTCGTCCCACGCCTTGAGGAATTCTTCGCGCTTGCGGTCTTCGTCGTCGGCGCTGCCTGGCACGAACTCGCGCCAACCCGCGCCCAGGATCGCGGCGACCGCTTTGTCGTTGTCCTTGCGGATGGCATCCGTCAACGCGTCGGCCGCCGCCTCCGCAGTCGGGAAGCCCTGCAATTTGTCCGACGCTCTTTGCGTCGGCACGGGCGCCGGCGTCGGCGTCTGGGCCGACAGGCTGGTGATGCTGGCAAAAGCAAACGTCAGCGCTACAAGCGCACTGCGTAGAAGCGCGTTCATCGCCGGCCTCCTCCAAAGTGACCACCACCGCCGCCGCCGCCACCACCACCACCGGGTCGCGCGGCCGGCGCGGGATGGGAGGCGGCACGGTTCTGCATGGTGCGGCCGCGCGCGGCCTCGCGGTTCACTTGCTGGCCGCGATTGACGCCGCCGAACGCACCGCCACCGCGCGGCTGCTGGAAATTGCCACGGTTCTGGACGGCCGGATGCTGGACGCCACCGCCGCCTTGTCCCAACCGGTTGCCGGGCTGTACGCCGCCGGGATGCTGCACCGCGCCGCCGCCTGGCCGCGGCAAGCCGCCGCTGCCGCCCGGATGCGCGACATTGCCCTGGCCGATCTGGCCACGGAACTGCTGGCGCTGATCGGCGCCCGGTCGGCGCTGGCCGAACTGCTGCTGCACGGCGGGCGTGCGATAGGCGACGCCGCGACGATGGTCGGGATCGTGCTGCCACTTGCCGCCATTGCCGTTGAACTTGTTGCGATCGAAATGGTTGTCGATGTTGACCGCGCGGTTCACGTTCACGTTGACGTAGGAGTTGCCGCGGCCGCCCCAGTTCCAACCGCCGAACATCGCGCCGGCGGCGGCAAAGCCCACACCCCAGAGGAAGCCGCGAGCCAGCGCGCCGGCGAAAGGATAGTAGACCGGTGGATAGGCGGGATAGGCCCAGGACCCGTAGGCCCAGGTCGGATTGTAGCTCGGCACGTAGATCGTGTCGGGATTGGATGGCGCGATCACGTATTGCACCGAATCGCCTGAGCCCGTGGTCGTGACGGTCTGTTGCGGCGTACTCTCGAGATTGCCGGCCTTGGCCGCTTGCGCGCGCAGACGCTGGATAGAATCGGCGACATCCTGCTGCTGGGAGATCATCGCGTCGCCGAGCTTCTGCGTCCAATCGAGATGATCGTTCATCTGCTGCAGGACGGACGGGAAGGCGACGAGCGACATCACACTCACGTCCCAATCCTTGTCCTTCACGGCGTTGACCGCGGCATCGCCCTTGAGATTGGGATTGGCCTTCGACCAGCGCGCCGCCTCGACGACCTCGAGCGGATAGGTCGCCGCCATCAGCACCTGCGAGAGCAGCGCGTCGGGGTAAAGCGCGATCGGCGCCAGCATGGCGTCAAGCTCTTCGGGCTTGAACGATGGCTGGTCCTGTGCTCTGAGCACCCGGGCCGCTCCGAGAACCATAGCCAGCGAAAGAGCGATGAGCGCACGTCGTTGCATAACCGTGCTCCGACAAATCAGAACTTCGAACGCTTGAAGCGTAGCGGGCATCGATCCACTTCGCCAGCGTCGACCGCGAACAAGCGCGGCATCGCGGATCAATGATGGCGCTCGACGTATGTCATTTCGGGAGGATCTAAACAGCGCGGACGCATATCTCGAAGCGCGCCGGATTCTTTTCATCTCCGGTGCTGGCAAAAAGGCTGGCTGCCTATCGCGACGCGAGTACAGTGCTTCTGTAGGTGGTCGAGGGCTTGCTGATGCGTAGGCGCGGCATTCTTGCCTTTTTCGAATCAGAGGGCAGTGCGGGCCGACATGATCTACGTCCCACACGGCACGTTCCGCATGGCATCCGCCAAGCCCCATCCCGAAGAGGTGCCGTTGCGTCGCATCACGGTCGATCCCTTCCTGAACGACACCACGCCGGCCTCCAATGTCCAGTTCTGTCGCTTCAGCCGTGTCGGCTTTCGCTGTGTTGTCAGAGGAGAGTGCGATTGTGAGCCATGGGGAAGGCAAAAACTGCGGCTTGCTGCGTCAGGAGGAGGTGTTGAAGCGTCCGAAAGATTTGGAGAGTGTGTCGCCGCACTGATTGGAGAAGAGAGTACAATGCAAATATCGAAGTTGCGCCGGCGAGTTCTGCTCGGCGGCGCGGGAACAGCTGCTCTGGCTTGGACGGGCGGTCAGGCGTTCGCTCAGGAGAGGGTCAAGAGCGGTACCGTCACGATCGAGCAGGTGCAGGTGGCCTTCATCGGCAGCGGCAATATCGGTGGCGGCACGCTCAATTACCAGGGTGGGAGCTACGGCTTCACTGTGGGTGGGCTGGGCGTCGGCGGTTTCGGCATCTCCAAGATGGAGGCCTATGGTGACGTCTACAATCTCAAGGCGCTCAACCAGTTTCCCGGCGCCTACGGGCAGGCGCGCTATGGCATGGCGGTAGGCGACGCCGGTTCGGGCCAGATGTGGCTGCAGAATCCCAATGGCGTGCTGATCAACTTGCGCACCAGGCGCCAGGGCCTGGCGCTGTCGCTCGGCGCCGACGCTGTCATCATCGACTTCAAGTGAGAGAGACGACCATGACCACCCTTCGTCACATCCTCTCTCTCGCCACGCTCGCCGGGCTGGCCACCGCCGCGCCGGCTTTCGCGCAGGACGAGCCGCAGGTCTTCAACGCTTTCGCGGTTGCCAATGCCAACGGCACGGTCGTGCGGTCGGCCGAGAAGCAGTTCGTCGTGGCCGGTACGCTCACCGGCCCGATGTTCATCGAGACCGACGAAGGCCCCGTCGATGCCGGTCACGTGACGTGCGCGGCCTCAGTCAATGTCGACGAGGCGACGGCCAAGACCTCCGCCTCTGGTGGTTGTACCTTCACCGCCAATGATGGCGCGCAGGCCTGGGGCGAATGGCAGTGCGCCGGCTACCTGTTGGTCGGCTGCCGCGGCAAGCTCACCCTCAAGGGTGGCTCGGACCGGTTCAAGGGCGTGAGCGGCGAAGGCACCATGATCTGGCGGCCGAGCGCGTCGGAATTCAAGAAGCAGCTCGACGGGTCGGCACTGCAGAACGCGTCGGGCATCGTCATCTGGCGCAACTTCAGGATCGCAAAGATGCAGTAGGACGAAAAAGGAGGACATCATGGGTGACAGGTCGAAAGGCACCGGCACAAGTCGCCGGAACATGCTCCTCGCGGGCACGTCGTTGCCCGTCCTCGCGAATATCGGCCTGGGCCTGCAGCAGGCCCAGGCTCAGACGCCGACGCCAGTGCCGGCTGCCGGCGGCAAGAAGCCCAACATCCTGGTGATCTTCGGCGACGATATCGGTCTCTGGAATCTTTCGGTCTGGAACAAGGGCATGTGCGGCTTCCGCACGCCCAACATCGACCGCATTGCCAACGAGGGCGCGATCTTCTCGCAATACTACGGCCAGCAGAGCTGCACGGCAGGGCGCGCCGCCTTTATCACCGGCCAGTGCCCGTTCCGCACCGGCCTCACCAAGGTTGGCCTGCCCGGCGCCACCGTCGGCCTGCAGAAGGAGGATCCGACGATCGCCGAGATGCTGAAGCCGCTCGGCTATATGTGCGGCCAGTTTGGTAAGAACCACCTCGGCGACCGCGACGAATTCCTCCCGACTGCGCACGGCTTCGACGAGTTTTTTGGCAACCTCTATCACCTGAACGCGGAGGAAGAGCCGGAGAATCCCGACTATCCGAAGGATTCCGAGTTTCGCAAGAAGTTCGGTCCGCGCGGCGTGCTCAAGGCCACCGCCGACGGCAAGATTGAGGACACGGGACCGCTCACCAAGAAGCGCATGGAGACGGTCGACGAGGAATTCCTGGCCGCCGCCAAGGACTTCATGGAGCGGCAGGTGAAGGCCAGCAAGCCGTTCTTCTGCTGGTTCAACTCCACGCGCATGCATATCTTCACGCACCTCAAGCCGGCGTCCGAGGGCAAGACCGGTCTCGGCATCCAGGGCGATGGCATGGTCGAGCACGACACCATGGTCGGCGACCTGTTGCAGTTCCTGGTCGATCAGAAGATCGCCGACAACACGTTGGTGATCTATTCGACCGACAACGGCGCCATGAAGAACCAGTGGCCCGATGGCGGCGCCTCGCCCTTCCGCTCGGAGAAGGACACCAACTGGGAAGGTGCCGTGCGCGTGCCCTGCGTCGCACGCTGGCCGGGCGTCATCAAGCCGGGCACGATCGTCGACGGCCTGTTCTCGGCCGAGGATTGGCTGCCGACCCTGGTCGCGGCGGCGGGCGGCGATCCCGATATCAAGGACAAGCTGCTCAAGGGCTACACGGCCGGCAACAAGACCTTCAAGGTTCATCTGGACGGCTACAACCAGTTGCCCGTGCTGAAAGGCGAGACCACGACGTCGCCACGCAAGGAGTTCGTCTATTTCAGCGACGATGGCGACCTGATGGCCTATCGCGACGAGCGCTTCAAATACAACTTCAACGTCCAGTTCGCCAAAGGCATGGATGTGTGGCGCATGCCGACCACGCCCGTGCGCGCGCCGATCATCACCGATCTGATGACCGATCCGTTTGAGAACGCCTTCGATGGATCGGCCTACTACGAGCGGTGGCTCATGGAGCACGCCTTCCTGGTACTGCCGGCGGTCGGCAAGGTTGCCGCCTACCTCGCCACCTACAAGGACTTTCCGCCGCGCCAGCGGCCGGCGTCCTTCTCGATCGACCAGGTGATGGAAAAGGTCAACGCGGCGATCAAGACACGATGATTTACCGATTTGCCCTCGCGATCTGGCTGGCAGGCTGCACCGGGGCGTTGGCCCAGGCGCAGCTCGCCAATCCGGCGTCGCAGAACTGCACGGCCAAGGGCGGGTCGCTTGTGATGGAGAAGCGACCCAACGGGGGCGAATTCGGCGTCTGCCTGTTCGAGGACAATCGCCAGTGCGAGGAGTGGGCGCTGATGCGCGGCGAATGTCCGGTGGGCGGCGTCAAGATCACCGGCTACCTGACGCCAGCCGCGGTATTTTGCGCCATCACCGGCGGACGCTACGATGAAAAAGGCGGCACCTGCACGTTGCCGAGCGGCAAATCGTGCGGCGCCGAGCCTTATTACGCGGGAACGTGCAAGTGACGGCTCACGACCAGATCGCGGAGATCCAGCGGCGAGTGAACCTGTCGGTGATCGGCCAGGCGCGTGTTGTCGAGCGCTTGGTCATCGCGTTGCTGGCGAATGGCAACGTCCTGGTCGAGGGCTTGCCCGGTCTTGCCAAAACGCGCGCCATCAAGAGCCTGTCGCAGAGCCTGGAGAGCGACTTCAGCCGCATCCAGTTCACGCCCGATCTTCTGCCATCCGATGTGACCGGCGGCGAGATCTATCGCGACGGAAAGTTCGAGTTTCGGCAGGGTCCGGTGTTCGGCAATCTCGTACTTGCCGACGAGATCAATCGTGCGCCGGCCAAGGTACAATCGGCGTTGCTCGAGGCGATGGAGGAACGGCAGGTCACTGTCGCGGGCAAGCGATACAAGTTGCCCGATCTCTTCATGGTGCTGGCGACCCAGAACCCGATCGAGCAGGAAGGTACTTACCCGCTGCCCGAGGCGCAGGTGGATCGTTTCCTGATGCATGTGCGCATCGACTATCCGAGCGACGGCGACGAGGTGAAGGTATTGCAGCTCGTGCGTGGCGAGCAGGCGCAGGACCACAAGGCCGAGCTGCCGACCAAGGTCCCGCAGGCCGCGATCTTCGAAGCGCGCGGCGAGATCGATCGCGTGAAGAGCGTGCCGGCGGTCGAGGCTTATATCGTTGGCCTGGTTGCTGCGACGCGCCGTCCGGCCGAATTCGGCGGCAAGCTCAAGGACTGGATCACGATCGGGGCGAGCCCCCGCGGTTCCCTGGCGCTCGACCGCTGCAGCCGTGTCCATGCCTGGCTCGACGGGCGCGACCATGTCCTGCCATCCGACGTGCAGGCGATCGCGCACGATTGCCTGCGCCACCGCGTGAGCCTGAGCTACGAGGCAAGCGCGGAAGGCGTCACCAAGGACGCCGCGATCGACGAAATCGTGAAGCAGGTGGCCGTGGCCGGCTGAGGAGGGAAACGTGGCGCGCGCTTACGTCTCGCTCAAGGATCTCTTGAAGCTCGACCATCGGGCGCACGGTTTCAGCTTCCTGCCGCGCCAGCCAGTGCATTCGCTGCTGACCGGCCGCCACGCCTCGCGGCTACGCGGCCGCGGCCTCGATTTCGACGAGCTGCGCCACTACTACGAGGGCGACGACACGCGGACCATCGACTGGGCCGCGACGGCACGGCTCGGCACGCCTTACGTGCGCGTCTATCGTGAGGAGCGTGATCGCTCGGTCCTGCTGCTGGTCGACCAGCGCATCTCGATGTTCTTCGGCTCCAGACGCGCCACCAAATCGGTGACGGCGGCGGAAGCGGCGGCGCTCGCGGCCTTCCGTGTCGCTTCATTGGGCGATCGGGTGGGCGGCATTGTCTTTTCTGAGCAGGGCATCTCAGAAGTGCGACCCGAGGCGCGTCAGGCAGGCGTCCGGCGCCTGCTGGGCGAGCTGGTGAAACACAACAATGCGCTCCGAGCCGATGCGCCTCACGCGCCTGATGCGAGCCTGTACAATGAAGCCCTCCGGCGCGCCCAGCGCTTCGCCAAGCACGATTGCCTGGTCGTTCTGATCTCCGACGGCTCGGGGAAGACCGAAGAGACGGTGAAACTCGCCACCGACCTGACCGCCCATAACGACGTCATCGCGGTCTTCGTCTACGACCCGCTCGAGGCTGAGCTGCCCGATATCGGCCGCGCCGTGTTGGCCGAGGGCGATCGACAGATCGAAGCCGATCTGTCCGGCGCCGACCTGCGTCGCCGGTTTGCCGAGGCGTTCACCAGTGGGCGCGCCGAGGTCGCACGCTATTCGCTGCATCACGAAATTCCTGTCCTGCCCATCCGCACCGACCTCGACGTGGCGCAGCAGTATCGCGTGCTGATCGGCCGGCGCGCCGCGCGTGCCGCATGAGCGATCCCAGCGATCTCTCCAATCTGCGCGACATCGTCGTGCCGCCGGATGTCTCGCTCTGGCCGCCCGCGCCCGGCTGGTGGGTCATCGGTGCGGCCGCGGTGGCAGGTGTCGCCGTTCTTGCCGCGGCGGCCGTCGCGCGCCATCGGCGCAATGCCTATCGCCGTGCGGCGCTGCAGGAGCTGGCGACGGCCGACGGCAGCGCCATCTCTGCCACCCTGAAACGTGCCGCGCTCGCGGCCTTTCCACGCGAGCAGGTGGCATCGCTGAACGGCGCGGCCTGGCTCGCCTTTCTCGATCGCACCGGCGGTACGCGCTTCGCCGCAAGCGATCTCGAAGCCCTGACCTACGGCGGCGCCGGCGATCGCGTCGCGGTCGCGGCCGAGGCGCGGCGCTGGATCGAGCGTCACCGATGCTGACCTTCGCCTATCCCTGGCTGGCGTTGCTGCTGCCCGCGCCGCTCGTGGTCTTCTGGCTCGTGCCTGCGCATGCCGAAAGCCGGCGTGGCGTGCGCGTGCCGTTCTTCTCGCGTCTGGTCGAGCTCACCGGCCAGGTGCCGCGCGCCGGTGTGGTGACAGGCCGTCGTGGCCTGTGGCGCACCGGAGTGCTCGTCGTCTGCTGGCTGCTGGCGCTGGCTGCGATCATGCGTCCGCAATGGATCGAGCCGCCCATCCATCGCGACAAGCCGGCGCGCGACCTGCTGTTGCTGGTCGATCTGTCGGGCTCGATGGACACCAGGGACTTCACCGATCCCGGCGGCAATCAGGTCGATCGTCTGACGGCGGTGAAGCAGGTGCTTGACGAGTTCCTGGCGAAGCGCAAAGGCGATCGCGTGGGCGTCGTCGTGTTCGGCAGCTCGCCGTTCACCCTGGTACCCTTCACGACCGATCTCGATCTCTGCCGCAAGCTCGTGCAGGAGATGCAGGTCGGCATGGCTGGGCCTCGCACCGTGTTGGGCGATGCGATCGGCCTCGGCGTCACCCTGTTCGAGCATTCGACCGTGCCCGCGCGCACCATGATCGCCTTGACCGACGGCAACGACACGGCGAGCAGTGTGCCGCCGGCCGAGGCCGCCCGCGTGGCGCACGACCACAAGATCGTGATCCACACCGTCGCCATCGGCGATTCGGCGGCGGCGGGCGAGGACAAGCTCGACGAGGCGGCGCTCAAGCAAGTGGCCAGTACGACCGGTGGCGGCTTCTATCGCGCGCTCGACCGGGCGCAGCTCGCCGATATCTACCGCCGCCTCGACGAGATCGAGACCCGCAAGATCGACACGGTGAGCTTCAGTTCGAAGCGCGAGCTCTTCTGGTTGCCGCTGGCCGCCGCGGCTATCTTCTCGATGCTGTTCGAGGCGGGACTGCTGCTGACGGCAATGCCGCGCCGCAGCCGGCAGACGGTGGCGCCGTGAGCGCGTTCCTCGAGAGCTTCCATCTGCTGCGCCCTTGGGCGCTGCTCGCGATCGTGCCAGCCATCGCGCTGTGGGGGCTGGCGCGACAGGCGGCCGATACGACGCGCCGTTGGGCGCAGGTCATCGAGCCCGAGCTGCTGAAGCTGCTGGTCGTGGGCGGCGAGAGCGGCCGCCGCATCGGGCCGCACGACCTGATGCTGGCGGGCTGGATCGTGGCGGCGCTCGCGGTTTCGGGGCCG
>Ga0153954_1001091_pt1 | contig 16284 bp, 27 predicted proteins | sample TSFL038MetaG_FD_102277 | JGI IMG/M metagenome (GOLD analysis project Ga0153954, IMG submission 102277) | Attine ant fungus gardens microbial communities from Florida, USA - TSFL038 MetaG | ecosystem: Host-associated > Fungi > Mycelium > Unclassified | place: USA: Florida, Wekiwa Springs State... | reverse complement strand
GCAAATATGTGTAAAATGGATCCTGGCAAATCAGTCATGGTAAATCCTTTAATCAGTGAAGTGAAAAAAGATTTAAGATACTGATTTGCCTTTTTTTATGCTAAAAAATGCTAAAGTCGAGTCTGCGAGTCTGCGTTGCATTGTTTATTGGACTTATGGGTAATAAAGATAGGGTGCGGGAAGGAACTGCTAAGGCTGATATTCACTAAGCAGATAGCTAGCCAAGCTATTTCCTATAAATAGCATTTCAGTATCTACAATGCAATTTGCAAACTCGCCTTCCAAAATTTTAAGATAGGCTAGCATGTATGTTGTTCCTGAAGCTGTTTTAACATGGACAATTTTGAGGACTTTGTAAGGGGTTCCTCCTCTGATGATACCCACAATCTCTATATCCTTACCCCTACCACCCAGATATCCCCCTTTTTGCGCCCATTTGTCTGTAGAAGGCCAATTCTTGGGATCCTGCTCATAATCGGCTACAGAATAAGGCAAACGAGATTGATTTCCAGGCAGCTCGACAGTACCGATCACGTCATACGAAGACCAATCCCATAAGATTATCTCTTCGTAGCGCTCTTTGTAAACAAAAGCATCCCTAGTAAATTCATAGGTATTTTCTAAAAGAAAACTATAATTGGGATCGCCACTCATATCAATTTCTGTTTTATTGACGATTGCCGAAATAAGATTGCTGCATCCAGTTGTGAGCGCTCCTAAAGCAACTAAAATAAAAATTAAATTATTAAAACAAGAATTCATTATCACTATCCAAAAAGAATTTATTACACAAAAAGTAATTTCATGCCCAATAGCATGAGAGCACCACCCATAATTCTATCAACGTAAATTCGGAAACGATCAATCTTGTTTACAAATCCTTTAGAGGTAATTAGAAAAGAGAAAAAAAGAAACCAACCTAAAGTGATAGACCAATTGATAAAGGCATATTCTATTCTAAGAAGCGTGGGAGTATTCGAGTCGATAAATTGTGAAAATAAGCTAATGAAAAATATCGCTGCCTTAGGATTCAGTAAATTTGTCAAAAAACCCTGCCTTAATGATTTGAAGGAGGATATTTGATTGGATATTGAAGAGCAATTTGTATCCAAACGATCAGAATTTCTAAAAGAGGAAATCACACCACTTAAGCCTATGTAAAAAAGATAAGCGACTCCCCCATATTTTAGAAATGCGTATAACAAGGGACTTTCTGCAATCAGAATCCCTAAGCCAATCAAAGTATATGCCAGGTGGACAATTAATGCCAAAGAGACTCCAAAAGCAGTCAAAAAGCCTGATTTTCTTGAGCAAGTGAGACTATTCTTCAGAACAATGAAAAAATCAGGACCCGGACTTATGGCTGCGAGAAGTGATACGATAGCAATGGCAAATAAATTTGAAAAATCGTTCATCTATTTCCTCGAATATTTTTTTCTACAATTTCCTGTTTTAACCTTTGATGGCTGTACAATGATGTCCAACAAGTGACATTTTGTCAATTTTCTTATAGAAAGAACAATTCATGGAATAGAATAAGACCTTATAATTTATGAACGGATTAGCGCTTTACTGTAATGATCACAGGAATGCTTTGAAGCCCTTCGGCATTAACTGCGATTAATGTATAGACATCGTGAGAATTTTTTTGCCTATTTTGATCATTATATACAAAAGGACCACTTGCAGGAATGGATGCTATAAGACGTCCATTTCTAAAAAGCTGGTATGCAACAATGGTAGGATCAAAGCTTGGATTCCATGTAAGATGATTGAAGTATTCCGTTTGGGTTGCAAACTGATTTCGTCGCGATTTTCCTTTGAAATGCGAGGGAGATGCTGGCGGTTGTGGCGATGGCGGTAAAACTGTCACAACTTGTGAAGATCTCGCGCTTGGACCTCCATTTCTGCTAAGCGTATGGCCAGTAAATATTTGGGTTGTTGAAGTTCCCGCTGTATTCGTAACCGTTAAGGTCACTGTGTAAGAACCTAACGCTGCATAATCATGAGTAATTATCGGCGAGGCTGTCGTCAACGTTTGTCCATCACCAAAATCCCATGAATATGTTGCAATGCTTCCCACCGCTGACCTCGATGAAGACGCATCAAAAATATTTGGGGAAGTGAAAGTAAATGAAGCCACAGGAGCTTGATCTGGTGTAATTGCAATAGGTCCTCCAAAACTTGGAAGCGGTATAGGAGTTCCCGGCGCCAGAGTGGCAACGTTAATCGGAATGACTTCAGAAGCAACTTGTGCTGAAACATATGCTGTTTTCCCATCAGGAGAGATCGCTATATCAAAAGGATCACTTGGACTTAATGAAATTGTTGCGATGACAGATTGAGAGGCAACGTTAATGACACTCACATTATCTGAAACCAGGTTGGCAACGAAAACAAGCTGTCCATCTGGAGTAATAGCCAACCCTTGCGGTGATGTTGTTGCTAAAGGAATACTCGTAGAAAATGTATTAGTTGTTAAATTATATACTAAAAGTGTGTGAAGGTTTACATTTGTAGCATAAGCTAAAGTTCCATCTGGAGTAATTGCAAGCTGTCCTATACTTCCGCCTGACCCTCCTATGATGTTACCGATAATCGTATTAGTCGTTAGATCGAGGATGTCTAAAGTTTGAGATAAGTTAAACGAAATATAAGCCAACTTGCCATCGGGAGCAATTGCAATGTGTCTTGCCCCAGGAAGGCTAATAGTATCGACAATTGTATGTGAAGCTAAACTGATTTGAATGATCTGATTATTTGCAGCAACATAGGCAGATTTTCCATCTGGAGTAATAGCAATGCCGGCTGGAACGCTTGAAGCAAATGGGACGCTTCCGATGACTGTATTAGTTGCGATATCGATAAAAATCAAACCCGCAGCATTGCTTGTGAGATAAAGAGCTGTCTGGGCATCAGGAGTTATGGCAATGGCGGATGGGACAGGTCCTATAAGAATCGGCGATAGGACAGTATTCGTTGTCAGATTAATGGGATTCGCGTCTCCATTTTCATCAGCATCATATGCATACCAGCTACCTTGATAAACATATAAATCCTGTTGGCTCAAAGCTGAGATGCCTGTAGGCGTTGTGACAGTGATGCTGGCATCACCTGCCGCTGAAACTGGTGCTATGGCAGTAATTGTCGTATCAGAAACCACTGTAAAGGTTGCTGCCCTTGATCCGAAATTCACAGCTATCGTTCCGGTAAAGCCTGAACCAGTGATTGTCACGGTATTTCCGCCTGCTGAGGGGCCTAGGTTCGGACTGATGTTTGTGATGACAGGCGCACTTATCAAAGCTGTGGAGTAGATGAGCATCAACAACAAGATTTTTAAAAAGCTTTGTTTTTTCAACATCAAGTTTTCCTTTTCATGAGTATTTTCACGACATATATTTCTTAGTTAATCCATATTTGTCAAATAATTGTTGGTGTGTAAATAACAGACGAGTTGCGCTATCTCATGAGCTTCCTTCTCAAAAAAATGATGTTGGGCTTGAACCGTTTTGTAGATGGAATTGGAAATTAACCTTAGATCCTAATAAATTTAAAATTATGTTATAATGAAGATGTCATTCTATTTTATGAGGTAAGTTTATGGGCATGGACCTAGGGGGTAATGGAGGGCAAATCCCTCAAAGACATAATATATCTAAGGATGACGAAGAGAAGAAAAAGAAACAAAAACCCTCGCAAGATAAACCCGAAGCTGATACTGAAATATTGCCACATTCTGATACAATGCATGGTTACAGTGGATCAGAAGATGAGGACAAATATTTTAGTCGTCGTTTCCCTCCTCCCCCACCCGTTTCAGATCGTTGAAACTCAACTTTCTACCTATGAAGGGAGTGAAAAATTCTAAATATCTCTATTTCAATAACTTGTGATATAAAAATTTTTAATGTGTTTTTATTCATTATAAAAGGATTAAAATAAATGTGTAGAGGTAGTTTATAGAATATTCTTTCCCGAAAGGGATTTAATAAATGTAGCTAAACAAAATTTTAACAAGGAGTTTAGTTATGGCAAACGATCTTATAAATCAATTATTTGGATTGTTGCAAAATTTAAAAACAGATACCTCGAATCTACACAAAGACTTAGATGACAAAGATGAAAGAGAAGAAACCAAAGATGATTTATCTCAAATTTTTAGCCGCTTTGGCGAGCTAAATGCTCTTTTGTCCAAGTTGGATGAAAGTGATGTCGCTCAAATGCGAGAAGATTTAAAAAAACTGCTGAGTGGACAAGAAGACATCCTTGAATATAACCGTGACATCAATAATCTTCTGCTGAAGGTTAAGCAACGTACAGAACAGCACGAACCAACAAAAGATAAAGTCATCGAGCATATGCCATCTGAAGCAAAAGAGCAACATGCTGACAATGTTGGATCATTATTTGATAATTGGGGATCCATATTGAACAATGTTCAACATTGGATTGAACAAAACTCTTCAGCAAAAACAGGATCAAGATGATATTCAATCAGGGGGTTTCCACTTCAAGGGAAGCCCCTGCAATTCTCGATAAAAATTCAAAGCTGGGAGAAATTGCATTGATTAATGCAACTAAACTGCTTTGAAGATCATTTATTTATGAGTTCCTTATGTAACACATAAAAGGTTTGACAATAAAAATTTTTCTGTTGATAGTGCTGCGGATAATGAGCCGCGGAGGAATCAACTATGAAAATCAAATTTATTACCCTCGCTTTAATCACTGCTGCAGTCAACCTTTTTGGCGATTCATCTTCTCCTTATCGATGCAGAATGTCGGGAAACGAACTAGAGGCGGATATCATCGTCGTTGGTGGCGGAGCGGCAGGTTGCATATTGATGAGCGAGCTTTCAGAGAATGGTCTCTTTTCAGTACTAGGAATAGAAGGTGGGCTAAATTTAACAAATGATCCCGCCATCGAGGCCGTGGGTCTCCCTGCATTCCTATTAGCAGGAACAGGAAAGCCCCAGTATTTTTGGCCAGGATGGAATCAAACCCTACCAATGTCAGGACTCAATGGACGAACAAGTGATTGGACAACAGGAATGCTGTTGGGTGGCGGCTCATCGATTAACGGATTATACTATGGTCGAGGATCGAACGCCGTGTACTCACGTTGGGAAGAAGTTTCTGGTAGTAGCAATTGGAGTCTGGACAATATTCTGGCGACTTTCAAAGCTCTTGAGAACTACCAAGGATTGACAATTACACCAGGGGCACGAGGAGACAATGGCCCTGTCAATGTCTTACAGACACCCACAGTATCGCAAGTAACATCGCAAGTGCTATTGCCCGCATCACAGGCAGCATTTCCTGGAATTCCAACTGTGGTGGACTATAATGATCCAAGTGTTGAGAATTGTATAGACCCTCGTGCTCAGTGGTTTATTGATCCAACTGGCACAAAACGTGTGAGTAGCGCGACAGCTTATTTAAATGACACTGTAATGACACCAGATGGTCAAGGAGTTAATGGACACAAACTGTTCGTACTTTTCGATGCAGTAGCTGTAAAAATAATATTCGATAAGCATGGGTGTGCTAAAAAAGTAAAGTATGTCAAAGATGGTAAACTCTTCCAAGCAAAAGCTCGAAAAGCCGTTGTACTGGCGAGCGGCATCAATAGTAGCAAGTTGCTACAGCTTTCGGGTATAGGACCTTCAGAAGCATTAAAGAATGCAGGGATCAAACCCGTTTTCATCAACGAGAATGTTGGACAGCATCTCCAAAACCATCCACTCATTTTTATTACGATGCTAGCAGATCCAGCAATAAGTGGTATACCACCAGGAGCTCCGTATGCATTTACTATCAATAATGTCTACTTGCCTGTCGTGGGCGGTAGTTCTAGCGATCCTCGTATGTTACAAATTTTGTTTGAATACATACCAGCTACCGCACAGACCCCTCCCCTATTAGCTGTTGGATTTGACCTTTTGAATCCTGTGAGTGAAGGGAGTGTCATAATCCAGAGCGATAATTCATTTCAGATAGCTGCGGCAGACGATGCTTTTTACCAAGATCCTGTTGACCTAGAGAATATGAAGAGTGCCGTCTCAGTCTATATTCGCGCTCTGCTCGATCAATTAAGCATCTTGTATCCATTCCCCTCTCCTTATTTTAAGCCCATTTTAACTGACCCTATCAACTTAGTCATTCTTTCAGGCTATAACGACGCTGTGGTTGAACAGTATGTGAAGAATAATAGTAATCTTTCACTGGATATACACCACTTTGTATCGCACTGTAAAATGGCTCCTCTGAACGCCGGAGGTGTGGTAGATGGCAACACACGTGTTTATGGCACAAAAAACGTTTTTGTTGCTGACAACTCCATCTGTCCCGTGATTCCTGATATTAATACCACAGCACCAGCCATGATGATTGGATTACGGAGTAGCGAAATTCTGAAACGTATCTTGCGCGAAAAATAACAAAGAGATCACCAACATGAAAAAAAATATTCCGCTACTTTTAGTGTCACTTTTAATTTTCATGGCAGCTGACATACAAGCTCAAGAATGGTATGCTGAAGACCTCTGCTGTTATGAAGATGGCTGCTGTGTTAATGAGACGAATTTCTATGCTAAGATTTTTAGCGGCGCTAATTTCTTGCAAAACAGTTCAATCGACGGAAACAAATCCACATATCAGGCAGGATATGTGATTGCCGGTTCGTTGGGTTATTGTTGGCGTTATGGCTTGCGCCTGGAAGCTGAATATGCTTTTAGAAGAAATGGTATAAGAAAAATCCATTTCTTTACTGAAGGTCATTCTAAGCATGGACATTACCAAGCTTCCTCGTATATGGCTAATCTATTATGGGATTTACCTTTATCTGCTTGGGGGTGCTCATTTTGGAATGTCCAACCTTTTATTGGGGCTGGTATAGGCTATGATTGTCAACGAATGCATTCTTCTAATTCTCGTATTGTCTTTAATCAAAAATGGGACCATTTTTCTTGGCAAGTAATGGCTGGATTAGGCTATCCGCTCTTCTGCAACACAGAGATTGCTTTGGAATATAAATTCCATCATGGAAACTGTCATTTCCATAACCATTCCATCGGAGTTGGACTCGTCTATAAATTTGGCCTAAATCTCTGATTTTGGATTTTATTAATGCCAACAGTTGCAACACCATCTCTAATCGATAATCCTAAACCACGAGTAGGTGTTGGAGTTATTGTAGTTAAAGAAGGAAAAATTCTCTTAGGAAAAAGAAAAGGTGCTCATGGCAGTGGATGTTATGGTCCTCCAGGTGGTAATTTGGAGTTTAAAGAAGCTGTCGAGGCTTGTGCAATAAGAGAATTAGTTGAAGAGACTGGATTAAAACCTCTATCTTTGCAATTAGGTCCATGGACACAAGATGTGATTGATGAGCAAAAGCATTATATCAGTCTCTTTGTGATTATCCCTGAATTTGAAGGTGAACCTCGGCTTTTAGAACCTGATAAATGTGAAGGATGGAACTGGTATGCTTGGGATAATTTGCCTTATCCATTATTTCAACCTTTAACATCACTCATAGAGTCTGTAGGTCTGAACTATTTAAAAGAAATAACAAATTGTTTTGTTTAGTCTTATCCCCCTTCAAAAATTTCTTTAAGAATTTTTTGTAGAATCAAGTTAAATTCTGTGGGATATTCCATAAAAACTGCATGACCGGCTTCAGAGCAAAAGCCTTTTCGTAAAATTCAACCGTTGCTTTGACATCCTTCACGTATAAGATCACATACCCTAAACGCATTAACTTTTCCCTCACGTTGTAAATTTTTTATTAAAAAAGTTCTAAATAAGATTGACCATCTTGGCTTAAATAATAAATTTTTCGTGCTAGAATATGAACACTGCCAAAGCTAGTTGTCTGTGAAATTCGACTACTGTGATTCTCCCCAAATCAAAATCGTCGAGAGCCTTTTCCAATGTATGTTGATTGAACACTTCTTCAATAACAAATGGAACCATCGATGATAACCTTTCACATTAACTGCAGGTAACTGCAATAACAATCTGCTGAATAAAAAAATAGTTCATCATTAACCACGTCATAAGTTTGTCGAACCACTTGCAGATCGAGAAGACGAGCCATAAATTCCTCAAAAGGTCCGGGTTGATGACATCTTTCTTCGAGTATGCTGGTGATTTGTGCATTTGGCAAATAATTCATCATAAAAAATCTTCCACATCTTTTTTAGAAATTTTACAAGCGAGCTTGCTTGCTGGCAATATGCCAAATATGAAATATTCCAACAATGTGATATAAAAGCTGATCAACCCAAAATTCGGCGATAATTAAAAGTCAACTTCAGAACCTATTCCGTTTATAAAAATTTAAACTTTTTCAAATTTACAAATGTCTTTATAATGAGACGTCTTTAATAACTTCATAATTTTAGGATAATTTAGGTTATGTCGATTCATTTCCCATTAATTTCATCTTCACAAATTGAGCCAAACGAGATAAGACAGAATGTTTCTCAAGAACAGCTGAAAACAACGCTAGAGCATTCATTTTCTGATGAAACAAGTCAGTGGGAGCAGCTCCATTTGTTTTCTAACGAAAATGGACATGAGTCTACGCTGAATCACTTAAGCCAACTCCAATCTAGTATTTCACAAGGCAAAATGGCTGTGGGCCTACAAACAGGAGAGGCCTTTATCAACTCGTGTTTACCTGAGTGGAGCAAACATTGCAACTTAATCATAATGAATGATCTAGATCATCGAGTTACTGAATTTACTCGATTTTTAATTTCTGTATTGAAAGACTCAACTTCTCCAGAAGATTTTCTTCGTCGCTTTGCAATCAATACTCCTGTCTCTTACGATTTCTTTTTTCAAGACTCAGACATTGAGCTATCACCTACAGACGTGTTTGATGCTTCGGGAAATCTCGTTGATTGCGATAACCCAAATTCATTTTGCTATTGGATGCGCTCGATTACTATAAAACTTCCCAATGGAGAAAAAGAAAAGATTTATTTTAGAAAAAATGGTCACACAAACTGGGTCCCTATAGTTTATAAGGCTGTAGAAGCTAACTATCGCTATAAGTGTTATGAAATTCCAGGTGGGCTAACGGATGAACAAAGACAAAATATTTTGAAAGATTATTTTATGGAACAACAAAAATCTGTTGGGAAAAAACATTTTTTGTCATCGGACGAGAGGTTTAATGAATGTAGAGAGGCAGCAAGGTTACTAACTTTTATTTTTACAAACATAGATCTTTTTGATTCTGATAAAATGAAGCAACTCGCAAAGTCTCTACGAGAATATAGTGCTGAAATAACAATAATGAATATGTCCAATCTTCATCAATATGATAAGGCTAATGTGTTGTCAGAAAGATTATCAGCTTTACCACTCGCACAAAAGCATTCGATCCTTTTTTCGGGAGATGGTCCCATGCTTTCTAGATTTGACCCGCTATGCTCCCATGTTGCATCAGATCTTTATGAGTATACGCATCACAAGGCAATGAGCAAATCAAAGCAGTAAGGAGTATTCAACTTTGAATATTTCCTTGCTGGACAAATAACGTAAGGAATGTTCTACAAATAAGTATAACGGCTAAGGATGCTTTTCAATAAGAATTTTTGCTTACATATAAAGTTAATGCTTAAACATCATGCAGTGGGAGCTGTCATAGTGGTTTCTTCCGGTGAAAATGTCAATAAACCCAATAGATCCTCTTGGGAAGTCCGTAGACAAATAGCCTTAGAAGTCTTTAGTGACACAAATCGAATTGTTGTGTCTCCTTGGAAAAAAGATAATGTGTACGAAAAATTTCACTGCCGGATTTAATCCCATCGGTTGCAAAATTGATATGTTCTTGTTCATTAGTATCTAAAGCACTAATTGAAGAAACCATCTGGTGTATCTCAAATCGAATATTGACAGTATTCATAGATTTTTCCTTCATATCCAGCAAAACAATATTTTCCTGAGAAAGCTTTTGCTACGATTCTATTCTTCTCAAAAGAAAAAACAGTATAAATTTCTGGAATATTATCTTTTATATTGGGACCGCAAATATTGTCTCCCAATGCAGGGCAAGTAATGTATGGAATTCCATCTATTTTCTTTATATGGAAATAATGTAAATGAGCTTGTATCACGGCTATCACAGAATTACCAGAAATGATTTTTCTAATTTCCTGCTGGTTTTCTAAAAACAATGCTTTCTTGCTTCTATTGTCACTGGCTTCATAAAAAAAGTTACCATTTACATCATGATCATCGATTGCACAATGTGTAAAAATAACTGTAGGTCGTTTCATCTGTTTTAATTGATCTTTTAACCAATTCAACTGATCAGATGGCAAGAAGCGAATTTTATGATCATTCGAATTTAATTCCATGCCAAGCCATATCAAAGTAAAATGGCCAATCTCTTTTGAACCATAACTTTTTTGGTTGACTCCTTGCTCATGCCAAGCATTTTCAACTTCTTCTAAGGACATTTTTTTTAATTCGTGATTACCCAATAAATGAATCACAGGAACATCTAGTCCTTCAAAATTGTTGATTAAACGGCAATATTTTTGTAAGTCAATATTTCTTTCTTCACTCCGAATTAGATCTCCTAAATTAATCAATGCATCAGGTGAATGCTGCTGCATAATTTCTTTAAGAAAGCCTGGAAGCATATCCTCTACTAGATGCGAAGAAGCCCTTACCCTACCATTATGTTCTAGACTCTTTCCTACGTGAATATCATTAACTACAGCGAGTTTCATAAATTATTCCTGATAAGTTCCGCTGTTTGGTGCAATTCTTCGGAAGGAGAAACGGCACGACTTCCTGGACGGTATAAAAACACCCGTGGTTCGTATTGAAGAATGCCCGAATCTCCTGATTTTCGAGGAACTACATGCAAATGAAAATGAGGAACGGTTTGTCCTGCATTTTCACCCATGTTCCAAGCAAAATTAAAGCCTTCTGCTTCAAATGTCTTCTTTAATGCATGACATACCTGATATCGAAGCTCAAGAATTGCCTGCCATTCTTCAAAAGTTAATTCTTCACATGATTCTACAAGACGAATTGGGCAAATCAATGAGTGACCTAGTACGATCGGCATGTGAGTAAGGAAAGAAAAAGCTAAGTGATTACGGACTATGATTCTCTCTTTGATTTTGGGATTTTCTACTTCAAAACTTTTCATTAAGTATGTCTGTTGCAAGATTAATTTTCAGGTAAAGTTTCCAAATTTAACATTTTTTTGGCTTCTTCATTGCCAAGCCATTTTCCGTTTTGCATTAAGTAATCTAATTGAAATTCTGCGATTTCATGCACATATACAGGTTTAGCATACTCGATAGCAGTATAATGAACCCCTATGTACTCAATACCATAATTTGTTAATCGCTCTAATTCCTCAATATTCTTTCTTTTATCATCAATAAATACGATCTTTTTTGGTGTTTTGCCTAATAATGATAAGAACGGTTCAAAAACATCATTTTTCTTATTATAATCCCCTACAAACAAAATTCCTTGAGAGTATAATGTCGGGGTTGGTGCAGGTACACTAAAAGTTTCTTTTGATGGAGCTGTTCTAAGAAAGTTAAAATCTAATGAATTGACTTGCTGGATTGTTGAATCCGCAACCGAAGGCTGCCTATGTGTTAATCCCATGATAACGACTCCTTTAGCTTGAAGCGTAGTCAAGGCCGGCACAAAATTTGCCTCTAAAGGTTTTACCTTACACAATTTTTGTGTCTTAATCCAAATGGGGTAAGCATCACGAATTGCTTCCTCTCTGCTCATCCCTTTCTGCATTCTTTGTTGTAATTCATCGTAAAACCAGTTTGCATGTCCTAAAGCTTGCGCTCCTTCGAACATACAATTATCAAGATCAACCAAGAACCAAGTGTCCTCATCGATTAAAGGGACAACATCATCGATGAATCGAGTTTCGATTATTTTGGCTTCCATAGCAACAGAAGAAACACAGAAAATAGACAGCATTAAAGCAATTCGCAATAACATTTACAATCTCAATAATTTAAGGTTTAGGCATGGATAATGAACTATTACCATTTCGTCATTCAATATAGTCCTTCAAAACTTGAGCATGGTCAAATGCAAGTTCATTCCATGGAATATCTTCTAATTTTACAATGAAAGCTTTAGCTGCATCATCGCCAGCTGTGGGACCTTGATAAGCTTTAGCAACATGAGCGACTTCTATTCGACACAGGTTCTCTTCCAATTCTATAGGAGGTCAGAGGATGAGACGTGTCTTCATAACCGATGGCAATTCCACAAATGATGTCTATGTTTTCCAAATTTAAAACCTCACGAATAACGTCGGGGTATTCAGCAAAAGCTGCTTGTGGGCACGAAGCCAAGCCAAAATCTTGAGCTGCAAGAAGAATATTTTGTATAAACATACCAGCATCAATCCAAGAACCTACTGGCATGTCTTTTTCGATAAACACAATCAATCCGATAGGAGCATGGAAAAAATGATAGTTGTTTTCCCAATGCTTTTTTCTACCTTGCAGATTATCTAAAGGGATAGACAAGGAGTTGTAAAGAGCAAGACCACATTGCTTGCGTCGATTTTTATAAACATCGGGCCACTCTTTTGGACAATAGACGTAGTCAGGATTTGGAGGAACACCAGCGGAATGCTTTTCAACGAGAATTTTTGCCAATTTGCTTTTTGTTTCTTTTCCAAGCACAGCAACCCGAGTAGGTTGATGATTAACTCCCGAAGGTGCCCATCTTGCAGCATCTAATATTTGATGAATAGTGTCTAAATTTACGTCTTGATCTACATAGGCTCTACAAGACTTTCTGCTTCTAATCGCCTCACATATGCCGGTTTGTTCAGATAAGTCTTTCATATTCCCTCAAATACGCGCATGTTTGTGGAAGAGATTGCTTTTCCAAAATGGCTAAATATTCGCTTGAACTCTTCGGGGGATTTTTAAGACTTTTACGTGTTTCTTGAACTGTAGCCATGACTTTAGCTGGGGCAAGGTCTAACAAATGCCTCAAAAATTCATCAGGATGTTGAGCATCGATTTCGTATTTAGAGAGGGCTGTTTGAGGAAAATCGGATAAGTTGTACGTCACTATGGTCTGGGCATTAGCTTTAATCGCTGCTGCAAGAACATGACGATCATTCGGATCAGGAAGCTTGATGCCGTCAATTAACTCTTCATAGCCTTCAACAAGACCATCTCTTACATGCAAATCCATCCTAGCTCTAACAGATTCTATACGCTCTGCAGTCAGATCAGGGCGGTTTTTTAGAAGATTATGCATCCATTCCTTGTGAATTTCTTGAGTCCACTTAGCGTGGTATAGATCTGTCAATGCTAGGCGCATGAGCAGATCACGAAGGGGAGCAGGATAGAGAACGCAGGAGTCGTAAACAACAACAAATTGTGTCATTAATATCCCATATCCAGTTCTTGTGCTTCATTGGCTAACTCATCTAATGTTTTGCGACGGGCGGCATCAATTTTTGCCTTATAGTCCATGAGATCTTGAAATAGCACTCGTCTCCGTGTTCCAACTTTACGAAAGGGGATTTTTTTCTCTTCCAAGAGACGGATTAGGAAGGGGCGAGATACATTCAACAAATCTGCAGCCTCCTGTGTTGTCAGCTCGGCATGCACGGGAATTAAGGTGACAGCATTCCCTTCTGCCATCTGGGTCAAAATATTTACAAGGAGCTTGAATGCAGAAAGAGGCAAAGTCACCGAACTCTGATGGTGATTACCCGTTTCCAGTGAAATGTCAATGGTCTTAGTCTTTTTGAGATTCAAGCCCGCTAATACTCGGCTAGAATTACGAGCTAATTCAACCTCACTATCGTTAGGTATCATTGGCTCAGGATAATAGAAAGATTGGGCAGTCATAGGAGTACCTCCTAATTGAGTCTTTATCCTCAGACTATCACACTTTCGAAATATTCGCAATGAAAGAAATTATCGAAAGCGTATAGAAACCACCATCGTTACTTATTTTCCTTCACTACATATCTCTGAAAGCTAGCCTCATGCCAATGACGATAAGTACACGCCTCTCCTGTTTGTGCTCCGTACCTGGCATCTTTGGTAATACTGATTTAGAGTAAATGGGAACGTCCATTGGTGCATTATAAAAAACGGCGAGGGTATAGCGTTCGATAGCACCTGATGCCTTATGGACCCGATGTTCTGTAGCGCGAATACCATCATTTCTTACAAGTTGTCCAAATTCCCCAACTTGAAACATCATTACATCCAAATCATCAGCTACTACTTTTTTAAAAGAAGTTTCTTCTGACGTTCGTACAAAAAGTCCAGCTTCTATAGGTTCTGGAATTTGTTCTCCATTTACAAAATAAACAGCTGGTAGAATCGCAGTAAATAAGCCATGATCAAAATGAGCTCCACACCAATAGGGATTTTCATTTGGGTCACTTTTTTTGTAGTACAACATTCTGCCTAGACTAGCGTCTGGCTCAAGATAAAGCCCAGTGCAGTCACCAAGAAGACCAATTTTATACATAATCTGTTCACCCATTTTAGCCATGGAATCTCCCAAAGCTTCAAATGGCGTTCTTAAATCAACTTCAAAAGGCCATTTATTTTTAGCATTATCAGGAATGAGAGCATAATAGGAGGTCTTCAAATCATCAATGATCCATTCGCCATTAGGTCTCTGAAATTTTTCTTTTCCCGCTTCATATCCAAGAAAAGTCTCCCCTAGTTCTCTATTTGGTTAATAGCGTTCTTTTATTTCCTCGGGTAATGCGCTGAATGCCCTAGCTGCTGTAATGAACTGTTCATACTTTTCTTTATAGCCAGGAACACCTCGAACACCTACTATTCCTTTTTCATGCAAAGCCTTATCTAAAGTTTGTATAGCAGTTAAGTCACCTTTAGCTATTTTTTCGTAAGGAATAATATCAAGAATCTCCACTGCTGCTATATTCATGAAACTTCCTAATAATAAAAGATTTATAAAAAATTGAAACATCTCCCCCTCTATTAATTCAGTATTGTTCCTACCAAAGGTCTTGTTAATCGAGCATTTAATGAATCGCAACTCAAAATTTCTCGCATGGGTAAATCAGTAGGCAATTGATTTTCCTGATAATACTCCATAGAGGCATGTATATGCTTAATTCCTTTAATTTCGATTGAGGGATCGGATAACATTTGCTCAATCCATAAAGCTCCTTCTTCGAGAGTTTCAACAACCTTATCGCTTAATCCATGTACAAAAGGGTGAACAAAATGATCTACCTGTATTCCTAAAATAGTCGTTTTAGTTTTGTTATAATGAGAATTTTTAGGAGACCAAGTGACAACGGGAATCTCATTCATCTTGGCCCACATCATTTCAGCTCCAACTCCCAATCCTCTTCTATCCCGTGCATCTACAAAAACAACATGGCTACAAAAGACTTGAGTCATGTCTCTTCCTAACACAGAATGTTGATCTCCTAAGTTATCCATACGGAATGCAGGATTTAAAAAGAGGACTTCATATTTAGAAAAAGCTCTTCGTAAACAAGCCATATCATCTTCTGTCCAAAATGATTCCTGTGGATTTTCATGCCCTTTTTTTATACTTCCCGCAAGGTAAATGCCGATTGTTTTCACTATACTTCTCCATTTCAAAAAATCTCTACGCTTAAACAAACAGAAAATTTTCTAAAGTTCATGCCTGCTATCAAAGCAGAAACTCTACCACAACCACAACACTTCAAATATTTCAGCCGGAAAATTTTACAGCTTCTAATTGATTGACATCGAGGTTACAGATTAATTTTAGATTTTGATTAATCTTCTCAATGGGCCAATCCCACCAGGCTATTCTTTGCAAGCGATCAATTGTTTTATCCTCAAATCGCATCTTTACAACTTTAGCAGGATTACCAGCGACAATTGAATATGTGGGAACGTCTTTAACAACGACAGCCCGAGCTGCAATGATTGCTCCGTAGCCGATTTCTTTCATCATCGTCCAAAAATCGGATACGACCGCGAGGTTCTCTTGACTTTGCAACTTTTCGGATAGGTGAATCCTCCAGCCATCCCCATTCCATGACAGCTACAGTAAAAGCATGTGAGAGGGCAGCCATATATCGAACGACAGTTGAAGGGCTTCTTTGCTTTTTTCTTTGGGTTATTTCTCTTAAAACCCAACTTGCGCCCTAAATCACGCATGAACATTGCCGAACTTGGCAAGTGAAGGGCTAAGTGCCCGAAAGCCAAGTCGTGACTTGGCTGAGGTGCTTAGCGTGTCAATTGACAAGTG
>Ga0153954_1001090_pt1 | contig 16284 bp, 12 predicted proteins | sample TSFL038MetaG_FD_102277 | JGI IMG/M metagenome (GOLD analysis project Ga0153954, IMG submission 102277) | Attine ant fungus gardens microbial communities from Florida, USA - TSFL038 MetaG | ecosystem: Host-associated > Fungi > Mycelium > Unclassified | place: USA: Florida, Wekiwa Springs State... | reverse complement strand
AGCAGCTCGTCAGCCGCACCATGCCGCTGCTTTACGTCGGCAAGCTCGCCGATCCACAGGCGCTGGCTTTCGACGTGGGCATTGCCGACCGCGTCAATCGCGCGATCTCGCTTTTGCTGGCACGGCAGGATTCCAGCGGCGCCTTCGGCCTCTGGTCGGCGGAGAGTGCGGACGATTCCTGGCTCGATGCCTTTGTGACCGATTTCCTGACCCGGGCGCGCGAGGAAAATTACGACGTGCCACAGCCGGCCTTCGACCAGGCCCTCGATCGTCTGCGCAACTACGTCGCCAACACCAGCGAGGTCGAAGCCGGGCAGGCGCCGGCGCTCGCTTATGCGATCTATGTTCTCGCTCGTAACGGCAAGCCGGTGATGGAGGATTTGCGCTATCTCGCCGATACGCAGCTCAGCGCGTTCAAGACGCCGCTGGCGCGGGCGCAGATCGCCGCGGCGCTCGCTCTGCTTGGCGATCGTGGGCGGGCGGAAAAGGTCTTTGCCGCGGCGGGCACGACGCTCCAGCACGTGAACGACAATGACAGCCTCACGCGCACGGATTTCGGCTCGCGCCTGCGCGACGGCGCGGGCCTCTTGACGCTTGCGGTCGAGGGCGGCGCCGACAGCGCGCAGATCGATCAGGCGGTGCAGGTCGTCGAAAATGCCCGCGACGCCATCAGCTACACGAGCACGCAGGAAGAATCCTGGATGGCGCTCGCGGCAGAAGCCCTGGCGGCGCGCGACGCCTCGATTTCGCTTGGCGTCGACGGCGCAACGCATGGCGGCGCTTTTTATCGCACATGGCTCGCCTCGACCTTGGCCGCAGCGCCAGTCAAGCTCGCCAATCAGGGGTCGCAGCCGGTCAATCTGGCTTTGACCACCGCCGGCAATCCGCTCACGCCGGAACCGGCGGCCGGGCAGGGTTATACGATCGAGCGCGGCTATTATTCGCTCGACGGCAACCCGATCGATCCGGCGAAGATCAAGCAGAACGACCGCCTCGTCATCACTCTGAAAGTGACCGAGAGCACTGCCGCCTATTCGCATCTCGTGCTCGACGATCCGCTGCCGGCGGGACTCGAGATCGACAATCCCGATCTCTATGACGGCGGCGATGTCGATGCGCTGTCCTGGGTCAAGAGCGACGTACAGCCGACCCATACCGAATATCGCGATGATCGCTTCATCGCGGCCTTCGATCGCGACGGCCAGTCGACGGCGACCTTTGCCGTCGCCTACATCGTCCGGGCCGTCACGCCCGGCCGCTATGTCGCGCCGGCGGCGACGATCGAAGACATGTATCGCCCGCAGCGCTTTGGCCGCACCGATACGGGCACGGTCACGATCTCGGCGGCGAAATGAAGCTGCGGCGCTGGCTGATCTTTTTCGGCACGCTGCTGCTCGTCGCGGGTTTCAGCCTCTCGTGGGCGTGGGACGATTATTTCGCCAGCCTCAATCCGCTCGACCTTACCGTCGCCGAGCGCACGTCGCCCGTGGTGCTCGATCGCGACGGAAAATTGCTGCGAGCCTTTACGATGGCGGATGGCCGCTGGCGCTTGCCGGTCACGGCGCAAGATGTCGATCCGCGCTTCCTCGCCATGCTCCTCGCCTATGAGGATCATCGCTTCTACGCGCATCACGGGATCGATGCGGAAGCGCTCGCCCGCGCCGCGCTGCAATTTGCGACCCGCGGGCATATCATTTCCGGCGGCTCGACTCTGACCATGCAGGTCGCTCGCCTGCTCGAGCCGCGCAAGGAGAAATCCATCGCCGCGAAAGTTCGCCAGATGGCGCGTGCGGTGCAGCTTGAATCGCAATATGCGAAACCGGTGATCCTCAATCTCTATCTCGTCCTTGCGCCCTATGGCGGCAACATCGAAGGCGTGCGCGCGGCGAGCCTTGCCTATTTCGGCAAGGAGCCGAAGCGTCTCAGCATTGCCGAAGCCGCCTTGCTCGTGGCGCTGCCGCAGGCGCCCGAGGCACGCCGGCCGGATCGCTTTGCGGCGCGAGCGCGCGCCGCGCGCGACCGCGTGCTGGAGCGCGCCTATCGCCGCGGCGTCATCACTTTGGCGGAGCGCGCCGAGGCGATCGGGCAGGATGTGCCGCATGCGCGCCTCGCCTTCCCGCATCTTGCGCCGCATGCGGCCGAGGCGGCATTGCGCGCCGACAAGGAGCATGGCGTGCATCGCCTGACGCTGTCGTCGGGTTGGCAGGCTTCGCTCGAACGATTGGCGCATGAAAGCGCGCAGCGGCTTGGCGCGAAAATCTCGGTCGCCATTCTTGTCATCGACAATGCGACGGGCGAGATCCGCGCCCATGTCGGCGGCGCCGATTACTTTTCGGCCTCGCGGGCCGGCGCCATCGATATGACCAAGGTTTTGCGGTCGCCGGGCTCGGCGTTGAAGCCCTTCATCTATGCGCTCGCCTTCGAATCGGGCATTGCCCATCCCGAGACGGTGCTGGAAGACCGGCCGGTGCATTTCGGCCAATATGCGCCGGAGGATTTCGACCTCGGCTTCGAGGGCACGGTGACGGCGCGTCATGCGCTGCAAATGTCGCTCAATCTGCCGGCGGTCGAATTGCTCAACGCCGTCGGACCGGAGCGGTTTCTCGCGCGTCTGCGCAGCGCCGGCGCCGATGTCGTCGTGCCGGACGATCAGCCGCCGGGTCTTGCCATCGGCTTGGGCGGTGTCGGCATCAAGCTCGTCGATCTCGCCAAGCTCTATGCCGGTCTCGCGCGCGGCGGCAGCGTGCCGGTTCTGCATGAGCGTATCGCCGGCGCGCTTACGCCGCATGCGCGCATCTGCGAGCCCGTCTCAGCCTGGTATGTCGCCGATATTCTGCGCGGCGCGCCGCCGCCGGACAATGCGCCCTATAATCGGCTCGCTTTCAAGACCGGCACGTCCTACGGCTATCGCGACGCCTGGGCCGCGGGCTTTGATCGCAAGAATACAATCGCCGTCTGGGTCGGCCGGCCCGACAATGCCCCCGTGCCGGGGCTGATCGGCCGCGTCGCCGCCGCGCCAATTCTTTTCGACGCTTTCGCCCGCATCGGCAGCAGCTATGAGATCATTCCGAAGCCCGCCGATGCGCTCATCGCGCGCACCGCCGACCTGCCGCCGCCGCTTCGCCAATTGCGCGACGATCACGCGGCGCTTTCAGGCGATAGCGAGACGCAGGTATTGAAGATCGTCTATCCGCCGAACGGCGCCCGCGTCGATCTCGGCCTTTCGGCGGCCGATGCCAGCGATCTCGCGCTGAAGGCGGAAGGCGGCGTGCCGCCGTTCCGCTGGATGGTGAATGGCGCGCCCGTCGGCGCACCGGATCTGCGCCACGAGTCCGAATGGACGCCGGATGGCGCGGGCTTTGCCCGCATTTCGGTGATGGATGCCAAGGGTCAGTCCGACAGCGTCCGCGTGCGGCTGCAATAATTACGACTTCGGATAATCCGTTCCGACCGAGACCGGCGCCCATTTCATGATCTCGGCCTGCAAGGCGCCGAGCTTTTCACCGACCAATTGCAGCGCGTCCGAGCCGAGCAGCAGATGCAGCGGCGGCTCGTCCACTTGTGTGATGTGCAGCATGGCTTCCGCCGCCTTGCGCGGATCGCCGGGCTGCGTGCCGTTGCGCGCCGCGAGCCGCTTGCGTGACCAGCCGGCGGAGGGCTCATAATCCTCGATCGTCTTTTCGACATGCCGCATGGAACGGCCGGCCCAATCGGTGCGGAAGCCGCCGGGCGCGACAATCGTCACCTTGATGCCGAGATGCTTCACCTCTTTGGCGAGCGATTCCGAAATGCCTTCGAGCGCGAATTTGCTGCCGTGATAGGCGGAAACGCCAGGAAAGGTCATGAGCCCGCCCATCGAGCTGATGTTGAGGATATGGCCGGCGCGGCGGCTGCGCAGATAGGGCAGGGTCGCCTGCATCATCGCCACGGCGCCGAAGACATTGACGTCGAACTGTTCGCGAAAATCGGCGAGCGTTGCTTCTTCCAGCGCACCTTCGAAGCCATAGCCGGCATTGTTGACGAGCACTTCGATGCCGCCGAGCTTTTCTTCGGCCTCCTTGACGCCGCGATGCACGGCGGCTTCGTCGGTGACGTCGAGCAGGATGGCGAAGGCGCGGCCCGGCGCGAGCTTCTCGAATTCGGCTTTGTCTGCGTCCTTACGGACGGTGCCGGCGACCTTGCCGCCTTTTTCCAGAATGAGTTCCGACAACGCGCGGCCGAAGCCGCTGGAAACGCCGGTGATGAGCCAGTTCATGTCATTTCCTTTTATTGAAAGCCGACGATCGGATGCGGCACATAGGGCGCTTCGAGCTTGCCGATTTCTTCGGCTGTGAGCTTCAGCGACAAAGCCGCCACCGCATCGTCGAGGTGGCCGAACTTGGAGGCGCCGATGATCGGCGCAGTGATGGCGTCCTTCTGCAACAGCCAGGCGAGCGCGACTTGCGCGCGCGGCACGCCCCGCGCTTTGGCGACATTCGCCACTTCGACGGCAATCTCGCGATCGGAGTCGAGGCCATAGAGCGTCTTGCCGAAGACATCGCTGTTCTGACGTTCGCTGGTCTCGTCCCAATCGCGCGTGAGCCGGCCGCGCGCAAGAGGGCTCCAGGGCAGGACGCCAATCTCCTGGTCGCGGCAGAGCGGCAGCATTTCGCGCTCCTCCTCGCGATTGAGGAGATTGATATGGTCCTGCATCGAGACGAATTCGGTCCAGCCGTTGAGGCGCGAGACATAAAGCGCCTTGGCGAACTGCCACGCATACATGGATGAGGCGCCGATATAGCGGGCCTTGCCGGCCTTGACGACATCATGCAGCGCTTCGAGCGTCTCCTCGATCGGAGTCGTGGGGTCCCAACGGTGGATCTGATAGAGATCGACGTAATCGACGCCAAGCCGGCGCAGGCTGTTGTCGATCTCGGCGAGGATGGCGCGGCGCGAGAGGCCCGCGCCATTTGGCCCGGGGTGCATCCGACCGTGCACTTTGGTGGCGATCACCACATCCTGGCGTGCGGCGAAATCCTTCAGCGCGCGGCCGGTGATCTCCTCCGACGAGCCATCGGAATAGACGTTCGCCGTGTCGAAGAAATTGATGCCGAGTTCGAGCGCCTTCTGGATGATCGGCCGGCTCTTTTCCTCATCGAGCGTCCAGGGATGCGGCCCGCGGCCCGGCTCGCCAAAGCTCATGCAGCCGAGACAGATGCGCGACACATCAAGGCCCGTATGGCCGAGTTTCACATAGTCCATTGTCCGATCTCCGAAAAAACAAACGGCCGCGAAGCCGCGGCCGTCAGCGCTTGATGCGCATTCTTTAGACGAGCTTGAGACGAACCGGCACGTTGCCGCGCAGCGCGTTGGAATAGGGGCAAATCTTATCGGCCTTTTCGATCAGGTCCTGCGCTTCGTCGCGCGGCAGGCCGGGCAGCGAAATATCGAGTTCGACGTCGAGGCCGAAGCCGCCTTCGGACCGCGGGCCGATGCCGACCGTGCCGGTCACGGACGTGTTGTCGGGCACCTTCGGGCCGCCCTGCGTGGCGACGAATTTCATCGCACCAAGAAAACAGGCGGAATAGCCGGCCGCAAACAGCTTTTCCGGATTGTTGCCAGGCGCGCCATTGCCGCCGAGTTCCTTCGGAATGGTCAGATTGACGTCGAGCGTGCCGTCTTCGGTGCGTGCGTGGCCTTCGCGGCCGCCGGTGGCGGAGGCTTTCGTGCGATAAAGAACGTTGACCGACATGGCTTACTCCTTGGGCTGGAATTCGGGCGCGCCGCCGGCGTTCTCAGGCCGGCGTATCCATCAGATGCAGCGTATCGGGGCGGTTTTCAATCAATCCGCAGCGCGGGCAGACACCCGCGATCATAAACGAACCGGCGGCGGCAGCTTGTCGGATATTGCGCAAATCCGCCGTGCCACAGCGCGTGGCGGCCGACCTCTTGCGCCGGCGCCACAGAGTGGGGATAGTGTCTTGCTGCGGCTGATTCTCGTCTTTATCGCCTTGAAAGAGGCCGAATTTCCCGCCAAACGTGAGCAGGTCCCGAGCTCTACGCGCAAGGGACTCGCAGGCTTGTTGTCCTCTTGGCTTATAAGCGGCCTTTCATGCGCATCGTTTCCGCCTGCTCGCCCTTCATTGCCGTTCTTGTGGCGACGGCGCTTGCGGTGACGCCTGCCGCGGCGGAGATCATTGTCGCGCGCTATGCGGTGAGCCTCGTCGGGTTCAGGATCGGCGAAGCGAGCGCCCATGGCGCCGTCAGCGCCGCGGCCTATCGCGTGGCACTCGACGCGCGTTTGACTGGCCTTGCCGAATGGCTCTCGCATATGCGGGTGGCTTTGGCGTCTTCGGGTGAGATCCGCCGCGGTAATGTTCTGCCGAATGCCTATGCGACGACAGCCGCCACCGCGCATGACACGCGCACCGTCCGCATGGCGCTGGAGGCCGGCAATGTGCGCGCCGTCGATATTTCGCCGCCGCTCGAAGACGAGTCGATCCGCATTCCAGTGTCGTCGGCCGAAAAACATAATGTTCTCGACCCGACAAGCGCGCTGATCATGGCGGTGCCGGCCAGCGAGCCTTTGGTCGGACCGGCGGCCTGTGACCGCACGTTGCCGATTTATGACGGCGTCGTGCGGTTCGACCTGACCATGTCTTATACCGGCACGCGCAACGTCTCCGCGATTGGCTATAACGGACCGGTCTCTGTCTGCTCGGTGCGCTACAAGCCGATCGCCGGCCATCGCTACGATTCCCGCTCGACCAAGTTCATGGCGCAGAACCATGACATCGAAGTCTGGCTGGCGCCGATCGCCCGCGCCCATGTCGTCATTCCATTTCATATCGGACTGCGGACCATGGCCGGCATGGCCTATGTCGATGCGGTCGAACTGCATCTCGAGCCGGGCGGCCGAACCCTCAAAGCCGATCGCTGAGAAAGCGGCTTAGCCTTCGACGCATGGAGCTGCCGGGCCTTACCGCCAGACCTTCCCGCTTGGCGGGCTTGACAAAAGGGTCCTCCGGAGTCCGCGCCGAGTCGGGTTTTCGCAGGCCGCCGAAGCCCTGAAATTGCAGCAGATTCACAACTTATAGGGACAGTCTATCAGCTCGCCCCATATATTGCGGTGAACAAAGACGGATTCGGCGCGAGTCAGTGATTCGGCCGCGATTCGTTCGCCGCGCGTTCGAAGTGTCAACCGGGGTGGCCGTGACCCACAGGTTTTTGCCACAGATTGGCACAGGTCCGGCTTGTTTCCCGCCCGCAGCGAAGATCAGGGCGGGGCCGCGGCTGCGCTTTGGTGACGCTTGCCGCGACGGGCTCTGCGGCGCATATCAGGGTTGCCGGAGCCGGCGCGCGATCGCCGGTGTTGAAAGATATTCCCGATGAACCTCGCCATTCCCGGCTCGCAAATTCATCCGCTGGAACGTTCGCGCGGCGTGCGGATCGTGCTGGGGCCGACCAACACCGGCAAGACGCATTATGCGATCGAGCGGATGCTTGCCCATCGCAATGGCATGATCGGTCTGCCGCTGCGACTGTTGGCGCGCGAGGTCTATAACCGCGTCGTCGAGAAAGTCGGCGCGGCGGCTGTTGCGCTGGTGACCGGCGAGGAGAAGATCAAGCCCGAGGCGCCGCGCTATTGGGTCTCGACCGTCGAGGCGATGCCCCGCGATCTCAATCTCAGTTTCGTTGCCATCGACGAAATCCAGCTCGCCGCCGATCTCGACCGCGGTCATATCTTCACCGACCGGCTGCTCAACCGCCGCGGCACCGAAGAGACTTTGCTCATCGGCGCTTCGACCATGCAGCGCCGGCTCGAAGAGCTTCTGCCCGGTGCGCCGATCTCGTCGCGTCCGCGGTTTTCCAAGCTGAGCTTTGCCGGCGAGCGCAAGATCGCACGCCTGCCGCCGCGCAGCGCGGTCGTCGCCTTCTCAGTCGAAGAGGTTTATGCAATCGCCGAATGGATCCGGCGTCAGCGCGGCGGCGCAGCGGTCGTGCTCGGCGCGTTGTCGCCGCGCACACGCAATGCACAAGTCGAAATATATCAAAACGGCGACGTGGATTACATCGTGGCCACCGATGCCATCGGCATGGGCCTCAACCTCGATGTCGATCACATTGCTTTCGCGGGTGATCGAAAATTTGATGGCTGGCAGTATCGGCGCCTAACACCGGCGGAGTTCGGCCAGATCGCCGGGCGCGCCGGCCGCCATATGCGCGATGGCACATTTGGCACAACGGGGCGTTGTCCGCCGTTCGACAACGATCTTGTCGAAGCGCTGGAAGACCATCGTTTCGAGCCGGTCACAATGTTGCAATGGCGCAATAGCGAACTCGACTTCGCCTCGATCGCGGCGCTGAGCGCTTCGCTTGACCGGCAGCCGAAGGATTACGGCCTGACGCGCGCGCCGCTCGCTGAAGATCAAATGGTGCTTGACATTGCCGGGCGAGACGAGAATGTCCTGCGGGTGACCAAGACCGAAGCCGATGTGGCGCGGCTTTGGGATGCTTGTCAAATCCCCGATTACCGCAAACTATCGCCCGCGGCACACGCAGAACTCGTACTTTCGATCTATGGTTTCGTTGTCCGTGCGCGCCATATTCCCGAAGATTGGTTTGCGCGGCATATTCATGAGCTTGATCGCACCGACGGTGACCTCGATACGCTGTCGGCGCGGTTGGCACAGGTCAGGACTTGGACTTTTATTGCCAATCGGCCCGATTGGCTTCGCGACCCAGAGCATTGGCAGGAGGTCGCGCGTCGGGTAGAGGACAGGCTGTCGGACGCCTTACACGAACGTCTCGCCCAAAGGTTCATCGATCGGCGAACGAGCGTGCTGATGCGTCGTTTGAGAGAGAACGCGATGTTGGAAGCCGAAATCACCCCAGGCGGCGATGTGCTGGTCGAAGCGCAGCATATCGGACATTTGTCGGGATTTCGTTTCACGGCCGATCCGCAGGCCGATGGCGAAGCCGCCAAGGCTTTGAACGCGGCCGCGCAGAAAGCGCTCGCCAGCGAGATCGAAGGCCGGGCGCGGCGTGTGCACGAGGCGGTTGACGAGGCTTTCGTGCTCGCCAATGACGGCGTCATTCGCTGGCTCGGCGAGGCGATCGGTAAGCTCGTGCCGGGCGAACATGTTCTGCAGCCGCGCGTCGCCGTTCTTGCCGACGAACAACTGACCGGCCCGTCTCTGGAACTCGTCCAAAAGCGTCTCGAGCTTTGGCTCGCGCAGCATGTCAAGAAGCTGCTCGGCCCGCTTCAGGATCTCGAAAACGGCGAAGGCCTTGAGGGCATTGCACGCGGCGTCGCCTTTCGCCTCGCCGAGGCGCTTGGCGTGCTCGAACGTTCGCAAGTCGCCGAGGATGTGAAGAGCCTGACGCAAGAGGCGCGTGCGACCCTGCGCAAGCTCGGCGTGCGCTTCGGCGCTTATCATCTCTATTTGCCGGCGCTGTTGAAACCGGCGCCGCGCGCCTTCGCAGCGCAGCTTTGGGCCTTGCGCAATCCCGGCGCCGAAAACAGCCAAAGCCAGACCGAGGTGCCGCACCTTGCGTCCTCGGGCCGCACGTCCTTTGTCGCCGACAAGGATATCCCGAAGGGTTTTTATCGCGTCGCTGGTTTTCACGTCTGCGGCGAGCGCGCCGTTCGCGTCGATATTCTCGAGCGGCTGGCCGATCTGATCCGCCCGGCGATTGCCTACCGGCCGGGAACGACGCCGGGCGATCCGCCCGCCGGAGCGGCGGATGGCGACGGTTTTGTCGTCACGGTGGCGATGACCTCGCTTGCCGGGTGTTCGGGCGAAGCCTTCGGCTCGATCTTGCGCGCGCTCGGCTATCAGAGCGAGCAACGCAAGGGTCCGGCGATCAGCGTTCCGCTTGTACCAAAGGCGGCGGTCGAACCGATCGCACCGGCCGTCTCGGATGCTGCGGCATCCGACGGCGAGGCGCCGGTCGAAGCCGTCTTGGAAAGCGCGACAACGGAAAGCACGGCAACGGAATCGGGCGAGATGTCGGCGGCACCTGCCGCGGAACTCGTGGCGGACGCACCGTCCAGCGAGGCGGCGCGCGCCGCCGTCGAGGCCGCGCCGGTCGAAGCTCTTGCTGTTGTGGACACTCTTGTCGTCGAGACGGCTGCGCCGGCAGAGGCTGAAAGCCTGTCCGTCCCGGCTGACGAACCGTCGGCGCCCGAGGCCGCATCATCCGCCGAAAGCGAGCCCGCGACGGAAACAGTCGAGGGTGCCGCAGCGGAAGCGGCAAGTGAACCGGCAAGTGAGCCGGCAAGCGAGCCGCCGTTGGTCGAAATCTGGCGCCCGTTCCGGCATCGCCATCAGGCGCGGCGGCCGTCGCGCCCGCAGCGTAATGCCCCGCAGCGGTTTCAGCGCTCCCAACAAGCGCCTGCCGCGCAGGCAGGCGAAGCCGCGGCGGCACCTGCCGAAGCGAATGTGGCCACTCAGACCGAGCGGCCGGCGCGGCCGGAGCATCGGCGCCGGCATCATATTGCGGCGAACGCGCCCGGTGGTGCGCCGGGTGGCCCGGGCCGGCCCGAGAAGAAGCGGGATTTTTCGCAGAAGCCGTCGCATCGCGGCCCGCGTGATGGCGAGGCTCAAGGCAGAGGAAAATGGTCATCGGCGGAGAAGCCGCGCGATCGCCAGCCCGATCCCAATTCGCCCTTTGCCAAGCTGCTCGCGCTGAAGCAGCGCTTGGAAAGCCAAGAGGGAAAAAATTAGCAAAATCAAGGCCGAATCGCGCGCGATATGGCGACAGGGGGGCTTTCCCGGCGATGCGGCAACATGTTATGCGAAAATAATTGACTAGGTCATTGGTCTGTCGCAAACGCCAGACGCTTTTGGATAAAAGGGGACCACCGGTGGACGCTAACGGTTCTGAGCAAAAAGACGAACTCGTCAATCAGATCGTCGACGTGATCGTGTCCGAGGGCATGATCGATCGCGATAAGGTCAAGATGGACGCCTCGATCGAGAGCTTGGGGCTCAAGTCCATCGACATTGTCATGATCCTGACCGCGCTCGAAGAAAAGTTCGATGTCTATATTCCCATGGACGGGCCGTTCCATGAGGCCAAGGACGTCAAAAGTCTGATCGACGCCATGGCGAATTACATCAGCAAAGAAAAGACCGCCTGAATGGCGCAGCGGCGGGTCGTTATTACCGGCATAGGCGCGGTTTCGTCGCTAGGGCTTGGGGCCAAACCACTTTGGGAGGCGGCGCGCGACGGTCGCACCGGCATCCGTGAGACGAATTTCGCGCGGCCCTATCCCGGTCGCATCAAGATCTCTGCGCAGGTTCCGGAATTCGATGCCAGCGTCTATCTCGACAGAGACACGCTGTCGCTCAGCGATCCGGTGATCAAATATCTGCTCATCGCGACCGACGAAGCCGTGCAACAGGCCGGCCTTTCGCGTGAGACGTTGCAGGGGCCGCGTACCGCCTCGATCATCGGCACCGGCATCGCCGGCATGAACACGATCGAAGACGGTCTATACACGGTGTTCAAGCGCGAGGTGCGCCCGGACCCGCTGACGATCCCGAAATTGATCCCGAGCTCGTGCCCCGCGATGGTCAGCATGCGCTACGGCACGACGGGTCCGTGCTTCGCAATCGGGAGCGCGTGCTCCTCGGCGACGCAGGCGATCGGCATCGGCGCGCAGATGATCCGCGCCGGCATGGTCGATCGCGCCATCGTCGGCGGGACGGAAGATTGCGTCACCGTCGGGACGATGATCGCCTGGGAAGTCTTGCGCGTCTTGACGCCGAACGTCTGCCGGCCGTTCTCGAAGGATCGCAACGGCATGGTGATCGGCGCCGGGTCCGGCGTTTTCATTCTCGAAGCCGAAGAGATTGCCGCGCAGCGCAATGCGCATGTGATCGCGGAGCTCGCGGGCTATGGCACGACGAGCGATGCCAAGGATCCCGTGCGGCCGGACGTCAATGGCGCCGCGGCCTGCATGCGCAGTGCGATCGAAGATGCCGGCGTCTCGCCGGATGAGATCGATTACATCAATGCGCATGGCACCGGCACGACCGTCAATGATTTGACCGAGTCGGCGGCGATCGGCATGGTTTTCGGCAAACGCGGCCCGCATGTGCCGGTTTCCTCGACGAAGCCGATTCATGGCCATGGCCTCGGCGTCGGCGGTGCGTTCGAGCTGATCGTCACGCTCGGCGCCTTGCGCGAGAATGTTGCGCCGCCGACAATCAATTGGCGCGTCGCCGACGAGAAATGCCCGGTCGATTGCATCCCGAACGAGGCGCGGCCGATGCCGATCAAGGTTGCCATGTCGAATTCATTTGCGTTCGGCGGCATCAATGCGACGCTCGTCGTGCGCGAATTCGATGCGTGACGGAGCGCGGCATGCCGGCTGAACGCCCGCTTGGGACATTCACCGTCCGCGCGACGGCGGCGGCGGCAGCCGCCTTCGCGCGCGAGACCGGCAATCTCCCGCAAGGTGTTCCTTTCACTTTTCCGGTGCGTTGGCTGGCGCGGCCCGATTTTCTCGACGCGGCGGTCGAGATGATCGGCGACGCCAACTGGGTGCCGATCCATGAATCGCAGAGTTTCGATTACCGTGCGCCGCTCGCCGTCGATGAAGATTACGCCATGACAGTCACGATGAAGCGCGAGACGGAGCCGTCGCGGATCTTTCTGTTGGCCGATATCGGCCCGGCGGACGGCGTACCGTTGCTCACGATGGAAATGATGCTGCGCATCGTGCCGCTACCGGCGGGGCAGGCCGCGTGATGGCGCCCGTGGCCGAATCCGTACAGACTGCTTTGCGCGTCGGCGACAAGCTGCCGCCGCAAAAATTCGGGCCGTTCGATCTGCCGCATCTGGCCCGCTATGCCGAGGTTTCCGGGGACCGGAATCCTATTCACCTCGATGCTGACCTGGCGCGCCAGGCGGGCCTTGCGGCGCCGCCGGTTCAGGGCATGCTGCTGATGAGCACCTTCGCGCCGGCGCTTGCCGCATGGCGGCCGGATCTCGCGCTGCAGCGGCTCTCGGCCAAATTCCTGCGGCCGGTGCTGGCGGGCGACAGCATCAATGTCTCCGGCCGCGTCGTCGATGTGGCGGGCGGCCGTGTGACGCTGCGCGTGATGGCGCATAACGAGCAGCGCGAGATCGTCGTTCTGGCCGAAGCCGTGCTCGGCGAAGCGGGCTAGTTATGCCCCAGCCGCGCACGATCCTCATCACCGGCGCCTCGAGCGGGATCGGCCGGGCCTTGGCGCTCGCTTATGCGGCGCCCGGCGTGCGGCTCGCCCTCATCGGCCGCAATCAGGAGCGGTTGGCGGCGGTCGCCGCCGCGGCCGAAGCCCAAGGCGCGCTCGTCTCGGTTGGCCAGGTCGATGTCCGCGATCGCGCGGCGATGCACGCCTGGATCAGCGCCGCCGACATGGCGCAGCCGTTCGATCTCGCCATTGCCAATGCCGGCATTACCACCGGCCTTGCGGACGCGGCGCTCACCGAGGATCCCGAGGCCGTGCGAGCACTGCTCGCAACAAATCTTTTCGGCGTTTTGAATACGATAGAGCCGTTGCTTCAACCAATGTGCGAACGCGGCCGGGGGCAGATTGCGATCGTCGGGTCGCTCGCGGGCTTGCGCGGTCTGCCGTTTTCGCCGGCTTATAGCGCCAGCAAGGCGGCGGTTCACGCCTATTCGGAATCTTTGCGCGGGCGGCTCGAACGCCGCGGTGTGATCGTGAGCCTGGTCATCGCCGGTTTCGTCAAGACGCCGCTGAACGACTCGATAGATGCCGTCAAACCGTTCGAGGTGAGCGACATCGCGGCCGCGCGGATCATCCGGGATGGGCTCGCGCGGGGCCGGGCGGTGATCGCCTTTCCAGTGGCGCTTTATGCGGCAACCTGGCTCGCGCGCCTCCTGCCGCCACGGCTCGTGGACCGCCTTTTCACACGATTTTTGGTAAATGTTCCAGAAACGAAAGAAAGAGTGAACGTCTGAGCCGTCGCTCCGCCCGGTTTTCCTTGTTTTGACTGCGTTTTCCGTGCTCAAACGATACTAGGCCGCGTCCTGAGGGGGGAACGGAACCTTCCTGCCGCGAGCATCGAAGTACCGGAACGGAGCGCGCATTGGTCCTCGTCGTATTCCTGCGCCTTTTTTTCGAGACTGTTCTTGGCTTTGCCATTCTCGGTCTCGTCGGCGTCGGCATTAGCTTTCTAATCCTGATCGCCATCAACATCATCGAACTCGTCACCGGGAGACAATGGCGCAAGCCGATGCCGCCGCTCAAATTGAGCGAGGCCGAGCTGCCCCATGTCCTAGTGCAAATCCCGGCCTTCAACGAGGGCGAGCTGGCGGCGGACGCATTGCATGCCGCCGCGGCGCTCGATTGGCCGAAAGACAAGCTCCACATTCAGCTTCTCGACGACAGCACGGACGAGACATCGGCGCTGGCCCAACGGGCCGAGCAGGAATTGCGCGCGCAGGGCTTCGATATTCTGCATCTGCGGCGCGATGACCGCACGGGCTTCAAGGCCGGTGCGCTCGCCCATGGACTGACCAAGAACGACGCGCCGATCATTGCCGTGCTCGATATCGACTTCCGCGCGCCGCGGGATTGGCTGCGCGTGGCCGTGCCTTATCTGCTGGCCGATCCGCATGCGGGCTTTGTGCAATCGCGCTGCGAATTCGCCAATTACCGCACCAATTGGCTGACCCGCATTCAGGGCCTGATGCTCGATTCGCACTTCGTGATGGAGCAGGCGACACGCTATCGCGCCGGCTGGCTGTTCCAGTTCAACGGCACGGGTGGCCTCTGGCGTCGCGCCGCGATCGAGGCGGCCGGCGGCTGGTCGGGCGACTCGCTCTGCGAGGACCTTGATCTCACAATCCGCGCCGAGCTCGCCGATTGGCATGGCGTGTTTTTGATGGAGCCGGCGGTGCCCGGCCTTGTGCCGGAGCATTTGCAGCACTGGCGCGTGCAACAGCGGCGCTGGTCAAACGGCTTCGTCCAGGTTGCGCGCAAAGTGCTCGGCGAGGTCTGGGCTTCGCCTTGGACGATCAGCAAGAAGATTTCCGCAAGCGCCCTGATCCTGATCCAGGCCTTTTATCCCTGCGCGGCGATCGCCACGGCCTCGTTTATCCTTTGCATCCTGCTGCGCGGCCTGCATGCCTCGGCCTATGTCCCGCTCATGGTCTTCATGCTGACGCTGATCGCGACGGTCGCCATTGGCATGACACTGGTGCCCTATCTGATTTTGCGGCGCGGCTCGTTTTGGCAATATCTCGTCACCGTCACCTCGGTGACGCCGATGATGGTCTACATGAGCCTCTCGAATGCCCCGTCCATTCTGAAGACGGTCGTGTCCGGAAGCCGTGAGCACTTCAGGCGCACGCCCAAGACGCGGCCAGTGCCAACGCCCAAAATCAGCTAAGAGGATCAGCTAGAACCAGCGAGCCCCGGCAATGGGGCGGCTCGACCTGCGCATCATCGCCGGTTTGGCTTTTGGTCCGCTTCCAAAGTTGATCCGGGCCCTTCGCAAGGGACGACTTTTTGGCTAGTGGTAGAGCATGAATTCGCTGGGGGGCGAGAACTCGGGGCTGGAGCGAGACTTCGCGCATGAACATGGCGATTCGAAACGACGACATACCGGCCGCTGACATACCGGCTGCTGAGCCCCAGGATAATTTCCTCATCGCCGAGCCGCTGCGGCCGCACCCGCAGCGCCGCCGCGCTATTCTCGCTGCGCATCCCGAGGTCGCGAAACTCATCGACACCGATCCGATGACCGCCGTCATCACGGCCGGCGTCGTTCTTGGCCAGACGGTGATTGCCGCCATCTTCGGTCATTTCGGCCTGCATTATTGGTGGGTGGCGCTGATCGCCGCCTACTGCATCGGCGCCTTCGCCAATCATGCGATGTTCGTCGTCATCCACGACGCGGTCCATAACACGATCTTCAAGACGCCCGACGCCAACAAATGGGTGGCGATCCTGGCCGATCTGCCGAACGCCTTTCCGACTGCGATGGGCTTTCGCTGCTATCACCAGAAGCACCATTCGCATCTCGGGGATTATGATTTCGATGCCGACCTGCCTGGCCATCTCGAAGCAAAGATCGCCGGCAATCGCTGGTACGGCAAGGCTTTCTGGCTGTTCGGCTTTGCCTTCTGGCAGCTTTCACGGCTCGGCCGCTTGAAGGGCACGGTGCCGATCTGGGGCAAGTGGACCTATATCAATCTCGTGGTCATTGCCGCCTATGATCTCGTCCTGCTCTATTTCTTCGGCTGGAACGCGCTGCTTTATCTTTTTGCGTCGTTCTGGTTTT
>Ga0153954_1001089_pt1 | contig 16302 bp, 14 predicted proteins | sample TSFL038MetaG_FD_102277 | JGI IMG/M metagenome (GOLD analysis project Ga0153954, IMG submission 102277) | Attine ant fungus gardens microbial communities from Florida, USA - TSFL038 MetaG | ecosystem: Host-associated > Fungi > Mycelium > Unclassified | place: USA: Florida, Wekiwa Springs State... | reverse complement strand
GCTGATCTATACGGGCGTGGCGGTGCTGGCCGCCGTCGCGTTGGCGTTGCTCGGCCTGCCCAATGCCGTGATGTGGGGCGCCTTCATGGGTCTTGCTTCGTTCATTCCCTTCGTCGGCCCACCGGTGCTGATCGGCCTCGTGACCTTGGTGGCCCTGGTTACTTTCGACGACTGGACGAGGATCGTCGCCGTGCCGGTGGCGCTGTTCGTCATCCACTTCAGCGAGTCGCAGCTCATCACACCCTCATTGGTGAGCCGGCGATGCTCGCTCAACACAGTGGCTGTATTCGTGACCATCGGTATCCTGGGCTGGATGTGGGGCACGGTGGGCGCCATCGTGGCGGTGCCGCTGCTGATCCTGATCAGCACCATCTCGGCGCATCTGCCGGGGCTGCGCTGGCTGGAGCTGTTGTTGGCCGACGACCGGCCGCTCAGTGCAAGGCTCTCAAAGCCGCCGCTGCCGTCAGCCAAGGTCTGGCAGCGCAAGCAACCGTTGCGCCGTCAGGTCGCGCGGCGCGCCCGTCGCGTGTTCGCGGCGAAATAGTAGAAAACGCCGCCCAAGACGCCGTAGAAAGCGCCGAGCACGGCCCATGCCTCGGCTGGATCCATGCGGTTTTCCAGAAGCGTCAGGGCGGCACGGCTGAAGCAGAACAGCGCGACGGCGCCGCCGGCTCCGGCGGCAAGACCGAGCAACAGCCGATTGCGGGCACCGACCGCTGCATCGCGCAGTCCGCGCGCCGCGGCGGCAGTGGAAGCGATCTTGAGCAGCGGCCCGATCATGGACGCAAGGCCGCCGCCGGACGACGACCGGGGCTTCGCCTTGTCGTCACGGGCGACGACAAAGGTACCCCGCAAGGAAGCCGATCCCGACGATGGCGGCCAGCGTACCAAGGGGCCGCGACTGCACGGTCTCGATCAGCGAATCGGTCGCCTTGTCGCGCAACTCTGCCGACTTGCGGGCGAGCGCACCGGCGGCATCGCGGGCACCGTCGGCATAGTCGTCGATGAAATCCTGGGTGGCGGCGATGGCGTCGTCGATCGCCTCCTTGCTCTTGGTTTCGATGGCGCCGAGCGCGCGGTTTACACCGTCATTGGCCTCATTCTCCATCGCCGCGGCCAGCTTCTTGAGCTGCGCCTTGAGCGCATTGATTTCCTTGATCAGGTCCTTGTTCGCACGGGGTTCGACGATGCCATTGGCGCGCACGATGATCCTCCTGGGTTGCCGGGAGTTAAGCTGTGCGCTGTAAACGCCGATGTGACGGGAAGGTTTCGCGGACTTTTTGGTTTTAGGGCGCGATTCGAGGAAAGCGATCGCGCTTTAGCCGTCCCACACGTTCTGCGGCATGGGTAGCTTGGCGAAGTCCGAAGCCACCAGAGGCCGGTGGTGTTGGATGCCTTCTTTCTCCAGCAGCATCATGTACTGGCGCACATGCTGGCCCGAATGCCAGGTCGTGCGCTCCATCAGCTCATGCAGGGTCTGCGACCCGTAGTAGGTGTCGAGCTTCTTCTTCGGCGCGGTGTCGCCCGCTTTCCACCAGTCGCGGAAGCGCTGGCGGATCTTGGTGCCGTAGGCGACCAGGGCGTCGGTGTCGGCGTCGGATGCCGGCTCCTCGCGGAACATCGACTGTTCGAGCTTTATGCCTTCATTGGTGCCGAGGAAGGCATCGACGACGCGGAACAGATGGAAGGCGAGGGTGCGATAGCTTCGCGGCCGGCCCGGCACATGGGTGTCCAGCCGGTCGTAGGGCATGAGCGGGATCAGCTCGAGGGCCGCGGTCATGAACTTGTCGACGCGCGCGGCGAGTTCGTCGGTCGAAAGCTGCGGACCGCCGTCTTCCGTCAGGCCGAGGAAGTCGATGATCTGCTGGGTGTTCTGCCCAAAGATGTACTTGTCGCCCTTCGACAAGACAGGAACGGTACGCAGGCCGAGCTTCTGCAGCTGGGCCATGCCGTCATCTTCGAGAACATTCACTGAAACGAAGTCGATCCCACGGACCGATAGAAACTCTTTGAGTCTCAGACAGCTGGTTCAACCAGGCTGCCAGAAGACCTTGTACGGTTCGCTCATGGCGCACTCCATTCGAGGCGATGGACAGTACTGCTTTCAGAAGCGCGCGTCACGCTGGCTTGTGGCAGACGATGCAGACTTTGTTGCCATCCGGGTCGCGAACGTACGCGCCATAGTAGTTGGGATGATAATGTGTCCGCAGACCGGGCGCGCCCTCATCCTTGCCGCCGGCCGCCAGGGCCGCGGCGTGGGCGGCATCGACCGCAGAGCGGTTCGTCGCTTCCAGCCCGACGGTGATGCCGTTACCTGCTGTCGCCATGCCTTTGTCGAGAGGCCGCACGATCCAGAGCTGAGGCCGCCCCCCAGGCAGACCGAATCCGGCAGCCTCCGGATAGTCGGCGCGCCGCTCCAGCCCCAGCGGTCTGGTCACGGCCTCGTAGAAGGCCTTGGCCTTGGCGATGTCGTTGGCGCCGACAGTGACATGACTGAACATGGATCGCTCCCTCTGCCGAGCCGCCCCGCAGTCTATCAGTTGACCGGCTTCATGCCGACCGATTCGAGGCGCTCCTGCCATTCCTTGCGGTGCGCGAGCACGCGCGCCCGTGTCTCCTCGATCGAGGTGGTCTCGACCCCGACGCCGATCTGGGTCATCTGGGCCTTCATTTCATTGTCCGACAGGACAAAGCGGATCTGGTCATTCCACTCCTGCAAGACCGGCGCGGGCGTGCCGGCGGCGGCAAAGAAGGCGAACCACTCGTCCGTCTCGAGCTGCGGGTAACCTGCGTCACGTGCCGTCGGTATGTCGGGCGCCACGGCAAGCCGCGTCTTGCCGGTCGTCATCAGGATGCGCAGCCGGCCGCCACGATGGTGCTCGAGCAGCGAGGTGGCGGCCGCGACGCCGGCTGGTATCAGGCCATCCTGTAGATCCTTGGCCAACGGTGCGGCCCCTCGCATGGGGACGGCCTTCAGCTTCACGCCGGTCGCCTGATCGAACAGCCGGTTCTCGATCTCGATAAAGGTGTCGCTGCCGGTGCTGCTGCCAATGCGCCGTCGCGTCGAATCGCCGGCCTTCACCCAGGCGAGATATTCGTCGAGCGTATTGACGTTGATCTTGGGTGAAACGGCAAATCCGAGCTGATAGGTCCCCACGAGCGTGATGGGCGCGAGGTCGACCAGCGGGTCGAAGGGAAAATCTTTTTGGGCGAGGCGCGAGACCAGCATCGTCGACGGCATGAAGGCAAGCAGGCTGCCGTCCGTTGGCCCGCGCTTCAGCTGGTCGCCTGGTATGGCACCGCCAGACCCCGCCTTGTTCTCGACCGTGACCCGCCGCCCGGTGCGCCGTTCGAGCTTGGGTGCAATCCAGCGGGCGATCGTGTCGATGCTGCCCGTCGGCGAGAAGCCGACCAGGATGTAGATGGCCTTGTCGGGCAGCGCGAGCTGCGCCCGGCCCGCGAGTGGAACCAGCGAGGTGGCGGCGCCCAGAGCAACTAACGAACGGCGACCGAGCGAAGCCATAGCTCTCCTGATCTACGCACGCGGCAGCAACGCCGATCAGGATGCAGCCGATGCATAGGCCGACGCAAGCTGTCGGGATACCAGCCTTGCGTAGAGGCCGCCTTTCGCCAGGAGAGCGGAATGAGTGCCCGTCTCGGCGACGCAACCCTCGTCCAGCACCACGATCAGGTCGGCGTCGCGCACCGTCGACAGTCGATGTGCAATGACGATGGTCGTGCGGTCGGTCTGCAAAAGATCCAGCGCGCGTCGAACAGCCTGTTCGTTGACCGCGTCGAGATGCGAGGTCGCTTCGTCGAGGATCAGGATGGGCGCGTCCTTCAGGAAAGCGCGCGCGATGGCGACGCGCTGGCGCTGGCCGCCGCTCAAACTCGTGCCGCGTTCGCCGACGGGCGAGTCGAGCCCTTCGGGCAATGCGGCCACCAGCTCCGACAGCGATGCATGATGGATCGCGGCCTGCAGCTCCGCTTCGGTCGCTTCGGGCCGGGCGATCAGGATGTTGGCGCGCAGCGTGTCGTTGAACAGGTAGGTGTCCTGCGCCACGAGGGCGACCATGCGACGGAGCTCGTCGAGCTTGTAGTCCTTGAGGTCGGCGCCGTTCAGCGTGATGCGACCGGCATCGGGATCCCAGAAGCGCATCAGCAATTGCGCCGTCGTGGTCTTGCCCGCGCCCGACGTGCCGACCAGCGCCACCGTCTTGCCGGCGGGAATGGCGAAGCTCACGCCCGACAGGGCGTGCCGCGTCTGGCCGGGATAGGCGAAGACGACGTTCTCCATCGCGAGCGCGGCAGCACCCTTCTTCGGCGACACGCCGGCGCCGTCCTTCACCGGCACCGGTTCATTGGCGAGCGCGTAGACGCGTCGCGTGGCGCCAAGCGTATCGGCGAGCTGCCGGCCGATCTGCGCGATCTCCGACACCGGCAGGAAGGCCGCCATCGCGAGAATGGTCAACAGCGGCAAGAGGCCGGGGTCGATCAGGCCCTTGCTCGACTGGATCGCGCCCGTGACGACGATGGCAAGGCCGCCGAGACCCGTCATCACCTCGAGGATGGCGTGCTGCAGCGTCAGCTCGCTGAAGAAGGGCAGGCGGAGATCGATGTGGCGCTGCGACAGCTCGTTGAGCTTGTCGCCGCGGCGGCTTTCCTGCTGGAAGGCTACGATCTCGCCCAGGCCCTGGACGGAGTCGACGGCGAAGGCGCCGAGCTCGCCCGCCGCCTCGCGAGCCTGGCTGCCGAGCGTGTCGACGCGCTTCCTCATCAGGAAGGGACTGAGGCCGACCGCGAGCAGGAACGGCACCAGCGCGAGCGCGAGCCACGGGCTGGTCGCGCCGAGCGCGATGACGACGGCGGCTGGCACGAGGATCGCGACGAAGGCAGGCGCGACCGTGTGGGCGAAGAAATACTCGACCAGCTCGATGTCGTGCGTGGCGAGCGCCATCAGATCGCCCGTTCGGCGGCGCACGAGATAGGCGGGCGCCAGCGCGTCGAGCTTGCGGAAGGCATCGATGCGCATCTCGGCCAGCAGGCGGAAGGCCATGTCGTGCGCCAGCCACGATTCGAACCAGTGCAGGATGCCGGCGAGCGGCGCCACGATCGCAAGTGCGATGGCGAGGTTGTGGATCGGCTCATGGTGCTTCAGCGCCAGCACGATCAGCGCCGAGAGCACGCCCACGCCGATGAAGGTGATGACGCGCAACACGCCGAAGATGAAGGTGGCGGCGAGCTTGCCCTTCCAGGGCAGGATCACTTTCATCAAGTTGGCCACGACCTGGTACCAGGTCAGGCCTTCGGCCTTGATGATGCCCTCGGTCATCGGCTTCACCGCGCCGCCCGGCGTGTCGGCGATGCTCTCGGTGCGTGTCGGCGTCACGAAGGAGTCGGATGCCGCGCCACCGGCCTTGGACTCACGCGCCTGCTCGGCCATCAGCCCCGCATAGACGCCGCCCCTGGCCATCAGCTCGTCGTGGCGACCCTGCTCGGTCACCTTGCCGCCATCGAGCACGAGGATGCGGTCGCAATCGATCACGCTCGACAGGCGGTGGGCGAGGATCAAGGTCGTGCGACCCCGCATCAGCCGGTCGAGCGCTTCCTGGATGACGGCCTCGTTCTCGGCATCGACGGCGGACAGCGCCTCGTCGAGCACCAGGATCGGCGTGTCACGCAGCAAGGCACGGGCGATGGCGAGGCGCTGGCGCTGGCCGCCGGAAAGCTTGATGCCTTTCTCGCCGATGATCGTTTGGTAGCCCTGCGGCAGGCCCTGGATGAACTCGTGGATGTTGGCCGCACGGGCCGCGTCCTCGACCTGCTCGCGCGTGGCGTTGGGGCGGCCAAGCCGCATGTTCTCGTCGACCGTGCCGTGGAACAGGAACGTGTCCTGGTTCACCACGGAAATCAGCGAGCGGATCTGCTCGAAGGAGAGTGTGCGGAGATCGTGGCCGCCCAAGGTGATGCGGCCGCCGTCGGGATCGTAGAAACGCAGCAGTAGCCGTACGATCGACGACTTGCCGCCGCCCGACGGACCCACGAGGCCCAGCCGCTCGCCAGCCTCAGCGCGGAACGAGAGACCGCTGTGCACCGTGCGCCGCGTGCCCGGATAGGCAAAGCGCACGTCCTCGAAGGCGATGACCGGCGCGATCGACTTGTCGAGCGGCCGCGGCAGCGCGTCGGCGACGGCAGGTCGGTCGTCGAGGATCTTGTAGATGCCCTGCGCGGCGGAGAGGCCGACCATTCCCTGGTGCAGCACCGAGCGCAGCTCGCGCATCGGCCGGAAGATCTCCACGCCCAGCATGAGGATGATCAGGAGGGACGAAAGCTGCATGGCGCCCGACTCGACGCGCGTCGCGCCATAGATCAACGCGGCGGCCGCGCCGCCCGCGATCGAGGAGTCGGTGATGCCGCGCGCCAGCGAGTTGGTGCCCAGCACCCACATGGTGCGGCGGAAGAGGTCGCGTGCCTCGACTTCGAGCTTGTCGGCACGTGTCTTGCCCTGACCGAACGCCTTGAGCGTGGCCAGCCCCTGGATCGAATCGAGGAACTCCGCGGCGAAGCTTGCGTAGCTCTTCTGCCGGTAGGCCGAGTTGCGCACGTCCCACTTGTGCCAGAGCGCCGGCGCCAGCAGAGCGACCAGGGCCGCCGCCAGCATCACCGACGCCACCGGCAGGTCGATGAAAGCGACCACGATGAAGATCAGCAGCGGCGAGAGCAGCGCGATCAGGAACTGCGGCAGGAACTGGCCGAAATAGGTCTCGAGCTGCTCGACGCCGTCGATCATGGAGAGCGTCAGCGCGCCGGAGCGCTGGCGGCCGACGGTGGCCGGTCCCAGGCTCGCGATCTTGTCATAGAGGATGCGCCGCAGTTTCTTCTGCACCCGCGCCGCCGTGCCGTGCGCCATCACTGCGCGCCAATGCTCGGCGGCCCCTCGCAGCACCATCACCAGGGCGATCAGCACCACGGGCAGGACCAGCGCCGACGGCTCCTTGCCGGCGAAGACCTGGCCGATCAGCCAGCCCAGCAGGCCGAGGCGGGCGACGCCGAGACCGACCGACAGCAGGCCGACGCCGACGGTCGCGGCGATGCGTCCACGGACGCCCTGGGTGAAGACGAGGAGGCGCGGTTCGATATGCATGGTGCAAAAATAGGCCGAACATTTCCGGTCGTCAGTCCACAAAAAGGAAAATCGGCTGTACAATTTTGAACATGGATGCGAACTGGGACGATCTCCGGGTTTTCCTGACCCTGGCCCGCGAAGGCACTCTCACGACAGCGGCAAAGGCGTTGGGCGTCAGCCATCCCACGGTGGCCCGCCGGGTGGCCTCGCTCGAAAGGCAGATCGGGGCGCGACTGTTCGAACGATTGCCCGACCGTTTCGTCCCCACCTCGGCCGGCGAGGCGCTGCTGGAGGATACCGAGGCAATGGAGAGTGCGGCGCTGTCGATTCATCGGCGCAGCGCCGGCCTCAGCGACACGGTGAGCGGCGTGGTTCGGCTCTCGGCCAGCGAGGAGGTCTCGGCCCTGCTGGCGCGTCATTTGCCGGACCTGCGCGCGCGCCTGAAGCAGATCGAGTTCGAACTGTCGGCGCGTCACACGCTGCTCAACCTGTCGCGCCGCGAGGCGGATCTCCTGATCAGCGAACGCATGCCGGAAGGAGCCGATGTCGTGGCGCGCAAGCTCGGCCGCACCGCCTACGCGATCTATGCCCACCCCTCGCTCGCCATCGCGCGGCTCTCGCCGGCCGCCTTCAAGACCGTGCCGTGGGTCGGCTTCGACGACGACCATACGCGGATGCCGGGCCAGCGCTGGCTGCAGGAGCGGCTCGACGGCGGCCGGCCCGTGGTCCGCTGCAACAACTGGCTGGTGGTGCGCGAGACGGCGCGCGCGGGCGGCGGCTTCGCCATCCTGCCCTGTTATCTGGCCGACGCCGATCCGCAATTGCAGCGCATCGGCGGTCCGATCGCCGAGGTGTTCGCCGACCAGTGGCTGCTGGTGCATCGCGATCTGCGCGCGCTGCCCCGCGTGCGCGCCGTGATGGACGCCGTGATCGAACTCTTCCAAAGTCAACGCGCGCTGCTTGCCGGCAAGGAACGATAAAGCAAGGGAGGACAAAGTGGCCGCTTTCACCCGCCGACGCGCGATCGCCCTCGGTGCGACGTTTGCCATGCTGCCGTCATCGCTCCGCGCACAAGCCGCGTGGCCGACCAATCCGGTCACGTTCGTCGTGGGCTACGCGCCTGGCGGCAGCAACGACATCAACGCCCGCGAGCTGGCCCAGCTGATGTCGCCGATCGTCGATCAACAGATCATCGTGGACAACAAGGCGGGTGCCAACGGCAGCGTTGGCTTGCGTGCCGTGGCTGGCGCCAAGCCGGACGGCTACACGCTGTCCTACACGTCGGCTCAGACCATCGTGGTCAATCCGTGGGTCCAGAAAGGCATGATCGACACCCTGACCACGCTCGCGCCGATATGCCAGACAACGGATTATCAATACATTCTGGTCGTGAATCCGAAGGTGCCGGTCAATAGCGCGGCGGAGCTGGTGGCGCTGGCGAAGAAGACGCCGGGAAAGCTGACTTACTCCTCCGCCGGCGTCGGCAGCGGCAATCACCTGTCGGGTGCCCTGTTCGCCGAGGCGGCCGGCATCGACATCACGCACGTGCCTTACAAGGGCACCGGACCGGCGCTGGCCGACACGATCAGCGGCGTCGTCACCATGAATTTCTCCTCGCTGCCGCCCGCGGTGCCACAGGTGAAGACCGGCAATCTCAAGGCACTCGCAGTGACCGGCAATCACCGGCTGATGTCACTGCCCGATGTGCCCACGCTCAAGGAGCAGGCGATCGACGCGGTGATCAACGGTTGGCATGGCCTGTTCGCGCCGACCGGCACCGCCGCTGCTCTTCTCGACATCATCGCCAACAAGGCCAAGCAAGCCATGAAGGACGCCAAGTGGGCGGAAGTCCTCGCCAAGGACGGTGTCGAGGTGCCTCCTGAACGGACGCGCGCGGAGTTCGCCCGTTACGTCGCGGACGAGCACGCTTTCTGGGGCAAGAAGCTCAAGGCCTTGAAGATCGATATGGGGTGAGTACGGATATGGTGTCCAAGTTCAAGAAGGTTGCCCTCGTTACGGGCGCGGCGCGCGGGATCGGTCTCGCGGCGGCGACTCGCTTCCTCGAAGACGGCTGGCAAGTGGCCATGCTCGACATCCTGGGCGATACGTTGCGGGCCGCCGTCCGTACTCTGGATCGTGCGGACGATACTCTGGTGCTCGAGGCCGATGTCTCGGATTCGCAAGCGGTCGAGACCGCGGTGCAGGAGGCCCACAGGCACTTCGGTCGCATCGATGCGCTGGTCAACAATGCCGGTATCGCGGTGTTCAAGCCGATGCTCGATACGACGCTGGAGGAGTGGCAGCGCGTGCTGGCGGTCAACCTCAACGGGCCCTTCATGATGACCCAGGCGGTGGCGCCGATCATGCGCGACCAGGGCAGCGGCGCCATCGTCAACATCGCCTCGATTTCGGGCCTGCGCGCCTCGACCATGCGCGTCGCCTATGGCACCAGCAAAGCTGCGGTCGCCCATTTGACCAAGCAACAGGCGGTCGAGCTCAGCCAGTACGGCATTCGCGTCAATGCCGTCGCCCCGGGTCCGGTCGATACCGCGATGGCCAAGGAAGTGCATACGCGGGAGATCCGCGCCGACTATCACGACCATATTCCGCTCAACCGATATGGCCTGGAAACGGAGCTCGCCAACGCGATCTGCTTCCTGTGCGGGGACCAGGCCGGCTACATCTCCGGGCAGGTCCTGGCCGTGGATGGCGGCTTCGACGCCGCCGGCGTCGGCCTGCCGACGCTGCGCGGCGAACGACGGAATCTTTAGCCCGTCCCGATTTTTAGCTGCGAAACCGCGGGCGAGTCGCCGGGCGACCGAGGCGCCGCAATGGCGCTATGGTTGGCGCAACCAAAGCGGGGAAACGCTCATGAACGGATGGAAGCGCGTCGTGGCGATGCTCGTCCTGTCGCTCATTGCGGGTGCAATGCAGGTCGAGGCGCAGCAGATGCCGCTGCCGATGGCAGCCAAGCCCGAGGACGTCGGGCTCTCCTCGACGCAGCTCAAGCGCATCGAGGCGGCGACCAAGCAGCATATCGACGAGGGTCTGATGCCGGGCGCGGTCATGCTGGTGGCGCGGCATGGCAAGCTTGCCTGGCTCTCGGTGCAGGGCAAGCGCGCACCCGACTCGCCCGATCCGATGAAGGCCGACACGATCTTCCGTATCTACTCGATGACCAAGCCGACGGTGAGCATCGCCGTCATGCAGCTCGTCGAGGAAGGCAAGCTGCAGGTGAGCGATCCGGTGGCGAAGTACCTGCCCGAGATCGGCAAGATGAAGGTCGGCACCGAGGTCACGGGCGCCGACGGCAGGAAGACGCTGGAGCTCAGCGAACCCAAGCGGCCGATGATGGTGCAGGACCTGCTGCGCCACACCTCGGGCCTGACCTACGGCAATCGCGGCGACGGTCTGATCAACGCGGCCTACGCCGAGCAGAAGATCGGCGACCGGAGTCTCACCGTCGAGGAGATGGTGCAGCACCTCTCCAACGTGCCGCTGAAATTCTCGCCGGGCGATCGCTGGGAGTACGGTGTGTCGGTCGACGTGCTGGGCCGCCTGATCGAGGTCATCACTGGCAAGAAGCTCTCGGAGGCGCTGAACGAGCGTGTCTTCCAGCCGCTCGGCATGGTCGATACGGGCTTTCAGGTGCCGGCGGCCAAGATCGCACGGGCCGCCCAGCCCGGCCCGCGGCCCAATGGCCAGCCGATGACGCCGCGCTTCAAGGTCGATGACGGCGCGAAGTACGAATCGGGCGGCGGCGGTGCGCTCAGCACCATCGTCGACTATCTGCGCTTCACGGCTGCGCTCGCCAATGGCGGGGCTTTCCAGGGCAAGCGCATCATCGGCAAGCAAACGCTCGCCTTCATGACCGCCGACCATGTCCTCGACCGGCCCGGCCGTCCGCCGGGCCTGGGCTTCGGTCTCGGCTTCGAGGTGAGGACGCGCGTGGGTGATTCGGCGCTACCAGGATCCGTCGGCGAATACGGTTGGGCCGGCAATGCCGGCACGCTGTTCTGGATCGATCCGGAGAAGCAGCTGATCGCTATTTACATGGTGCAGGTCAGCGATCCCGATCGCGTCGCCCTGCGCAATCAGTTCCGGTCGATGGTGCAGGCTGCGATCGTCGAGTAGTGGAGTAGGGGGAAAATCAGAAATGACAACGCAAACGATGGCCGGCGGACTCACCGCCGGCGAACGGCTCGATCGTCTTCCGTTCGGCGGATTCCATCGCAAGATCCTCGTCCTGATCGGCGCCGGCATGTTCTTCGACGCCATGGAGCTCTATCTCGCCGGCAGCGTGCTGGGCGCGCTGGTGAAGAGCAACTATTCGACCGTCGAGCTTAACGCGCAGTTCGTCTCCTGGACCTTCTACGGCCTCGTCGTCGGCTCGCTGCTGTCGGGCGTGCTGGGCGACCGTTACGGCCGCCGCTTCTGCTACCAGCTCAATCTGGCGATCTTCGGCATCGCCTCCCTTGCGGCGGCCGCTGCGCCGAGCATGCAGATCCTGATCATCTGCCGCTTCTTCATGGGCATCGGCCTCGGCGCCGAGATCGTCATCGGCTACGGCACCCTGTCGGAGTTCGCCCCGGCGCCGGTGCGCGGCCGCTCAGTGGCGGCGCTGGCGATGATCACCAACGCGGCGGTTTTCTGCGCGCCGTTCCTCGGCCTCCTGATCATCCCGAACTTCGGTTGGCGCTGGATGTTCGTGATCATCGGTGTCTGCGCGCTGCTGGTCTGGCTCGCCCGCAAGAACATGCCGGAATCGCCGCGTTGGCTGGAATCGAAGGGTCGTTTCCAGGAGGCCGACGCCATCCTGCGCGCCATCGAAGCCGATGCCGGCGTCGCGCCCGCCAAGCAGTCGACCGAGTCGGTGCGCCAGGACCAGGTGCCGATCAGCGTCGTCTTCTCCGGTCCGCTGCTGTCGCGCACTCTCGTCGCCATCCTGCTGAACGTCGTCATGGGCTTCTGCCTCTACGGTTTCCTCGGCTGGCTGCCGACCTTCTTCGTCAAGCAGGGCCAGTCGATCGCCTCGTCGCTGGGTTGGACGACAGTGATGGCTCTGGGCGGCCCGATCGGCGCCGGTATCGGCCTGCTGATCGCCGATCGCGTCGGCCGCAAATGGTCGGTGGTCGGCGCTTCTCTGGTCGCCGCCGCGATGGGCGTGATCTATCCGTGGATGACCGATCCTTACATGCTGATGGCGGTCGGCTTCGTGCTGGTGACCAGCGCCTATGTCATCGTCGCCGTCGGCTTTGCCCTGTGGGTGCCGGAACTCTACGACACGCGCTACCGCATGCGCGGGGCGGCCGTTGCCAATACCCTGGGCCGCCTCAGCACGGCCGGCGTGCAGCCCTTCGTCGTCTTCCTGTTCGCCAGGGGCGGCGTCGCCGCCGTGGTCGGCGTCCTGGCGGCCATGCTGGTGGTCCAGGCGGTGGTCTTCGCCCTGTTCGCCGTCGAAACGCGTAAACGCACCCTGGAAAGCCTCGCGGTCAGTTGAACGCGGCTCGTTTTTTCGACTAGAGCGATTTCCGGCCTCTTGGCCGGAAATTCGCACACGCACCTTGTTGATTACACAGGGGCATATTCCGCCCAGCTGATTACAGCCAGGCGAAATATGCTTTAGAAGAACCTCCCACTTGGGGAGGTTCCTGGATGCGTCGTCGTTCGCTCGTATTTGCACTGCCCGGACTTGTTGTCGCGGGTCCCGTGCTGGCTCAGCAGCCGCCGATCAAGATCGCCTTGATCTACAGCAAGACCGGTCCGCTCGAGGCTTATGCCCGCCAGACCGAGATGGGTTTCATGATGGGTCTCGACTACGCGACCCAGGGCAAGATGGAGATCAACGGTCGCAAGATCGAGGTCATCACCAAGGACGACCAGCTCAAGCCCGACATGGGCAAGGCCGCCCTCGAGCAGGCCTACGGCGACGACAAGGTCGATCTCGCTGTCGGCACCACCGGCTCGCCGATCGCGCTCGCCATGCTGCCCGTGGCCGAGGAATACAAGAAGGTCCTGATCGTGGAGCCGGCCGTCGCCGATCAGATCACCGGCGACAAATGGAATCGCTACATCTTCCGCACCGCACGCAACTCCTCGCAGGATGCGCTGGCTGCCGCGGCGACGCTGAAGGACGCAGACATCTCGATCGCGACGCTGGCGCAGGACAATGCCTTCGGCAAGGACGGCATCGCCTCGCTCAAGGAGGCGCTGAAGGCCGTCGGCTCCAAGGCGACCGTCGTGCATGAGGAATACACGCCGGCGCAGACGACCGACTTCACCGCACCCGGCCAGCGCCTGTTCGACTCGCTGAAAGACAAGCCCGGCCGCAAGATCATCGCCATCGTCTGGGCGGGCGCCCATCCGCTGCCCAAGCTGATGGACCTCAAGCCCGAGCGCTACAAGATCGAGATCGCACCGGGCGGCAACCTCCTGCCGGTGATGGCGGGCTGGAAGCAGTTCCCCGGCCTCGAGGGCGCGATCTACTACTATTGGGGCTTCCCGAAGAACCCGGTGAACGACTGGCTGGTCGCCGAGCACAAGAAGAAGAACAACGGCGCGCCGCCGGACTTCTTCGTCGCCGGCGGCATGACCGCTGCCCTGGCCGCCGTCGAGGCGATCAAGAAGGCGGGCGGTACCGACACCGAGAAGTTGATCGCTGCCATGGAGGGCATGGAGTTCGACACGCCCAAGGGCAAGATGACCTTCCGCAAGGAAGACCATCAGGCGCTGCAGGTCATGTACCAGTGGCGCATGAAGCAAAACCCGCCCGACAACTACGACCTGCTCGACCTCGTGCGCGAGATCCCGGCGGACGAGATGAAGCTGCCGATCAAGAACAAGCGGTAGCTTTCGGAGGAGCGTGCCACTGGAGTGGCGCGCTCCGATGAACCCATGCTGGAAACCGAAGACCTCACCATCCGGTTCGGCGGCCATGCGGCCGTCGATGGTGTGTCGTGTGCCTTCAAACCCGGTACGCTCACCTCGATCGTGGGGCCGAACGGCGCGGGCAAGACGACCTATTTCAACCTGATCTCCGGTCAGTTGCCGGCGACCTCGGGCAAGGTGCGCCTGAACGGCCAGGACATCACAGGGCTTGCCGCGCCCCGGCGCACGCGGCTGGGATTGGGGCGCGCCTTCCAGCTCACGAACCTGTTTCCCAACCTGAGCGCGCTGGAAAACGTGCGGCTCGCCGTGCAGGTGAAGAGCCGCAAATCGCTCGATCTCCTGAGCCGCGTCTCGACGCATCGCGAGCTCACCGACCGGGCGCGCGAGCATCTCGCCGCGGTATCGCTGCTCGACCGCGCTGACGCCGTGGCCGCGACCCTCTCGCACGGCGACCAGCGCAAGCTCGAGGTCGCGATCCTGCTGGCGCTCGAGCCCGACATCTTCATGTTCGACGAGCCGACGGCCGGCATGAGCATCGACGAGGTGCCGACCGTCCTCGACATCATCGCCGCGATCAAGCGGCGCGGCGACAAGACGATCCTGCTGGTCGAGCACAAGATGGACGTGGTGCGCTCGCTGTCCGACCGCATCGTCGTGCTGCACCAGGGCAAGCTGGTCGCCGACGGCAAGCCGGCGGAGATCATCAATTCCGACATCGTGCGCGAGGCCTATCTTGGCGGAGCCGCTTCAGGCGATGAACATGGCTGAAGCATTGCTCTCGCTTCGCGGCGTGAAGACCAACATCGGCCGCTATCACATCCTGCACGGTGTCGACTTCGACGTAGCGGAGGGCGGGCTGACGATGCTGCTGGGCCGCAATGGCGCCGGCAAAACGACCACCCTGCGCACCATTATGGGGATGTGGCGCGCCAACGCGGGCGAGATCCTTTTTGCCGGGCGCGACATCGCCAAGATGGAGACGCCGGACATCGCGCGCCTCGGCATCGCCTATGTGCCCGAGAGCATGGCGATCTTCACCGATCTCACGGTGCAGGAAAACCTGATCCTCGCCGCGCGCTCTGGTCCGCTCGATCAGAAGCGGCTCGACTGGATCTTCGCGCGCTTCGAGGCGCTGGAGCGCTTTTGGACCCTGCCGGCCGGTTTCCTCTCCGGCGGCCAGAAGCAGATGCTGGCGGTAGCACGCGCCATCATCGAGCCGCGACGGTTGCTGCTCATCGACGAGCCGACCAAGGGGTTGGCGCCGGCCATCATCGCCAACATGATCGCGGCGTTCCGCGAGCTGAAGGATGGCGAGTCGACCCTGCTGGTGGTCGAGCAGAATTTCGCCTTCGCCCGCCAGCTCGGCGACACCGTCGTCGTGATGGACGACGGCAAGGTCGCGCATCGCGGCGGCATGGCGGCCTTCGCCGGAGACAGCGCCCTGCAGCAGCATCTGCTCGGCCTTGGCATGGATACGCACCAATGAAGCGCGACTGGGTTCCTTTGCTGCTCATCGCAGTGCTCGCGGTCGCGGCAATGCCGCTGGTCGGATCGGCAGCGAGTTGGGCGACGCTCACGATCGCGGGCCTCGCGATGGGCCTCATGATCTTCATCATGGCCTCGGGCCTCACGCTCACCTTCGGCCTGATGGACGTGCTGAACTTCGGCCATGGTGCGTTCATCGCCGTCGGCGCGTTCATCGCGGCCTCGGTGATGTTGGGATTGGGCTCATGGATGGGCGCCGAGTCGCTCTGGCTCAACCTCGCGGCCATCGGCGCGGCGGTCCTGGCCGCCATGGCCGTCAGCGGCGGACTGGGCCTTGTCTTCGAGCGCGTGATCGTGCGGCCGGTCTACGGACAGCACCTGAAACAGATTCTGGTGACGACCGGCGGCCTGATCGTGGCCGAGCAGCTCCTGAAGGTGATCTGGGGGCCCGACCAGATCACGCTCACCCGGCCTGCCGCACTCCGGGGGGCGATCCTGCTGGGCGATGTCGCGATCGAGCGTTATCGGATCCTCGCCATGATCGTCGGCCTCGTGGTCTTCGCCGCGCTGGCGCTCACCCTCAACCGCACCCGGCTCGGCCTGCTGATCCGCGCCGGCGTCGAGAACGGCGAGATGGTCGAGGCGCTGGGCTATCGCATCCGGCGCCTGTTCGTCGGTGTCTTCGTCGTCGGCTCCGCGCTCGCAGGCCTGGGCGGCGCGATGTGGGGCCTCTACCAGGAGACGGTCACCGCCGCGATCGGTGCGCAGGTGATCGTGCTGGTCTTCATCGTCATCATCATCGG
>Ga0153954_1001088_pt1 | contig 16307 bp, 17 predicted proteins | sample TSFL038MetaG_FD_102277 | JGI IMG/M metagenome (GOLD analysis project Ga0153954, IMG submission 102277) | Attine ant fungus gardens microbial communities from Florida, USA - TSFL038 MetaG | ecosystem: Host-associated > Fungi > Mycelium > Unclassified | place: USA: Florida, Wekiwa Springs State... | reverse complement strand
TATACACAGTTGATCCAGATGAGAATGATAGCCGATCAGATTTTCCTGATTTTCATTTTTCTTGTGAATGATTTAGTTGTAAACATCTCTGAAGCAAAAACTTCAAAATCGAGCTCAGGTTAAGAATGCAAATCATAAGTCCCATCCAATTTGATATCAAAATTTTTATCAAAACTCTCTTACTCAGCTAAATTTTCAATCATAACCTTCAGACTTTTAACAAGATCTGCACCCCACTGTCAAACCGGACGTGCGAATTTCCCGTATCTGGCTTTCCTATAAATTCTTGCTTTAAGCTTTCACACGGAATTTTTCTTTTGTTAGCATTGTGAGATGTTTTCAAAAAGTGACGAGGCCGCGGCCTACTTGACCTGCCTCGAGGAGGGATAGGAGGTCATTGATCTCTGAAAGGGGGGTGATGTGGGTGATGAGGCTGGTCAGGTCGAATGAGCCCTCAAGGAAATGCTGGGCATAGGTGATTACGTCGGTGTCGATTTGGCTAGCGCCGCCCCATGTGCCAGTGATTCTTTTGCCGCGGATGAGATCGAAAGGATCGATGGTGATCTGCTCACCCTTTGGGAGATTGCCTGCGAGGACGCAAAGGCCGGGTGCTTTAAGGGAGCTAAAGGCTTTTTCCATCGCTTCTTTTGTACCTGCTGATTCAAAAACATAGTCAATGCCTTGTCCTGCGGTGATTTCTAAAATCGCGAGAGATGGGTCTTGTGTGCGCGCATTGACGGTATGTGTGGCTCCCATCCGTTTTGCGGTATTCAGTTTTTCTTCTTGGACATCGACAGCAATGAGAGGGTTTGCGCCAGCGTGTTTGGCAGCTAGAAGTGCGCTTAAGCCAACGCCTCCTGTTCCGAAGACAGCAAATCCTTGGCCCGTCTTTAACTTCATTTCGCGGCGCACAACACCAGCACCTGTTGGGATAGCGCAGCCGAGAAGCGCAGCCTCTTTAAGCGGCATTTCTGGGGGTATCGGAATGACTCGATTCTCTGAAACGACAGCCATTTCAAGAAAGGTGCTGATGGCGCCAGAATTGACGCTGCCATGAAGGCTTTGGTATTGCGATGAGGGAACATCCATCCCTTTCCCTTTCAACCAAGAAAGCACCACAGAATCCCCTTCGACAACTTTTGTCACCCCTGGGCCAATTGCCACCACGGTTCCTGAACCTTCATGTCCTAATGTGTGGGGAATGAATTTATCTTCCCCTTTCAAACCTTTCACTTCATTGAGTTGAGTATGACACAGTCCGCTATAAGCCATTTTGACAAGGACTTGGCCTGGCTTTAAAGCAGGGATTTCAAGCTCCCACATTTCGAGCGGTTTACCTAATTGAGTGAGGATAGCAGCTTTTGTTTTCATCTTTTAGGCCTACAGCATAGGGCAATGAAATAGGAAGCTAAAGGGAGACTTCCCATGTGGATCAATTCTTCGTTTGCTGCAAATAAAAAAACATGCTCGAAAAAGGATGAAAGCTCTTTGTAAAGCTTGTCATGAGTGTATAAATTGATAGGCTCTTTCTGCGTCAATGGAAGGGTGGCGCCGTTCGCAGTTCCTATGACAGTGACACCATTGTCTGTGAGACTATCGGCAAGTTTTTTTATAAAAGCTGGTGCAACTTTAGGATCAATATGCTCGATCACATCAAAATTGATTGTGGCGTCGTAAAGTTCAGGAGGCATAGCCAAAAAATCAAGGGCTTCAAATGTGACTGTAGGATCCTGAAAATTACGTGAAGCGACCTCAATTGCCTCTTGATCACAATCGATCCCTTTACAATACCCGCACTCTTTTGCAACTACCCAACTCCCTAAACCTTCGTTACATCCCACATCCAAAACATGTTTGCCAGTTCCGATCATTTTAGCTGCAAATTTATAATAGCTCAAAGATGAGAGCATCTTTCCCGGCGCTTGGTGTGTTAAGCAGGAGTGGTATTTTCCCAACTCAATGGGTCTTTGTTCACTCTCAAGAAGCTGTGTGACACAGCTCCAATTCGACATGGTCTCTTGTTTCTTTTCCATTTGCAATCATGTATTTTTTTGCAGCTTCTGTGACAACAGAGTAGCTTAAGGGTTTATAATAGTCGGGCCTTGCGGTTAAATCGACTGGTGCCAATGCACTCATGACGCGCATATCACTACTCCAACGGGAAACACCGCCTCTATTTAGGACGCTTCCATGCACGGTTGAAAGGCTAAAAACTAAGGCTTGCCCTACTTTTAGAGCAACAGGCTCCATTTTTTCCTCAATGGAAGGATGCATGACTTTAGGAGCATATAAAAAACCCAGCTGGTGTTTATCAGTTCCTTTTCGGATGGCCGTGTCAGGGTTTTCTATTTGAATCGTGGGATAACAATCTTCAGCATGGATATGGGAACCTGAGAGAACGTTTAGGCTACACTCTTCAGGTAAATCTACAAAAGGGACTAAGACAGAAAGCTCATACGGGGATCCACCGTAGAAGGTGTCTCGATGGTAGCCTATATTATCCTGAGGTTTCATGGGGCGAGTGATCCTTAAATAGGGATTGGCCTGTCCGTAAAGATCGAGGCCAAGCAATGCTGTGAAAAATGATAACTGCCCTTCCAGAATACGTGTGCCACATTTTTGCTCTCTAAAGACTTTTGTCATTTGAATCTGTAATTGTGTATGAAAGTCATCATCTTCGACATGTAAATGATAATCTTCGAGGGGAATATTCTTCCCTAAAAGATTAATGAGTTCGCTTTGCAAATAAGCACGCGTAGCAAAAATGGGCGTTGGATTGGGAAGATCGACAACAAACCATCCTTTGTCACTAAAATGTTTCTTTAGACTTTCCATTCACTTCTCCGATTGCAAGCCACACAAATCACATAGTGACACATCGGCCCATAACCCGTATGGACGGTTTCGTCATTGATTCCAAAAGGGAATACATTATAGAAATAATTCTCCAAAGTCTCTCTCAACCGTTTTTGAGAAAAAAGATTCACGTGTCCTAAATTGCTGGCCTCGGAGGCATAAGCTGCAGCTGAAATGTTTGGGGTGCCTATAATAGCCATGCCATCTTTTGATAAGTTTTGCATGATTGTTTCAAAATAGATTTTTTCATGCTCAGGATAAATATGCTCGACGACATCCAAACTGACAACCGTTTGAAAGCTTCCAAGCTTTTTATTCATGAAATCGTCGTAGATAAAATGAAAACGGCTACTGTTGAAATTTTTCCGCGCTGAGACAATCGCTGCGTCATCTAAATCAACACCTGTATAGCTCATCGCATTTTCTGCTAAAAAAGCCGCCCCAATTCCTTCTCCACATCCTAATTCAAGAACTGTGCGTCCCTGAGAACCCATTTTGGCTGCAAATTTATAGCGCGAAAGAACAAATGCTAACCGTTTAGGATCGTTACGAAAATTGTAGGACCAATGGTCAGACCATTTCACAGGATCATTTATTTCGTTGTACATAGGCTTTTACTACCTTTTCAACCCCTTCTTGCCAAGCAAGCGCGGATAAGTTTCCTTGCAGGGCCAGTCTTTTCGGCCTCAGCACGCCGTCTTGAAGTTCATCCAGTGAAATCTCAGAAACCAACTTCTCATCAGCTCCCATTTTTTCAGCCATTTTTCGTGCCATTTCCAACCTAGAACCACATGTGGGGCCTGCAAGTGTCACTATGCCCCGTTTCCCTTTTAGGATACATTCCAAGACATGGCTTATCACATCTCCCACATATATAGGGGCAAAAATTTGATCCCTTGCGGCCCGTACTTGCTTTCCAGCCTGTAAAAGGGCAGCCATCTCGTCAAAAAGGGTTTTATCTCCTTTCTCAATTCCGTACACTTTAGAAAGCCTAATGACTAAAGCCCCTAGTTCCGTCCCCTTCACTTCTAATTCAGCTTTTTGTCTGCCATAAACATTCAGAGGAGCTACTTGTAAAGAATCATCATAAACATAATCCGTTGAAAAAAGGATAGGTAGAATGCCTCTTTTCAACAACTCTTTTCCCAACGAGAGGGTACCCACTACATTGCACTGGTAGCTTTTCTCCGGATCACGCTCGCAACCTCTTGGGTTTCCAATTCCGGCTGCAATCACGGCAACACTTCTACCAGCTGTCTCAAATGTAATTTCTGGGTAAAATAAATCGAGCTCAGTGCGCCCAATTGCAAGAGCCTCTGGGAAGGCTTTGCAAAAGTGCCTTCCGATAAATCCATTGCAGCCAATGATGATCAAGGGATGAACCAATAATAATCGCCGGTGTAGCCAACGTAATCAAATAACTTTTTCCATTCATCCACATGCAAAATGGTTTTGGCTGTCAGATTCCACGCCAGCATGAGCTCTTTTTCCTCTTCAGTGTGATAGGCATCGACTGTGATGAAACTCTTTCCTTTGGCTACTCTTTCAATTTCACTTAAAGCTGCTTTCAGATCTTCTCCTTCTAAATTGTGTATCGTATTGATCGAGATCACCAGATCAAAACTCTTATCTTTGAATGGAAGAGCGCGTGCATCAGCCACTTTTAAAAAGGGTCGTACCTCTTCTTTACTGTGGGTGATGGCATACTCCGAAACATCAATCCCTTGGACAGATATACCAGGAATGAGCTCACAAAAATCGTAAAGCATAAATCCTTTAGCACATCCCACATCTAATATAGAGGTGTGAGGTGTGAGGTGATAATGTTTTTGAAATGTGGGGATTACTGGTTGCCAAAATCGAGGATGGTAAGAAAAGCCGCCATAGCCATGTTTACGGTCCCCGTCAAAAAATTCCTTCCCAAACTGACGAGCAATCGAGCGATCTTCTTCTGTTTTAGATGCACCTCTCTCATGCACATTTCTTTTAGTTTTGGGGTAATGTTCTAAAAGATTGATTTCCATCATCACTCCTTGTGTAGGTATTCTAAAGGTTGCTTTTCGATTTCCTGATAGTAATCTTCAACCCAGGTGATGGTTTGTTGAAGTCCTTCACCTAATTCTATTGTAGGTTTCCACTTTAATTCTCTGCGCGCTTTTGATGAATCAATGGTATAGGCCTTATCCTGCCCCAACCGCTCATCCACAACATCTACAGCTGACTCAAACGGGATCTTTAATCTTTCTGCAATCGTACTCACCACTTCTTTCACAGTCACACCTTGGTCTGGGGAAAGATGATAAATTTCACCTGGCAAGCCCTCTTCCATGGCAAGTCTTTCCCCTCTTGATACATCACGGATATGGATGTATGATTTGACAGCTTGGCCTCCACCATGAAGTGGAATTTTCTTTTTTTGTTTCATGTAGATGATGGAGCGTGGAATGATTTTAAATAGCTGTTGATGTGGGCCATAAACATTTGTAGCTCGAATCATCACCATGGGGAATTTAAAATTTTTAACAAATGTGAATAGGGAAAGGTCGCCGGCTGCTTTAGATGCGGCATATGGAGTGCTAGGGTTTACGGGTGCCTTTTCGGTGATAAATCCTTCGCATGTCCCATAAACCTCAGGTGAAGAGATGTGGACATATTTTTTAAGAAAGGTTTTATCTTTGAGCATATTGGCAAGTCGTGTGAGCGAGACGGCATTTGTTTGAAACCAATGGTGAGGGTATTGCCAACTGGGGGCCACTTCGCTTTGTGCCGCAAAATTTACGATATATGCTGGCTGGAATTGATCGATGAGCGTTTCTAATTTTTCCAAGTCACGATTTAAATCAATTTGATGAAAGGTAAAAAACTCCGTTTTTCTTTGCTTGTATGGCAAAAAGAGCGGTTTTTTTTCTTCCGATCGACTGACCCCTAAAACTTCATAGTTTCCCTCTTCCAACAACAAGTCAACAAAATCACTCCCAGAAAACGAGTTACTTCCAATCACCACCACTTTTTTCATAAACTTCCCATCCGTTGTTCAGTTTTTCGTGTCCGTGTCTGTGAGCGTCTATACGGTTTCAAGACATAGCTAACACTTTGTGTCAGGACATAGCTTACACTTTTCATTTAAAACTACCAGATAAGACCTATTTTCCATTTTTTCCTGACAAGATAAGACATGCATTATCAAAAGTGCACATAATTTTGCTTGTCATAAAGTAAAAAATCTATCATAAATTTGTCATCTTTTTTACATGGAGATTATGAAAATGAGTAGTGAAGCATTGGCCGTTGTGCCACGCAGTATTAGTGACTTTGTTACAAGCTGCTATAAACCAGATAATGATCTCATTGCATTTTCTGCAGCGCATATATCCTCATATGTTCCAAATTTGATTCGAACATATGGTCCAGGCATGATTGTCGAAGCCGCTGTAAGTTATTTAGGTCCAGCTGGTTACCTTTTGGCGCCTGTTTATGTGACATCATTGATCGAAAGAGTTGCATCTTATGAGTTTTTAACCTATCCAGTGACTGTGGTAACTCTCAATTATACAACACGTTTGTGTCGAGCTGGCTATGGATATTGTTTAAATCAAGCAACACAACTTAAGAATAAAATAAGTCCACCTTCTATCAGTGGTTGCGACTACTATCCTGAAAAAAATATAGCTTACTTTGAATATTCTGATGGAAGTTATGCCGGTTATACGCACGATCTTCAGCTTAAAACCAGCATTTGCTACACCAAACCGATAGAATTCCTTGGCTTTGTTCTTGACAAAGTTAAGAGCTCGCCTCATGAACTAGTTGTTAAAGTTGAAGGTATAGGCGAAAGAAAAGAAACCATAGTGTTAAAGAAAATTAGAGTTAAGGAAGAGGATGCTGTAATAAGGGGAAAAAAAGAAATCATAGTTAAGAAAGAGCCTACCTAAGCTTGCCTCTTAATTAGAACCAGAAAAGGATTTTGACAATCGAAGGGCTTATAGTAAATTCAGCTATTGTTACGCCCGTGATACATATAGTATTTTCCAATATCCTACTCGGAAATCACTTCCAGAAATGAGTAACTTCCAATCTCCACCACTTTTTCCATAAGCACCCTTCCCGTTGATTGGGTTCAAGATATCTTGTAATATCTGGCCAAAATTCTGAATAAAAATTGTTACACTTCACCTCTCTGTGTGCTCTGTGTTCTCTGTGGTTTTTATATTTTTTTTACCACAGAGAACACAGAGCACACAGAGAGGGTAAAAAAAAATTAAAAAGGGCCGGTGAAGGAGCTGTCGGGGACGTCGAGAGGGATTTGCATTTTTTCTTCCAAGATAGCCTCTAACAGTTGGCGAGCTTGAAGGGGGCGCTCTAAGACTTGGAGCACAGCAAGTGCAATGTCTTTAGCCGTTGGATAATAGTGATTGGCAAGTGCCCAGCTTGTTGGGGTTAAGGCGTCTGGATAAGTGACCCTTCGAGGTGGAGCTTTAAGCGCATGGAATGCTCCTTCGGTAATGAGGGCCGATATTTCTGCTGCAAAGCCGCATGTTTTCCAATCAGCGTCAGCGATGACTACTCGTCCAGTTTTACAAACCGAAGTCAGTATCGTTTCGGTGTCTAGAGGTTTAAGTGAGCGCAAATCGATGATTTCCACTGAAATACCTTCAGGCAATAAAAGTTGGGCTGCTTTGAAGGCTTCGATTGTCATATGGGAACACGTGATAAGAGTCACATCTTTACCTTCTAATGCCACCCTTGCTTTGCCAAAAGGGATGGAATACAACTCTTGAGGAACTTCGCCATGAATTTGATGCAACCAACGGTGTTCCATATAAACGACTGGATTATGATCTTGTACGGACGCGACCAAAAGCCCTTTAGCATCATAAGGGGTGGAGGGCATCACCACTTTCAATCCTGGAACATGAGCAAAATAACTATGTAATGTCTGGGAGTGTTGAGGTCCTTGACCCCAGCCGCGCCCCATGATTAGGCGGATGACAAGAGGAACTGACATTTTCCCACCAAACATGTAATGCCATTTAGCAGCGTTGTTGATGAGTTGATCGAGAGCTAAGAGAAAAAAATCAACCCTTTGATGGGTCATAATGGGACGCATTCCTAAAAGAGCAGATCCAATTGCAATTCCTGTCATCCCATTTTCAGAAGTGGGCATATCCAAAACTCTGTCTGAACCATACTTTGCTTCTAAGCCAAGCGTGGTTCCAAAAATCCCTTTTGGGTCGGGGACTCCAAGTCCCATGACATAAACACTTGGATCAAGTTCCATCAATTGATCGGTGGCTTGCAAGATCGCTTCACTGTATTTGAGATCAGGCATAAAGGTCTTCCTCTTCGTGCCATTTGGGAAAAGGGCTTGCTTCAGCAAAAGCAAAAGCTTCTTCGATTTCAGCTTCAATTTCTGAAGTTTCTCCAGATATAGAAAGCACTGGATCGCGGGTTTTCCAATGTGCGACCTCTTCTTGAGGTTGAAAGGGATCGATAGAGGGTCCACAATGTTCCCTGAAACGGTATGTTGCAAATTCGATCAAAGCGGGTCCATACCCTGCCCGGATATACTCGAGAGCCTTTTGAGTGATAGTAGAAACGGATACTAAAGAATTGCCATCTCCTCTCAGAGCAAACATGCCATGTGCCTCTACAAAACGGGTAATGCTGCGCTCTTTAGGTTGACGCACCTCTAAGGGGGAGTAAACTGAATAAAGATTATTCTCACATACAAAAAGGACAGGAAGTTTTTTAAGTGCTGCAAAATTCACACTTTCAGCAAACACACCCTCTTCAGTGGACCCTTCTCCTAAAAAAACGGTTACAATGCTGTTTTCCTTTTTCATTTTTACGCCGAACGCAGCACCTACTCCCACAGGAATACTCCCGCCCACAATCGGTGTAGAGCCTAAAAATCCCACGTTGAGATCTACCAAATGCATTGATCCACCTCTTCCCAGACAACAGCCTGTGGCTTTGCCATAAATTTCGGCGATCATTTTTTTGAGATCCCCTCCCTTGGCAAGATAATGAGCATGTGCTCGATGACCGCTCACAGCATAATCTTGGTGCGTTAAATGAGCACAAACACCCACGGCTACTGCCTCTTGCCCTATGCTTAAATGAACTGGGCAACGCATTTTTTGCTGAGAATACTTCTCTGCAATGGCTTCTTCTATCATGCGGATGCGCAGGAGTTGCTGTTCTAAAGAAAGGCTTTGTTTCACTTAAGCAACCGGGTGATATATTTACATAGAGCCGTTTTTTGAATTGCCTCTTTGTTGCCCACAATCTGAACTCCCATGGCGGCTGCTGCAGAACCTAAAAAACCGGTAACCAAAGGTGGGTGGTTCAGGGCTGCTGATGCTGCTGCTAAAGCAAAATAGCTATCCCCTGCTCCCACACGATCCAATGAGCGTGTCGTGAGTGCAGGTATGGCAAACGAGGGCTCGCTTTGTGGCAAAATAAAAACCCCATTGACTCCACGCGTGACTGAAACCAACGGACAATTTAAAACTTCTGCGATATCTGAAGTAATTGCCTCCAAACGGCTAGAACGGTCGTGTGCAGCCAGACGCATTTCTGGCTCATTTAAAGAAATAAAATCTGCACGCCGGTAATGAGTGACCACGTTATACCCTCGATTTCCACTGTTGGTTTGAGTATTCACTGCCAAAAAGCAAGGCTGGTCGCAAAGAGCGCTGGTGATTTCGGGAGTCGTGAATCCATTGCCAAAATCACAGACCAAAACTAAGTCATAGAATGAAGCATGGAGATTGAGATAACTTAGGACCTGTACGATGTTCACTTCATCTAACAAGGGGTTATTGCTGCTATACGTTTCAAAAAGTTTAGTGATTGTTTCACCATCTTTGAGGACAAAACGTGTTTTTGTAAGAGTAGGGTAGTTTTCAAAGCGGATCAGCTGTGATTTCACATTGGGTGCTAATTTTTCACCTAGAAAAGGGACATGATGGCATGCAGCTCCTACGCCAGTAAGAAGTGTCACTTCTCCTACAAATGAGGAAAGGTGATTGGCAATGATCAATGAGCCCCCTAAAAAGACTTCTTTTTCAAGAAGTTTGGCACTTAAATGCACTCCTTTCCCAGATTGTCCAAGAGGTTCAACGTACTGATATTCATCAATAATCGCATCCCCAACAACCAAAACCCTTAGACGCTTTAGCTCATCAATTTTAGAAATCATCTCTTCAAGAGAATGATGCTTTTTTAGGTGATCGATAAATGGTGCAATGCGCGTTGCATCTTGGTCCACATAACGGTTAATTAATTCTGATGAGCTATAAACGATATCGTCAGTATAATGGACCTTACCCCCGACACTTTCTACTGCAGCTGTTTCAGCCGATATTTTTCCCGTGATATCCGTTCCATGTTCTCGATATTCAACCCCTTTGACATAAACATTAGGGCGAATCTTGTGGATAACTGAAACAGCATCAGGAGAATCATTCAATACGACATAATCGACATAGACTAAGGAAGCCATTTGTTCTAAACGAAGTTTTTCAGAGAAAGCAGGCCTTCCTGGCCCTTTGTTGACAAACCTATCTGGAGTGATCGAGACAACTAATTTATCACCTTGATTTTTAGCCTCTTGCAAATGACGAAGATGACCCGGATGCAGTAAATCGAAAACACCATGACAGTGGACGATACATTTCCCATTCTTTTGCTCTTCAGCAACTAAACTACCGATGTCGCTAAGTGTACGGATTTTGTCGCAGATTTTGTTTTGCATGTGTCAATCACTGTATGTAATAGAAAAAAATGGCCTGTCTCAACAAGCCCATAATCATGACTATCCAGCCAAAAATTAAGCTCTCCTAAGCGGCGCAAAGGGTTGTGTGTTGAAAAACCTGTTAATGTTACGACAGGAACACATTTTTCTTTTGCCATTTTTGCCGCTTCGACAATATTTGGTGATTGTCCCGAGCTTGAAATTGTAACAAGTAAATCTTGAGAGCGTAAATTACGCATAAGGGGAAGTTTAAATACATTTTCGTAACCAAAATCATTCGCAAAGCAGGTGATGATGTTGGAATCGGAAAAAGTGGCAGCCCCAATTTGCAATGTGCGGAGCAAATCTGTGCAAAAATGGGAGGCAATGCCCGCGCTCCCGCCGTTGCCGATGACATAAATAATCCCCTCTACTTTTGCAACCTGATTCAGAAGAAACTGAGCCATTTCAAGGGCTTCTTGTTCTTTGATGGTTTCTTTTTGAGTGGAATAGACACATCGGTCAAGCACTTCTGTCAGTTCATCTAGCCGTTGTTTGAACATGGGTACCTCCAAGGTGTTGAAACCAACTCTGCGTCGCTTTTTCTATCGTTTGCGGATCCCAGATGGGAGCATCTCGAAAATCATGGATGCTTTCCAATAATTTTCCCACACCTTCTTCAAAGGAAACCTCAGCTCTCCACCCCAACCTGCTGTGAATTTTAGACACATTGGCAAACGTGCAATCAGGTTCGCCTGGTCGTTTAGGAATATAAATCACTGGACCTTCTAGTAATTCCACCAATTGATTCACACTATAATGATTCGAACTGCCAACGTTGAAAATCTCTGCTGTCAAAGAGCTTTCAGCCGCTCTTACAAAAGCACGTGTCACATCTGAAACATAAGTAAAATCTCGTGTCTGCTTTCCATCTCCCACAACTGTGAAGGGTTTATTGTGTAGCTTTTGGGCTAAAAAGACACCGAAGACAGCGCCATAAGTTCCACAAGTTCTAGCTCTTGGACCATAAACATTGAAAAGACGTAAGCTAATCGCTGGAAGATCATAAACTTTCGACCAATGCATCACCAATTCTTCTCCCATATACTTTGTGAGGGCGTAAGGGTATTGTGGCGAGGCAGGGGCTGTTTCAGGTGTTGGATAAATTTCGGGGATTCCATAGCAAGATGAAGAAGCTGCATAAATGAACCGTTTTGCGCGTGCTTTCTTAGCGCATTCTAACACATGAAATGTTCCATTGACATTGACTTCATAATACGCCTGAGGATTTTCGATTGATGGGACAATGTCAGCTAACCCCGCTAAATGAAATACCCAATCAACATCTTCAAAAAGAGGCTCTAAGAGATCCAAATTTCTAATATCTATTTGATGAAATGAAAAAGCAGGGTGATTTTGGATGCGAATGAGGTTAACGAAACGCCCTGAATAGAGGTTATCGACCACTAAAACTTCATGCCCTCCAGAAATCAAAAGCTCAGCGAGGTGACTTCCAATGAAACCTGCACCACCGGTGATCAGCGCTCTCATTTTAACTCCAATTCCTTCATTGTTTTGATGTTAAAATAGCGTTTATCTTCTAGTGAACCCGGTAGTTTGCCTTCTTGAAACGCATCCAATAAGCTTTTCACAGCATCTTCCAAAGTTCTGCGTGGAACAAAATGGAGCTTGCGAGCAATCTTTTCAGAAGAGACATGGTATGAGCGGTTATCGTTTGTTGCGACCACTTCTAATTCACAATCCCCCACAACGGCAGAAACAATCTCTCCAATCTCGCGCACTGTGTGGTTATGGTAGCCGACATTAAAGATCTCTTTTTGCACCTTATCTGAGGGCTGGGCAAGAACAAGGAGATAAGCCGCTACCATATCATCGATATGGATATTGGGTCTCATCTGCTCACCTCCCATGATTTTGATCTTCTTTGTGTGATAGGCCAAGTTTGTCAAGATATTCACCACAACATCGAGACGTTGACGAGGTGCATATCCACAGACGGTTGCAGGCCTTAATACCGTGCAAATCATGGAGTCATCTGCATACTTGAAAAGTACCTCTTCACAGAGAACCTTGAATTTTGAATAGTCAGTCAGAGGTTCTAAAGACATCTCTTCTGTCACATTAGGCTCTTCCTTAACTCCATATACAGAAGAAGATGAAGCATAAACAAACCGTTTGATCCCTTTTTTCTTGGCTATCTGCACAAAAGGTTCGAAGGCATCGAAATTAATTGATCTTCCTAAATCGGGATTCAATTCAAAACTTGGGTCGTTGGAAATACAAGCCAAGTGAATCACTGCTGAGCAACCCTCTAAAGCTTCCTCGACCACCTTCAAATCGCGTATATCTCCTTTCATTTGTATGAGTTGAGGATGTGATTCCAACACATCTTCACCATACAGATATAGATCGAGCACCGTGACAGCATATCCATTCGCAAGCAAAGCAGGAACTAATTTGGAACCCACATAACCTGCACCGCCAGCAACTAAGACACGCATCTTTTCTACCTCTTAATTTTAAGTTCTGGTATAGAATTTCTTATCGATTCTTTTCAAGTAAAAGCTTATGGTCATTCCCCAGGTAACGATCTTAATGCCCAACTACAATTATGGGTGTTTCCTAAGACAAGCAATCGAATCCGTCCTATCCCAATCTTTTCCTGATTTTGAATTCTTGATCATTGATGATGCCTCTTCTGATAATAGCCCTGAAATTATTCGGGAATACATGGACCAAGATAGAAGAATCAAAGGCATTTTCCATAAAGAGAATGTGGGAGTTATCGCCAGTTATAACGAAGGCACCGCCCTTGCTCAAGGAAAATACATCCATTTCATGGCAGCAGATGATTACCGCTACCCTGGTTTTCTACAAAAATGCATGGACACGTTGCTCGAGCGGCCAGAATTAGGCATGTGCTTTTCTCAGTATGATTTGGGTGATGGTGAAAAACGGCAACTCGAAAAATGTGGCTATGAAAGTGATGGATCGACTCTGTATTTTTCGCCAGTCGACATGGCTGACGCTTTCCTCAACCATAACCTGAAGATTTTTGCAGTGGCAGCGATCATGAAAACATCCCTTGTCGCACAACATGGCTACTTTGATCCAAAGCTTTATTATTATTCAGATTGGTATCTGCTGAATGAAATCGCTTTTTTCCACCCCTCTGCCTTCATCTTGGAGCCCCTTTCCTACTTCCGCATTCATGAAACCAACTTCAGTAACGTTTATCGCCGCAGAAAAGAGACAAAACGAGCAGCTTTGCGCCATATGCTCGTCAAACTCAACGCGCCTCAAAACCGCCATTACAAAGAGCAAGTGCGCAAATCAGCTCTTTTGACTTTCATTTTCCAAGAGCATTTTTGGAAAATGCTTTTCAACCCCAAATACATTTCTTTTTGGCCCTACATCAATCAAAAATTTCCCGTCAAAGAACGTCTCAAACGGTCCATCAAAAAGAAATTAGGCATAATACCATCTATCATAAATAAAGTGCCATTTCGACAAGGCCAAAGCCCGGGGGATTAACGATCGTAAAGGGGTCCATATTAATTAATATTGACCCCTTTACGATCGTTAAACCGCCGGAGCTTTCGCTCTCGCCGAAATGGCACTTTATTTATGATAGATGGTATAAAGTTGCACCTCTATGATCACAACCATTTTGCCCACGTTTCAAAGACCCCAGCTGCTAAAACGTGCCATTCAAAGCGTTTTATCTCAAACATTCTCCGATTTTATTTTACACATCCATGACAACGCATCTCAAGATGAGACAGAAAAAGTTGTCTCGCAATTTCAAGACCCCAGAATTAAGTATTTTAAAGGAGAAACCAATATTGGACTTGTTCAAAATTTTGCACACGCCATTGATCAAGTAACCACCCCTTACTTTTCTTTCTTATCGGATGATGATTTTCTTCTTCCAAAATTCTATGTTACTACTTTAGAAGGATTTGAAAAGTATCCCACAGCAGGTTTTTCTGCAGGGCGGACTTTGAAGTGCAACTCCAAGGGAAAATATCCCAAAGATCAATATATTCACCCTTTTCTAGACGGATATTTCCTAGCAGGCGATGCCCTGATTGCTTTGGCAGAAACAAAAAATTTCCCTATTTGGACAGGAATCCTTTTTAAAACTGAGCTTGTCAAGCAACTGGGGGGACTTGCCACGCAAGCAGGCCATGCGATCGATATGGAACTTACTTTAAGAGTTGCTAGCTGTACTAGCATTGTGGTCACTCCTACACCTGTAGCAGTTCTGATGGTTTGGAAAGAATCTGCTTCTAAGGTTTTAATTAGTATGAAAGAGACCAATTTTGATCCTCTCGTGGATAATGTGTTGCCTCATTTTGTCGGCAGTGCTGCTAAAAAAGAGATCGCAAAAAGGAATTTGCAGCAGATGCGCATAGGGGGATACCGTCATATATGGATTCATTCCCTTCTTGCGAATCAGATTGAGAATGCACAAGCAGCAAGAGAAGTTTTTCTACAATTGGGAGGCTATACTCATCCTTTAAAGCTCAAGCTTCTCAAACTCGCCGAATCCAATGCATGTGTTAGAAAAATATTTCTGATTTATTTTCATTCCCGCATAATGCTGCGCAGATATGGATCCTGAGCTATCGATTATCATTCCCTGCTACAACTATGGGCATTATCTTAAAGAGTCTGTCGATTCCATTTTGAATCAGGGTTACCATGACTATGAGCTCATCCTGGTTGATGATGGCTCAACTGATCAAACATGGGCTATCATGCAAGATTATGCTGTCCGTTTTCCGCAAGTCCGTACTTTTAAGCATGAGAGTAACAGAGGCATATTTAAAGCCAACCAAACTGGTTGGGATATAGCAAAAGGAAAATATCTACACTTTTTTAGTGCAGATGATGTGTATCACCCAGGTTGTCTAAACAAAGTGATGCAACTCTTCCATGAAAATCCCTCCCTTGGCCTTGTTTGCACCGATTTAGGGTACTTTAAAAATGATTCACCTGAAATCATCACGAAAAAAGTCCTCGAAGGGTGTGAAAAACCCAGGGTCTTTTCCCGCTTAGAAATGATTTTGCTCTTTAAAGCCACCCCTTTTTGGATTCCGGGACTCACCTGCATTGTCAAACAAGAAGTGCTTAAACAATATGGACATTTAGATCCTAGACTTGAAAACATTTCAGATTGGTTTTGCTTTCACAAAATCGCACTGTTTGAAGGAGTGGGTTACATTCCAGAAAAACTGATCTCCATGCGCTTACACGACCAAACCTATACTGCCCGAGTTAAGAAAGATAAAAAGCGCAGACGCGCTACATATTGGCATCTTTTAGAACTGCTGAACCACAATCCTTGCTGGCGTAATCATTTTCAAAAATCTGGCCTTCTCACGTTCATTTTTCACGAACTCTATTGGAAGCTGCGCTTCAATCCCCGTTACCTCGGCTACTGGCGTCACCTCAAAAAGCCCTGTCGCTAATCGCGTTGATTAAAATCCCGCGCCTGTGCGGAAGGCTAACTCAAGTTATGAGAAGATTCTAGAAAAGGTAGCTCATTTATTTGTCGGGACAAGGTCAACCCTTGTCCCCGCAACCCCTTGAGCTGAAATGGCTTCACATAACCGGCCCTCCCTCCCTCGGCTGTGTGGGAACACTAGCCTCAGTCGTTCGGACCAATTCTGCCTTGCCATTTCAG
>Ga0153954_1001087_pt1 | contig 16310 bp, 11 predicted proteins | sample TSFL038MetaG_FD_102277 | JGI IMG/M metagenome (GOLD analysis project Ga0153954, IMG submission 102277) | Attine ant fungus gardens microbial communities from Florida, USA - TSFL038 MetaG | ecosystem: Host-associated > Fungi > Mycelium > Unclassified | place: USA: Florida, Wekiwa Springs State... | reverse complement strand
TTTTTCTTGTACCCGTTCCGGAACGTTTCGGCTCGCCGGCTGATCGTCTTGGGAGTGGCCCTCAACTTGTTGCTGGTGCCGATTTTCGTGGGAGGACGCTTCTTCTTCGTCCCCTACATGAAGCGAACGGCTGCTCGCGTCGAGGCCCAGATCCAGGCCGGCAGGAGGCCGCGTTGGCACCACCAAAAGATCCACGACGCCTGGGTGGAAATGAAGCAGGAAGACGAGAACAAACGCGAGGATTTTCTCAAAGAAATCGCGGCCTACCGAGCGAGCTTTCCCGAGATCGTTCGTCACCGCGCCACGCATCTGCTCAGGGAGCAGACCCTCGGGTTCCTCTTCGGTGGCCTCTGGTTCGCCGGGGGCCGAATGCTTCTGGGGATGGGCTTGATGAAGCTCGGCGTCTTCTCGGCAACGCTCTCGCGACGCAGCTACCTCTGGATGATCGGCCTCGGCTACGGCATCGGAATTCCCCTCCTTGCCTTCGACGTCTTCCATGAGGTCCATAACCACTTCTTCCTGGGACATCGTCTCGCCTTCACGATGGACGGCTGGCCGCTCTTGACCCTCTATGGCAGCCTTCCCATCGTCTTCGGCCACATCGGCGCAGTGATGCTGATCTGCCAGACCGGGGCCTTGAACTGGCTGACTCGTCGACTCGCCGCCGCCGGGCGGATGGCTCTTTCCAATTACCTCTTCGACTCGATCGTCTGCACGACGATCTTCTACGGCTACGGCTTCGACTTTTTTGGAGCGATCCATCGCCCTCTGCTTTACGGCATCGTCCTCACCATCTGGACATTGCAACTTCTCGTCAGCCCTCTCTGGCTCCGGCACTTCCGTTTCGGCCCGGCCGAGTGGCTCTGGCGTTCGCTCACGTACGGGAAACTCCAGCCGATACGCGTTCGCCCCTCGGCCGAACTCGCTGCCACTTGATACGAAAGATTCTCCCCAAGGCCTGATCCTGGACTCTCCCAAAAATTCGGGAAGCCGAATCGGGACTCTGGACACTACTCCAGGCGGAGGGAAAGAATCGCGGTTTCGAGAGGGTAGGATCATGTCAACGAGCGAACCGGCTTGCGAATCACGCGAACAACTTCGGACGTTGTTCACGTCGGGGTCGACCTTGGGGATATCGGATCGCCAGTTCCTCGAGGCGTTCGCTCATAAGAACGGCCGAGCGTCAGAACTCGGGTTCGAGGCCCCCAAGGCGGCAGCGAAGCAACTTGAGGAGAAGCCTTGAGGTGGATACGGTCAACACGGCACGCTCGGCGTCCCCCATCACCTGAGCGTGCCAACGAGTTCTTTTAAAGGATTGACATCGACATCCTTCTGTGCTTCCTCTGTGTGGGTTCCAGGAGTTCGGACAGCTCGCTGCCAGTAAGGAGAAGGCATGTCGCGCGTCGTTCACTTCGAAATTCACGCATCCAATCCCGAGACTCTCATCCCGTTTTACGCGGGACTCCTCGGCTGGAAGTTCACGAAGTGGGAAGGCCCGGTGGATTACTGGATGATCCAAACCGGCGCCGAGGGAGAACCCGGCATCAACGGCGGTTTGATGCGTCGCCAAGGTCCATCGCCTTCGGCCACGCAGGCCGTCAACGGCTTCGTTTGTACGGTCAACGTAATTAACGTTGACGCGAGCGTGACGCGCGCCAACGAGCTCGGCGGGAGCCTCGCCCTCGCCAAGATGGCCATTCCTGGAGTGGGCTGGCTCGCCTACGTCAAAGACCTCGATGGCAACCTCCTCGGCCTCATGCAACCCGACCCCTCGGCGATCTGAGCAAGAGCACAACGACAGAATCAAGGATGAGAACGTCAGGCAGATCCTGGCCTGTCGAGGCTTCGACGAACAACCTCGGCCACCTTCCCGAGCCAAAACGCACCCACAGATTCTGCTGAAGAGGCAATTTTTTGTAGGGCAGGCCTTGGCCTGCCGAGGCTCTAGCGGACAGCCCAGGCAGGCCAAGGCCTGCCCTACGAGAAGACATTTTTTTGATAGGATGTACGCACTCTACGGGAAGGGGACTTACCGGATGAACCACTAAGGCCGTACAAGTGAGATAGTTCACCTGCATTTCTAGTCTGAATTTTCAAATTTCATGAACACGTTTTATCACCATCAGCTTCTTCACTACAGCCTACCTATCCGGGTTACCCATTCGCGAATGCCACCAAAGATCGCGACACAGAACACGAGTCAGCAACCCACCTCGCAACAAGACAAGCTCGACGTTCGGCGAGAAGATCGTTGATTCGCCGTGGCTCCGGAACTGTGAGCCCATGGCCGGCACTACGTTCGGGAACATCATCGGAATACATCGTTTTGGCTCGCCACGTCTCGTACCCGTAGCGATGTCTCGGTCCGGCTCCGCGATCTTCACGAACGGAAACGTCGAGGGTTCGCGTCCCTGACGCCTGAAACCGATCCCTTGGTCGCGCTGACCGGACACTCCTCGCGAAACGACGGAGCCTCCTCGCACACGACGACTTCGTGGCACTCCGAATTGTTTCCTGCCACTCAAAATCACACTCTCGAACTCCCTTCAAAAATATTTTTGGTTTCCAAAAACTGAGATTGATCTCGCCAAGACTCACAGCTAGACTCCTAAACATCGGTTTTGGGCACCCAAAATTCGATCCCAACTGGGAGCAAATAACGTGGTTTTGCACAAGAATCGCCCAAAGTGGGGCTTTACGCTCATCGAATTACTGGTGGTGATTTCGATTATCGCCGTGTTGATCGGATTGCTCTTGCCGGCCGTCCAGGCCGCGCGGATTTCAGCGAGACGGATGCAATGCGTCAATAATCTGAAACAGATCGGGCTGGCGCTCGCGAATTACGAGTCGGCGCTGGGAGTTTATCCGCCGTCGTATGTCGCCGACCCGAAGGCAGCAGGAACGGCTTATGGGGTCAGTTATCCGGATGGTGGATTCAACACGCCGCCGGGCTTTGCATGGGGCACCTTGATCTTACCGTTTCTCGAACAGGCACCGCTTTACGCGAGCTTTAACACGAACGTCGCCTGCTGGGCTCCGAATAACACCACATCGGCCCGGACCAAGCTCAACGTCTTCATCTGTCCGTCCGCCACGGGTGGCAGTGATGGATTTCCCGTTCATAGGTACACGAATGGCGATGCGCAGGCCCCGAACGACGGCGGAGAGTTCAGCCCGACGATTACCTTCGCCCACAGCCACTATGTGACGAATGCGGGGGTGAATCAGCCCTGGGGGCGAAGCACACAATATTCCTCCGACATGGATCTCCCCGAGCCGATGCCGGGACTGCCGTCGGATGTAATCAACGGGCCGTTTTATAAGAATTCCCACACAAATGTCGCCATGGTCACCGACGGCCTTTCCAACACGGTGTTCGTCGGCGAGCGTTCATCGCGCGTGTCCGACAACACCTGGGTGGGAGTTGTCCCGTTCGCGAGCGTCTGGCCCAAGCCGGGATTGCCGTCCGACCCCAACAGCGGTGGAGACCTGGTCGGAGCCCACAGCGGTCCTGACGTCCACGACCATCCCCAGGTGATCATCCATCCACCCAATCACCCGTTCCGGCATACCGACGAGATGTATTCCGAAGACGGCAACGGTTGCAACATTCTCTTCGGTGACGGTTCGGTGAAATGGATCAAGCAATCCATCTACCCCTGGACCTGGGTCGCGCTCTCGACCCGAAGCCAGGGAGAAGTCATCAGCGGTGATTATTGATGAGTCAACGCATTCATCACGTGCAGGGCGAGGGTGGCTTACTTCCCATTCCCTGCACAACCGTGGAGGCTCGAGGATTCGCGGGAGCATGCCTCATGATCCGGACGGCCATCGCTGGGATCGCCTTGTCGCTTTTCGCCCTGGGAATTGTGGGATGCGGTCGCCCCCCACAGATCGGCGGCGACAAAGAGACGTTCAAGACCGTGGACGCCTTGTACACGGCGGTAAGCTTGCGAGACGCGGGGAAGGTCGACCAATGCGCCGCGAAGCTCAAGTCGCTTCGAGATGCCGACAAGCTCCCTGAGGCTGCATCCCGGTCACTCGACGCGATCATCGCCCAGACCAAGGACGGTCAGTGGGAACCCGCCCTGGAACAACTGAGCACGTTCATGGAGGGGCAAAGTCGTTGAAACGTTGGACCCGCGGGAGGAAACCGGCGAGCCGATAACGGTTGATTCGGAGAGGGGCAAAGGTTAGCCTTCCAAAAGGCTCTGTCCGCGTCGGCGCGTCTGGCACGCGCCTTCTCAAACAATGGGTTAGGATACGTTCCATGGGTGCCGAAGCTCGTATCGCCGAATTGAAGCTGGATTTGCCTCCCGCCCCCAAGCCCGTGGCCACGTACCTGACGGCGGTCCGGCAGGGTGATTTGCTTTACGTTTCCGGTCACGGCCCGATCCGCTCCGACGGCACGTTGATCACGGGCCGCCTGGGAGCGAACCTCGACATCGCCGCCGGCCAGGCCGCCGCCAAGCAGACCGGGCTCGCGATCCTTTCGACGCTCCGCAGCCACCTCGGTTCACTCGACAAGGTCGTGCGCCTGGTGAAGGTGCTCGGGATGGTCAACAGCACCCCCGACTTCCTCGACCATCCCAAGGTCATCAACGGCTTCTCCGACCTGATGGTCGAAGTCTTCGGCGAGCCGGGCAAAGGAGCCCGAAGCGCCGTCGGGATGGGAGCGCTCCCCGGGGGAATCGCTGTCGAAATCGAAGCGATTTTTGAGGTCAAGGACTGAGGCTCTCCCTCGCGCAGCGATCGTCAATTCGACGAGAGATTCCACGACAGCTCTCGAGGTGGAAGGTCTCCCTCCACCTCGAGGCCCATTCCCTTCCCAGGGGTTCGCTCCATTGTCGCGTACCGGCAGGTTGGACGGGCTCGCCTGCTTGATCGTGGGCGGAACGAGTGGAATCGGACTGGCCTCAGCACGACGGTTCCTCGAAGAGGGCGCCCGGATCGTGATCTGCGGGCTCGAGGCCGAGTCGACGCAGAAGGCCGTCGAGACTCTATCCTCGCTCGGCCCGACCCACGGGATTACGGCTGACGTCCGCGATTCCAAGAGGGTCGAGGAACTCTTCCAGGAGGCGCTTGGCTCTCTGGGAGGCCGGCTCGACGTCCTCTTCCACGCGGCGGGGATCAGCGGCCGAAAGTTCGGCGACGGCCCGCTTCACGAGTGCACCGACCTCGGGTGGGACACCGTGCTCGACGCGAACGCGAAAGGCCTCTTTCTGACCAATCGTGCGGCGGTGCGACAGATGCAGGCCCAGCCGATCGACAGGAACGGGCTGCGAGGCACTGTGCTGAATATGGGGTCGGTGCTGGCCACTTCGCCGTCCCCCGACCTGTTCGGGACCGTGGCCTACGCCGCCAGCAAAGGAGCGGTCTGGGCCCTGACCCGGTCGGCCTCGGCGCGTTATGCGCAGGAACGGATCCGGTTCAACTTGCTCGCGCCTGGCTTGATTGACACGCCGATGGCGGCTCGAGCGGTCGGCGATCCCACGATCCTCGCCTATCTCTCGGCCAAACAGCCCCTATCCGAAGGCCCCGGAACCGACGCCGACTGTGCGGAGGCGGCTCTCTACCTCTGTGAGCCGGCTTCCCGATTCGTCACCGGCACCGTCCTGACGGTCGACGGAGGCTGGTGCGTTTCTGAAGGCCAAGTTCTCCGCAAGGAAGGTTTATGAGTAATCCGGACGCGGCGCAAGACGTCTGCTCTCAATACCTGGGCGCGGTCCGCGCGGCGATCGACGCGATCGAGGCCACGCAACTTCCGGCGATTCGCCAGGCGGCCGAGCACTTCGCGGCAACGATCCTCGCCGGCCGGCTCGTCCATGTCTTCGGCACCGGCCATTCGCGAATGGCCGTCGAGGAGATGTTCCCGCGCTACGGTTCGTTCCCGGGGTTCCACCCGATCGTGGAGCTCTCGATGACGTATCACAACCCGGTCGTCGGGGCGAACGGGCAGCGACAGGCGATGTTCCTCGAGAACGTCCAGGGGTTCGGCCCGGTGCTTTGGCGCAACTTCACGACCGCACCGGCCGACTGCTTGCTGGCGATCTCCACCAGCGGCTGCAACGCCGTCACCATCGACGTGGCGCTCGAGGCGAAACGGCTCGGGATGTTCGTCGTCGCGCTCACCTCGCTGCCGCACGCGAGCGTCTCGCACTCGAAACACGAGTCGGGAAAAAAACTCGCCGAGGTGGCCGACCTCGTCCTCGACCAGCAGGCCCCCGCCGGAGACTCGGCCGTCTGGATCCGAGGGCTCGAAACTCCCGTCTCCCCAATCTCGAGCGTTTCGGGCTGCACGATCATCAACCTCCTCAAGGCCGAGGTGGCCCGCCGTCTCACCGAGGCCGGCTCTCCGCCCAAGGTGTTGACAGCGGCCTGTCACCTGGGAACCGAGCGTGCCCGAGATCTCTTCGAGGCCACCTACGACGATTACCGCAGACGCCTGGGCGCACTCTATTCCTGACGGAAGTCCGAACATCGCAGTTGAGCACTAGCCAAGGGGTTGAGACACCGCTATGCTCAAGATTCAATGAATGTTCCTCCCCGCCAAATGGAATTGCAGAAAGGCCGCGCAGTGCCCGGACGTGTGTACATCACCCAGCCGATCCCCGAACCGGGACCAAGCCTGGTGAGCGAAGTCGCCGGACTTGTCACACAAAATCATGAAGATCGCGTGCTCTCTGCGGAGGAGCTACGAGCCAACGTCGCGGGATGCGACGCGGTCTTATGCTTGTTGACTGACTCGATCAACGCCTCGGTGCTCGAGGCCGCGAAGGGCTGCCGAGTTTTCGCGAACATGGCGGTCGGCTACAACAACGTCGATGTTGCGGCGGCCACCCGGCTCGGAATCCTCGTGACCAACACGCCCGGAGTGCTCACCGAGGCCACCGCCGACATCACCTGGACCCTGATCCTCGGGGTCGCTCGGCGGGTCGCTGAAGGCGATCGGGAGATGCGGGCCGGGCGGTTCCCAGGCTGGGGACCTTTGTACATGCTCGGTGGTGATGTCACCGGGCGAACCTTGGGACTCATCGGACCCGGGCGCATCGCCACGGCCGTCGCCGAGCGTGCCAAGGGATTCCGCATGCCTCTCCTCTATCATGGCAGACGCCCCAGCCCCGAGCTCGACGCCCTCGGCGCCAGGAACGTCTCGCTCGACGAGCTCTTCGCCGAAAGCGATTTCGTCAGCCTTCACGTCCCGCTGACTCCGGATACCAAGCATCTGATTGACGAACGGGCGCTGGCGAAAATGAAGCCGACAGCCTACTTGATCAACACCGCTCGCGGGCCGGTCGTTGACGAGGCCGCTTTGGTCCGAGCACTCAAATCCGGCCGAATCGCCGGAGCAGGGCTCGACGTTTACGAAGAAGAACCGAAAATGGCAGAGGGACTCGCCGACTGCCCCAATACCGTGCTCTTGCCTCACCTCGGCAGTGCCACCCACGCGACTCGGGCGGCCATGTCGCGAATCGCGGCGGAGAACCTGGTGGCGGCGCTTCAGGGCAAACGTCCCCCCAACCTCGTCAATCCCGAGGTCTGGTCCAGTACGGAAGAGTAACGGGTAAGTCAGCGGATGGGGTCAGTGGAGGACCGCGAAATCATGCGGAAGATCGAGCGGGCGCGAAAGGGCACATAGGTGGGCCAACTACGGATGCCCCAGGGAGCATTGCCCCGTTGCGCTACAATCCCTCTGACTTTTCAATCCTGTTGCGATTCTGGCTTGAGTATCGGGCGTTCGTTCGCCGATCATAGTTTGAGATGACTCTTTTGCGGTCGGTCCGGGGCAAGGTGGCATGGGCGTGCTCAAGTTTCAACTGACATCGCCTGCGCCGGCGAATCGGGCTACGGAGCTGCGCAAAGCGTATGTAACCGGGCTGGACCGAACGCCAAGCCGGCTGAACACCGAGGTGCGGAACGGAGTCCTGACCTGCCACCGCGACAGCAACGAGAGCGGCCGGCTCTTCGTACCCTGGTCAGTCGAAGGTTTCGGTGTGCCGATCGTGGGCACCGCGACGCTCGCCGAACGAGCCGAGTCGTACAACCTGGCCGTCGAGCTCGCACGCGGCAAACTCAACGAGGTGCGCAACCAACTGGCCGACTGGCAGCAGATGGGACTGCGAACGCCTCCCGAACTCGTCGCGATGTTGTCCAAGGCCCATCGCGCCTTCGTCAAGGCCGCCACCTCGGGAAATGACCTCGCGGCCTCCTACATCGCCGCACAGGGTTGCCTCGCCACGGTTTGGGAGGCCGGCAACCTCCTGGTCGACACGTATACAAGCCAGGTCCTGCATACCCGGCTGGCCGGCTCCGCCAAGCTGCCGACATGGCTCGGATGCGTGCTCGACGGTGATCCCAAGCAAGCGCCCTGGGCTTCGGAGCTGGCGGGCACGTTCAGCTCCGCCCAGGCCCGTTGCACGTGGAAAGCGCTGGCGCCGACCGAGGGGCAATACCGCTGGGACGAGTTCGACGCCCAGCTTGCCTGGTGCCGCCGGCAGCGACTCGTCCCCCAGGCCGGCCCGCTCCTCGAGTTCCATCCCAGCGCCGTGCCCGACTGGATTTGGCTCTGGGAAGGGGATTTCGACACCATCCTTGGCCTGGTCGTCGACCTCGTCCGCCAGACCGTCACGCGCTACCGGGGCAAGGTCCCGGTCTGGCACCTGGTTCATCGCCCCGCCTGTAACGAATTTCTCGGTCTCTCCGAGGAAGAGCAAATCCGCCTGACCGCCCGCGCCGTGCAGGTGGCTCGCCAGGCCGACCCCTCGGCCCAGTTCACGATCGGCGTCGAGCGTCCTTGGGCCGAGTGGATGGGTTCGAGCCCGTTCCAGCTCGGGCCCTTGCATCTGGCCGACTACCTGGTGAGAGCCGACATCGGCGTGGCCGGCATCATGCTCGAGATCGCCCCCGGCTATTCCAGTCCGGGCAGCCATATCCGCGACCTCTTCGACTTCTCCAAGCTGCTCGACCTCTACGCGCTCCTGAATCTCCCGCTCTACGTGACCATGGCACTCCCTTCCGCAAGCACACCCGACCCCAAGGCAGATCCTTCCGTCCGCGTCGAGACCACTCATTGGCCAAGCCCGCCCGACGAGGCGACGCAGGCTCAGTGGGCCTCCAAGTGGGTAGCCCTGGCTGTCGCCAAACCTTTCGTCCGCTCCGTCTCCTGGGCCCAGGCCAGCGACAACCCGCCCCATCTCTTCCCTCACGCCGGTCTCTTCCGCACCAACCACACCCCCAAGCCGGTCGTCTCCTGGCTCAAGTCATTCCGACGCGAACTCATCGCCTAAGTGGCTCATCCGCCAGGTGGCTTTCCCGTAGGGTGTGGGCACTGCCCACCAATCTCGTGGCTTCGACCAGGGTTTAATCCCTGGTGGGCAATGCCCACCCTACAAGAAGGAGACTTGCCGGATGATCCACTAAGGGTGTGGTGTGGGTACTCCCTACCAATGCCTTTGCATTTGACAATCATGGCGACAACTACATAACAAGCGCCTGCCCCGCGACGTTCCTAGCCCGGATCATTCGTCCTTCGCGCCAGCTTCGGCCTCTTGTAAGAGTCGCTCCACAGCCTTCTCCAATTCGCTGCCTCGGAGATTCTTGTACCGGATGATCCCTTTGTGGTCGATCACATAGCTCGTCGGCCACCCGCGCACGTTCCATGTCGTGGAGATTGATTCCTTCTTTGCGCTCGCGTCCTTCCAGGACCGCCAATTGATTTGGTGCTCTCGTACGGCTCTCTTCGCGGCGTCGCTGTCCGGGTCGCCATTGATGCCGAGCAGAGCGAACGGTTTGCCCGCAAACCGCTCCACCAAGGTACGCTCGTGGGGAACCATGGCCATACATGGGCCGCACCATGTGGCCCAGAACGTCAGCAATACGACCCTTCCACGATACTGGGTCAATCGGAACGGCACGCCGTCGAGGTCATTCGCTTCGATCTCGGGCGCCGCTTTGCCGATGGCAAGCTTGGTCAATGCAGAATAGAATGGCCTTGCGGCGTCGGCCAAACGCGCGCCAGACGATTCAACATCGCCGAACTCGTTGATAAGACGATCAAGAAGCGAAACCGCCTCGTCAGTCAGTCGATCGGGATCCAGCTTCTTCAGGTAGTCTGTCGAGCCCTTGCCGAAGTTCTTCTCCAACTGTTCGATCCAGCCGGCGTCCATTTCTTGGATGGCGCGTTCGAGGACCCACTTCTTGTACAGCGCCAGCTCGAAACAGGCCCGCGCACGAGTCTGTCGGTTCGGGCTCTTGTCGAGGTACGCCTGCAGCCACCTTTCGGCGACTGGCATGGGCCAGAGTATCACTTGGAACGCGGCCTCTCCAAACTGGACGCCCTGTAGATCCAAGTGGTCACGCGACAGGATGTTGGCAGCCTTCTGGGCCTCCACTGTAAAACGGCCATGGCGGACTACGGTGACGAGCAAATCCACGGCCACGGGATCCTTCGGATTGCGTTCGGCCCAGCTCACCAGGCTGGCCGCCCCCGGAACGGGCTTGGGCCGTTTCAGCTCCGGATCATCGCCCTGTCCAGGGGTCCCGGACAGGCGCAACGCCACGATGTACTCGTCGTAGTCCTTCGCGTACTGGCTGATAACCTCGAGTGCTTCTTCCCTGAGTTCAGCGTCGTTGTCTTCAACATCACCGCATGCGAGGATTTGTCCCGGCGTACACAGGAGAAGGCCCCCACAGAGGATGACGAGACTTAGCATCGGCCATCTCCCTGCGCGGCGGTCCCGTAAGTCGCCATTGTCGAGCATCCGATCGGCCAGAATCGACTTGTCCATCGAAGCCTCCCAAACGGGATCAAAGCTCCAGTCCGTCACCGGCTCAATTTAGCCGGCCAGGACTTCTGTGACAAGAGTAAGAGATCAGTCTGAAGTTTGTTCGAGGGTAATCAAACATCGCCACCGAAATGGTGGCGATGTCATGTGCTCACTCGTTTTGAGAAAAATCCAGAGTGGACAGCGCCCTCTCTACGAAACGACGGACGCAGGACGGCCTGGGGAAAGTGGGTCGCCATCGCTGGGACCGTTCAAGCTTTCGACGGAATGTCCATGCCCTTGGCCCTCATCGTCGTCGCGACCGCGCAGGCGGCCGAAGAAGTCGATGACTCGCTCGCCCAACACGTAGTAGATCGGGATGACGAACCGGCCGAGCACGGTGCTCACGGCAATGCCGAAGGCGATGACGACCCCCAGGGAGTTGCGGCTGTACGCCCCCGCGCCGGTGGCTCGCGCCATCGGCAAGACGCCCATGACGAACGCGAACGAGGTCATCAAGATCGGCCGCAAGCGCTGACGCGAAGCCTCCTTGGCCGATTCGATGATGCTCATACCCCGTTTCTCACGAAGCTCGATGCCGAACTCCACGATCAAGATGGCGTTCTTCGTCTCGAGACCGATCAACATGACCAGACCGATCTGGCCGAAGACGTCGAGCGGCATATCATAAAACCAGAGCCCGACGACGGCGCCGAACATGGCCAGAGGGACCGTCAGGATGATGACCAGGGGCCGCACCCAACTTTCATAAAGGGCCGCCATGAACAGGAAGACGCAAAGGATGGACAGGGCGAAGATCGACGTGGCCTGGTTCCCGGTCTTTTGTTCCTGAAACGTGGTTCCGGTCCACTCGTACCCGAACCCTTCGGGCAAGACTTTGGCCGCAACCTCTTCCATCGCCACGAGTGCCTGGCCTGAGCTGAACCCGGGGGCGGGTCCGCCATTGATCTTGGCCGAGGCATAGAGGTTGTAGTGCGGGACGTCGATCGGTCCCAGAGCATAGTGAACCTCGCCCAGCGAACTCAGCGGAACCCGATTCCCCTGACGGTTCAGCACATAAAGATTCGCAATATCTTCAGGCTGTGTCCGCACGCCTCCTTCGGCCTGCACCATCACCTTCCAGACTTTGCCGTAGAGGTCGAAGTCATTGACGTAATAGGACCCGAGATTGACCTGGAGCGTGGCGAAGACATCGGAGACCGGCACGTCGAGCCGACGCGCCTTGGTGCGATCGAGTTCGAACTTGAGCTGAGGAACCCTCGCCGTGAACGTGCTGAAAACCCCCGCGAGTTCGGGTCGCTTTCGGGCCTCGTTCTGGAACTGGTCGACGAGGCGTTGAAGGGCCTCGACCCCTTTGCCCGAGCGGTCCTCGATCATGAACTCGAAGCCGCCGGTTTGACTTAACCCTCGGATCGGCGGCGGTTGGATGACGAGTACCGCCGCATTCCTGATCTGCGACGCCAGCTCACGCTGGAGCTTGCTGGCCAAGCCCAGGGCCCGTAGTTCCGGTTCTTTTCGTTTCGTCCATGGTTCCAGGGGAGTGAACACCACGGCGCTGTTGCTCTGATTCGTCGAATTGATGACGTTCAGACCGTCGAGCGTGACGGTATGCGCCACCCCCTTTTGCTTCTGACAGATCGCCTCGACGCGCTTCACGACCCGGGACGTCGCCTCTCGGCTCGTCCCGTCCGGCGTCTGGATCGCGACGATCAGATATCCTTGGTCCTCCGTCGGGATGAACGCCTTGGGACGCTCGATAAGCATCCAGGCGGTGAGTGCCAACAGGGCGACCGAGGGAAAAACGATCGTCCACCAATGGTGCGCCGTGAACTCGAGGAAAGCGTCGTACGAGTTCTCGATCCAGCGCAGGCCGGCATTGAACCAGCGGAAGAGAATGAACGTCGACTCCCCATGCTTGGCCTTCAAGAAAAGGCGCGACATCGCCGGAGTAAACGTCAACGAGTTGAAGGCTGAGAACACGAACGAGAACACGATCGTCAGGGCAAACTGGTTGTAGAGCCGCCCCGTCATTCCCGGAATGAAGGCGACCGGCACGAAGACGGCGGCCAGCACCAGGGTGATCGTCACGATCGGCGTCGTGATCTCGGCCATGGCCGCCCGCGCCGCCTCGATCGGACGCATCCCGCGCTCGAGGAACTTATCCACGTTCTCGACCACGATAATCGCGTCGTCGACCACGAGGCCGATGGCCAAGACCAAGCCGCAAAGGGTCAGCGAGTTGAGGGAGAATCCAAAAAGGGCCATCGCGGCAAACGTGGCGATGAGCGAGACCGGAATCGCCAGCATCGGGATGACCGTCGCGCGGAAGCCTTGCAAGAACACGAAGACGACGATCATCACCAGGGCAAACGCTTCGATCAGGGTGTGCTCGACCTCCTCGATGTTCTCGCGAACATACTCGGTCGTGTTGTAGGCGATCTGATAGTCGAGCCCTTCCGGGAAACTCTTTCTGAGTCGATCCATCTCCGACCGGACCTGGGCGACGATTGCCAGGGCGTTGGCATCGGCGTACTGATACACGGGCATGGCGCCGGCCGGTTTGCCGTCGAGGTAACCGGCGGTCTCGTAGTTCTCCGACGAGAGTTCGACGCGGGCAACATCCCTGAGCCGTACGATCGAGCCATCGTCGTTACGACGAACAATGATCTCCTCGAATTCGGACGCCTTCTCGAGCCGCCCCTTGACGGTGATCGGGAACTCGAAATCCTGCCCGGTAGGAACCGGCTGACCGCCGATCTTGCCGGCCGCCGCCTGAACGTTCTCTTGCTGGATCGCCTGGATCACCTCCGTGGGCGCGATCCGCATGTTGGCCAGACGGTCGGGGTCGATCCAGATCCGCATGGCATATTTACGTCCGAAGACGTTGACATCGCTGACTCCGGGGATGCGTTTCAAGACGTCGGAGACGTAAATCTGCCCGTAGTTGTCGAGGTAGGTCGCGTCGTAACGACCGTCAGGCGAGATCAGGTTGACGACGCAAACCATGTCGGTCGACGTCTTCTTGATCGTCACGCCGTATTGCTTGACCTCGGGCGGCAGCTTCGGTTGCGCCGTCTGAACCTTGTTCTGAATGTCGACGGCGGCCAGGTCCTGGGAAAAACCAACGTCGAAGGTCGCCACGATGTTCGACACACCGTTGCTGGTGCTGTCCGAACTGTAATAGATCAACCCCTTGGTGCCGTTGATCTGTTCCTCGATCGGCGTGGTAACGGTCCGGGCGACGCTCAAGGCATCAGCACCGGTGTAGGTCGTGGTCACCTGCACCTGAGGCGGGGCGATCTGAGGGTACTGCGCGATGGGGAGCAGGCTCGCGCAAATGCCACCGATCAGCAACATCAGCAGGGCCAAGACCGTAGCGAAGATCGGCCGACGGATAAAGAAATTGACCATGGGGGCGTCGAGCTCGCTGCTGAGAAAGGGTTCCGGATCGAGGTTCGGCTCGTCGTTGGCAATTACTTGGGCGAGGTCTCACCACTTCGGGGTGCTTGCCGTTCGGCCCCCTCCACGGGAGACCTTGGGCCTCCCGGGGTCAAGGCGGGCTGATTGACGGGCGCCGATTTCCCGGCCAAGGCAGACTCTTCTTCGCTTGCCGGCCTCTGAGCCTCCCGCTTCGATTCATCCCCGCTCGGGCGCGGCAAAACCGCCGGCTCCGTCTTCACGAGAATGCCGGGCCGGATCATCTGCAACCCCTCGACGATCACCGGAACCCCTGCGTCGAGTCCTCGGGTGATCACCCGGTAGCCCTCGTACGTTTGCGCGGCCTCGACACGTTGAATCGCCACCTTGCCATCCTTGTCGACGATGTAAACAACCGGCCCGATGTCCGTCTCCATTACGGCCGGCGCAGGGACGACGACGGCGTTTTCGAGGCGGTCGACGACGAGCCGAAGCTTGACGTATTCACCGGGCAGCAGGCTTCCCTTCGGGTTCGGCACCGTCGCCTTGACCAGGAAGGTCGAGGTGGTCTCGTCGATCCGGTTGTCGATGAAGTAACAGCGTCCCTCGAACGGATGCTCTTGTTCGCCGACGAGTCCGGGGCGGATCAACCGGAGCGTGAGTCCCTTGTCGATCAACGCGGTGGCTTGGTCGAGATACCGGGAACTCACCCGGACGTCGACTCCCATGGGGTCGAGTTGCTGGATGGTGGCAAGTTCTGAGTAACTCCCTCCACCGCCGCTCGACTCGGGACCGACGAGATTGCCGACCTTCACCTTCGCCTCGCCGATGCGTCCGTCGATCGGGGCCACCATGCGGCAATACCCCAAGTTAAGCTGGGCGTCGAGCACCGCGGCCTTGGCAGCGTCAAGCTGTGCCTGCGCGGCGAGGATCCCCACATCATAGTCGGCCTTCGCCTGCTCCTGGTTGGCACGATCGGCCACCACCTGGGCCTCATGCTTCTTGCGCTCGGCCTCAGCCCTGTCCAGATCTTCTCGCGTGCCGGCATTGCGGACTAACAGCGCCCGGCTCCTCTTCTCCTCAAGCTGATTCAAGAACAGCTGCGCCTGGTCGAGAGCAAGCTGGGCCTCGCTGACCTCTCGGCCCTTGGACTGCTCGGCCTTCTTGACCGAAGCTTCGGCTTCCGCCTGCTTGGCCTGGGCTGACTTGAGGGCGACCTTATAGGGTTCCTCATCGATGACGAGTAAGAGCTGTCCTTTCTTCACGAGCGACCCTTCCTGGAAATGCCGCTCGGTGAGGAACCCACGAACACGCGCCCGGATGGTGACATCCTCGAGCGCTCGCGTCGTACCGTTGGGCGTGGCCAAGATCGGGACCGTCCTCCGTGACGACTCGACCACCCCGACCGTCGGCGGCGGAGGCGAAGCACTCGTTTGCGACTTCTCGCAGCCGGCCATCGCCAGCGTGACGACAGCTAAAATCAGGCAACCGGCCAGATTCCTGAACCCGTGGATGGCTCGGTGATTCGTCCCGTTCATGGGCTGACACTACCCCTCTCGGTACCCGTCTCAATCGAATCCAGGAAACTCGGGCCGACAACCGACGGCGGCCGCTCCGATGGATCAGCGTGAAACCCCAACGATCATTGTGCCTCAAAACACGATGACGCGTTGCGATTTGAAGATCGTCCGCCTACGAATTTTGTGATCATCCCCCACGAACCTACTCGGCGACCACTCGAATCTCAAGTCTCAACGCCTCCGCACGATCCATTGATCCTACACGTTCTTGCGTCATACCGCTTCGCTCTCGATTTTCCCGATCCAAGTCCCCTCGGCACTCCACCGCCGATTTGAGGAATCGTCGATCTTGAGCAACGCATCGATTCCAACGACGAGGCACGGTTCGGATGCAGAGACGTTCGATGTCCCTCTCCAGAGTCAAAGCAGAGTAGCCACAACATCATTCATCAACCACACGTTACTACCTAACCCGGATTATTCACTAATTCATTAGGCGATAGACGCAAGTTCGCTGCTTTGGGTCGTTTGTGGCCGATCTTACCCAAACAGTGACCCAGTTTACGCTGGACCGAACCCGGAGTCCTGT
>Ga0153954_1001086_pt1 | contig 16325 bp, 14 predicted proteins | sample TSFL038MetaG_FD_102277 | JGI IMG/M metagenome (GOLD analysis project Ga0153954, IMG submission 102277) | Attine ant fungus gardens microbial communities from Florida, USA - TSFL038 MetaG | ecosystem: Host-associated > Fungi > Mycelium > Unclassified | place: USA: Florida, Wekiwa Springs State... | reverse complement strand
GGAAGCGAAAGGCGACGAACCAGTTGAAATCGGGCGCGAATGCCGCGGCCGCGGTGAACGCCGAGTAGACGAACGTGCAGAGCGCGAAAGCCTTGCGACGTCCGAAAAGGTCGGAGAGGTAGCTGGCCACGATGGACCCGAAGAACAGGCCGAAGAAGCCGGCGGAGATCAGGCCCCCCAGGGTCTTGGGATCGAGATTCCATTCGGTCTTGATCAGTGGCGCGGCGAAAGCGGTGGCTTGGTAGTCGAAGCCGTCGAAGATCAGGCCTATCGCGGAGAGGGCGATGACCCACCAGTGGATGGGGCGCAGCTTGGCGCGGTCAATGATCGTCACGTCGGATTGCATGAGCTTCTCCCGTGGGCGCCCCTTCCGGGAGCCTCTGGCTGATGGTCTGGGCTACCAGGCCGTGGCGCTCGTCACGCCGCCGTCAACGACGAGTTCGGCGCCGGTGATGAACCTTGCCTCGTCGGAGGCGAGAAACAGGGCCGCATAGGCAACGTCCCAAGCGTCTCCCATTTTGTTCATCGGGCACCAGGCATTGCGCTCCTTCACGAAGGCTTCGATCTTCGCGGGATCATTTTCGAGGCCTTTACGCACCATCGGCGTGTCGATGTGGCCCGGCAGGATCGCGTTGGCGCGAATACCGCGCCCGGCGTATTCGACGGCCACGGTGCGGGTGAAACCGAGCACGCCGGCATTGCTCGTTCCGTACGCGACGAGCGAGCGGCGGGCATATCTGATGGCGGTGATCGAGGAGATGTTGACGATCGCGCCTTTGCCGGCGCGCACCATGTGCGGCAGCACCGTTCGACAGGTCAGAAACATGCTCTTGAGGTTCGTGTCGAGAATGAGATCCCAGTCGTCGACCGAAAGGTTCTCCATCGTCTCGCGGCGGTGGATGCCGACATTGTTGTGCAGAATGTCGACACGCCCGAACTGCTGCACGGCATCGCGCACCATGCGCTCGACATCGTCGGGCCGGGTCACGTCGCCGACGAGGTCCATGCAGGTGCCGCCTTCGGCACGGATGAGCGAGGCGGTCTCGGCGACGGCGCCCGCATCGATGTCGAGGGCGACGACCGCCGCGCCCTCGCGCGCGAACAGGACGGCGGCGGCCTTGCCGTTACCCCAGCCCGGCCCCGAGGACCCGGCCCCGGTGACGATGGCGATCTTGTCTTGCAGCCGTCCCATGTGCTCGCTCCTTGCGGCTTCAGAATCCGAAGCTGCCGCCCCCATTGACGTTGAGGGTCTCGCCGTAGACGTAGCTCGCGTCCGCTGACATCAGGAAACTGACGGCGGCGGCGACCTCGCTCGCCTCGCCGATGCGTCCGGCAAGGGTGCGGCTGCCAACGGCTTTGAGCGCGTCGGCGCTGTAATGAGCGGTCATGGGCGTCGCGGTCGATCCCGGCGCGACAGCGTTGACGCGGATCCCGAAAGGACCGAGCGAGCGTGCCAGCGCTCGCATCAGACCGAGGATGGCAGCCTTCGAGGTGACGTAGGCCGGACCGCCGCGCCCGTTGCCTCCGACCCCTCCGATGGTGACCGCATTCGAGGTGGCGAGCACGATCGCTCCTTCGCGTTGCGGCTCCATTGCGGCTGCCGCCGCCTGGCAGATCAGGAAGGCGCCCACGACGTTGACGGACATGACGCGGGAGAACTCGGTCGCGTCGAGCTCCCGCCAGGTCGTGCTCGAATGGATCGCCGCCATGTGCACGAGTGCGTCGAGCCGTCCGAAGCGCTGCACGACGGCGTTGACGGCCGCGCTGCAACTTTCGGCGTCCGCGATGTCAAGCCTGATGCTGAAATGGCCGATGCTGTCCGGCAGCGGAGCCTGCGGCGGCGCAATATCCGCCGAGCAGACCGCGTGTCCGTCCGACAGAAGCCTGTCTATGCAGGCGCGTCCGATGCCGCCCGAGGCGCCGGTGACGAGCGCCACTTTCTGTGTCGTCATGGCGTCATACCTCCTTGAGGCCGGACGGCGTCGCAGGGGGCAGGCCGCTCGGGTCCTGCGCGCTGCGCGCGGGGGGAACGCTGTCGCCCAACCGGTCGCCCTGGAATCGGATGCGGCAGAGCTTCACGAGCACGAGGCAGGCGACCGCGCCGATGGCGAGCGGAACGGCGGGAGCCAGGAAGAGCTGGGAGGTCGAGAGCTGCATCGCGATCAACCAGGCTCCGAGCATCGGGCCGCCGATGCCGCCGAGGCGACCGATACCGAACGCCCAGCCGGCTCCCGTCGCGCGTATGCGCGTGGGATAGATCAGGCCGGAGGCGGCGTTGATCCCAAGCTGCACGCCGAGCACGCAGAAGCCTGCGAGGAACACCATGCCGGTCGCCGCGTATTGCGGCAGGCCGGGGATGCCGATGCAGGCGACGGCCGGCACGCCGAGCGCGAAGACGATGGCGACCGGCAGCAGACCTTTCCTGTCGATGAAGCGGCTGACGGTCAGTCCGCCGGTGACGCCGCCGATGTAATAGCAGGCGGTCGTCAGGGCGGCTTGCGATGCAGAGAAGCCGCTCGACCGGAAAAGGACCGGCATCCAGCTGTACAAAAAGTAGTTTGCAGTCAGGTTGGTGATGAACAGCACCCACAGGAGCGGTGTGATGAACTGAAGGCCGTCCTGGAAAAGCTGTGCTACCGGCACGCCGGAACGACGCGTCTCCGAGTTGAAGAAGACCGTGGCTTCGTTGATCGTGAGATCCGGCCGCACGCGGCTGACCGTGCGTTGAAGAGCGGCGCGCGCCCGTGGCGTCTGTTTCAGGCTGAGGAACTTGATCGATTCGGGCAGCCAGACGTACAGCACCACCGCGAGTGCGAGCGGGACGACGCCACCGACCCAATAGAGAGTTTGCCAGCTTGACCCCGGGACCGCTGCGACCACGACGGCGGGGAGCGTGCTGCCGGCGGTCACCCCCATGAACATCAGCACGACGAGCGTGGCCCGGGCGCGCTGCGGCGCGAATTCGGCATTGAGCGCCGTGATGTTCGGAAGCATGCCGCCGAGGCCGATGCCCGTGAGAAAGCGCAGCACCATCAGCTCGTGCACGTTCGTCGCCATGGCGCAGAAGATCGAGAACACGCCGAAGATGAGGGTGCCGAGGATCACCGTCATGCGGCGGCCGTGACGGTCGCCGAGCCAGCCCAGGAGCGGGGAGCCGACCACCATGCCGAGCGGGCTCGCAGAGAATACAGGTCCGAGCTCGGCCGGCTTGATGTGCCAGCTCGCGATCAAAGCCGGGGCTCCGTAGGATGCCGCGAGCAGGTCGTAACCGTCCGCGAGCATGATCACGAAGGAGAGGACGACGAGCTTGATCGTGAACGGCCCGATCTTCTGTTCATCGATCAGCCGGGACACATCGATAGGCGTCGACCCCTCACTGCGCGCGCCGGCGAGCGCGGGCGATTGAGTCGTATCATGGCCGTTCATTCAGCTTGTTCTCCTCGCATGTCCCCTCGCTTCCGACTGCTCGAATTTTTCCGTGAGTTAGTCTCGCATGGGCGGCCGATGCCGCCGGTCTCGCGTTGTTCGCAGCCTCAGTCGAGCAGCCAGCCGAACTTCTCCTTCGCTTTGCGTGCGAGCTCCGGACTCGGCGTGTTGGCGGGCGGGAATTCGTTGCGCCAGTGGTAGGGGCGGCACGCGTTGATGAGCGCAACCGAGTGGCTCATGTTGCCGGCCTTGCGCTTCTCCGGCGGGATGCGGGGATCGGCGGGCGAGTCCCAGGAACCCTCGAGGAACTGGATCGATTCTTTCGGGTCGGTGCGTGTCAGCATCGCCCACATCAGATTTTCGAGGTTCGTGACGTCGACGTCCTCGTCGGTCACGACCACATATTTCGAGGCATAGGCCGATCCTCCGCATTGCGCAGCAATGGTGGCCGCCTGAAGCGCATGTCCGGGATAGCGCTGCTTGATCGAGACGCCGTGAAACATGCGTGCCCCGCCGACCTCGTGACACCAGACCTGCTGCACTTCCGGGACGCCGGCATTCGTCATGTTCTGCTTGATCGTGGCCGAGCGCATGACCGCGCGGTAGCGCGCCATCTCGTCCGGGCCAGCGCCCATGGGCGGAACGCCGAGCAGAATCGGATCGTTGCGATGGTAGATGGCCTTGATGTCGAGGACGGTGCAGGGCTTCGAACCGCCTGCATAGTGCCCGGTCCATTCGCCGAACGGGCCTTCCACGATGCGGCGATCCGGATGCACGTAACCTTCCAGCACGATTTCTGCGTTTGCCGGGATCGGAAGGCCGGTGACCTTGCCGCGGACCATCTTTTCCGGCCTGCCGCGGAGGCCGCCGATCAGATCGAACTCGAAAACACCATATGGAGCCTCGAGCCCTCCGAAGAAGAAGGCGAGCGGATCGCCACCGACGACCATGGCGACCGGCATAGGCTCGCCGCGCTTGAAGTACTTCTCGCAGTGGATCGCACCGTGGTGGCCGGCCGCCATCAGGATGCCGACCGTGGTCTTGTCGAAGACCTGCGCGCGGTAAGCGCCGGCGTTCAGCCAGTTCTCCTCCGGGTCGCGGGTGATCGAATAGGTGCCGGTGCCGATGTAGCGGCCGCCGTCCTTCTCATGCCACACGGGGGAGGGGAACTTGGTCACGTCGATGTCCTCACCCGTGACGACGTTCTCGAAGACCGGACCATCCGCGACGATCTCGTGGGGAATGGCCTTGGGCGTCTTCAGGAAGGCTTCCCGATAGCCGTCGCTGAGGGCCCATTTGGTGAGATCGGTCGGGAAGCCGAGCGTCATGTTGCGGCGCGTGCCCGCAAACATGTTGAGGAGCAGCCTGAAACCCTTCGGGCTGTCCTTGATGTCGTCGAACACGACGCAGGGGCCGTTCTCGGCCCGCAGAATGGCCTCGGCGGCCATGCCGATGTCCTCTTCCCAGTTCACACCCGATACGTGCTTGACCTCGCCGAGCCGTTCGGCGTGCTCAAGCCATTGCCTCAGGTCGTCGTAGTCGATGCGGGGCGTCGCGTTGTTGCCCATGTCCTTGTTGCCCATGTCGTCTCTCTCCCGGGAGTGCAACTGCGGTCAGGCCGACAGCTGGCGGGCCATCCAGTCGGCGGTTTGCGGGCGGTACTTGTATGCGCGGTTGTGGGCGACATGGTTGCCGTCCGGAATGACAAGGAGCTCGACGGGGCCCTTCGCCTCCTTGGCGAGGCGTTCGGCGTCCTCGGGCGGACACAGGCGATCGAGGCCGCCGGCCACGACGAACAGCGGACACTCGATCTTGCTCGCCACGCCTTCGAGAGAGAGCTGGAACGCCTTTGCTTTCGCCTCTTCGACACTCTTGCTGTGGCTACGCTGGACGTAGGCGGCGCGCGTGAGCTCCGGCAGCTTGTCACACAGTGCGCCCCAATTGTAGGGCCCGCAATTGGCGATGGCGGCCTTGATGCGCTTCTCGAACGCGACCGTGCGCGGCGCATAATAGCCGCCGAGGCTGATGCCCCAGATACCGATGCGGTTCGCATCGATGTCGTCGCGGCGCGCCAGCCAGTCGATCACCGGGCCGATCACGTTCTCATAGTCGTAGCGGATCGGGAAGTCGTATTCCGCCTCGCCCTGGCCGGGCCCGTCGACGGCGAGAATGGCCATGCCGCGGTCGAGAAAGGTCTTCTCGAACGTCAGCAGCTCCTCTTTGGTGGAGTCGAGACCCATGGTCATGATCACGACCGGCGGTCGACGCACGCCCTTCGGCAGCCGCAGCGTCGCTGCGAGCTCCTTGCCGTCGTACGGGATCATCACGCGTTGCCCTGGCGGATCGAGATGCGGCAGGGCAAGGTCGAGGCATGCGACTGCCTTCGCGTGCGCGGCTTTCATCTGCTGCAGGTCCTGGACGAACAGGTATTTGGCAAAATGGTAGGTCACCGCCGCGCGTCCGAGATGCTCGGCGGCGCTCACGAACTGCTTCGCGCCGAGCGCATCGCGGCCAAGCTTCTCGTGCACTGACGCGCGCTCCGACCAGGCGCCGCACCAGTTTTCCCAGCGATCGAGCGAATCCACCACGTCGACGAAGTCGCTGGCGGCCACGCCGTTCACCGTGAAACGGGAAAGCCAGTTTCTCGCATGTTTGATCCGGTCGTCCATCGGGTCTCTTTCTCCTGTTGTTCTAGCGTGCAAGCGGGCGGGTCTCGGCACCGAAGAGATCGAGAGCCGCGTCGACGATTCCCTGGTAGCCGGTGCACCGGCAGAGATTGCCGGAGAGGGCGGCGCGTATCTTGTGTTCGTCGAGGGGGCGGCCTTCGCTTTCGCGCTGAAGCTCGAGCAAAGTCATCACGACGCCGGGCGTACAGAAGCCGCATTGCAGTCCGTGGTGCCGACTCAACGCCGATTGGATCGGGTGGAGAGTCTCCTCGCTCGGCGCCACGCCCTCGATGGTCTCGACGCGGCGTCCATCTGCCTGGACGGCAAGCATGAGACATGAGCGCACGCTCATGCCGTCGACGAGAATGGTGCAGGCGCCGCATACGCCGTGCTCGCAGCCGAGATGCGTCCCGGTGAGCGCCAAGTCCTTCCGCAGGAAGTCGGCGAGGTGCACGCGCGACTCGACCGTGCGTTCGACCTCCCGCCCATTCACGACGAGCCTGATTGTCTTCAGGTCGCTCACGCATGTCCTCCCGCGGATTGGATGGCGGCCTTCAGCGCCCGCTCGGTCAGGACACCGCACAGCTCGCGCCGGAAATCCGATGGGTAGATGTCGTCTCCGTCGACATCGATGGAATCGAACGAGCCCAACGCTTCGGCGAGCGTGGCCGCTGCGAAAGGGCGTCCCGCAAGAGCGGCTTCGATTTCGGTCATCCGCACCGGCGCGAACGCGATGCCGCCGACGGCGATGGCGACGCGCTCGATGTGGTCCCGCGAACCGAGGCAAACCTCGATCGCAACGGACACGACCGCGAAATCGGCCGGCCGACGATTGAATTCCATGAATGCGGCGCCGCCGCGCGGACCGGCCTTGCGGAACTCGATCTCGACCAGGATCTCGTCGGGGGCGAGCGCGTTCGTCAGGTAGCCGGCGGGGAATTCAGTGAAGGGAATGCGCCGCCGGCCGGTCGATCCTTCCACGGTCAGCACCGCGTCGAGGGCGGCGGCGGCCACCGGAAGCTCCGCGCTGGGATCGAGATGGCAGATGCTGCCGCCGAGCGTGCCGCGGTTGCGCGTTTGCTGATGGCCGACGTGATCGACCGCGTGGGCCAGGAGCGGTATGTTGTTGCGCACAAGCTCCGACCGCTCGAGCGTGCGCTGCGTCGTCATGGCGCCGATCGCGATGACGCTGCCGCGATCCTCGATGCCGGTGAGACCTGCGACCCGCCCAAGATCGATCAGATGGTCCGGGGCGGCGATCCGCAGGTTCAGCATGGGCATCAGCGATTGCCCGCCGGCGAGGACGCGGGCGTTGTCGAGCCGGCCAAGGAGGCTGACGGCCTCCGCGACCGTGCGCGGCGCGTGGTACGTGAATGCCGGCGCCTTCATGCGGCGCCCCGGCGAGAGCCGCATGCGCGGATCAGCGCGCGCAGCCGCGGCGGCGTCACGGGAAGGTCCGAGATACGCACGGCGAACGGTTGCAGGGCATCCTCGATCGCGGACACGACAGCGGCTGGCGTGCCGATCGTGCCGCTTTCAGCCGCGCCCTTTACGCCCAACGGATTGAGCGGCGTCGGCGATTCCATGTGATGGATCTCGATGCGTGGCACGACATCGGAGGTGGGCAGCAGGTAGTCGGCGTATGTGCCGGTCAGCGGCTGGCCCTGTGGGTCGTAACGCATCCACTCAAAGAGCGTCATGCCGATACCGTGCACGACGCCGCCCTGCACCTGACCCTCGACCATCATGGGATTGATCATGCGGCCGCAGTCGTGCACGACCACGTAGCGCAGAATTTTCACCGCGCCCGTGCGCGGGTCCACCTCGACCTCGGCGACGTGCGTGCCGTTGGTGTAGGTCAGTCCGTTGGTCATGAAGTCGGCGGAAGCCGCCAGGCCCGGCGGCAGGTTGCCGGGGATCGCGAAGCCGGGCGCGCCGCGGAGCGCGCGGGCGATCTCCGTCAGCGTCTTGCCGTGCTGCGGGATGCCACGCACGTGCACCGCGCCGTCCCGCAGTTCAAGATCCTCGGCGGAGACTTCGAGCAATTCTGCGGTCGCGATCTTCGCCTTCTCGGCCACCTGGGTCGCCGCATGGAAGGCCGCATTGCCGGCGGTCACGGCCTGACGGCTGGCGTAGGCGCCGAGACCGGCGGGTGTCGCGGCGGTATCGCCCACGGCCACGTCGATCTCATCAGGCGAAACGCCGAGAACGTCTGCCACGATCTGCGCGACCATGGTCTTGACGCCTTGGCCTTGCGCGGTGGCGCCTGTGCCTACGACGATCTTGCCCGAAGGCCCGATGCGGATCCCGACGCTCTCGAACGGCCCACGGCCGGTTGCCTCGACGTAGTTGCACAGACCGAGCCCGATGTAGCGACCCTCGGCTCTCGCAGCTTCCTGCCGGCCCCTGAAGTCGGACCAGCCCGCGGCCGCGAGCGCGCGCGCCTGGCATGCGGGATAATCGCCGCTGTCGTAAGCCATCGTGCTTCCGTCACGCTGGCGAACGGGAATTGCGAAGGGCATTTTCTCCGGGGCGATGAGATTGCGGCGGCGAACCTCGTCGCGTGTGAGCCCGAGCTTCGCGGCGATCCGGTCGAGCAGGCGCTCCATCACGAACGTGCCCTGCGGGCGGCCGGCGCCCCGCGTCGGAGCCCCCGGCGTCTTGTTCGTCAGGCAAAGGTCGATCTGGATCTTGTAGGCCGGAAGATCGTACGGCCCGATCAGGTTCGTGGCCGCGTTGAACGGAAGGGCGATGCCGTAGGGCGTGGCGGCGCCGTGGTCGTAGCAGAGCCGCCCGCGGATCCCGAGCAACTTGCCGTCGCCGTCACAGGCGACCTGCATGTCCCAATCCTGCTCATGCTCGAGCACCGTCGCCGTGAAGCTCTCGAACCGATCCTCGGTCCATTTCACGGGGCGGTTCAGCAGCAGGGCAGCCGCCGGGATTGCCAACTCCTCCGGATGGAATACGGCCTTGGGCCCGAAGCCTCCGCCGACATCGGGCGTCGCGACGCGGATCTGGTTTTCGTGCATGTCGAGCGAGGCGACAAGCACCTCACGGGCACGGTGAGGCATCTGCGTCGAGTCCCACACGGTGAGCGTGCGCTCGATGGCGTCGGGACGCGCCAGCACGCCGCGCGTCTCGATGGAATGGCCGCCGCCCTTCGCCATCCGGAAGCGCTCCGAGATGACGAGCGGGGCCGCCGCGAAGACCCGGTCGGCGTCGCCGTAGTCGATGCCTGTGCGGGCCACGTGGTTGTTCGGGCAGTCGAGGCGCGCCTTGGGCGATCCCGGCTCCAGCCCGGCGACAGGATCGACCACGGCGGGCAGGGGATCGATATCGAGCTCGATGAGCGCGAGCGCGTCCTCGGCAAGGCGCCGTGACGTTGCGATGACGAGCGCGACGGGCTCCCCGACGTAACAGACTTCCTGGTGCGCGAGCACGAAGGGATCGACGTCGAAGCGGATGCCGCCCGCCGGCGCGGCCAGTGGGATGCGGTCACAGGTGAGGAGCGGGCGAAGGTCCGCATAAGTGAGGACCGCGTGGACGCCTTCGGCACTCCTTGCCCCGGAAACATCCAGCCGCCGGATGGTCCCGTGCGCCAGAGGGCTTCTCAGGAATGCTGCTTCGAGCAGATCGGGAAGCGCGATGTCGTCGAGAAACCTGGCGCGCCCGCGCAGTAGTGGTTCGTCCTCGACGCGGCGAGCGGATCGCCCGATCCAGCCTTGATTGGCTTCCGCCATACGCACGTACCCTCAGGCTTCCGCCTTGTCATTCTGTCCGTTTGTCGTACATTACGACACAGACAGGATCAAGCTGAGGCCGGAGGCCGACGATTTCCCGGCGCGACGTCCGGTCGGGAACCCACCGGAGGACGTATGACGACCGTTCTCACGAAGTCGCTCTTCGAACCTCTCGTGCAGGAGGCGGCGCCGCTGCGTCGGAAGATCTCCGCGACGCTGCGGGGGGCTATCCAGACGGGCGCGCTCAGTCCGGGGACGCGCCTCGTCGAGAAGGATCTGTGCATCGAGTTCGGTGTCAGCCGCACGTCGCTCCGCGAAGCCATGCGCGAGCTCGAAGCCGAAGGCCTGCTCGCCCGCGGCACGCGGGGGATTGTTGTCTCCCAGATCACGGAACTGGAGGCGCACAATGTCTATCCTGTGCGCGCCGCACTCGAAGGTCTCGTATCAGAGCAGTTCGCGGAACTCGCAAGCGAGGCGGACATGGCGGCGCTGGATGGTGTCGTCGACGCGCTCACGGAGGCATACTCAAAGAACGATTTTCCCGCGATCGTCTCGGAGAAGGATCGCTTCTACGAGGTGCTCTGCATCGGCGCGCGCAACCTCGTCATACTCGACCTTTTGACGAGGCTCAACACCAAGATCAATCGCCTTCGCAGCCTCTCGCGCTCGGACCCCAAGCGCGGCGTCAGCAGTCTCAAGGAGATCAACGCGATCGCCAAAGCCCTGCGGGCGCGCGACGGCAAGCGGGCCAGGGAGGCAGCGGTGGCGCACGTGCAGAAGGCGGCCGCGGCCGCACTCGCGATCCGCCATGCGTCCTCGAAACCTGTGGTTGGCGCGAGCGAGCCGATCGCAGAGCCGTGAGCCGGCGCAGCGGTGCTCAAGATCTCGGAACAATCGCGCTCAATTCGCGGAGATGCCGGCGGCCCTGATTGCCGCGGCCATTTTGGCAGTCTCGCTTCCGACATACGCCCGCAGGAATTCCGGCGAGCGCTGGTTCGGCGGAGCGGGACTCGTGAATATGTCCCTGAATGAATCCTGCACCGAGCGCGAGTTGATTGCCGTTGCGGTGGCTTCGTTCAGCTTATGGACGATCGGGTCCGGTGTGCCCCGCGGAAGGAACAGACCGAACCAGGTGATCGTCTCGAAATCGGTGAGCCCTTGCTCGTGAGCGGTCGGCAAGTCCGGCAGCATCGGCGATCGCTCGCGTGAGAGGATGGCGATCGGATTGACGAGGCCGCTGTCGATCACAGACTTGGCCGTTCCGCTCAGCGTGCAGATGTAGTCGGTCCGGCCGGCCATGAGGTCTTGCATTGCGGGACCGCCGCCGCGGTAGGGAACGTGCGTGACGTTGATGCCGAGGGCCGCGTTGAGCAGGTTGCAAAAGAGGTGGCCGGTAGAGCCCGTTCCGGCCGAGGCATATTGCAGGGACGATTGGTTCGCCTTCGCGTAGGCGGCGAATTCCCTGAAGTTTTTCACCGGCAAGTCCTTGCGGGTGAGCAGGATTGTCGGCTGCTCGGCGACGAGACCGACAGGCGTCAGATCATTCGCGAAATCGTAGAGCGGGTTCTTGTACAGCGTCTGGTTGATCGCGTCGGCGGTGCTGCCGAGAACGAACTGGTAGCCGTCCGGCGCGGCCTTGGCGACACGCGCGGATCCCACCATGCCGCCGGCGCCCACCACGTTCTCGATGACCACCTGCTGACCCAGCACTTCCGAAAGCTGTTTGCCGACGACGCGTCCAAGCAGATCGGTCCCCCCGCCGGCGGCGAAGGGAACGACCAGCGTTACCGGCCGTGTGGGCCACGTCTGGGCGGCAGCGTCCTTGTTCGGAGCGAACACGAGCGCCACTGAGAGCGCGGCCGCCATGAGGGTTATCCGCATTCCCGGTGAAATCTCAGGATCCGCGTTGCGCGTCATGCGAGCGCCTTGAGCTGTTTGCATTGACCCCGCCTGTCCGTGCGCCCTCACAGCCGAGGCGGACGTCTCTCGCGGCTCTCGATGCCTCGATCCACTGACTGCGTCCGCCGTCGTAACCGGGATGATGCAATAGGAAGCCCCCGCAGGTAAAGCCGACAGGCTCATCGCAGCGGCAAGAAAAGTCTGTCACCGCCTCGTGCTCCAGGTTGCCGGAAAATGTAGGAAGCGGCAACTCGTGCTGCGCCGGCCGAAAGGCTCGCGCGGGCGTGTCCTCGTGCGCTGCCGCGACCTGCCGCGAACTCGTGGTGCGAAGGCATCCTCAATATGGCCGACACTCCAAATCGATAGCCAAGAGTGCCGGTCGTCGCGCTCAGCCGTCAAGAATGGCGCGGGTTTCCGCGAACATCTCGTCGACCGAGATGCGGCGTGGAATGAGCTGCTGCTGATAGGCATATTCGGCAATCAGCTCCAGGCTCGCACGGTTGGTCTCGATTCCGAAGGGCACCGGATCGGGACGGGACGGCGCGCCCGCAAGATGCTTGCCCTGACACAGCAGTCGCCATACTTCGCGGGCCGTCGCCGGATCGCGTTCCAGGTCACTGCTGCGCATGACGACGAGGTGATTGATCGGCACTGTCCTGTGCTTGTCGTACCAGCGCCGCGCCTCCGCCTGGGGATCTCCGAACAGGCAACGCAGGCGCGGATCGTTGGACGCCTCGCCCAGCACTGCATCGAGCTCGCCATCGATCAGCATGGGCAGGATCTTCTTGCCCGGCGGCGCACGCACGGTCGCGTCACTATACTCTACGACATGCGGATCCTCGAAGGTCACCCATTCGATGCTGCCGAGATCGACGCCGTAGTCGTTGGCGAGGATGCCCCTCAGCCACGCGCCGGTGGTCGTGGTGAAGGAGCGGATCCCTACGCGCTTGCCATTCAATTCCGCGGGCGTGAGCGGGCCTTTGGACCCGTCGTATAAAGCGAAGGGGTGCTGGAAGCGGCCGACCATGGCGGCCGGGAGAAGGGCGAGCGGTTTCCCATGCGCACGGGCGATGAGATACGTGACGATCGCCATCTCCGAGACATCGTATCGCGACTCGCGGATGGTGCCCTTGAAACCGTCCCAGACCGGCTCGATCTCGACAAAGTCGAGATCGAAGCGGTCCGACCGCACGGCGCCCGACTTCAAGGGCGCAGTGTGCGGGTAAGTGCCGATCAGGGTCTTCAGCCGGGGGAGCGGCATCGCGGCGGCTAGTCCTTGAGCACCGGATAGAGCTGCTGCGCAGTTCTCCCGAAGATCCAGTCCTGGTCGCTCGCCTTTGCAAAGGAGAACGCCTTCTGAGCGGCACCTAGGATCTCTTTCAGGGAGCCGAGCGAATTGGGGAAGTTCGAGCCCCAGGCGATCCGTTCCGCCCCGAAGGTGCTTATCAGTTTGCCGAAGAAGGTTTCGGCAGAGCCGTTTCCCCAGCTCTTCGGACTGACGTTGAGAGGGGTGATCTTGAGATACACCTGCTGGCATTTGGCGAGCGTCAGAAACTCATCCGCCTTTGCGTAGGGCGGCCCGTCTTCGAAGCGCGTCTGCGAAAGATGATCGAGAATCATGGTGACCTTCGGGAAGCGATCCATGATTAGCCGAAGGAGTGGGATGCCTTCTTGCTTCATCTGCACGCAAACGGGAATGCTCTTGGCTTGCGCATGCTCCCAGAACGGATAGCTCGCGGGATCGGCAAACCAGGTCGCCTGGTCCGGGAGGGTAGAGCCGGTCGTGAACAGACGCATGCCGGTGCATCCGCGGCCGAGCCAATAGTCGAAGGTCTTCAATGCGTCGGGCGCGAGCACGTCGATCGAATAGACGCCGGTGAAGCGCTGCGGAACGGCCGCCACGGCGTCCGCGACATAGCTGTTGTCGTAGCCATAAGCCGTCGAGGAATGAACGATGGCTGCCTTTGCGACGCCGGCATCGTCCATGGCCTCGAGCAGCGTCTGGTATGTCGTCGGCCGCTCGCTCGACCAGGTCGATTGCGTGCCGCCGAGCGGCGCCAGGGGATACGTCTTGGTGTCGGGCGAGACGATGTGAGGGTGGATATCGATGATCGTGGACATGGGGCCTTTCCAAATTGCGCGTCGGATGCGTCAGGCGTCCACGTTGACGAAGACCGTGTCGAGCTCGGGACGCGATGGGATCAGCTTTTGCTGCAGAGCATAGGTCACAAGCGCCTCGATGCTCGGCCGATTGGCCGCCATCCCGTAGGGCAGGGGGTCGTTCATGAGCGAGAAGAAGCTGCGGTAACGCTTGTCTTCCGGACTGTCGCCGCGGCCGAGGCGCAGGTCGTCCAGATAGCCGAGCTTCGCGGCGGTGAAGGCCGACATCATCTCGCGCGCCAGCCAGGGATGCTGCGCGATCACTTCGTCCTTCACCACGATCAGGCCGTGGATCGGGTAAATGCCTGTCCGGCGATACCAGTCGGCTTCGACCTGCTCGACGTCGGCGAGCAACTCGGGATAGGTGCCGGTATCGCCGCCTGTCGGTGCGTTCATGTCCCAGTTTCCGATCGGCGGCCCGGCGCGGCCGACGCCCGCGGGACCGGTGAAGCCGGCCTGGATCTCGCCCGAGGCCATCATGCTCTGCAGCGATTTGCCTTCCGGCGCATGGACGACATTGGAAGGAAGCTCGAGCGTGCTGACATGCTCTTCATCATCGACGACCCAGGTGACTTTCGAGGAATCCAGCCCGTATTCGTTCATGAATATTCCGCGCGTCCACACGCCGGTGGTTACGGAATAGGCGCGGACGCCGACGTTCTTCCCCTCGAGATCCTTGGGTTTGCGGATGTCTGCGTCCGGCCGCACGACAAAGCCACCGTGATGGAAGCGCCGCATCAGGAAGATCGGCAGCGCGATATAGGGCGCGCCCCGCGCTCGCGCGATCATGTAGGTGGTCGGAGCCATCTCGCAGATGTCGAACGCGACGTCGCGCACCATGCGGCGAAAGGCCTGGATGATCGGCGCGACTTCGACGAATTCGGCGTCGACGCCCTGAATCGGGATGCCGCCGTTCTTGACGGCACGTGTGTGTCCGTAGCTGGCGATAGCGATCTTCAATCGCGGTCGTTTCGATCCCGTCGGAACGGAGGCGGTCACGGCTTGGATGTTCACGTCTGGTCCTCTCTTTCCAATTCTATTGGGTCGGAATGCCGGCCTTTTCGATCACGACGCGCCATTTCTCGATGTCTTGCTTCATCCTTTCGTTCAGCTGCTGCGGAGTCCCCAGCATCGGCTCCATCCCCAGCGCCGCCATCCGCTCCTTGACCTCCGGCAACTTCAGGACGATCTCGATTTCGCCGTTGAGTTTGGTCGCGATCTCCGTCGGCATGCCGGCAGGACCGGACAGCCCGTTCCAACTCGTGACGAGGTAATCCGGATAGCCGCTGTCCCTCGCCGTCGGCACGCCCGGCAATTGCGGATCGTCATGCGCGCCGGAGGTGGCGAGAACCTTGATCTGCTTGCCGGCAATCGACGGGCGCAACGCTGCCAGATAGTCGAAGGCCAGGTCCACATCGCCGCGCATCACCGCGGTCACGAGATCGGGCGTGGTGCGATACGTCACGAGCGTGACCTGCGCACCGGAGACCATGCGAAACAGCTCGGCTGAGAGGTTCTGCGTGCTGCCGACGTTGATGGCGCCGAAGTTGAGCTTCCCTGGATTCGCCTTCGCGTAAGCGACCAGGTCGGCAAGTTTCGCGAATTGCGAATCGGCCTTGGTGACCAGCAGCATCTCGAATTCGGCGAGCAGCGCGACCGGCGTAAAATCGGCCACCGCGTTGTAGGGCGGCGTCTTGAACAGCGACTGGTTGATGGCCATGCCGTTGCCGGTAAGGAACAGCGTATAGCCGTCGGCTGGCGACGACATCACCGCTTTTGCGGCCGCGATGCCGCCGGCCCCGGGTCGGTTGTCGATGACGAAGTTCTGACCCATGCGCTCGCTGAGCTTCTGGGCCACGAGCCGTGTCGTCACATCGGCGACGCCGCCCGCTCCATACGGCAGGATGACATGCACAGGCTTGTCGGGATATGCGCTCTGCGACCTGGCCGGTGCGAGAGCGGCGAGCACGAAGGCCGCGCAGCAGGCGAGGCAGCGGGCTAACGCGGTCATGCTGGTATCCTCCCCGGGCGTTTGTTGCGGCCATCGGTCGCCCGTTTTCCGATGATCGGCGCCTTTGCGCCCAGAATTGTCGACTGGCGCCGGAAGTCCATTCCGATTAGCCTCACGGCGCGATATTGAAAACGTCTTGTGGGAGGAGAGGCTGAAAACGCGGCGTATTCACGCTTTGGCCGACGGACGAGCGGGCGACCATATCGGAAACGTCCGATGATCGATTTCAGGCTGCTCCGCCATTTCTGGTATTTCCTCGCTGTTGCCGAGGAACAGCATTTCGGCCGGGCGGCAAAGCGCCTTGGAATGTCTCAGCCGCCGCTCAGCCAGCAGATTCAGGTGCTCGAGCAGCGTCTGGGGGTGAAGCTGTTCGAGCGCTCTCCGCAGGCGGTGCGGCTGACGCGCGAGGGCGCGGCAATCCTC
>Ga0153954_1001085_pt1 | contig 16329 bp, 5 predicted proteins | sample TSFL038MetaG_FD_102277 | JGI IMG/M metagenome (GOLD analysis project Ga0153954, IMG submission 102277) | Attine ant fungus gardens microbial communities from Florida, USA - TSFL038 MetaG | ecosystem: Host-associated > Fungi > Mycelium > Unclassified | place: USA: Florida, Wekiwa Springs State... | reverse complement strand
TTTGTGGGCAGGCTGTCTCGGCGCCCTCTTGACTGTTGGCGTCGAGGGGTTCCGATTTTTAAATCCCGGCGCCGTGACGGCGGAGGCTTGGCGGCTGCTCAACGCAACGCTTCGCAACGCCTTTCCGCATATGATTTCCCTCGCCTATACGCCGGGAATGTCATGGCAGGCAATCAGCCACTTGCATGATTGCGGCTTTGACAGTGTCTTCAGCTCACTGCCGTGGTGGGATCTGTCAGCCGGTTGGCTTCTGGACGAGTTTCAAATCCTGCGCCGCGTGGGACGCGTCATCACAATGCCGTGCGCCTTGCCGCCGACAGGACGAACGAATGAGTCTGCCAACGGACCGGCGCTATTACAAAAATTAAACGTCGCTGTGGCGATCGGCGATTCACTCCTCGTTCCGGTCGATCCTTGCATTTTTGCAATTACGGGTCCGGCCCAGGCGGAAAATGACATGCGCGCAGCGATTGCGCGATTTGCTCATATTCAAAGCTGCGGAACGCAAACCGAGATGCATGCGTTGAGCAGTGGAGGCAACGCCGTGACCGCCCTCACCCATGACAGCGTGCCGGACCAGACCGGAGCGGGAGCTGCGCTGGTCACCTTCATCAATCGAGATTTATCACGCTGCGAGGAGATCGATGTTCCGACCGGCCTATTTAATACGCTGCCCGGCACCGCAGTGGGCGGCTTCTCGCGAATTGGCGGCGATAAAAATCCTCTATCGCCGCTCCAGCCAGGCGAGGTCCGCGTGGTGAAAGTCGAACGCGTCGCATCCCCGGTCTTTTCGCCAAAGCCGACGCATGAAACGCGCGAGAGTCTGGAGCGTGCGATCACCGCGCCGCGCATTGTGATCGAGGCGGTCGCGCCCGCTGTCGAGGACGGTTCTTTCGCGGCTCGCTATGTCATCGGCGAATTCGTCGAGGTCGCCGCCGATATTTTTTGCGACGGTCACCCCGTGATCGCTGCCGAGCTTCGTTGGCAGCGCGTCGGCGACGAAAATTGGCAGAGCGCCTCTCTCAAGGCCGGGCACAACGACCGGTGGTATGGCGCATTCCGTCCCGACCATGTCGGGCTGCATTATTTTGCCTTTGAAGCCTGGATCGACGAATTCGCGAGCGTGTTGCACGATATCGAAGCTAAGCAAAATGCATCCATCGATATTGCGCTCGATCTATCCGAGGCACGACTTCTTCTCAAATCCGCAGCCGCCGGTGCCGACCCGAGCCTGCGCACGAAGCTGGCCGCTTTAACTGACCAATTGGCGGCCGCCTCGCCGACGGATGCGCTTGCGCTTCTGACCCATGACGACACGCGGTCAACGATGCGCGCCGCACAGCCGCGCCGTTTTTTGTCGCGCTCACGCCCGATCCCGATCGAAGTCGAACGGCAAAAGGCCGCGTTCGCGTCCTGGTATGAATTGTTTCCACGCTCCACAGCGCCGATTTCGGGCCGGCACGGCACGTTCGATGATGTGCACGCGCGGCTGCCGGAAATTCAGGCTATGGGATTCGATGTCCTCTACCTCCCCCCCATTCATCCGATCGGCCAGACAAACCGCAAGGGTCGCAATAACAGCTTAACAGCTACACCGGGCGATCCGGGCAGCCCCTATGCGATCGGTGCGGCAGAAGGTGGACACGATGCCCTTCATTCCGATCTCGGCTCGTTCGACGATTTTGCGCGACTGATTGCAGCGGCTTCCAAGCATGGGCTCGAAATGGCGCTCGACTTTGCCGTGCAATGTTCCCCCGATCATCCTTGGCTGAAAAACAACCCCGAATGGTTTCGCTGGCGCGCCGACGGATCGCTGCGCTTTGCCGAAAACCCGCCGAAAAAATACGAAGACATCGTCAATGTCGATTTTTACGCCGCGGAGGGCGCCGCGGAACTCTGGATGGCATTGCGCGATGTGGTCCTGTTTTGGATCGATAAAGGCGTCAAAATTTTCCGGGTCGACAATCCCCATACGAAGCCCCTCCCCTTTTGGCAGTGGTTCATCGCCGAAATTCGGGCGCAGCATCCTGACGTCATCTTTCTGTCCGAAGCCTTTACGCGCCCAAAGATGATGTACAGGCTGGCGAAAATCGGCTTTTCTCAGTCGTACACCTATTTCACGTGGCGCAATTCTAAGCAGGAGATCGCAGACTATTTCACCGAGCTGACAACGGCGCCGGTTGTCGATTTTTTCCGACCGCACTTGTTCGTCAACACGCCCGACATCAATCCCTTCTTTCTCCAGGATTCAGGGCGCGCCGGGTTTCTTATTCGTGTTGTCCTTGCCGCAACGCTTTCGGGTCTCTGGGGCATGTACTCGGGCTTTGAGCTTTGCGAGGGCGCGGGGCTGCCCGGACGCGAGGAATATCTCGATTCTGAAAAATACGAGATCAAGCTGCGCGACTTCGATGCGCCGGGGAACATCAAAGAAGAGATCTCGGTCCTCAATCGAATCCGCAAGTCGCAGACCGCCTTGCATATCCATCGCGGTTTGAAATTCTATAACGCATTCAACGACAACATCATCGCTTACGGTAAGATGTCGCCGGCGCGCAAGGAGATGATCTTTGTCGCGGTGAACCTCGATCCGCACCACATACAGGACGCGGATTTCGAGATGCCCCTCTGGGAATGGGGCCTGCCGGATCACGAATCGCTTCGTGTCGACGATCTGCTTCACAGCGGCAAGACCTTCGTCTGGACAGGAAAGCTGCAGCATGTGCGGCTTGATCCATCCGTCCTGCCCTACGCAATCTGGCGCTTCGCGCCCTTGAGCGAGGGCGGCGTATGAACGTGAACATGCGCCTGACACCGGTCAAACCGCCGGCCGATGATCTCCTTTGGTATAAGGACGCGGTCATTTACCAAGTGCATGTCAAATCGTTCTTCGATGCCAACAACGACGGCATCGGCGATTTCGCCGGGCTGATCGCCAAGCTCGATTACATCGCCGATCTCGGCGCGACGGCGATTTGGCTTCTACCTTTCTATCCATCGCCCCGGCTCGATGATGGCTATGACATCAGTGATTATCGCAGCGTCCATCCAGACTATGGCACGATCGGAGACGTAAGGCGCTTTATCCAGGCCGCCCATGCACGCGGTATCCGCGTCATTATTGAGCTCGTGATCAACCATACATCCGATCAGCATCCGTGGTTTCAACGCGCCCGGCATGCCAAGCCCGGCTCGGCCGCGCGTGATTTCTACGTCTGGTCCGACACCGATCAGAAATATTCGGGGACGCGCATCATCTTTATCGACAGCGAGAGGTCAAACTGGACGTGGGACCCGGTTGCTGGCGCGTTTTATTGGCATCGCTTTTATTCGCATCAGCCAGATCTGAATTACGACAATCCGCGCGTCCTTCGCGCGATGCTCGCGGTCATGCGGTCCTGGCTTGATCTCGGCGTCGATGGATTCAGGCTCGATGCGATCCCCTATCTCATCGAGCGCGAAGGCACGAGCAGCGAAAATCTGCCGGAGACGCACGACATCCTACGCCGGATTCGCGCCGATCTCGACGCGCAGTTCAACGGCAAGATGTTGCTTGCGGAGGCCAACCAATGGCCAGAACATGCAAAGGACTATTTCGGCTCGGGCGATGAATGCCACATGGCGTTCCACTTTCCGCTGATGCCACGCATGTATATGGCGATCGGGCGCGAAGACCGGTTTCCGATAACCGATATCATGCGTCAAACGCCGCCCATTCCCGACAATTGCCAATGGGCGATCTTCTTGCGCAACCATGACGAGCTGACGCTCGAAATGGTGACGGATATGGAGCGCGACTATCTCTGGGAAACTTATGCGGCGGATCGGCGCGCGCGGCTAAATCTCGGCATCCGCCGGCGTCTCACGCCGCTGCTGGAGCGTGATCGTCGCCGCATAGAGCTGATGAATTTCTTGCTGCTGTCGATGCCCGGAACGCCCGTCATTTATTATGGCGACGAAATCGGGATGGGCGACAACATCCATCTCGGTGACCGCAATGGCGTGCGCACGCCGATGCAATGGTCACCGGACCGCAATGCCGGCTTTTCGCGCGCCGACCCGGAGAAGCTCGTTCTCCCAACGATCATGGATCCGCTCTATGGGTATGAGGCGATCAATGTCGAAGCGCAGAGACGCGACCCGCACTCACTCCTGAATTGGACGCGACGCATGCTGGCCGTCCGCGGCAAGCACAAAGCCTTCGGCCGCGGCACGCTGCGTTTCCTCTATCCAAAAAATCGGAAGATATTGGCTTATCTTCGCGAAGACGGCGACGAGACGATTCTCTGTGTCGCCAATCTTGCCCATAGCCCTCAGGCTGTCGAAATCGATCTCTCCGAATATGCCGAATGGGTTCCGATCGAACTCAACAACGGCTCGTTGTTTCCGCCGATCGGCCAGCTCACCTACCTCCTGACATTGCCGCCCTATGGGTTTTATTGGTTTCTCCTGGCTAAGGAAGGTGAGTGGCCGGCGTGGCACACACCGGCGCCCGAACCCATGCCGGAATATCAGACATTTGTCTTGAATAACGGCTTGGTCAACGCCTTGACCAAATCGCATCGAAATCAGTTCGAGCGGGAGGTTTTGCCGCCATACCTTGCCAAACGCCGCTGGTTCTCGGCTAAGGACGAGACAATCCTCGAAGCGCATGTCGTCGATCTCGTGCATATTCCTGGCGCGGGGCGCGAGATTTACTTCTGCGATATTGCCGTCCGGACAAATAAGGATGAATCGCACTGGCTGCTTCCGCTCTCGATTGTGTGGGAAGACGAGCCTCTTCTCGCTCTGCCTGGGCAACTTGCTCTCGCGCGCGTTCGCGAAAATCGTCGTGTGGGCTTCCTCACCGACGCATTTTCCGTGGCGGAATTTGCACGTGATGCGCTTGCCGCGCTGGCGCATGGCGCGCGCCTGCCACTGCCATCGGCGGATATCCTCTTCGAGCCGATGCCGGAGCGCGCGGAGGCTTTGCATTTGCCGACAGACGCCGAAATCGAATGGCTTACGGTCGAGCAATCCAACAGTTCGCTGATTGTCGGCGATTCCGTGATGTTGAAAATGTTCCGTCGCATTTCGAGCGGCCAGCATCCGGAAGTCGAGATGGGCCGGTATTTGACCGAGCATGGCTTTGCCAATTCTCCGCCGCTCCTCGGCGAAGTCGCCCGGGTCACAATCAGCGGAGCGCGCGCGTCGCTCGCGATTGCGCAACGCTTCGTTCCAAACCAAGGCGATGCATGGTCGTGGGTGACAGATGATCTCACCCGCGCGCTCGATAATTTGTCCGCTTCAGAAAGCGCCGCCCTCACTGATCACATCGCCGATCATGAAAAGCTTGCGGCGAAGATCGGACAAACTCTGGCCGAAATGCATGGCATTCTCGCGCAATCGACGGAAAATCCTGCGTTCACGCCCATGCTCGCGGGCAAGAGCGAAATTGCGCTTTGGCATCAACGTGCACAACACGAGCTCAGTGCAGCCCTCTCGATCGTACGGCATCACAAATGGGAGCGTCCCGAACATCAGGCCGACGCGCAAATACTTCTCGACGGTCAAGCTGAATTGCTCGCGCGCGTGGAAACTCTCGCACGGAGCGGGGAGGCAGCGCTCATGTGCCGAATTCACGGCGATTTCCATCTCGGCCAAATATTGGTCGCCGGCGGCGAGGTCTATATTATCGATTTTGAAGGGCAGCCCACGACGCCCTTGGACCAGCGCCGTCTCAAGGATAGCCCGCTGCGCGATGTTGCAGGGCTTTTGCGCTCTTTCGATTATGCGGCGGGCGCGGCCGTCCATGACAAAGGCATCGGCGCGGCCGCCGAGGGCGAGGATGCCAGACAGGCATTTATCGACCGCTTTCGCGATGCGACGGCAGCCGCATTTCTTTCAACTTATCGAGAAGCCGCGACCGTCTATAGCGAGACGCTGAACGAGCATCTTCTCGATCTGTTCATGATCGAGAAGTCCGCCTACGAGATTCGTTATGAAGCGGCGAACCGCCCCACATGGCTGCCCATCCCGCTTGCTGGGCTCGCGGGATTGGCGCGCCGTCTTCTGGCACGCGGAGCAGGTCATGACGGAGCTTGATCAGGCATCCGCCTGGCAATTGGGTCAACACCAAGCCGAAAGGCTCCTTGGGTCCGATTTTTTTGACCCTTTCGCTATGCTGGGGCCGCATGACGCCGGCGACGGCCGCGTCGTCCGGGCTATGCTTCCGGGTGCCGAAGCCGTTGAGATCATCGCGCAGACTGATGGTCGCCGATTGGCCTCAATGGAGCGCGGCGCGGTCGACGGACTGTTTGAAGCCTACGTTGAGAAGCGCACGCCGTACAAACTGCGCATTTTTTGGCCGGGCGCGGCGCAGGAGACCGAGGATCCTTATGCCTTCGGATTGCTCCTCGGCGACATGGATATCTATCTCTTCAATGAAGGTCGTCATTTCGCGCTCGCCGATGCTTTTGGCGCGCAGTTGGCGACAGTCGACGGCGTTCCCGGCGTACGCTTCGTCGTTTGGGCGCCCAATGCCCGGCGCGTCTCCGTCGCGGGCGATTTCAACACTTGGGATGCGCGCCGCCACCCCATGCGCGCGCGCTATCCCTCCGGCATTTGGGAGCTCTTCATCCCGCACGTGTCTCCCGGTGCGCGTTACAAATTTGAGATCATCGGCCCGCTTGGCGAGCGTTTTGAAAAAGCCGACCCTGTCGCGCGGCGTGCCGAGCGCCCGCCGGGAACGGCCTCGATTGTTAGCGAGCCGGGACGCTACGAATTTCATGACGCTGAATGGATGTCCCAGCGCGGCGCGCGCCAGGGCGTGGACGCGCCGCTCTCTATCTACGAGGTTCATCTCAGCTCCTGGCTCAAAGGCGAGCCGGGCGATCACGCGGGCTGGGATCTCGCGATCACACGCTTGATCCCGTATGCGGTCGAAATGGGATTCACCCATATCGAGTTGCTTCCCATCGCCGAATATCCGTTTGGCGGCTCCTGGGGCTATCAGGCCCTTAGCCTTTTCGCACCGACCAGTCGCTACGGGACCCCGCAAGATTTCGCCCGTTTCGTCGATGCGGCACATGCAGCCGGCATTGGCGTGCTCGTCGACTGGGTGCCGGCGCATTTTCCAACGGATGCGCATGGATTGGCGCGGTTCGACGGCACGGCGCTTTACGAACACCTCGATCCACGCGAGGGCGTTCACCGGGACTGGAACACCTTCATCTATAATTTCGGACGCCGCGAGGTTCAGGGTTTTCTCATCGCCAGTGCATTATTCTGGCTCGACGAGTTTCACGTCGACGGGCTGCGCGTCGATGCCGTCGCGTCGATGCTCTACCGTGATTACAGCCGCGCTGCTGGCGAATGGATCCCGAACGTCCATGGCGGCCGCGAAAACATCGAAGCGATCAACTTTCTGAAGCACCTCAACAGCGTTGTCCGTGAGCGCTGTCCCGGCGCAATCATGATCGCCGAAGAATCGACGGCCTGGCCGGGGGTCACGCGGCCTGTTGAAAGTGGCGGTCTCGGCTTTTCCTACAAATGGAACATGGGGTGGATGCACGACACGCTGCGTTACATGGCGCGTGATCCGATCCATCGGTCTCATCATCACGACGATATCACCTTTGGCCTTCTCTATGCCTTTTCCGAGAATTTCATCCTGCCGCTTTCCCACGACGAAGTCGTCCACGGCAAGGGATCGCTGATCGGCCGGATGCCGGGCGACGCGTGGCAGCGCTTCGCCAATCTACGCGCCTATCTGAGCTTCATGTGGGCGCATCCCGGCAAGAAGCTGCTGTTCATGGGCGGAGAATTGGCCCAGGAGCATGAATGGTCGCACGATGGGGAGGTCGAGTGGTTCAGGTTGAACGATCCGCCAAACGCCGGCGCCCAGCGCCTTGTGCGCGATCTCAACCGGCTTTACGCGGCGGAGGGCGCGCTTCATCAACGCGAGACCGAACCCGAGGGTTTTCGCTGGGTGATCGGCGACGATCGCGCGAATTCCGTCTTTGCTTTCCTGCGCCTCGGCCGTCCGGCAACGCCGCCCGTTCTTGCAATCTGCAATATGTCGCCCGTCCCGCGTCCGAACTATCGCATCGGCGTGCCCATCTCCGGCGTCTGGCGAGAGATCTTCAACAGCGACGCGGCAATTTATGGCGGCTCGAACGTCGGCAATAGCGGCGAAGTTTTAACCCGCGCCGAGCCTGTCCACGGCGCGCCGCAGTCACTCGAGATCATCCTGCCACCGCTTGCGACCATTTTGTTTAGAGCCGAGGCATGACCGATGGCGGAGATTTTTCCACCGCAACTGGTGCCCGGTTCGCCTTATCCATTGGGCGCCACGTGGGACGGCCTCGGAACGAACTTCGCCGTTTTCTCGGCACACGCTGAAGCGGTCGATCTCTGCTTATTCGATCCCTCCGGGCGGCGCGAAATCGCCCGCATGCCGTTGCCCGAGTGCACCGACGAAATCTGGCACGGCTATCTGCCAAATGCGCGCGCCGGCCTCCTTTATGGCTACCGCGCCTATGGTCCTTATGATCCGCCAAACGGTCATCGATTCAATCCGCACAAATTATTGCTTGATCCCTATACGCGCAGGCTCGCGGGGGAGTTGCGTTGGTCGGATGTCATGTTCGGCTATCGGGTGAATTCGCCCCGCGCCGATCTCTCTTTCGATCGGCGTGACAGTGCCGCCGGAAATTTCAAGGCGGTCGTTACGGACGAGACCTTCAATTGGGGCGACGACGAGCCGCCGAATATCCCCTGGGCGGACACCGTCATTTACGAAGCGCATCTTCGCGGGCTGACGATGCTTCGCGAGGACCTGCGTGTGCCCGAACGCGGCACGTTTGCGGCCCTCTCGGATCAGAAGCTCATCGACTATCTGAAGCGGCTTGGGATCACGGCGATCGAGCTGATGCCTATCCACGCCTTCGTTCAGGACCGGCATCTTGTTCAAAAAGGGCTACGCAACTACTGGGGCTATAACAGCATAGGCTTCTTCGCCGTTGAGCCGCAATATCTCGCGACAGGCTCTTCGAACGAAATGCGCGTGGCGATCCGCCGTCTCCACGCCGCAGGTATCGAGGTCATTCTCGACGTCGTCTATAACCACACCGCCGAGGGCAGCGAATTAGGTCCGACGCTTGCCTTTCGCGGCCTCGACAATGCCAGCTATTATCGGCTGGTCGAGGGCGACAGGCGCCGCTGCATCAACGATACCGGCACTGGGAACACGCTTAATTTATCGCACCCGCGTGTCCTACAGATGGTGATGGATTCGCTCCGCCATTGGGTGACGTCCTATCATGTTGACGGTTTCCGCTTCGATCTTGGCGTAACGCTCGGCCGCGAAGCGCATGGTTTCGACCCCGGCGCCGGCTTTTTCGACGCCTTGCGGCAAGATCCCGTTCTGGCCCGCGTCAAACTCATTTCCGAGCCATGGGATCTCGGACCAGGCGGCTATCAGCTTGGTCAACACCCGCCGGGCTTTGCCGAATGGAACGATCGTTACCGCGATGGGCTGCGCAGATATTGGCGCGCCGACCCCGGGCAAAGACCGGATTTCGCCGCGCGGCTCGCCGGCTCGAGTGATCTCTTCGATCGCCGCTCCCGCCGGCCCTGGGCTTCGATCAACTACGCGACCTCGCACGATGGTTTTACGCTGATGGACCTCGTCAGCTACGCCCAGCGTCACAACGAAGCGAACGGCGAGGACAATCGCGACGGGGCCGCCGAGAATTTTTCCGCCAATTGGGGCGTCGAGGGGCAGACCGACGATCCCATCATCATAGAGGTCCGCGACCGTCTGCGCCGCGCCATGCTTGCGACCCTGATGTTTTCACACGGAACCCCCATGCTTTTGGCCGGCGACGAATTTGGCCGGACGCAGCGCGGCAATAACAATGCCTATTGCCAGGACGACGAAATTTCCTGGATCGACTGGACGTGCGCGCGATCATCCGAAGGTCAAGTGATGATCCATTTCGTCTCGCGACTGCTTGGCTTGCGGCAAGAATATCCTGTGTTGCGATCCCCCTACTTCCTGCATGGACGATCGGAACTGGCAAAAGGCATTACGGACATCTCCTGGTTCAATTATCACGGCGAACCGATTCCCGTCGATCTTTGGAACAATCCAGGCAAGAGTTCGATTGTCCTTCGCCGTGCAGAGAGAATCTCTGACGGCCGCGTCGTGGCTTTGACTCTTCTGCTTAACCCCATAAGCGAGCGGCGCGAGTTCAAACTCCCGGCGCCGCACGTACGGTCTCATGTCCTCATTGATTCCGGCGATCCGAACGCGGCACCTTACGAATTCGACGAAGAGAAGATTACGGTGATGCCGCAAAGTGTCGTTCTTCTTCGCGGCTTTCATGAAGGCCTGCGATGACCCGCAGTTTCGTCCATCAATTGCCTTTCGGCGCGAACTTGATCGCGCCGGATCGCGCGCGCTTTCGGTTATATGCGCCGGCGCAACAACGGATACATGTCGAAATCGACGGCCGAGCGCCGGCACCGATGCGGCGTGCGGGCGACGGGTGGTTCGAGGCGGAACTACAATGCGCACCGGGCACGCGTTATCTCTATATTCTCGACGACGGAAGCCGTGTGCCCGATCCAGCCTCGCGGGCCCAGGCAGATGATGTGCATAGCTGGAGCGTGATCGTCGATCCCACAGCCTATAATTGGCAGATGCCGGAATGGCGCGGCCGACTGTGGCACGAAACGGTTCTTTACGAGCTTCACTGCGGTCTGTTGGGTGGTTTTCGCGGCGTCGAAGCCGCTTTGCCGCGACTTGCCGACCTCGGCATAACGGCGATCGAGCTGATGCCGCTCAGCGACTTTTCCGGGCAACGCAATTGGGGCTACGACGGGGTCCTGCCGTTCGCGCCGGATAGGTCCTACGGGTCGACGGATGACCTCAAGGCCCTGGTCGATGCGGCCCACGCGCTTGATCTGATGATCTTCCTCGATGTCGTCTACAATCATTTCGGACCCGAGGGGAACTATATCGCGCGTTACGCGCCGACGACGTTTCGCGACGACGTCAAGACACCGTGGGGGCCGAGCATTGATTTCAGGCGTCCCGAGGTCAGACGCTTCTTCACGGAAAATGCGCTTTATTGGCTGTTGGAATATCGCTTCGACGGGCTTCGTCTGGATGCGGTCCACGCCATAACCGAGGCGGACTGGCTCGACGAAATGTCGGCCGAGGTGCATGCGCGCGTCGATCCTAATCGGCAGGTTCACCTCGTGCTTGAGCACGAAGGTAATGTCGCAAGCCATCTGCGCGACGGCTTCGATGCGCAGTGGAATGACGACCTCCACAACGCCCTTCACGTGCTTCTGACCGGCGAGACGGACGGCTACTATTGCGACTATGCCGAAGCGCCGGCTTCAAAGCTGGCGAAAGGCCTTGCCGAGGGATTTATATATCAGGGTGAGCCGTCGCGGCACCGGGATGGCGCCAAACGCGGCACGCCAAGCGCCGATCTCGCACCGACATCCTTCGTCTTCTTTCTGCAAAATCATGATCAGATCGGCAATCGTGCATTGGGCGAGCGTCTGACGGCACTTTGCCCGACGGACACGCTGGAGGCCGCGATCGCATTGCAAATCCTTGCCCCGCAAATTCCGCTGATTTTCATGGGCGAAGAAGACGCGAGCCCAACGCCATTTTTCTTTTTTAGCGACTATACGGGCGATCTTGCGGACGCCGTGCGCAAAGGGCGGCGGCAGGAGTTTGCGCGATTCGCGGCGTTTTCCGACCCGGGCTTGCGTGAGCAAATACCCGATCCGATCGCGCTTTCGACCTTTGAGCGCTCTGTTCCGCGGCCGGACGATAAGCGTGGGCCGACACGTTTCGCGCTTTACAAACGGCTTCTTTCGTTGCGCCGATCCCTTATCGCACCGAGACTTCCGGGAACGCGCGCGGTGCGCGCGAACGCGATTGGCGCGGCGGCGGTGCACGCCCAATGGCGATTGGGCGATGGCAGCGATTTCACGCTCCTCGCAAATCTCGGCGCGGACCGCGCTACCGTGGCGCCGCCGGGGGGCCGCGCTGTGTTTGAGGGCCGGCTTGGCGCAGCCGACGCCGCCGCGAAGGGACATTTACCCGAGCGGACGACCGTTGCATTTCTGGACGTCGTGCCTTGAGCGATGAAATCATTTATCGACTTGCTGAGCACGCGAGCATTCTCGCGGATTGGACGGATGCTGCGGACCGGTCGCAACGCGTGTCAGTCGATGCCTTGAGAAATATCCTTGAGGCTCTCGGCTACGCCTGCGATACGCAGAAGCGCGCGGAAGATAGCCTCGGCGCGCTCGCGGCAGTAGGGCCTTCGAGGCAACCCGGCTTCGTCACCTGCGACGTCGGCACACCGATCACGCTGAACGTCGAAGAAGACCACGGGCGATTGGTCTACGAGGACGGGACCCGGCAAGATGTCCGGCTTCAGCACAATGAGCCGAACCAGGCGATTTTGGCGCCGATCGCGCAGCCGGGATATCACGTCATAGAGCTGGGCGACCGCGCCCTCACGCTGGCCGTGGCGCCACAACGCTGCTTTACCCTCGCGGATGCGGCGCAGGGCGAAAAGCTCTGGGGCCTTGCCGTTCAACTTTATGGGTTGCCGCGCAAGGGCGATGACGGAATCGGCGACACGGCTGCTCTCGCCTTGCTCGCCAGGAGCTCTGCGACCAATGGCGCCGACGCTGTCGCGATCAGCCCGACTCACGCCTTGTTCGCGGCGCGGCCCGACATGTTCAGCCCCTATGCGCCGTCGAACAGGCTTTTGCTCAACCCCTTGCTTGCCGATCCCGGCTCGGTCTTTGAGCGCCCGGATATCGAAGCCGCGGCGCAAATATTCTCGGCCGAGGCGCCTCAAGCCGAGCGTCTGATTGACTGGCCGCGCGCCGCCAAGCAGAAAATGGCGCTTCTCCGCAAGCTCTTTGAAGTCTTTTCGAGCCGGCCCGACAACGACGCACTGGTGCGTGATTTTGCGGGCTTCCGGCAGGCGGGCGGCAAATTGCTTGAAAGCCATGCGCGCTTTGAGGCGATCCATGCCGAAATCGCCGCGCAGGATCCGTTCAACGCCGACTGGCGGACATGGCCGGCGGAATTCTCGGCGCCGGACGCGCGCGCGGTTGCGGATTGCGCCGCAGCGCATGCACGCGATGTAACCTTCCATATCTTCTTGCAATGGCTGGCCGACCGGGCCTTCGGCGCGGCACAGTTTGCGGCGCGCGACGCAGGCATGCGTCTGGGCCTGATCGCCGATCTCGCCGTCGGCATGGCGCCGGGTGGAAGCTATACATGGGCCTATCGGCAGGATGTTTTATCCGGCCTGACGGTCGGCGCGCCGCCCGACCTCTTTAACGCACACGGTCAGAATTGGGGCTTGACGACATTTTCGCCGACCGGGCTCGCCGAGCGCGATTTCAGGCCTTTCATCGACACCCTGCGCGCCGCCATGCGTCACGCCGGCGGCATACGCATCGATCACATCCTTGGTTTGAATCGACTCTGGGTCGTCCCAGAAGGCCAAGGCGCCGGCGAGGGCGCCTATCTCTCCTATCCTTTCCGCGATCTTCTGCGGCTCGTCCGGCTCGAATCGACGCGCGCGCGCGCAATCGTCATCGGCGAAGACCTTGGCACGGTTCCCCCGGGCTTCCGCAGCATACTCTCTGAGAGCGGCATCGCCGGCCTGGATGTGCTCTGGTTTTCGCGTGACAAGGACGGATTTGCCGATCCGCGCCAATGGCGGCACGATGCCGTCGCGATGACGACGACGCATGACTTGCCAACGATCGCGGGCTGGTGGTGCGGCGCTGACATCGCTTTCCGCGCCAAACATGGGCTTTTATCAAATGAAAGAGGAGAAGAAGCCGACCGCGCGGCGGACCGCACCGGATTGTGGCGCGCCATCATTGAGGCCGAGGTCGCGACCGCTCCGCCTCCATCCGAAGAAGAAGCGAGCACGGTTGTCGATGACGCCATCGCTTTTGTCGCGAGTTCGGCGGCTCCCCTCGTGCTTCTGCCGCTTGAGGATCTCTTGGGTCTTGAGGAACAGCCCAACGTGCCGGGAACGATCGACACCCACCCCAATTGGCGCCGGCGCTACCCCATCGCGGCTTCGGGAATCTTCGAAGCGCCGAACGTAGCCGCGCGCGTCAGGGCACTGAACCAGAGGCGCCGCGCGTGACAAGTCCGCGCGCGACTCTGCGACTACAATTTCATCGCGGCTTCAACTTTCGCGATGCCATCCGAATCGTGCCTTATCTGGACGCGCTGAACGTCAGCCACCTTTACGCGTCACCGATTCTCAAAGCACGTGCGGGATCGACGCATGGTTATGACGTCGTCGATCCGACGCAGGTCAATCCGGAGCTGGGCGGCGAACCGGATTTTCGCACGCTTGTCGGCGCGTTGCGCGCAAAGGGCCTCGGGATCATCATCGACATCGTTCCGAATCATATGGCCGTGGGCGGAGATGACAATGCCTGGTGGCTCGATGTACTTCAGAATGGCCGCGCCAGCGCCTATGCAAAATTCTTCGACATCGATTGGAACGCCAAAGGCCTCCCGGGGAAAATCCTCGCACCATTCTTGGGGCGCCCTTACGTCGACGCCTTGGCGGCGGGCGACATCACGCTCGTTCACAATGCGGACTCAGAATGCTATGAGGCGAAATATTTTCAGCATCGATTTCCGATCCGGCCGGAAGACCAAGTTGAACTTGCGCGGCGCCCGCTTGCGGATTTCGATCCCGCGACCGCAGCGGGCCGCTGGCGGCTCCATGATTTGCTGGAACGACAGAATTTTCGCCTCGCCTGGTGGCGGATTGCCAATGATGCGATCAATTGGCGGCGGTTCTTCGACATCAACGAACTTGCTGCGCTTCGATCTGAAGACGACGATGTTTTCGAAGCAACGCACGGAAAGATATTTGAGCTTTATGCGCAAGGCCTGATCGACGGCGTAAGGATCGACCACATCGACGGCCTTGCCGACCCGCGAACTTATTGCCGCAAGCTGCGCGCGCGTCTCGACGCGCTTGCGCCGGAGCGCCCGCCGGCTTGTATGTCGCGGCCCTATATTGTCGTCGAGAAAATCCTCGGCGCCGACGAAAACCTACCGACGGACTGGCTCTGCGACGGGACGACGGGCTATGACTTTATGGATCAAGCCGCGCGCATCCTGCACGACGCGCGCGGCGCGGCGGTGCTGGACCATCTTTGGCACGCGATAAGCCGCCGCGCTGTCGAGTTTTCGGAAGAGGAAGATATTGCGCGGCGGGATATTCTGGCGCGCAGTTTCGCTGCGCAGCTTGAAAGCCTCGTCGGCAGGCTTTTCAAAACGGCCCAAAGCGATATCGCGTCGCGTGATCTCGCCGCGCCAGCGATCCGCCGCGTCCTTGTCGAAATCCTCGCGCATATGCGCGTTTACCGCATCTACGCCAGTGTCGGCGCCGCGTCTGACGCCGACAATCACCATCTGGCGGCGGCGGTCGTTCACGCATGGCATTCCTGCCTGCCATCCGACCGTGACGTCCTCGACCGCGTCGCCGCATGGCTCGGCGGCGCGGCAAATGCGCCAGGAAACGCCGAACTGCGCGGCGAAGCGATGCGCATGTTCCAGCAATTGAGCGCCCCGCTCGCGGCGAAGGCCGTCGAGGATACCGCCTTCTACCGGCATGGATCATTGCTCTCGCGGCTCGATGTAGGCTTTGACCCGTCCCAATTCGGCGGCGACATCGACGCCTTCCATCGGGACATGGAAGCGCGCGTGACCTCTTACCCGCGCGGAATGCTGGCGACGGCCACGCATGACCATAAACGCGGCGAAGATGTGCGCACGCGTTTGGCGGTGCTGAGTGAAATTCCGGATATTTGGGCGCAAACTCTGCACCTCTGGCTCAACGAATCCGCGCCGCTCTTCACCGACTTCGAAGACAAAGCGGCGCCGTCGATGGGTGACGCGGCGATCTTGTTTCAAATGATCGTCGGTGCGTGGCCATTGGAATTGTCGCCGGATGACGCGCCCGGTTGCGATATCTACCGCGAACGGCTCGCGACCTGGCAAAAAAAGGCGTTGCGGGAGGCGAAGCTTGAAACGGATTGGACGGTTCCGAATGAATCCTATGAAAAGGCCGCGCGGCATTTTCTCTTCGGACTCTTTAAGGATGAATGGCGCCACAAGATTGCAAACTTCGCCAATCGCATCGGCGCCGCCGGCGCAGCCAAGGGCCTCGTGCAAACGCTCGTGAAGCTTACCTGCCCGGGCGTTCCGGATCTCTATCAGGGAACCGAATTTTGGGATTTCAGTCTGGTCGATCC
>Ga0153954_1001084_pt1 | contig 16335 bp, 10 predicted proteins | sample TSFL038MetaG_FD_102277 | JGI IMG/M metagenome (GOLD analysis project Ga0153954, IMG submission 102277) | Attine ant fungus gardens microbial communities from Florida, USA - TSFL038 MetaG | ecosystem: Host-associated > Fungi > Mycelium > Unclassified | place: USA: Florida, Wekiwa Springs State... | reverse complement strand
CGGCGCTTGCGGACGAGTTTGGACGGCTGATACGTGCGCTTCACAGCTACTACTCCGGGAACCTACGGGCCGGTGCGTTTCGGCCGTTTTGAAATCGTGCGGAAGACCGGCGCGCCCTGGGGCGTCCGGTCGGGAGGGCGGCTTATACGGGCCTCACCGTCGGCCGTCAACGACCTCGGCAATGCGGACTGGCCGCGGTCAAGGTAGCGTGGGGCGCGAAGCCATTATTTAGTGTGAGGCCAGGTTGGCCGCCAAAAGGGGAGGGGAACTGCCATGCGGGAGGCCTTCGATGCGCGACGCCAGTAGTCGCGTCAGGACGGCTGCAACCATGAAGAAGGGCGGGCCAGGTTTCTTTTGCTGCCCATCCTGCGGCGGTGCGCTGACGGAAATCAGCGACTCCGAGGTTGTCTGTGCCAAATGCGGTTCGGCAGTTGCGCGTCACGACGGCATCATCGATTTCGTGGCGGGCGCGGCCTCAACGACATTAGACGATATCGATTATGATGCAGTCTATGCGGTAAACCTGCCGGCATCCCTCCATCTGTACAACGTCATTGCCGGCGCGGCCGGACCGTACTGGCCGGCTTCGTTTGGCAATGTCGTAGAGATCGGCTGCGGTACCGGTGGCTTCTCGATGGCGTTCCTGAGCCGCGCAGATGTCGGTCAGGCGGTACTGACCGACGTCTCGGTGAAAATGCTGCAGATCTGCCAGGCGCGACTGGAGAAGATGAGCGGCCTATTGCAGGCCCGCGAGCTGACGCTCGCGACCTTTAGCGGCACGGAGACATGCCTGGCGCCCGCGACCTTCGACACCTGCTACGGCACCGCCGTCCTCCACCACATCATAGACGTGCCGACCGTGCTGGCGCGCATCCACACGCTGCTGAAGCCTGGCGGGCGTGCGTTTTTTATGGAGCCCGCGCTGCCCTTCCACCGCGCTCTAGCCAGCACGATGGCCGATATCCTCGCGGACTGGGCACGCGAACGCAGCGTCACGGAAAACCAGATGGTGCGCATCGCGAACTGGCTCGCGGAAATCCACTGTAACGTGGTCAACAGCGGTGACATGGAAGTGTTGGCCGATCGGGAAGATAAACATCTGTTCATCGCCGAGAACGTCCAGGCAATGGCGCGGAGGGCCGGTTTCGCGGTCGCTGAGGCACTAGCCGCCGGTCCCGACCCGACGGGCGCGGAAACCATAGGTGTCTACCTTTCTCAGGTTGGCATTGACGAAGCCACGTTCGCTCGGCTGCGGCAAGTGTGGCCGGCCGCGCAAGAGCGGCACTTCGCAGGACTCGCGACGCGGGATCAGGCGCCCAGCTACCTGTTCTGGCTGGAGAAGCGCGGCCAGCGGAAGGCCGCCGGGCCAGTCGCTCCGGCGGCAGCGCCCGCGCTGACGCTAGGCCACGTGCCGCTTCGGATGTGGTTGGAACTGTGGATCGACCAGCGCTCCACTGGTGCTGCCATCGTTGCCTCCGGATGGTGCGTGGCGGCTGAACGGCTGCGGGCGATTGAGCTCGGTTTTGGCAATTCCAAAGTCAGGTTGCCAATCTGGATCGCGCGGCTGGACGTCCTTGCCTCGGTCAATGCCGAAGCGAATTACCCGAACCTGCACGCGTTGTGCTCCGGAATTCATGGTGAAGTCGCGCTCGCTATGGCGCCGAATGTGCCGTCGGCCGTGAGTGTGGCCGCCGTCGGCGTCGGCGACGGTAAAGTCGATCTGGCGACAGTGACGCTGGCTCCGGACGGAACGCATCAGCAGGTCCATATTTCGATCCGCGCCGGCGATCGCTGAGCAGGCGAAGCCAAGCAGGCCGGTCGTCATCTGAGCGCCTGAGCGTATTCGCGCGCGCGGAGCGCCAGCGCAGACCTTTCGGGTATACTGGTCGCGGCTCTGACGGCGGACGTCCGGGGCGTCTGGAGGCACGGAGCGTCCTCCGCGGCCGGCGCCATGCACCGACGGCTATCTGTTGCATTGCACAATCGGGGCCAAGCCCACACAGTTTGCGTCTTCGAGTGCATGGGGACACGGGCATGGATGACTACGCAGCGCGCGGCTATGGCGGCCAATCCGTCGGCTTTGGTGAGCGGATCGGCGTTGCCGTTGTGGATTTCCAATTGGCCTTCACCGATGCTCGCTTCCCATTGGGCGGTGCGCCGCTGACCGACCGCGCCGTCGGCAATACCGCAACACTACTTGCCGCCGCTCGTGCTGCGCGGCTGCCGGTGGTCAGCTGCTACACTGCATACTCCGCCCCGGAGGAGGCGCCGCACTGGAAAATCCCGCCGGTGCTGGAGGGGTTGCGGCATGGTTCCGAGCAGGCGCGGCTGGACCCGCGGATCGAGGATCGCACCTATGACTACGTGCTGTGCAAGTCCGCGCCGTCGATCTTTTTCCAGACCGCGGCGGCGCCGATTTTCGTCCGCAACCGGGTCGATACGGTGATTGTGACCGGTTGCACGACGTCGGGCTGTGTGCGTGCGAGCGTGATCGATGCATTCAGCTTTGGGTTCCGGGTGATCGTGCCGGAGGACTGCGTCGGCGACGTCGCCGAAGGCCCGCACATTGCGAACCTGCAGGATGTTGGGCGCCGCTATGCGGATGTCCTCGATCTGGCCGCATGCCTTGCCGAGATCGCAAAATTGCCGCGTCTCAACGACCGGTAAATTCCGTTGTGCGGGCGGGATGGAAATCGCACAATCCCGGGAAACAGAGTGTTCCAGGGAGCCGTCCGATGTCTGAGCCCGCGCCGAGTTATGAGCATGGCGCATCCGACCAGCGCATGATCGGTGAGACGATCGGCCAGCAGTTCGATCGCACTGTCGCCCGCTGGCCCGACCGCCCTGCACTGATCGCTCGCCAGCAGGGCATCCGGCTGACCTGGGCGGGGCTCGCGCAGAAGGTCGATGCCTTTGCCGCAGGGTTGATCGCGTTGGGTTTGCAACCGGGTGACCGGGTCGGTATCTGGTCGCCGAACAACGCCGAGTGGGTCATCGCGCAGTTCGCCACGGCCAAGGCCGGCATCATCCTGGTCAACATCAACCCGGCCTATCGGCTCAGCGAGGTTGAATACGCCCTCAACAAAGTCGGCTGCAAAGCGCTGATCACAGCCACGTCTTTCAAGACCAGTGACTATATCGGCATGATCAACACCCTGGCGCCGGAACTCGCGATCAGCCATCCGGGTGAGCTGCATTGCGCCAGGCTGCCGACCTTGAAATCGGTGATCCAGATCGGTGACAGCGACCCGGGCACGTTCGCCTTCGAGAAGATCGCCCATCTTGGCCACGACCAACATCGTGCGCGCCTAAAGGAACTGGAACTGCTGCTGCAGTTCGATGACCCGATCAACATCCAGTTCACATCAGGAACGACAGGGCAGCCGAAGGGTGCGACGCTGACGCACCACAACATCCTGAACAACGGATGGTTCATCGGCGAAATCATGCGATACTCCGATCAGGATTTGGTCTGCATCCCAGTGCCGATGTACCATTGCTTCGGCATGGTGATTGGTGTGCTTGCCTGCCTGACGCACGGATCAGCTATCGTTTTCCCAGGGGAAGGCTTTGATCCGCTTGCTACCTTGCAGACGGTGGCCGAGGAGCGTTGCACCTCGCTTTACGGGGTGCCCACCATGTTCATTGCTGAACTGGACCACCCGGAGTTTTCCCGCTTCGACCTGAAAAGTCTACGTACCGGCATGATGGCGGGAGCGCCGTGCCCGATCGAGGTGATGCGACGCTGCATCCGCGATATGCACTTGACCGAAATGACGATCGGTTATGGCATGACCGAAACGAGCCCGGTCAGCACGCAGACCCGCATCGGCGATGCGCTCGAGAAGCAGACCGAAACGGTTGGCCGGCCACATCCGCATATCGAAATCAAAATCATCGACGCCGAAGGCCGCATCGTTCCTCGCGGGACGTCCGGTGAGCTCTGCACGCGTGGCTATTCCGTCATGCTCGGCTATTGGGGCGACCCTGAGAAGACCGCCGAAGCGATCGACAAGTCCGGTTGGATGCATACCGGCGACTTGGCGACAATGGATGAGGACGGCTATTGCACGATCGTCGGTCGCATCAAGGACATGGTGATCCGGGGTGGCGAGAACATCTATCCGCGTGAAATCGAAGAGTTCTTGTATCGTCATCCGTTGATACAGGACGTGCAGGTGTTCGGTGTACCTGATCAGCGGTTCGGTGAGGAACTCTGTGCGTGGGTCAAGCTCCGCTCCGGTGCGTCTCTGTCCGAGGACGATGTGAGAGCGTTCTGCAAGGGCCAGATCGCGCACTATAAGGTTCCGCGCTACGTCCGGTTCGTCGACGATTTCCCGATGACGGTGACCGGCAAAATGCAAAAATTCATCATGCGCGCGAAGATGATCGAAGAATTGCAATCATAGCGGGCAAGCTCCGCTGAGCACGCGGCTGAGAATTCGCTGTAGCGGCACGCCGATGCCCGCAGGAAGAAGCTGGCTTGTGTCCGCGGGCTCGCTTGAGAAGCGCCGATGTGTGGCAACGGCGACCGGAGGTGTCAGCTGCGGATCTTTTCGCGAATAGCGCGAACGACGCGGTGATCGCGTCCTGAGGCGTTGATCCGAATCAACGCACCGTCCGGCTGACGCGGTCACAAAAGGACCGCAACATTCGGATCAACGTGGTCGATGTCAGACCTCAAGGACGGACTGAAAATCGGAGGCGATCCGCAGCCAGTCCAACCTGTGCCCGAGACTCTGCCTGCGGTCGTGCCGCGGCCCGCCATGGATACGCCGCCGGTCAACTCGCCGGGGCGACTGCGCAGACTGCTGCCACTGTTCCTTCTGCTGGCGGCAGTCGCTGGTGGTATCGCATGGTGGCTGCCGCACCGGCAAACACTGCCGCCCGGATTTGCAGTCGGCAACGGCCGGCTCGATGCGGATGAAATCGATATTGATACAAAATATCCCGGCCGTATCGCGGAGCTCCATGCTGATGAAGGCGATCAGGTAAAGGCCGGGCAGGTGCTCGCGGTGATGGACACGCGCGATGTTCAGGCGCAGCTCAAATCCAGTCAGGCTCTTGTTGCGCAGGCTCAGCATACACTGGAGCAGGCGAAGGCAAACTTCGATCAACAGCAGGCTGTCCTGAAACTCGCACAGCAGGAGATTGCTCGCACCCGATATCTCGTGCCGAAAGGCTTCGCGTCGATTCAGGATCTCGACCGCCAACAGCAGGCACTCAACAGCGCGCAAGCTACCCTCAACGGCGACGAGGCCGCGGTGCACGCGGCAGAGCATGCCCTGGAGGCTGCCACCCACCAAGCCGAGTATTACGCTGTCGAAATCGCCGACAGCCAGTTGATGGCTCCGAAGGATGGACCGATCGAGTATCGCGTCGCCAACGTGGGAGAGGTGTTGGCTGCAGGAGGCAAGGTCTTCACCATGCTCGATGCATCCTACATCTATATGGACGTCTACTTGCCGACCACCGAGGCCGGCCGCGTCACACTCGGCAGTGAGGCGCGCATCGTCTTGGACGCGTATCCGGAGCACGTGCTTGCGGCGCACGTCGTCTACGTCGCCAGCCAGGCCCAGTTTACCCCAAAGACGGTTGAGACGAAGGATGAGCGGGACAAGCTGATGTTCCGTATTCGCGCTCGTATCGATCCTGCGGTGCTCGCCGGACGTGCGGCAATGGTCCGCAGTGGTCTTCCCGGTGTGACCTACGTTCGCACCGGAGGCAACGCGGTGTGGCCCGCTAATCTGACTCCTGACCAGGCCTCCGACGCCGCGAAATGAGTAACATTGCCGCCCGTCTCGACTGGGTAACGCAACGTTATGGCAAGACCGTCGCGCTGCGTGATGTGGCGCTTGAGATCCCAGGTGGATGCCTTGTCGGGTTTATCGGGCCTGACGGCGTCGGAAAGTCGTCACTGCTGGCGATCGTGGCTGGAGCACGGCAGATTCAGAGTGGGCGGGTCGAAGTGCTGGGCGGCAACATCGCTGAACCTGCCCACCGGGTGGCGTTGTGTCCCCGCATTGCCTACATGCCGCAGGGGCTAGGCAAGAACCTCTATCCCGACCTCAGCATTCGCGAGAATATCGAGTATTTCGCTCGCCTGTTCGGGCAAGGCAAAGCCGAAAGGGCAGTGCGCATCGCGGACCTGCTGACAGCCACCGGCTTGACGGGGTTCGGTGACCGTCCCGCCAAGAAGCTCTCCGGCGGGATGAAGCAAAAGCTCGGCCTGTGCTGCGCGCTGATCCATGATCCCGATCTGCTTGTCCTCGATGAGCCGACAACCGGTGTCGATCCACTGTCGCGTCGGCAGTTCTGGGACCTGATCGATCGGATCAGGGTGCGCCGTCCCGGGATCAGCGTCATTGTCGCGACCGCCTACATGGAGGAGGCCGAACGCTTCGATTTCCTGGTCGCGATGAATGACGGATCGATCGTCGCGACCGGCTCGCCGTCCGAACTGAAGTCGCAATCCGGGACTGCAACAGTCGAGGCGGCCTTCGTCACCTTCTTGCCCGCCAGCGCGCGCAAGGATCATGCGATGCTGGCCATTCCACCTTGGCGGCGCCTGCAGTCGGAGCCGGTGATCGTTGCGCGGGATTTGACCTGCCGCTTCGGCGACTTCACTGCTGTGGATTCGGTCAGCTTCACCATCGAGCGTGGGCAAATCTTCGGGTTCCTTGGCTCCAACGGCTGCGGCAAAACAACCACAATGAAAATGCTGACCGGCCTGCTGCCGCCAACCGAAGGAGAAGCGCTGCTGTTCGGCCGGCCATTGCTCGGCGCTGACCTGCAGGCCCGCAAGCGCGTCGGCTATATGTCGCAGGCCTTCTCCTTGTACGCAGAGCTGACGGTTCGGCAGAACCTAGATCTTCACGCGCGGTTGTTTCATCTGCCGTCCGCGATATGGCGCGCGCGCATCGCCGACCTTGTCGCCCGCTTCGGGCTGGCGGCATACATCGATCAGCGTGCCGAGGATCTGCCACTTGGTATCCGTCAGCGCCTGTCTCTGGCCGTGGCTGTTGTGCACCGACCGGACATCCTCATCCTCGATGAGCCCACCTCAGGCGTCGATCCTGTGGCGCGCGATGAGTTTTGGGAATTGCTGATCACGCTGTCGCGGCAGGACGGGGTGACGATCTTCATCTCCACCCACTTCATGAACGAGGCCGAGCGGTGTGACCGCATCGCCTTGATGCATGCGGGTCGAGTTTTGGCGACCAACACCCCCGCGGGGCTGGTCAAGTCGCGCGGAGCGTCTTCACTGGAAGCGGCCTTCATCGGTTATCTCGAGGAAGTGACCCACACCGATACGCCGGTGGCACCGAGTGCGGCCCCGCGCACCGTGGTGTCGCATCCGCTGAACGACAGAGCAGGGCAGGGCTTCAGCCTGCGTCGTCTCAGGGCCTGCGCCATTCGTGAAGCCCTGGAACTACTGCGTGACCATATCCGGCTCGGCTTCGCGCTCTTCGGCACGGCTTTCCTGCTACTCGTGTTCGGGTTCGGCATCTCCACCGACGTAAACCAGCTGACCTTCGCAGTACTTGACCAGGACCACACGCACGAGAGTCGAGCATATCTCGAAGAAGTTCGTGGATCGACATACTTCGCCGAGAAGCCGCCACTCGCGAACGCCGCTGACAAGGACCGCCGTCTGGCCAGCGGTGACATTGATTGCGCGATCGAAATACCACCCGGATTCGGTCGTGATATCGCCCGTGGTCGTCCCGCGGAAGTCGCAGCGTGGGTCGACGGTGCCCGGCCGTACATCGCGCAAACCATTCGTGGTTACCTGCAGGCAATGCATCAGCTCTATCTCGCCGATCCGGCCGTTGCGATGAGCCACGCGGCGGCGCGTTCATCTGTGAACGTCGAAGTGCGTTTCAAATACAACCAGAATTTCGAAAGTGTCTATGCGATGGTGCCATCGACCATCGCCCTGCAACTGGCACTATTCCCTGCCATCCTGATGGCACTTTCCATCGTGCGCGAGAAAGAACTCGGCTCGATCACGAACCTTTACGTTACGCCCGTCACGCGGCTTGAGTTCCTGTTGGGGAAGCAGGTTCCGTACGTCGGACTGGCGATGGTGAACTTTGCGATCATGTTCCTCATGGCCCTGGTGGTTTTCCAATTGCCGCTGAAGGGCAGTTTCATCGCACTCCTGCTCGCCACCATGATCTACGTCACCGTCACCACGGGATACGGCATGCTCATATCGGCGTTCGCACAGACGCAAATCGCCGCGCTCTTCGGGACAGCGATCCTGACCGTGCTGCCCGCTACCATGTTTGCCGGCATGATGGTTCCTGTCTCATCGCTTTCGGGCATGGCTCGGATCATCGGAAGGCTGTTTCCGATGAGCTACTACCTGCCGGTCACCGTCGGGACATTCACGAAGGGGCTCGGCTTCAGAGACCTGCTCGGGAATATCTCTGTATTGACTGCCTTCGTTCCGTTGCTCTGGACACTGAGCCTGCTGCTGCTTCGCAAGCAGGAGCGCTGAACGCTGCGGATGATGACGCTGTCCAACATCTTCTGGCTTGGCACCAAGGAACTGCGCAGCTTCCTGCGCGACTACACGCTGTTGGCGCTGGTCATCTACAGTTTCACCCTGGCGATCATCGCGCAGGCACAAGGCGGTTCGCAGGAGGTGCGAAATGCGTCAATCGGCATCGTCGACGAAGATCATTCGGAGCTGTCGCGGCGCATTGGCGCTGCGTTTCTACCACCGTATTTTCAACCGCCGCAGACAGTGCTGGAGCGCGATATCGTTCCACTGATGAACGCTGGTCACTACACTTTTGTGATCGACATCCCGCCCCATTTCGAGCGCGACGTGAAAGCCGGCCGTTCACCGCCGATCCAGCTGAACATCGATGCTACGGCGATGATACAGGCCGGGCTGGGCTCAGGCTACGCCACGCAGATCATCACCACGGAGGTGCAGAACTATCTCTCGCAGACCGACGATGCGGCGGCGACACCGGTGAACCTCGTGGTCCGTCTTGCCTTCAATCCGAACGCAGAGACCTCCTGGTTCTCCAGTGTCATGGGCGTCATCAATAGCATCACGATGCTGTCAATCGTACTGGCGGGTGCGGCAGTTGTCCGTGAGCGTGAGCATGGTACGTTGGATCACCTGCTGGTCATGCCGCTCACACCATTCGAGATCGCCATGTCGAAAATCTGGGCGAACGGACTGGTGATTCTGGTTGCGGTTGCGGTGTCGTGCTATGCGGTGTTGCAGGCGATCCTGCACGTTCCAATCGCCGGCTCCGTCCCGCTCTTCCTACTTGGTTCGGCACTGTATCTGTTCTTTGCGACGTCGATCGGCATCTATCTTGGAACGATTGCGCGATCGATGCCGCAGCTCGGGTTGCTGTTCCTGCTCGTCTTCCTGCCGTTGATGATGTTGTCGGGCAGCATCACACCGCTGGAGAGCATGCCGCCATGGCTGGCAAGCATCATGCAGGCCTCTCCGACCGTGCATTTCGTGTCATTCGCCCAGGCGATCCTCTACCGCGGCGCCGGCTTTAGTGTCGTATGGCAGGACTTCGCTTTCGCTGCCCTGGCCGGCGCCGTATTTCTTGGTCTGGCACTGCTGCGCTTCCGGCGCATGGTGGCATCGACACAATAGCGCCGCAGCGCTCCGCCGCGCTGGCTACCCCGGCAATTGCCAACTTCCGCGCTCGGGATGCGGCAGGCCGAGGTTCTCGCGCAATGTGGCGCCGGTGTACTCCTTCCGGTAGAGCCCGCGGCGTTGCAGTTCCGGCACGACGAAACGGACGAAATCCTCGAACGTGCCGGGCATGTGCGTGCCGGCCACGACAAAGCCATCACAGGCTCGCTCGACAAACCACTGCTCGAAATGGTCGGCGACATCCTTGGCGCTGCCAACCACCGCTTCGCGCGGGCGACCACGCCGAGTCACTTCTAGGAAGTCGCGCACCGTAGGATTGCGGCCGGTCACTTTCATGACCCGATCGCGCATCGCCTGCATGCCCGACATACCCTCCAGCTCTTCCCTGGTGAACGCTTCGTCCATGGCCTTGGTCTTGAAGTCGAAATTCAACGCCTCGGACAGCAGGGAAAGCCCGTCGACTTCCTTGTACAGCGAGTCGATCAACGCCATCTTGTCCTCGGCTTCGGACCGGGTCTCGGCGACGACGGGATAGGCAATGGTGTTGGCTGTCATCAGGTCCGGATCGCGGCCAAGCCGAGCGACTTCGGCCTTCAGGTCGGCGTATTGACGCTTGCCATCTTCGAGGTCGGGATAGGCGACGAATACGGTTTCCGCCCATCGGGCCGAGAATGTCTTGCCGCGATTGCTGGCGCCGGCCTGGATCACAACCGGATGGCCCTGCGGTGAGCGCGGCACGGTGAACGTACCACATGAGGTCAGGAACTTGCCGCGGTACTCCATGCGGTGCACTTTGTTCGGATCGGCGAACAACCCGCTCTTCTTGTCAACGACCAACGCGTCGTCCTCCCAGCCGTCCCAGCAACCGTGGACGATCTCCATGAACTCGTCGGCGCGGTCGTAGCGCAGGTCGTGGTCCATATGGACCTCGCGGCCCATGTTCTGTGCCTCGCCGTCATTGACAGACGTGACGACATTCCACGCCACGCGGCCGCCCAGCATCAGATCGGCGGTCTGGAAGCGACGCGCGACATCGAACGGCTCGTAATAGGTGGTGGATGCGGTGGATCCGATACCGAGGTAGCGTGTGCCGAAACCCATCGCCATCAGGGTGATGACGGGATCGATTTTCACGACTCGGACACCATTAGCGACGACTTCGGCCGGATTGCCGCCATAGATGTCGGGCATCGCCAGGCGGTCGTCAAAGAAGCCGAGGTGGAATTTTCCCTCCTCCAGCACCTGGCCGATCCGCTGAAAGTATGCGGCGGTCGTGAAGTCGGTGCGCGCATCGGGGTGGCGCCAGGCGCTCGCCAGCGTCGTGCAGTTCTGTGCCTGCAGGAAGCCCACCATCACCATTTGCCGCATCACCTTACTCCCTCGGACGTATAAGCTTCAGTGTGACGCCAAAGGCGGCGTCAGGCCAGAGTGGCAGGCTGAACGCGCCGCTGAGTGCCGACGGGCGCGGGTGGCGCAAGGGGTGAGCCGCAACGTCGGCGGCTTGCGCGATCGCCTTCAGATCCTCCGGCCCACTGTGGCGAGGGCAGGGTGTCGTTGCCACATCGAGTCGCAGCGCCTCTGGGGCCATCGCTATAGTGACGCTATGATACGCAACGGCAATCTTCAGGAATTCCGCCCGGCCCGCCTCCCGGGTGGCAATCGTCCCGGCTGTGCCATAGCCTGACAGGCCGGTCCAGCGGACCGACGATAAGGGAAAACGTCATGTCGATCTTCGACCAAAACCTCGAGCGGACGCCGGCCAACTATGTCCCGCTCTCGCCGGTGTCGTTCCTGACGCGCGCTGCGCGCATCTACCCAAATCGCACTGCCGTCATCCATGGCTCGCAGCGCTACACCTACGCCCAGTTCCTGGAGCGCGCCCGGCGGCTTGCATCCGCGCTGGCAAGCGCGGGGGTAGGGAAGGGCGATACGGTGGCGATCATGGCACCAAACACGCCACAGATGCTGGAAGCGCACTATGCCGTTCCGATGCTCGGCGCGGTGCTCTGCTCGATCAACATCCGCCTGGACGCTGCCGCCATCAGCTTCATCTTGCGCCATTCCGAGTGCAAAGTCGTGCTGACCGACACCGAGTTCGCGGGGGTGATGGGGCCGGCAGTCGAGGGGCTGTCGCTGCTGATTGTGGACATCGACGATGCGCCCGGCGGGCGGCAAGTCGGCACGATCGAATACGAGGATTTCCTTGCCTTTGGTGATCCGGGCCATCCGGTCTGTCTCCCGGACGATGAATGGCAGGCAATTGCGCTGAACTACACATCCGGCACTACGGGCAATCCAAAAGGCGTGGTCGCGCATCACCGCGGCGCCTATCTGAATGCCTGCGCCAATGCACTGACGTTCCAATTGTCCCCGCAGAGCGTCTACCTGTGGACGCTGCCGATGTTCCATTGCAATGGCTGGACCTACACTTGGGCCGTGACGCTGGCAGGTGGCACGCATGTCTGCCTGCGCCGGGTTGAGCCGGCGTTGATTTTTGCTGCGATCGCAGAGCATGGCGTCACCCACATGTGCGGTGCGCCCGTCGTGCTGTCGATGCTGATCCATGCCTCATCCGACGTAAAGCGCGGTTTCGCGCAGACCGTGAAGATTGCCACCGGCGGCGCCGCACCACCCTCCACCGTGATCGCGCAGATGGAGGCGATGGGGTTTGCGGTGACTCATCTGTATGGTCTGACCGAAACCTATGGCCCCTCGACGGTTTGCCTCTGGCAGCCGGGGCTCGATGAATTGCCGATCGACCAGAAGGCCGCCTTCATGGCGCGGCAGGGCGTCATCACGCCGATGATCGAGGAGGCAGCGGTCATGAATCCGACGACGCTCGAGCCGATGCCGGCGGATGGCGCGACGATGGGCGAGCTCATGCTCCGGGGAAATACGGTGATGAAGGGTTACCTGAAAAATCCGGCGGCGACTTATGAGGCATTCGAGGGGGGATGGTTCCACACCGGTGACCTCGCGGTCATGCACGAGGACGGCTACGTCGAAATCAAGGATAGGGCTAAGGACATCATCATTTCGGGCGGCGAGAACATCTCATCGCTGGAGGTCGAGGAGGTTCTGTACAAGCACCCTGCGGTGATGGAGGCGGCGGTGGTTGCTCGGCCGGACGAGAAGTGGGGCGAGACGCCCCAGGCTTTCGTCACGCTGAAGCCGTCCGCCGAGCCGGTCACGGAGGAAGCGATCATTCGCTGGTGCCGGCAGCACCTCGCTCATTATAAATGCCCGCGCCATGTAACGTTTGGGCCGCTGCCAAAAACATCAACTGGCAAAATCCAGAAATTCGACCTGCGCGAAAAGGCACGCGACAATGCCCCCTCTTAGTCTGTCCTGATCCGATAGATCGAACCATGAGCGAGACGACCCAGGCTGCGCGCAAACCAATCGCGATGCAATACATGCCGGGGGATTCGCCACCGCTGTCGGTCGTCGGCTTCAACGCGCTGCAATACATTGCCGTGGTCTCAAGCTTCCTGATCTACCCGCTGATCATGGCGCGGGAGGGGCATCTGACCCAGTCCGAGGCCGACAACATGCAGGCCTGGGGCATGCTGGTTCTCGCTTTGGGCACCACGATCCAGGCTCTGCCGCGAGGGCCCATCGGCAGCGGCTATCTGGCGCCGAGCGTGATGACCGCGATTTATTTGGGGCCTTCGCTGGAGGCGGTACGCGTCGGCGGTCTCGCACTGCTGTCGGGCATGACGATTTTCGGCGGCCTCGTGCAGATCGCGCTGTCGCGCTCACTCAAGCGCATGCGCGCATTGTTGCCGCCAGAACTTTCCGGCGTCGTTATCTTCCTGGTTGGAATTTCCAATGGCGTCGTCGGACTACGCTATCTGCTAGAGCCTGATGCCAACAGCTTGCCAGGGGCACCGCACTGGATCGTTGCTGCGGTAACGCTGGCTGTGATGGCCGGGGCGAATGTCTGGAGCAGGGGGGTGATCGGCCTGTCGTGCGGGCTGATCGGGTCGGTCGTTGGCTTCCTCATTTCCATCCCTCTGGGGGTGTTGCCTTGGGCCGACCTGATGGCCGTTGGATCGCTTCCCGTCGTCGCCGCGCCTGGCACCGCGCAGATCGGCTGGGCGTTCAGCCCAACGCTCGTGCTTCCATTCGCCATCGCTGCGTTGGCGAATGGGATGAAAGGGGCCGCGCTGCTGACAGCCAGCCAACGCATGTTGGATGATGACTGGAAGCGGCCAGACATGGAGCCGATCAGCCGCGGCGTGCTTGCTGACGGGCTCACCGTTATCGCCGCTGGACTGTGTTCGGTGTTTGCCGTGAACATCAGTGCCTCGTCGGTTGGGCTGACCGCGGCAACCGGTGTCGCCAGCCGGCGCGTCGCCTACGCCACCAGCATCTTGTTTGTGTTGCTCGCATTCCTGCCGATGGTGACCCGCATCTTGGTGCTGACGCCCGATCCGGTCGTCGGGGCGACGTTGCTGTTCTCGAGCTGCGCCATCCTGAAGAGCGGGATGGAGGCGATTGCCGCCCGTCTCTACGACGCGCGCAAGACGTTGGTGGTTGGGCTTGCGATCATGGCCGGCGTCGCGGTTGAGGCATTTCCGCCTTCATTCACTGCGATGCCGTCATGGGTACACCCCTTGACCGTTTCCGCGCTGGTGTTCGGTACGGCGGTCGGATTCCTGCTCAACCTGTGTTTCCGCATTGGTCAGCGCCAGCGGACGCTGATGGTCCTGGATCCGGAGCAGCCGGATCTCGAGGCGCTGGGCCGCTTCATCGAAAGTCGCGGCGCCGGCTGGGGGGCGATGCGCGATGTGGTCAAGAAAGCGGAATGGGCGGCGCAGGAACTGGCGGGGACAGTCGTGCACTACTGCAATCCACGCGGGCCGATGGAGTTGAGCGTCAGTTTCGACGAATTCAACCTGAATGTTGAACTGCAGTACGACGGTGATGTCTTGCCGATGGTGACGGCTCGTCCCAGCCCTGATGAGATCGCCGAATATGAAGACGGGCCGCGCCGGCTCGCGGCCTATCTCCTGCGACGCGTGGCCAGCAGCATCTCGACCCGACTACGCGGCACCAAATGTGTCGTGGATCTCCGGTTCGAGCACTGAGGGCACAACCGGGACCGAAATCAGGTATTCATCGCGTCAAAGAAGTCGTTGTTGGTTTTACTGTATTTCAGCTTGTCCAACAGGAACTCCATCGCGTCGACCGTGCCCATGGGGTTCAGGATGCGCCGGAGCACCCACATCTTCGACAACACACTGCGCTCGACCAGCAATTCTTCCTTGCGCGTGCCCGATTTGGTGATGTCGATCGCCGGGAAGGTGCGCTTGTCGGACAGTTTGCGGTCCAGAATGATCTCGGAGTTGCCGGTGCCCTTGAACTCTTCGAAGATCACTTCATCCATGCGGCTGCCGGTGTCGATCAGCGCGGTGGCGATGATGGTGAGCGAACCGCCCTCTTCGATATTGCGGGCAGCGCCGAAGAACCGCTTCGGGCGCTGCAGAGCATTGGCGTCGACGCCGCCGGTGAGAACTTTGCCTGATGAAGGCACAACAGTGTTGTAGGCACGCGCCAGGCGAGTGATGCTGTCGAGCAGGATCACCACGTCGCGCTTGTGCTCGACGAGGCGCTTTGCCTTCTCCAGCACCATCTCCGTCACCTGTACGTGACGCGTTGCCGGTTCGTCGAAGGTCGAGCTGATGACCTCGCCTTTGACGCTGCGGGCCATGTCGGTCACTTCTTCCGGCCGTTCATCGATAAGCAGAACGATCAGGAAGACCTCGGGATGATTGGCAGCGATGGCAGCGGCGATGTTCTGCAGCATGACCGTCTTGCCGGTGCGTGGCGGCGCAACAATCAGCGCACGCTGACCTTTACCGATCGGGCTGATCAGGTCGATGACGCGTGGGGTGAAATCCTTGGCGGGCCCTTTGGCCACGGATTGGAAGTTCTCAACCTCCATCTTCAGCCGCTCTTCCGGATAGAGTGGCGTCAGATTGTCGAAATTGACCCGGTGGCGGACCGATTCCGGCGGTTCGAAATTGACGGTGTCAACTTTTACCAGTGCGAAGTAGCGCTCGCCCTCGCGCGGCGCGCGGATTTGCCCGTCGACCGTATCACCGGTACGCAGGCCGAATCGGCGTACCTGGCTTGGGCTCACGTAAATGTCGTCGGGGCCAGGGAGGTAGTTGGCCTCGGGGCTGCGGAGGAAGCCGAAGCCGTCGGGTAGGATTTCAAGCGTACCCTCGCCCTGAATAACCTGATCGCTATCGGCCAGGTTTTTCAGAATGGCGAACATGATGTCCTGCTTGCGCAGCGACGAGGCATTTTCCACTGAAAGCGATTCGGCAAAATTCACCAGTTCGGCTGGTGATTTCTTCTTCAGTTCCGCGAGATGCATAGGGTCAGCGCCTTAGACGTACGTGGTCATTGGTGTGCTCGGTCGGGCGAAGGCAACGGCGGCTCGGGGCCATGCCGTTCGAAACCGATAGGAGATGTTCGTGACGAGCGGCAGATCGAAAAATCACGCCAGCCCAGCATTTAAGGAAGGGTCTCAACAATAGGAACGCGATGTGGGGATGTCAATGGCTTCGCACGGCGCCGCGCGGACAGTTGTCTGATTCATCGTGGGAATTCGGCACCTCTGGCACCGGACCGTGAATGGCCAGGCTCAGTACAGGGGGGTCAAGCACCGATTATATTAT
>Ga0153954_1001083_pt1 | contig 16355 bp, 11 predicted proteins | sample TSFL038MetaG_FD_102277 | JGI IMG/M metagenome (GOLD analysis project Ga0153954, IMG submission 102277) | Attine ant fungus gardens microbial communities from Florida, USA - TSFL038 MetaG | ecosystem: Host-associated > Fungi > Mycelium > Unclassified | place: USA: Florida, Wekiwa Springs State... | reverse complement strand
CATCGAGCAGAAGACGACCTCGAAGAATCCGCGTTCCACCGTCGGCACAGTGACCGAGATCCACGACTATATGCGCCTGCTCTGGGCGCGCGTCGGTGTGCCCTACTCGCCCGCCACCGGCCTGCCGATCGAGGCACAGACGGTGTCGCAGATGGTCGACCGGGTGATGGCGATGCCCGAAGGCACCCGCTTGCTGCTGCTGGCGCCCGTGGTGCGCGATCGCAAAGGCGAATACCGCAAGGAACTGGCCGAACTGCAGCGCCGCGGCTTCACCCGCGCGAAGGTCGACGGCACGCTGTATGAAATCGGCGATGTGCCGGCGCTGAACCGCAAGATCAAGCACGAGATCGAGGCGGTGGTGGACCGCATCGCCGTGCGCGACGGGATCCAATCGCGCCTCGCCGACAGCTTCGAGACTGCCTTGGCGCTGTCCGACGGCATCGTCTACGCCGAGAATGCCGATAACGGCGAACGCACGGTGTTTTCCTCGCGCTTTGCCTGCCCGGTGAGCGGCTTCACCATCGAGGAGATCGAGCCGCGGCTGTTCAGCTTCAACTCACCGCACGGTGCCTGCCCAGCGTGCGACGGTCTCGGCGTCGAAACGTTCTTCGATCCGGAGCTGGTGGTGCCCGATGACCGCGCGGGATTGGCGGACGGCGCGATCGCGCCCTGGACCGGCGCGCAGTCGCCGTATTACGACCAGACGCTGCAGAGCCTGGCGCGGCACTTCAAGCAGACCACCAAGACGCCGTGGGCCGACCTGCCTGAGAACGTGCGCAAGGCCATCTTGTTCGGCACCGATGAGCCGATCGCGTTTACCTACAAGGACGGCGTACGTTCCTACACCGTGACGAAACCATTCGAGGGCGTGCTGAAGAACCTGCAGCGTCGCTGGCAGGAGACCGACAGTGTCTGGGTGCGCGAGGAGATGGCGCGCTACCAGGCGGAAAAACCCTGTGTCGCCTGCAACGGCGCCCGCCTGAAGCCAGAGGCGCTGTCGGTGCGCGTCGCCGGCAAGAACATCGCCGAGGCATCCGACCTGTCGATCAAGGCCGCTGATGTCTGGTTCAGCCAGGTGCTGCCGCAACTCACACCGCAGCGGCAGGAAATCGCCGGGCGGATATTGCGGGAGATCAACGACCGGTTGCGCTTCCTGGTCGATGTCGGGCTGGATTATCTGACGCTGGCCCGCGGATCGGCCACGCTGTCGGGCGGTGAGTCGCAGCGCATTCGCCTGGCCAGTCAGATCGGCTCCGGACTGACCGGGGTGCTGTACGTGCTCGACGAACCCTCGATCGGCCTTCACCAGCGCGATAACGAGCGTCTGCTCGGTACGCTGCGCCGGCTGCGCGACATCGGCAATACCGTTCTTGTCGTGGAACATGACGAGGACGCAATCCGAGCGGCCGACCATCTGATCGATATGGGCCCGGCGGCGGGGATCAATGGCGGCCATGTCGTCGCCGAGGGCACGCCAGCCGAGGTGGCCGCCAATCCTAAGTCACTGACCGGGGATTATCTATCGGGTCGGCGTATGATCACGGTGCCGGCGATGCGCCGGCCGATGCAGAAGGACCGCGTGCTGCGCGTTATCGGCGCCCGCGCCAACAATCTGCAGAACGTCACCGCTGCCTTCCCGCTTGGCACCTTCACCTGCGTCACCGGCGTGTCCGGCGGCGGCAAGTCCACACTCGTCGTGGACACGTTGTACAAGGCCGCGGCGCGAAGGCTGATGGGCGCCGGCCTGGTGCCGCTGGCGCATGATCGGATCGAGGGGCTGGATCAGCTCGATAAGATCATCGACATTGACCAGTCGCCGATCGGCCGCACGCCGCGGTCGAACCCGGCCACCTACACCGACCTGTTCGCGCCGATCCGCGATTGGTTTGCCGAACTGCCTGACAGCCGCGCCCGTGGCTACAAGCCGGGCCGGTTCAGCTTCAATGTGAAGGGCGGACGGTGCGAAGCGTGCCAGGGCGATGGCGTGCTGAAGATCGAGATGCACTTCCTGCCCGACGTCTTCGTCACCTGCGACACCTGCAAGGGAAAACGCTACAATCGAGAAACGTTGGAGATCAAGTTCCGCGACAAGTCGATCGCTGATGTGCTGGCCATGACCGTGGATGAGGCCGTGCCATATTTCTCGGCGCAGACCCGCATCCATGACCGGCTGAAAATCCTGCAGCAGGTCGGCCTCGGTTACATCGCCTTGGGCCAGCAGGCAACGACTCTTTCAGGCGGCGAGGCACAGCGTATCAAGCTCTCGAAAGAGCTGGCGCGGCGGGCCACCGGGCGGACGCTGTATATCCTGGACGAACCGACCACTGGCCTGCATTTCGAGGATGTGCGGAAATTGCTGGAAGTGCTGCATGCGCTGGTCGATCAGGGCAACACGGTGGTGGTGATCGAGCACAATCTGGAGGTGATCAAGACCGCCGATTGGATTCTCGACCTCGGGCCGGAAGGCGGCGACGGCGGCGGGCGCATCGTGGCGCAGGGCACGCCTGAGGATATCGCGGCCAGTCCGGAGAGCCACACGGGCCGCTTCCTGGCGCCTCTGCTGCGCCCGGTGGAGGCACCGAAGCGGGCACGTCGGCGGGCGTAGCGCGTCCGCGCGGCGCCTGGGCCTCACAGACCGGACGATGCTGCGTTGTCACGTCGGCTGAACCGTTTTAAGGCTTCTGACGCGAAACATCACGAGGTTTCCATGTGGGCGGCACCTGGCGACGGACGCGGGATGAAGACGCTGTGGACCGACAAGCCGGATGCCGTGACGCACGCGGAGGAATTGTTCAAGACTCATATGGTCGATGCGGCGGAGCGCGACGACCTGCTGTTTTTCATCGAACACGGCTGGCTGGTGTGGCGCGGCGCGATCGAACCGGCGCTGGTCGACGCGTTCGTTGACGATATTCGCAGCCACCACAAGCATCCGGGCCGGTTCGTTAAGACCAGCCATCGAGCCGGGAGCGGCAAGCTGCAATTGTCCGATTCGAAACCGGATCAATTTGAAAGCCTGTTCGACCTGTACGTCAACCTCGCCTCAGCCCGAGCAGTTTGCTTTCATCCGCGACTGATCCGGTTCCTGTCGCTGGTGTTTGCCACGCGGCCGGTCGCCATGCAGCAATTGCTGTTTCAGCGCAGCAATGGTCATCAGGTGCATCAGGATACGTCCGTGGTTGCCGTCGAGGACCCGATGCTGATGGTCGCGTCCTGGATCGCACTGGAAGACGTGGTGGAGGGCAGCGGCGAGCTTGCCTTTTATGACCGTAGTCACCGGCTGCCACACTATCTGTTCAAGGACGGCTCGAAGCGGATGACGTTCGGCGTGGACAGCCAGGACGAGTACGTGCGGGAGCTGGACAGCGCCTGCAAGAAGGCCGGCATGGAATACGACCGCTTCCTGGCCAAGAAGGGCGATGTGTTCCTGTGGACGGCCGATCTGGTCCATCGCAGCCACCCTCGCAGCCTGCCGGAGGGCACCAGCCGCCTTTCCTGCGTGACGCACTATTACCCTGCGACGAGCCAGCCGTTCTGGTTCCGCTTCCACAAGGATCGCAAGGCGCTCCGCTCCTACAACGACGTCGCCGGCTACGTGAGCTATCATTACGACCTCGATCAACCTGGCCAGGGCCTGATCGCGCCGGAAATTCGCTAGAGCACGACAACCGCAACAGGATTTGAAGGCGCACTCCCGCGATAGTGTCTTCGCTTGGGCTCTCGGCGCGCTAGGGATGAGCTCCAACCGAGGAGCGCCGTCCAGTGAGCGTGGAGACCACCAGTACGATCAAGACCGACATCCCCGCGCGCGTCGACCGCCTGCCCTGGAGCCGGTTCCACCTGCTGGTGGTCGTTGCCCTGGGTATCACCTGGGTGCTGGATGGGCTGGAGGTCACTATCGTCGGGTCAATCGGCCCGATGCTGCGCGATCCCCGGACATTGGCGCTGACAGAGCAGGATATCGGGCTCGTTGCATCCTGTTACGTGGCTGGCGCCGTTCTTGGCGCCCTGACCTTCGGCTGGCTGACAGATCGGTTCGGCCGCAAGACGATCTTCTATGCCACGCTGGGTCTATACGTCGCCAGCGTGCTGGCCAGCGCGCTGTCCTGGAATTTTGCCTCGCTTGCGCTATTCAGGGCCCTGACTGGATTTGCCATCGGCGGCGAGTATGCCGCGATCAACTCTGCCATCGACGAGCTGATGCCGGCGCGGTTGCGCGGCCGCATCGACCTGATCGTCAACGGCAGCTACTGGGCCGGCGCGGCGGCCGGTGCCGGCGTGTCATTGCCTCTGCTGTCCGGACAATTCGTCAGCGTCGACCTTGGTTGGCGGCTGGGATTCGGCATCGGCGCAGCGCTAGGCCTGGGCGTGCTGGCGTTGCGACACCTCGTACCAGAGAGCCCGCGCTGGCAGGTCACCCATGGGTTCGAGGAGGCCGCGCATCGCAACACACAGGAAATCGAGGAGAAGGTCGAACGCAGCGGCGGTGGCAGGTTGCCTCCGGCGCAGGGAACGCTGTCCATCCGGCCGCAACGGACATTCGGCATCGGGCTGGTACTTGGAGTGATGCTGCATCGCCATCGCGGCCGCAGCCTGTTGGTGCTGGCGCTGATGGTGTCGCAGGCGTTCCTGTACAACGCCGTGTTTTTCACCTACGGCCTGGTGCTGACGAGGTTTCATCACGTGCCGGATCAAAGCGTCGGCACTTATATCCTGCCGCTGACACTGGGCAATTTGCTGGGACCGTTGGTGCTCGCCCATCTGTTCGATACCGTCGGTCGCAAGCCGATGATCGCCGGCACCTATGGTCTTGCCGGCGTGCTGCTGGTCGCCGTCGGCCTGCTGTTCGGCTTCGATCTGTTGACGGCATGGACACAAACGTTCTGCTGGATGGCGATATTTTTCGTTGCATCGGCAGCTGCATCATCGGCTTATCTGACCGCGAGCGAAATCTTCCCACTGGAGACCCGCGCCATGGCGATCGCGGTCTTCTACGCACTCGGCACCCTGATCGGCGGCGTGACGGCTCCGACCGTGTTCGGCTGGCTGATCGGCACCGGCAGCGAATGGGCCGTCGCTTCCGGCTACCTGATCGCCGCCGGCTTAATGATCGGCGCAGCGATCTGCGAAATCGTGCTCGGTGTCGAAGCCGCGGGCCGGTCCCTGGAGGAGATTGCGCCACCGCTGTCCGGCGCCTGAGCCCCGCGGTCTTGCTGGGCCCGCCGCGTTGCCAGCAGCGCGGTTCTCGGGTCAAATCAGCTCGGCGTTGTGCTTCAGGAAACACAGGGAATGATCGACAAGTTTGTGCCGGACATGAAGGCCGCGTTGGCCGGCATCGCCGACGGTGCCGTGATCCTGCTGCCGGGCTTCGGCAACGGTATGCCGACGACGCTGCTGCAGGGCCTGATCGAGCACGACGCAAGCGATATGACATTGGTGGCGAATTCCGGCGGGCGCGACACCGGCGGCACCGCCGACCTGCTGGCGTCGGGAAAATTCCGTAAGCTGATCTGCAGTTTTGTGCGCGCCGATAGCGTTGCCGGCAAACTGTTCACCGCCGGCAAGCTGGAGTTGGAGATCGTGCCGCAAGGAACGTTGGCGGAACGGTTGCGCGCGGCCGGCGCTGGCATCCAGGCATTCTATACGCCCACCGGCGCAGACACGCTGCTGGCTGAGGGCCGCGAAACCCGAATCATCAACGGTCGCAACTGCCTGTTGGAATATCCGCTGGCCGGCGATGTTGCGCTGGTCGACGCGTGGCAGGCCGATCGGTGGGGCAACCTGACCCACCGCGAAAGCGCCCGCAACTTCAATCCGGTGATGGCAGCAGCGGCGAAACTGACCATTGTCGAGGCGAAACACAAAGTCGAACTCGGCGACATTCCGCCCGAACACGTCCACACACCGGGCGTGTTCGTCCACCGTGTTCTGCACGGACCGGGCTGAGGAGGCACAGAGATGACCTTCAAACCGCTGAACCGCGCCGCGATCGCCGCCCGGATCGCACGTGACATTCCAGAAGGCTGGTTCGTCAATCTCGGCATCGGCATTCCCACCGGCGTATCCGACCACGTTCCCCTCGATCGCGAGGTCATATTCCATTCCGAGAACGGTGTGATCGGTGCGGGGCCCGCGCCCGATCCGGAAAACGTCAATCCTTATCTGCTGAATGCCGGCACGCAGCCGATCACCCTGCGCACCGGCGGCGCCTATGTGCATCACGCCGACAGCTTCGCCATTGCCCGCGGCGGACATCTGGATCTGTGCGTCCTCGGCGCGTTTGAGGTCGCGGACAACGGCGACATCGCCAACTGGGCGCATGCACCGGATGAGCCTGTGAAGCAGGTCGGCGGCGCAATGGATTTGGCGATCGGTGCGAAACGGCTGTGGGTGGCGATGGAGCACGTCACCAAGGCCAATGGTGCTCCCCGCCTGCGACGCGCCTGCACCTATCCGCTGACCGCCAAGGGCGTGGTGCAGCGTGTGTATACGGATCTTGCCGTGCTGGACGTAACGCCGCGCGGCTTCGTCGTGACCGAGATGATCCCCGGCCTGACACCGCAGGACCTGCAAAATCGCACAGAAGCGGAGCTGATCTTCGCATGATCACACATCTTGAAATCACCAGCCGCTCGGCGTTTGTCGGCGGTGCCAGTTTCGGCGATGTCGGGCCATACGAGCGGATCGAAGGTATCGCCCATGGCACACTCGACCCAGCGCACCCAGGCAATCGAGGGATCGCCCTGATCGACCAGGCACCGCGCGATGCGAACGGCCAGGTTGGGTATCGGTCCGGTTTCGTGCTGCTGCGGCCCGTCGATGCGACACGTGGCAACGGACGGCTGCTGTACGAGGTCAACAATCGTGGCCGCATGATGCTGTTCGCCAATTTGTGCGCCGGCAAGGCGGGCAACCAACTCGAGACGGCCGCCGACCTGGGCAATGCGCTGCCGCTGCGCGGTGGGTTCAGCCTGTTGTGGACTGGCTGGGATCCCGGTGCGCCCAAGGCCACAGGTCTTTCGCTGGATGTACCGGTGATCGAAGGCATGTCGAAGCCGATCCGCGAGGAGTTCGTTTCCGGGACGCGACTTGGTGTGCACGAGGTCTTCAAGCTGTCCTATGACGCAGTCGGTCCCTTGTCGGTCACGGTGCGACGCACGCAGACCGGACAGCGGGTTCCGGTCGCCGCGGTAACGCTCGATGCCCGCACGGTGAAGTTGACGGATGGCGTACCGGAGATCGGATCGATCTACGAAGTCCGCTACACCGCGACGAAACCGCGTGTGCTAGGCATTGGATTTGCCGCGACCCGCGATGTCGTCAGTCATCTCCGTCATGACGGCACGGAGCCACTGGGGCGTCCGATCACTCATACGCTGGCTTTCGGCATCTCCCAGGCCGGTCGTTACCTGCGCGATCATATCGCCCAGGGCTTCAACGCCGATGAGGATGGACGACGAGTGTTCGACGGCGTGTTCACTCATGTCGCCGGCATCGGACGCGTATTCCACAACACACCATTCGGCCAACCGTTCCGGACCCGGACCTGGCATGAGGATCACGATTTTCCCGAGGTCGAGTTTCCATTTTCCAGCACTCCGATGGACGATCCGATCACCGGCCGCAGTGGCGCCTTGATGCGCGGTGACGCCAGCGACCCGAAGCTGATCGAAACGAACACGTCGACCGAGTACTGGCAGAAGGGCGCATCGCTGCTGCACACCGACCCGACCGGTACGCGCGACGTGGCGCTGCCGCCGAATGTGCGCACCTTCCTGATCGCCGGCACCCAGCATGGCGGCAAGGCTGGCATGCCACGCGACAACGGCCCATGCATCGCGCCGCGCAACTGGCACGATCCGATGGCCGCGGTGCGCGCGCTGCTCGTTGCCCTAGACGAGTGGGTCGCTGCGGATCGCGCACCACCCGACACCATGGTGCCGCGCATCGACGACGGTACGCTGGTGCCGGCGGCGCGTGTTACCTTCCCGGCAATCGCCGGCGTGAGCTGGCCGCGCCATGCCAACGATGTGACGCCCCTGCCCGACTGGACCGCGCCTGGTATGTCCAGTCAAACGTATGGCGCGCTGGTGCCGCAGGTGGACGAAGACGGCAACGAACGCGCCGGGATCCGCCTGCCTGATATCGCAGCCCCACTGGGTACGTTTACCGGCTGGAACCTGTATGCACGGCCTTACCCGGCGGGCGAACTGGCGGATCGCGACGGGACATTCCTGGCTTTCGCCGAGACCGAAGCAGAACGGCAGCGGATCGGCGACCCACGCCGATCGGTCGCAGAGCGCTATCCGAATGGCAACGCTGCGTCGCGCCGCGCGGTGGCGCAGGAATTGCGGCGCGAGCGCTTGTTGTTACCCGACGACGCAGCGGACTGATCTGCGCGCCGAATCCCGTACCGTGCGACGTCGATCCGCGGTTGTGTCTTGACAGTAGTGGATCGGTTCACGGCAGCCTAAACAGCACTTGTCTTCCGTCTGCGGCCATATTATGAGCTTAAACCCGTTTCTGCAATAGTGCAGGCGGCGTTCGGGCATGCCGACGCTCCGTGACCTGGGCGTCAGAATTAGGCTTTTAATCCCCATGAGCGAGAGCATAACTCAGACAGCGACGGTCGCGCCAACGCTTGCCAACTGGACGCAAGCGTTGAATTTCGGCCAGTCTGATCCGTCGTTGGGCTCTTTGGTCGACGTCCGGATCGGCATCGCCGGCGCCTCGGCGGCCACGGTCGCGATCGAGAACCTTGGCTCGTCAGCCGCGTCATTTGCGGTCGAAGTACCGAGCGCGTTCACGGTAAGCATACCTGATCACACGGTGCCGGTGGCGGTCGTGGCGGATCCGAAGGCATCCGTGAATCTTGGGGCGTATGACGGGGTCACGGATTTCGCCGGATCATCCGGAACGATGGTCAAGAAATTCGACGACGTCCAGACGTCGCTCGGCACGGTTGTCAGCAATCTGAACCAGTTCATCGGCACTGGCTCGGTGGCATTGACAGTAAACGATGCCGCGTCGGCCCAGGTGGTTGGCGATGGCAATTTGGAGACGATTCTGTGCACATACGGTGCAGCATCCGTGGTGGTTGTCTACGACTTCAATCCAGTAAATGCGAATAGCGGCGGCGGGGGCAATTCGGGCGGATCAATCATCGCCATACCGTCCAGTGTATCATTTGGATTCGACCGGCCCCCAGGTGCACTGACAACGGTCGCGCAAACACTGACGGTTGGCCCAAATCCCGCCGGCTGGGGCACGACGTGGGCTATCGACTGTTTCGATCCATCACTGGGCGCACTGCTGGCAGTCGACATCGACATGAACGGCACGTTGGTTGCCTCGGTGGCCGCCGAGAACCTCGCGTCCAATGCGATATCGTTTCAGACGACCCAACAGGCGTCGGTGTCGATCGGCCTGCCCGGCTCGCAAAGCGTCAACGTCGCCTCCTCCGCGACAGACAGCATGAATCTGACCGCGTTCGACGGTAGCCTCGACTACGCCGGAACCTCCGGTCGCACGGACGCTGGACTTCCGGCCGCACTGGACGGAAGCGTGACGTCCGCCGAAACCGATCCAGTGCTACTCGCGGCTTTCACCGGCACCGGCGTCCTCGAGTTGCCGATCACCTCCGTCGGCACGTCATTCACCGACGGCGGCGCAAACATGCGGTCGATACTGAACAGCAATATTGGTGCAGCGATTCAACTAGACTACGTCTACATACCAGCTGCGGACCTGGCTTGCTTCGTGATCGGCACGCATATCATGACCGATCGTGGGCCGATACCAGTCGAGCTTCTGTCCGAGGGTTTGTCCGTTCCGACAGCGCCCGGCGGCGACAGCCTGCCGATCAAGTGGATTGGCTATCGCCACGTCGATTGTGCCCATCATCCCCGCCCGGCGTCGGTGTATCCAATCCGAATCCGCAAGGATGCCTTCGGCGAGAATACGCCCAGCCGCGACCTGCTGCTTTCGCCCGACCATGCGGTCGGATTTGACGGCGCGCTGATTCCCGTTCGGTTGCTGGTGAATGGCCATAACGTCGTGCGCCAGCCGATGGACCGCGTCACCTACTACCACGTCGAACTGTCGCGTCACGCCCTGCTGCTCGCGGACAATCTGCCAGTGGAGAGTTTTCTCGACATCGGCAACCGGTCCGCCTTCGCAAATGGCGGTGCGGCCGTCCAACTGCATCCGGAGTTCAACGCGTGGACCCGGGATGCGGCTGGCTGCGCACCGCTCGTCGTTACGGGACCGTTGTTGGCGCGTGCACGCCTCTATCTGGAGCGCGCTGCAACAACAACGGTATCAGCGGCAGGGTAGCGATCAGGGACACCAACGCCCAATAGCCGGACAAGGACATCCAGCCCTCGGCATGCAGGGCAGCCGAAGCGACGCCGAGCGCGAAACACAGATCCCAGAGCGGGGTCAGGAAGGCAAAAAACTGTGCCTGCCGGGACGCCGAGAGCCGACTCTGCAACGTGGTGAACCAGGCCGCTGTTGAAACAATTTCGGGAACGCCGGCGAGCAGAACGATTGTCGTCGCTTGCAGGCTGGTCTGCGCCGTCAGCAGCAGCAGATGCATGCTGCCTTCCAGAACGCCAGTGATCATCGCCAGCCGATAAGGAGAGATAAACCCCATCAACCGCCGCGCGAACAACGCCGAAACGATTGCCCCGCACAAAGCACCGATCCCTTGTGCCGACAGCAGACCGGTCCATGCGAGTTCGCCGCCTCCATACCAGTCGTGGTTGGCCCAGAATAAAAATGGGCGCATGCCGCCGAGCAGGACCATGTAGGTGAGTGCAGCGACCGTCAGACCAAGCACCTGCCGATCCGTCCTCAGGATCCATACCGCATCACGTAACATGCCGCGATGATGACGCGTTCCGCTGCCGGCGAATGGCAAGTGCAGACGCGCAATCGGAAGGGCCGAGATGGCAATCAAAATCGCGAATCCCAAGAAGGCCGGCCCAAATCCAATCATCACTGCCAGCCCGCCCAGCGCGGGTCCCATCACCTGCGCGGCACGATTGGCGGCAGAGCATAATGTGTTGCCGACCATCTCCAGCCCTGCAGGCATGACTGGACCGCGTAACGAAAGCAGGCCGGGTGTGATGAACACATCGAGCGTACCAGTCGCCGCGACCAGCGCCTGCAGCAGCCACAGACTATGACACAGGGGCAGCAGCGCAGTCAGTACTGCCAGCGGCACAAGTGCGTTGCTTGCGATGCGCGCTGCTCCAAATCGGCGCAGCAGCATCTCTGCGACAGGTGCCAGCAGCGCCTTCGGCAAGATCCGTAGACCCAGGCTAAGCACAAGCGCCATCCCGGTGCCGAACCGATCCGCCACCAGAAGCGGCAGGCTCGCAATCACACACCAGGTGCCCAGCCCGTTGCACAGCAACGCTAGCAGAAGTCCACGAAACCTCGGCGCGGCCAGCAGTGCCCGGTAGTCATTCATGGCATTGCAGGGGCCGGCGCCCCCGTCGTCAGTATCCGGTTCGGGTTGCTGCGACGGTATAGTGCTTGCGCGGGAACTCCTCGGTGTAGGATCGCAGCCCCTTCCCCATCCGCGTGCCCATGTCGCGGTATGGTTTCGCACTCAACTTTGCTACGTCCAGGTCCAAACCGATGCCGGGTGTCGTCGGCAGTTCGACGAAACTGTCCCGTACGGTCAGCGGCACGACGGCAATTTCGTCGCATGCCGGCTTCAGATTGATGAAACATTCAGCGATCCAGAAATTCGGGATCATGGCGGACAGTTGCACCGTCGCGGCCAGACCGACCAAGGTGGAATTGTAGTTGTGCGGCGCAATCGCCACGGCGTGAGGCTGCGCCATCGCGGCAATATCCAACATGGCCGAGATACCGCCACAATTGCAGATATCCGGGTTGATGATATCCGCCGCCCGGCTGGCAAATGCCTGGGCAAACCCCTCTTTCGAGTAGAGAGCCTCACCTGTCACGATCGGCACGCCGGGCAGCGCACGCCGCACCTCGGCAACCAGTTCGATATTGTCGCAAAGGCACGGCTCCTCGTACCAGCCGATATCGAACTCGGTCAGACGCTGCCCGATCCGGATGGCGTGAATCGGCGCCAGACGTCGATGCACCTCGACCAGCAAGGTGAAGTCAGGACCAAGCGCCTTTCGCATAGCGCCGACATAGCGCACGACATGGTCCTCGTCCTCTCGATGGATGAAGCTGCGCCATGGGCCGGGGAACGGATCCCATTTCAGGCCGGTGTAGCCGGCCTCTTTCACCTTCAAAGCGCGCTCGACATTTTGCTCGATCGTTTCGGTGCCGCTCGACCAGCCATTGGCATAGACCTTCACCCGTTCGCGCGAGGCACCGCCGAGCATCTGGTAGAGCGGCATGCCGGCTTTTTTGGCGACGATGTCCCACAGCGCGATCTCGATTGCACTCCAGGCCGACATCAGGTCCAGCGAGGTACGGCGCATGGCGAAATCCTCGAACACGACCTGGGAGGTGTGGCGGATTTGCGTCGCCTCGCGGCCGATCATGTATTTCGCGAGATTCTTCAACAGATGCTCGATCACCGCCTCTTTGCCGGGTGTCACATAGGCCTCGCCCCAACCATGCAGGCCACTTTCCGTTTCGACGCGGCAGAACAGCAGGTTCTTGGCAACACCGGGGTCGAACAAGAAGGTCTCGATGCGGGCAATTTTCATGGCACGGCTTCCTCCAGCAGTTGGACACAGTGTACGCCCCCTTGCGATCTGCGGTCCAATGTCTCTAAGCCGAGTGCCATGCAGGTTCCGCCCATCCTGTTCCGCGATGCTCGCTTCGTCGTGCTGGACAAGCCAGCCGGGCTACCGGTCCACGCCGGTCCCACGGGTGGACCCAGCATCGAGGATTGCTTCCCGTTGTTGTCACGCCGGAAGGATGGGCCATGGCTGGCGCACCGGCTGGATGCCGATACTGCCGGCTGCCTGGTTGTGGCATTGCGGCGGGCAGCGCTCCATGCCGCGCAGGCTTGCTTCGCAAGCGGAACGGCGAGCAAGGTCTACTGGGCGGTGGTCCACGGCGAGGTCGCAGGCGAGTCTGGCCGGATCGAGGCACCGTTGCGGCGTCAAACCGGTCCTCGCGGTTGGCGGATGGTGATCGACCCCGCTGGCCAACCGGCCGTGTCGGACTGGCGGGTGATGGGCCGAGCGACCGAGCTGACATGGCTCGAGGTCAGCCCAAAAACCGGCCGCACCCACCAAGTTCGCGTCCACTGTGCGTCGCTCGGCACCCCCGTGCTCGGCGATTCGCGTTACGGCGGTGGCGACGGCTCCCTGCACCTGCTCGCGCGCTCGATCCACCTGCCGTTGGATCCGCATGTTGATGCGACTTCCGAACCACCGCAGCATATGCTAGCCGCGTTGCGGGAATGTGGCTTCGACGGATAGCGCAATAGCGATCAAGACAAGGCTGTGGCTGTCGCGCATCTTGCCGCCGCCGCAACGGAGAGACTCCATGGTTCGAATTGCTCTCTTCGTTTTGGCGCTGCTGCACACCAGTTCGGCACTGGCTGCGGTGGGATTTCAGTGGGCGAGTGCACCCGACCCTGACGGCCAGCCTTTGCAAGTTGCCATCTGGTATCCGACCGATGCCACCCCGGTCTTCAAGCAGATCGGTCCATTCCAGATGGACGTCGCGATGGACGCGCCGGTAAAAGGTGAGCATCACGCATTAATCGTGATGTCCCACGGCACCGGCGGAACGGCGCTGAACTCCTATGACACCGCGATGGCACTGGCCGAAGCAGGATTCGTCGTCGCCGCTGTGACGCATGCAGGCGACAATTACCAGGACCACACTATCTCGTTTACACAGCGCAATTTCATCAGCCGGCCCGCGCAGATCAGCCGGGCGATCGACTACATGCTGAGCGGATGGCCTGCGCACGCGACAATCGATCCACACCGAATCGGCGTCTTTGGGCATTCCGCTGGCGGTGCGACGGCGTTGCTGATCGGCGGCGGTGTCGGCGACTGGCAGCGTGCTGTCGATTTTTGCAAGTCACACCCAGATGATTGGGGATGTGCCCGCGCTCGGGCTGCCGGTGGTCCGCCGGCATCTGATCCGCCTGGGAAGATCATCGGCCTGGACAAGCGGGTGGACGCGCTGGTCCTCGCGGCCCCAGCTCTTGCCCCAATCTTCGCACCGTATGGCCTGGCAGCAGTGACCGTGCCGATACAGCTTTGGGTTGGACAACACGACGAGATCGTGCCGGATGCGGCACAGATCCGAACACTGTTGCCGCGAGCGCCAGAGTATCACCTCGTGACGAACGCCGGCCACTTTGCCTATCTGGCGCCGTGCAACGAAATTCTGCAGTCGGCAGCGGCGGAGATATGCGGCGACCCCAAGGGGTTCAACCGCGAGGCATTTTTGCGGACATTTCAGCGGCAGGTGATCGCATTCTATCGGAAGGCGCTGGGTTCAAAGTAGGATGCAGTGGTCCGGTGAGAAGACCAACTGCACCGGAGCCCCCTCGGCGATCAGCTCAGTCGGCGGACGGCGGACGATGAGCTGGCCACCCGGCCAGTCGACGACATACTGGATGAAGTCGCCGTGGAACATACGGCGATGGATCGCGCCTCGGACGACGTTTGCGCCGGCCGGCGGAATCGCGCTGTCCGGGTGTAACTCCACGTACGAGGAACGAAGCGCCACGGTGGTCCCTGCCCCACTCGCCGGCTCTGAAACCGTCAGCCTCACCCCGCCGGCTGTTTCGAAAATGCCTTGTGATATTGCCTTGCCCGGTATCAGATTCGCCGCACCGACGAAATCCGCCACGAACAAGCTGTTCGGACGATTGTAGATCGTTTCAGGCGGACCAATCTGCTCGATATGACCATGGTCCATGACAATGATGCGATCAGAGATCGCCAGCGCTTCCTCCTGATCGTGCGTCACATAAACCGACGTAACATCAAGCTGGCGCTGTAACTCGCGAATCTCCACCCGCATCTCGGTGCGAAGCTTGGCGTCCAGGTTCGAGAGCGGCTCATCGAACAGCAGCACAGTCGGCGAAAACGCGATTGCTCGGGCGACAGCAATACGCTGCTGCTGGCCGCCTGATAATTTCGAGGCCGGACGGTCCGCATAGCCACCCATGCGCACCATATCCAACACGCGCCGGACGGTCTGCTCGATCTCGGCGCGCGGTAGTCTACGGACATTCAGCCCGTAGGCGACATTTTCGGCCACCGTCATGTGCGGCCAAATCGCATAGGACTGAAAGACCATCGACAAGCCACGCTTTTCCGACGGCACATTCCGACGCTCGACCGAGGAATACATCGTCTGCCCGCCCAGGCGGATCACGCCCGAGGAAGGATCCTCCAGTCCAGCGATCGCGCGCAGCGTGGATGTCTTTCCACACCCGGAAGGTCCCAGGAGCGTCACCAATTCGCCGGCCTGGATGCTGAAACTGATGCCGTCGACCGCCACCACATCGCCGTAACGGATGACAAGGTCGCTGACTTCGATGCGCGGCGTCATACCTCACGCGCTCCACTGAACCGCCGTGCGACGGTGAACAGCAGGATGACAGCCGCGAAGACTGTTGCAGTGAGTATCATTGCCATGGCAGCGGACAACTCGGAGCTTGACGACAACCAGGCATTGATGATTGCGGGCGATATCACTTTTGACTGGGGTCCCATCAGGAAAACCGAGGCCCCGAGTTCACGTATCGAGGCAATGAAGATCAATAGCCAGGCCGCCGCAATGCCCGGTCGCAGCAGCGGCAGCGAGACCGTTCGCATCTGGTGCATCCACGACGCACCGCAAACCCGAGCACATTCTTCCAGGCTGCGGTCAACCTGCAGGACCACGCCAGCCATGGTGCGCAGGCCCAATGGCAGGAACACGGTGAAGTAGGCAATACCCAGCAGCCACAATGTGCCATAGATCGGGATCGGAATGTTGATCCAGGCCCAGAGCAGGCCCAGCCCGAAGACCAGCCTCGGCACGGCCTGTGGAAACATAAGCACGTACTCGACCGAAATCCGTCCGGGCATTTGCGACCGATAGATGATCCAGGTCAGCACACCGATCACCGGCACCCCGATGGTTGCAACCGAGAGTCCCAGGATCAGGCTGTTGACGAAGGCCTGACCCAGCGTGCCGGTGCTCATGGCGGTGACGTAGTTTGCAATGGTGAAAACGCTGTCGGCCAAATTCACCGTGGCGAACCGCTGGAACGAGGTCAGCAGCAACGCACCCACCGGCAGAATCACCGACACCAGGATGTAGCCCCACGCGACGGCAAGCAGCGGCCAACGCGCGTGACCGACGTCGATCGCACGAGGCCGAAACGCCTT
>Ga0153954_1001082_pt1 | contig 16366 bp, 17 predicted proteins | sample TSFL038MetaG_FD_102277 | JGI IMG/M metagenome (GOLD analysis project Ga0153954, IMG submission 102277) | Attine ant fungus gardens microbial communities from Florida, USA - TSFL038 MetaG | ecosystem: Host-associated > Fungi > Mycelium > Unclassified | place: USA: Florida, Wekiwa Springs State... | reverse complement strand
CGTGTATGGCCGTGATGGCGGCGCGGTGCGCGCATTGATGGCGTCGCTCGCCCAGTCGCGCCGGTTCGTGCTCGCCGAACACGCCCTTTCGGAGATGCGGGCAGTGTTTGCTGCCGGCCGGGCGGATGAGCAGGAGACCGCGGCGACCATCCGGACCGCGCTCCGGGAGACCGGTCATCTGATTGATCCGCATACCGCGGTCGGCGTCGCGGTCGCCGAAAAAGAAACCCGCGATCCGTCGGTCCCGATGATCGTGCTGAGCACCGCTCACGCCGCCAAGTTTCCGGACGCCGTGCAGGCCGCATGCGGGGTGCGGCCGGCGCTGCCCGATTGGCTCGCGGACCTTGATCAACGGCCGGAGCGCGTCACGGTGCTTCCGGTCGACCAGATGGCGATCGAACGCCACATTCTGTCAACCAGCCGTGCCGCACACGAAGGAGCCGCCGCATGAGCGTCGAGGTCACGCGTCTTCCCACGGGTCTTATCGTGGTGACGGACACGATGTCGCATTTGGAGACCGCTTCGCTCGGCGTCTGGGTCGATGTCGGAAGCCGGGACGAGCGGGCGGACGAGCACGGCATCTCGCATCTCCTCGAGCACATGGCGTTCAAGGGAACCTCGCGGCGCAGCGCGCGCCAGATCGCTGAGGAGATCGAAGCGGTCGGCGGCGACCTCAACGCGGCGACCTCGATCGAGACCACGGCCTATTATGCGCGCGTGCTGCGCGCGGACGTGCCGCTTGCGCTCGATGTGCTCTCCGACATTCTTGCGGATCCCGCGTTCGACCAGACCGAGCTCAAGCGCGAGCAGAACGTGATCGTGCAGGAGATCGGGGCCGCCGAGGATACTCCGGACGACCTGATCTGGGATCGCCTGCAGGAGATCGCCTATACTGACCAGCCGATCGGGCGCTCGATCCTGGGCACGCCGACGACCGTGCGCGCTTTCGATCGCAATCGTCTCGCGCACTATCTCGGACGCAACTATCGTGCATCGAACATGGTGATCGCGGCCGCGGGTGCGGTCGATCATCAGGCGGTGGTGGCGGATGTCGAGCGCAAGTTTGCGTCTTTCGCGGGCGAGGCTGCGCCAGCGCCGGCGCCAGCACATTTCGTCGGCGGGACGCGGATCGAGAGCCGCGACCTCGAGCAGGTGCATATCGCGCTCGCGATGCAAGGCCTGCCGCAGCGGGATCCCAGCCTCTACAGCCTGCAGGTGTTCACCAATGTGCTTGGCGGCGGCATGTCGTCGCGGCTGTTCCAGGAGGTGCGTGAGCAGCGCGGCCTCTGCTACTCGATCTATGCGTTCCACGCCCCCTATTCGGACACGGGGATGTTCGGGCTCTACGCCGGCACCGATGCCGCCGACGTCGCCGAGCTGATGCGCGTGGTGGTCGGCGAGATAAGCGCCGCGGCCGAAACCATCAACGAGGCCGAGGTGGCGCGTGCGAAGGCGCAGATGAAGGCAGGCCTGCTGATGGCGCTGGAAAGCTCGGGCGCGCGCGCCGAGCAATTGGCGCGTCAGATGATGGCATGGGGCCGTCCGATAGCGCTCGACGAGCTGATTGGCCGCATCGAAGCTGTCACGGTCGAAACCACACGGGCCGCCGGGCGCGCGCTGATCGCCCGCGGCCGGCCGGCTGTGGCGGCGCTCGGACCCGGCGCCGGACTTGAAAGTGCTGCCACGATCGCCGACAGTCTCGTGCGCCGGGCGGCGTGATGACTGGACCGCGATGATTTTTCTTCGAATCATCGTCGCGGGTCAGCTTGTTAGTGGGGCATGATCTTTCCGAGAACCGGTATCCGCTTGTCGGGATCATGCTCGAGGACAGAAGCGGGCGACGGAGGAGAAAGGGCAGACGCAGGCGCATTCTCCTGAGTATTTTTCGTCGTCTGTCCAGCGACATCGATGGCCTTCTTCCGCACTGTGAGCCTGTCCGACCAGATGCCTGCGATCGCCGGCGACGGCGTCATATTGCGCGCTCCCCAGATGTCGGATTTTGCCGAATGGGCGGCGTTGCGCGAAACCAGTCGCGATTTCCTCACACCATGGGAGCCGACCTGGCCTGCGGACGATCTCACGCGGGCGTCCTTCCGCCGCCGCATCAAGCGCTATACAGAGGATCAGCGCAGCGACCTCGCTTATGCATTCTTCGTGATCCGCAAGGCTGACAATGTTCTCGTCGGCGGGCTGACCTTGGCCAATGTCCGGCGCGGCTGCGCGCAGGCCGGCAGCCTCGGCTATTGGATGGGCGCGCCCTACGCCCGGCGGGGTCATATGACAGCAGCGGTCAAGGCCGTCATTCCTTTCGCGTTCAGCGCCCTGAAGCTCCACCGCATCGAGGCCGCGTGCATTCCCGCCAATGTCGCTTCCGTCCGTTTGTTGGAGAAGGCCGGGTTCACCCGCGAGGGCTTCGCACGTCAATACCTCTGCATCGACGGGGCCTGGCAGGACCACTTGCTGTTTGCGCGCCTGAAGGACGACCCGGCGCCTTAACCAAGAGTATGCACGGCCTTGGGGTCGCCACGGTTTGGCTGATATAAAGTCTTTAGGGCCGCGGGATCTTCGAAATAGTCGAGCTTTGTCAATGCGTCTGGGCCTTGACCGGAAGGGGAAGTGTAGTCGCCGTCGGGCAACGGTGCTGCTGCTCTTGGGGGCTGCGGCGCTGTCGGGCTGTTCGTCCCTTACCGGGGGCGGATCGGGAGACGAGACGTCCTCATTGGGCAGCCGCTTCAGCAGCCTGTTCTCGAGTGCCAAGCCGGGCGTGAGCCAGCCGAAGTCGCCGACCCCCACGGCGCCTGAAGTCCCCTGTCCCGGGGTTGATATCCGGCAGGGAGCCTCAACGCTCAACATCGCTGCGAAGACCGCACAGGCCACCGTTGGCGACCTGCGCTATCAGCTGTCCTTCGGCCAGACCGCGCGTGAATGCCATGTCCAGGACGGCGTCATGAGCCTCAAGGTCGGTGTTCAGGGCCGCATCATTCTCGGCCCAATGGGGGGGCCGGGCACAGTCGACATCCCGCTGCGCTATGCGGTCGTGCGCGAGGGGCCCGAGCCGAAGACGATCGTCACCAAGTTCAAGCGGCTTCCCGTATCGATCGGGCCCGATCAGTCGTATCTGCAATTCGTCGACGTGGAGGAAGGGCTCACCTTCCCGGTGCCGTCGAACTCCGAACTCGACGCTTACGTCATCTACGTCGGCTTCGACGAGATGGGTGACCGGAATGAGAGGCGCCCTCCGCGGACCGCAAAGCGCCCCGCGCCGCGCTCACAATAGCGCGGGCGGGTACCAACCTCTGATCGCCACAACCGAGCTCTTAAGGTGCGCAGGTTGGCGACGATCTCGTGCGCCGCCCGCCGACACCGGCAGGCGAGTCCCCCGATCGCAATACAAATCAGAGGCCTGAACGCCCCATCTGGGATGCGGCACGGAGAAACAGGTCCGGCGCAGGCTTGCCGCGCGACACCTCGGTTGCGGAAGATGCAATGGCCGAAGAAGCGGTCGAGGTCAGTGGCCGCCAAGCTGGCCCGAATTCGCTCGGGCGGCGATGACGATGCCACGCATTTCCATGCAAGCGCGCGCACGGTGAGACCGATCGGCGCTGGCGGCCGGCGGAACTCGGACCGCTATCGATGCCTGCGAAGACGGCTGCTCGTGACGCGATCGGCGGTCAGTTCAGCTTGCTCTTGAGGTCGGCGATGCCCTTGGAGATCAGGTTGTCGGCGACCTTGTTCTTGACGTTGCGGCCGAGGATGGTCTCCGCGGCAGCCACCGCCGCATCCGCGGCGGCGGACCGCACGTCGGCGAGCGCTTGGGCCTCCGCCTGCGCGATCTTGTTCTCGGCCATCTTGGTGCGGCGGGCGACGAACTCTTCCAGCTTGCTTTCGGCCTCGGCAGCCATCCGCTCGGCCTCCGCCTTGGCACTGGCGACGATGGCTTGCGCTTCCTGCTCGGCCTCGTGCTGCCGGGCGCGGTACTGGGCGAGCAGCGCCTGCGCCTCTGCCTTGAGGCGGTGCGCCTCGTCGATCTCGGCCTTGATCCGATCGCGGCGGCCGTCGATGCCCTTGAGCAGCTGCTTGTGGACCCCGAAATAGCCGAGAACGCCGACAAAGATGACGAAGGCGGCGGCGACCCAGAATTCGGCTTCGAACATTTGGCTCTCTCAGCGCTTGAGGACGTTGGTGACGGCTTCGCCGACCTCGTTCGCCGCCGGCGCCACGCCTGTCAGGCGCTCGACGATGGCGGCTGCAGCCTCGCTCGCTATGCTGCGCACGTTTGCCATGGCGGCAGACTGGGTTGAAGAGATGGTCTTCTCGGCTTCGGCGATACGGGCGTGCAGACCAGTATCGACCTCCTTGCGGCGAGCCTCGGCGGCCGCGGCCGCCTTTTCCCGCGCCTCGTTGGCCAGGGTCTGCGCGCGCCCACGCGCTTCGGCCAATGCCTTTTCATGAGCGGCGATGGCGGCATCGGATTCGCCCTTGAGCCGTTGGGCGTCCGCCAGATTCCCGTCGATGTGACGCCGCCGATCCTCGAGGATCGAGCCGACCCGCGGGAGGGCGACGCGCGACATCAACAGGTAAAGCGCGATGAAGGTCAGCGCGAACCACACCAGCTGGGACGCGAAGGTCTCCTTCTCGAACGGCGGAAAGCCGCGTCCGTGCTCGCCCGCGGGAACATGCTCGACCGTTTCGATCGTCTTTGCCGTCTCAGCCATAGGATGCCGTCTCAGCTATGTCTTGTCTCAGCTGCGCGGTCTCAGCTGCTGCACGTGCGCCGGCACGGAACTGCCGGCGCACCGTTTCGACCGGATAGGCTCAGATGGCGAACAGCAGCAGGAGCGCGATCAGCAACGAAAAGATGCCGAGCGCCTCGGTCACTGCGAAGCCGAAAATGAGGTTGCCGAACTGGCCCTGCGCGGCCGATGGATTGCGCAGCGCGGCGGCGAGGTAGTGGCCGAAGATGGTGCCGACACCCACGCCGGCGCCACCCATGCCAATGCAGGCAATACCAGCGCCGATCAGCTTCGCGGCTTGGGGGTCCATGTAGAAAGCTCCTTTTCGAGGTTAGAAGACGGGTTCGAGGTTAGAAGGCGGGCGCGCTAGTGGCCCGGGTGGATCGCATCGTTGAGATAGATGCAAGTGAGGATGGCGAAGACGTAGGCCTGCAGGAAAGCCACCAAGAGCTCCAGCGCGGTGAGCGCGACGGTCATGCCGAAAGGGAGGACCGCGCCGAGCCATCCGAGGAATCCGAACGCGCTCAGCATGGTCACGAAGCCGCCGAAGACCTTCAGCGTGATATGACCTGCCAGCATGTTGGCGAAAAGACGCACGCTGTGGGACACCGGGCGCGAAAGGAACGAAAGCACCTCGATGAACGTCACCAAGGGCAGGATGTAGATCGGGATCCCGCTCGGCACAAACAGCTTCAGAAAGCGCAGCCCGTTCTTCCAGAAGCCATAGACCACGACCGTGATGAACACCAAGAGCGCCAGCGCGACGGTGATGATGATGTGGCTGGTGACTGAGAAGGTGTAGGGGATGATGCCCATCACGTTCAGCACCAGGATGAACATGAACAGTGAGAACACCAGCGGGAAGAACTTCATGCCTTCGCTGCCGGCGGTGCTGCGCAGCGTCGAGGCAACGAACTCGTAGGACATCTCGGCGACGGCTTGCAGCCTCCCCGGGACCATCGCGCGCGAACCGGTGGCCCCGAGCATCAGCAGCAGGATCACGAGCAGGCCGATCACCATGAACAGCCCCGAATTCGTGAACGCGATCTCGGCCCCCCCGATATGGGTGATCGGAAACAGGTTCTTGATCTCGAATTGATGAATGGGATCCATGAGCGGATCAGGTCCTTCGTCGCTCCAGCGCAGCCGCTATGCGGGCACGCGATGCTTCCTCAATTGTCCGAGCCCGAGCCGGGCGGCTCCAGCGTATTGTGCGGCACCACCCCTGCCGCACGCATCACGTTGAGAACTCCCGCCGCGAACCCGAGCAGCAGAAACACGATCATTCCCCACGGCGAGATACGGAGCCAGCGATCGAGCAGCCAGCCGATCATCGCCCCGACCACAACGCCGGCAACGAGCTCGGTCGAGAGCCGAAAGCCACGCGCGATCGCCGACGGATCGGCGGTCGGACGTTGACCCGGGCTGCTGTCGGAAGGCCGGTCGGGATGGACGTGGCCGAGCCGTTCGCCGAGACGCTGCAACCGCGCCGAGAGCGCAGCCTCATCGGTTGGTGGATGTTCACGATCTCCGTCACGTTCGTCGCGCGCGTCGCCGGCCATGCTTTCGACACCCGCGAGGTCCAGGCGAGATCGTTACAGTTTCCGCCGCCCCAAGGCCGCGCGGACCATACTGATTGGGTCTAACCGAGTCAAGAATCGGAACAGCTGCAGCGAGTTGCCGAAAACGGAATGAAATCATCGGCTTGGCAAGGGGCAGACGAGGCTTCGCCGAAGGGCGCTGTGGGCTCGTCCGCGCTCCTTTGGCGCATTTGGGTTTTTTGTCGGATTGGCATCCGTCGCCGGCAGCGCGTAGCCTCGCTTGTCGGGACGGGCAGACCCGCTACGCCATGGCAGCGCCGCATGTCCGATGTTCCATGGATGGCGATGCGAGGAGAGATGGCATGATCCGCACGGCACTTGTCATTGCGATCGGATTGATGCTTGCCGCCGCTGCGGCACGGGCGCAAGGCGGACCGCCTGACAATGAGGGCGGTCGCTACACGTTCAGCCGAACCGACGACGGCTACCTGCGGCTCGACGGTCGCACGGGCCAGGTTTCGATCTGCTCTCGCCGGCCCGTTGGATGGAGCTGCCAACTCGTCCCCGACGAGCGTGCGGCGCTGGAGGCGGAGGTCTCGCGGCTGCAGGGCGAGAACGGCGCGCTCAAGAAAGAGCTCATCGCGCGCAATCTGCCCTTGCCGGGGGCCGTGAAGCCAGACCAGTCGGTGTCCAAACCGGACGAGCCGCCACGCGTGCAATTGCCGACTGATGCCGATCTCGACAAGATGATGGGCTTCATGGAGAAGGTGTGGCGCCGTCTGGTTGAAATGGTCGTGACGCTTCAGAAGGATCTGTTCAAGAGCTGACGGCCCGCGGCGGAGGAGGTCGTGAATACCAAGCTCTCTGTCATCAAGAGCAGCCCGCGCGAGACCGTCGCCACAGCGACCCTGGTCGTGGAAACAGGGGGACAGGGCTTCGTCGAGATCACGGGCGAGGCGAAGCGCTTCATCCGCGAGGTCAACGCGGACACCGGTGCACTGCTGCTGTTCATTCGCCACACTTCGGCGTCTCTCGTCATTCAAGAGAATGCCGACCCCGACGTGCGTGTCGATCTCCTCAATGCTCTCGATCGTCTGGCGCCGGCGGATGCCGGATGGACCCATGACGTCGAGGGCCCCGACGACATGCCGGCCCACATCAAGACCATGCTCACCGGCGTGTCGCTGCAGGTACCTGTGGTCGACGGCACGCTCGCGCTTGGCGCCTGGCAAGGGATCTATGTCGCGGAGCACCGGAGCCGATCGCATCGGCGCGAAATCGTGCTGCAGTACAGCGGCAGCGCCCGCTGACGGTTGCCGCGCCCGCAGCCGTTCAGCCGCCGGCGCGATCGCGCTCGATGGGATCCTGTGTGCGGGCGAACACGAAGGCCATCACGACGAAGGCCATGAGCGCGCCCTGAACGACAATGAGGAAACCAAGCGGCAGCTCAAGATAGGGAATGATGATTCCCTTGAGCGAGACGACGAACAGCTGCACGGCGACGGCGAACAAGAGCCACAGGGCGAGGATGATGAGCATGAGCGGCTTCGTTCCGCCCCATTGGAATGATGCATTCCGATCCAGCATTTGTTGCTGCGTTCCTTTTGACGGTGCAATGGCCGTTGGTCGCGAAGCCGAGGCTGCTGCCCCGGGCTTGCGGGTACGTGGCGGAAACTTCTGTCGTCGGGTGGAAACGCGAACGCTACCAGCGAGACAATGTTCGAGCTGATGCCGTTGTTTGGGCTGACGGTCGTTCGAGGTGGCTGCCTGCGGTGATTTGCCCAGCGAATCGTAACGAACTCGCCGATTGACCTCAAGCATTATCAAGTCAACTCTCCCGAGTGCTGCGCGGCCATGCGCGAAATGTGATATGGTTTTGCAGGAATTTGCGGGCCGAAGAAGTGACATGTCGAGCGGACTATGAAGCGGTTGGGTGAATCGACGCGGTTGGTCATTGCGGACGACCACCCGCTGTTCCGCGGAGCCTTGCGGGAAGCAGTCTCAGGACTGTTCGAGAATGTCGATATTGCCGAGGCCGGATCGTTCGACGACCTCGCGGATTTGCTCGAGCGCGGCGGCGAGGTCGATCTCATCTTGCTCGACTTGACGATGCCGGGCGTAAGGGGCTTTTCCGGCCTCATGTACCTGCGCGCGCAGTATCCGAGCGTGCCGATCATCGTCGTCTCCGCGCATGACGATCCCGCCGTGATTCGCCGCTGCATGGACTTCGGCGCTTCGGGATTCATCCCGAAGACGCTGGGCATCGAGGCGATGCGCGAGGCCATTGCCCGCGTGTTTGAAGGCGGCGTGTGGACACCGCCGGACGTGGATTTGGGCGCGGGCTCCGACGCCGAGGCGGCCGCCCTGATGGCGCGGTTGGCGTCCCTGACGCCGCAGCAGGTGCGTGTGCTGATGATGCTGTCCGAGGGCCTGCTCAACAAGCAGATTGCCTATGAGCTGGAGGTCTCGGAGGCGACAGTCAAAGCGCACGTCTCGGCCATCTTGCAAAAGCTCGGCGTGGAGAGCCGCACCCAGGCGGTCATTGCGGCCTCTAAAATCGAGCTCGGGCAGTGGCCGCACGCGACCCCGGCGAGCCAATAGATGCTCCTGCCGGGACGGCTCGCCTCGGCCGTCTGGCCGTAATAATATTGATAGTTCAATAGGATGGGCATATCGATGGTGCTATAGTGTGCGCAGGGCTGTTCATAAAGTCACGGTGGTAAAACGTTGAGTCGCCTTGCGGGGCCGCCTTGCGCTAGACTGCGTAGCAAGGGGAATTGACGATGCCTGCGACAGGGTCGGTTGTGAGCGAGATGCCGCGGCTCGACGCGTTCGACGAGGAGTTCGGGCGCGAGCCTGCCGCGACTGTGGACGGACAGCTCGGCGAACGGCGCCGGCGCCGATGGCGTTTCCCGTTATTCATCGTGATCGTCGCGGCGGCCGGGGCCGGCGTCGCCGCGGCTTGGCCATGGGTCACTGCTGAGGGGGGCTTGCGTTCCGAGGTCCAGGCGCTGCTCGCGCCGGCGCTCGGTGGAGAAGCTTCGGATCAACAGGTTCAGCGACTGACGGAAGAGATCGCCTCGCTCCGCAAGGAGATCGAGGATCTCACACAGGCGCGCCAGGACGCTGCGGACAGGATCGCATCGCTGGAGGCGGCGGCCGAGCAGGAGGCGCATTCGGCGTCGACCTATTGGTATTCAGACTTGGCGGCGTTGAACTATGCCTCGCCGTTCCCGCCGCGATCGGCGACGCCCCCATCCCCCGCGGCCGCGGCGCCCACGGGCCGCCGCTCGGCGACGGCACGAACGGAAGGTCGCGGAGAGCCCCGCCGGCGCGATGGCGGGGCCCCGCTTACGTCCGATCAGCAGCAATAGCCAGGGTGCGCGCTGACCGGCGCGGTCAGTCGGACGCGTGCGCCGGCGGATGCAGCACTGATTTGAACTCCGCCTCGAGGGCGGCGAGTACTTCCAGCACGGCAGCGGCATTGGGCCAGCGGGCGCATTCCGTGGCCGGGGAAGCCGTTGCCTTGCGTGGATCGAGCAAACGGGCGTGGTCGTCGGTTTTAGCGTCTTGTGCGGTCATCGCGTGCTCCTTCGCGAGGTCGCGGTTTCGGTCGGCGAAATCCGCGATCGTCGGGTGAGCGGACCTCGATTGATCGCCCCGAAGTGGTTAATGCGCGGTTAAGCGTGTCGTTGGATCAGAGTGCTTCAGCAATTACTCGGCCGCAGCGATGCGTTGGACCCGCCATTGCGTGAGCAGCGCCCGCAATGCCGCCGGCTTGAGCGGCTTGTTGAGTACTTGGATGCCGTTTGCGCGTGCATCCTCGCGCACATGCGGGCTGCGGTCGGCGGTGATGAGGATGGCCGAAAGCTCCGCACCGAATCGCTGGCGCAGCTCCGCGATGGCGGCGATGCCGTTGCCGTCGTCGAGGTGATAGTCGACCAGGAGACCGTCCGGGGCCACCTTGGCGGAAGCAACGATGGCGATCGCGGCATCGAGGCTTGGCGCCTTGAACACACGGCATCCCCAACCGCCGAGAAGCGTTTCCATGCCGTCGAGGATCGCCAGGTCGTTGTCGACGCAAAGAACCGCGATCTTCGACAACTGGACGCGTCCGCCCCTGCGCACGACGCGCGTGCCCGCGCTCACCGGAGCAGCCGCGGTCAGCGGCACGTCGACCGAGAACCGTGAGCCGCTACCGACGGTCGAGGTGACGGCGATTTTGTGATCGAGGACGCGCGCGATGCGCTCCACGATCGAGAGCCCGAGTCCTAGCCCGCGCGCGACCTTCGCTCCCTGATCGAGCCGGTGGAATTCCTGGAAGATCGCCCGCTTCTTCGAGTGCGGAACCCCGATGCCGGTGTCATAGACATCGATGCGCAGGTGGCCATGACGCCGGCGGCAGCCCACCAGAACCCGCCCTTCAGGCGTATACTTGATCGCGTTCGACACCAGGTTCTGCAACAGCCGCCGCAGCAGGCGACGGTCCGACCGCACTGCGAGACGGCATGGCACGAATGCAAGCGCGAGCCCTTTCTCCTTCGCAAGGGGTGCGAACTCGACCTCGAGCTGGCGCATCAACTCGTCGATGCGGAAGCTGACGATTTCCGGCTTCATGGCGCCCGTGTCGAGGCGTGAAATGTCGAGCAACGCCCCGAGGATCTCCTCGACCGCGTCGAGGGAAGCATCGATGTTCCCAACCAGCTGGGCATTGCTGCCGCCGGATTGCCGCTCGACCAGGCTGGTGACATAGAGCCGCGCCGCGTTGAGCGGCTGCAGAATGTCATGGCTGGCTGCGGCCAGAAAGCGCGTCTTCGAGATGTTGGCCTGCTCGGCCTCGGCCTTGGCGCGCACGAGCTCGGTATTGAGCCTGGTCAGCTCCTCCGTACGCTCCTGGACGCGACGTTCCAGGGACTCGTTGGCGCGCTCGAGCTCTTCCGCCGCCTTCACCGTCGGTGTGATGTCGGTGAAGGTCGTAACGATGCCGCCATCGGGCATCGGATTTGCTCGCACCTCCATCACCAGATCGCGCTCCGCGAAACGCTCGAGGAACGGCTCGCCGCTGCCGACATAGCGCGCGAGGCGCTCGCGTACCTTGAGGCCTACGTCGTCGCGGTCCGAAGGATTGTGCTCGATGCCGAAACGCAGGATATCGTCCAGCCCCGTGCCGACGCGCGTCAGCTGCGGCGGCAATACGAGAATGTCGCCGAATTGGCGATTCCAGCAGACCAGGCGAAGATCCTTGTCGAACACGGCGATGCCTTGACGGACGTGATCGAGCGCCGTCTGCAGGATCTCGCGATTGTAATGGATGGCGGCGTTGGCATCGTCGAGCAATTTGAGCGCCGCTTTGGTCGAGACCGTGCGTTTGCGCAGCAGGAGCGAAAGCACAAGGCGCGACGAGGCGGCGCCGATGGCCGAAGCCAGCAGGTGCTCGGCATAGCGCAGGAGCTGAAAGTCCGCTTCGGCCTTGGGATCGACGCTGATGCCGCGGGTCAAGGCGTAGCTGTCGACCGACGTTCGGGTTCGTTCCTCGCCCAGATAGCGGGCGACCGTCGTCGTCAATTCGTCGACCGTCACCGAAGAGCGCCACAGCCGGAAGCTCGGCGGGATCGGCGTCAAGTCGCTTGGGACGAACAGGTCGGCCTGCAGCCGTTCGATCGCTGCGGGGGCGCGCCCGAGGGAAAGCACAACGTAAGCCAGGACGTTGAGCGAAAGGCTCCAGATCACCCCATGCGCCAGCGGCGGGAGATCGAGGCCCATGAGGGCCTGCGGCCGCAGCGCCGCGATCCCCCACGGCCCGTGCGACAGCAGGCTTTGCCCGATGATTCCGGCATCGGCGAAGCTCGGCAGCAGGAGCGTATAGGCCCAGATCAGGATGCCGACAATCATTCCGGCCATGGCTCCGCGCGCGGTTGCGCGTCGCCAGATCAGGGCGCCGAGAAAGGACGGCGCGAGCTGCGCGACCGCTGCGAACGAGAGCAACCCGATCGCGGCCAACTGCGCATCGCCGGCGAGGCGGTAATAGACATAGGCCAGGAACAGAATGACGAAGATCGCGACGCGACGGACCGCGAGCAGGAGGCCGCCGACATTGTCACGGCCCGCGAGCAGCCCGGCGCGCCGCTGCAGAACGAGCGGCATGATGATGTCGTTCGATACCATGATGCCGAGCGCGACCGTCTCCACGATCACCATCGCCGTGGCGGCTGAAAGGCCCCCCACGAAGGCCGCGAGCGTGAAGAGATCGGAATGGGCCGCAAGCGGCAAAGCGAGCACGAACATGTCGCTGTCGACGTGGCCGGCCTTGAACGTGAGCATGCCGGCCAGCGTGATCGGGACCACGAACAGGTTGATCAGCACGAGATAGAGCGGAAACAGCCATGACGCCCGCCGGATCTCGGCCTCGCTGTTGTTCTCGACCACTGTGACGTGGAACTGCCGCGGCAGCAGCACGATGGCGAACAGGGAGAGCAGGGTCATGGCGCCGAACGTGCCGAATGCGGGCTCGCGCGTCAGCACGGCGGCCGTGTCGGGCTGCTCGAGGGCGTGGCTCAACAGCGCGACAGGGCCGTCGAACAGCCAGAACGTGACGAAAACGCCTACGCCTACGAAGGCGACAAGCTTCACGATGGATTCGGTCGCGATCGCCAGCATCAGTCCGTCTTGGTGCTCGGTGGCGTCGATGTGCCGGGTGCCGAACAACACGGCGAAGGTCGCCATTGCCACCGCGACGTAGAATGCAATGTCGCCGAGCACCGGCTGCATGGCGCCGCTCGCGGGGCCGATATGTGCGAGGATCGTGGTCAGCGAGGACGACACCGCTTTGAGCTGAAGCGCGATATAGGGGATGCTGCCGACGATGGCGATCAATGCGACGGTGGCGGCGACGGTCTGCGACTTGCCGTAGCGCGCCGCGATGAAGTCGGCGATCGACGTGATGTTCTGCGCCTTGGCAAGCCGCACGATGCGCATGATGAGCGGAGAGCACAGGCCGATCACCAGGACGGGGCCGACATAAATGGCGAGAAAATCGAAGCCGGTGCGTGAGGCGAGGCCGACCGAGCCGAAGAAAGTCCAGGACGTGCAATAGATCGCGAGCGACAGCGGATAGATGAAATGCCGCCAGTGGCGTTCGCGGCCGTAGCGTCGCGCCCGGTCGCCGTAGCTCGCAATCACGAACAGCAGACCGATATAGCCGAGAGCAACGGCGATGACGATCCAACCTTGCAGCATAACGGTCCGGCTCGCTCGGGCGGTAATCCCGCCATTCTATCCCAGGCGGGACGCGCAGAATATTGCGGTTCCACCGATTACGCCGGGGTTATTTGACGCGGTCGCCGGCTCGCGGCATTGATCCGCGACAGCGGACGGCGGGTCGTGGCGCTTCCTGGCGCATGCTTGTGCGATCCGATGGTTCCGGACCAGCCGATGCGCCTTCATTTTCCTTCCTTACGCCAATTGATGCCGGTGGCCGAGACGATGCTGATCGCAGCCGTCGGAGGCATCGGTCTCAGCCTGTTTGGGTTTCCCGGTGCCCTGGTCTCCGGCTCGATGTTGGCGGTGGCAATCGCCGCCCTTGTTGGCCGGCCGATGAAAGTACCGTTTTCCCTGGCGCGGCTGTGTTTCGTGCTGGTCGGGATCCTCTTGGGTGCAGTGGTTACGCCCGAGACGTTGCGCGGTATCGCGACCTGGCCCGCCAGCATCGCGCTGCTCGTCGTCTCGGCAATCGGAATGATCATCGCCACGACATGCTATCTGCGTGTGGTGCATCGCTGGGATCCGTTGTCCGCCCTGCTGGGCGCCAGCCCGGGCTCGATGGCCCAGGTCATGGCGCTGGCGGCCGAGTTTGGCGCCGATATCGGGGGCATCGCCATCGTGCAGGTGATGCGCGTCCTCCTGATCGTGCTCGGGTTGCCGGCAGGGCTTGCGCTGTTCGGATCTGCGGCCGGGCCGTCCTCGCTGCGCAGCCTCGCGGAGCCGTCACTGTCCGAGCTCGCGCTCCTGATCGTGGTGTCGGCCATTGCCGCATTTGTGATGCTGCGGATCAGATTTCCGGGCGGACTGATGTTCGGAGCCATGGCCGGCTCCGGGTTTCTACACGGGATGGGATGGGTGCACAGCTCGCTCCCCTGGTGGGCAGGCAATGCAGCGGTGCTGACATTGGGAGCCGTTGCCGGCTCGCGCTTCGCAAATGTGAGCGGACGAATGTTGCTGAGCTACCTTGGCGCGGCCTTCGGCTCCTTTGCGGTCGCCGTCGCTGTCGCGGCCTCATTCGCGGCTGTCGTCGCGCACACTCTGCCGTTTCGGATCGCCGATGTGACGGTTGCATTCGCTCCGGGCGCCCAGGACACCATGATGGTGCTCGCGCTCGCGATGCATCTCGACCCTGTCTATGTCGGCGCATCATCTGGCGCGCTTCCTGGTGGTCAGCTTTTCAGTCGCGCTGGTGGCGCGGCGTACGGCGCGGCGCACATCGGACGCGCCGGCCAAGCGCTGGAAACGGCCGGGCCAGGGCACGTTTGACGATTGAGGGCCGGGCGCGTGGAACGTCCGCGCAGCCAAGGCGGGTTACGCCATGCAGCTGTTCGGATAGCCCTACTCGGCCGCCAAGGCGCGATCCTTGAGCGGAAGCTCGAGCCGCTCCCAGACATCGATCAACGCTTCGGCGAGTGCGTCGATCAGTGCGTCCTCGTGATAGGGCGTCGGCGTGATGCGCAGCCGCTCGGTTCCCTTTGGCACAGTCGGGTAGTTGATCGGCTGGATGTAGACGCCATGCTCGGCAAGGAGCAGGTCGGTCGCCTCCTTGCACTTCTCGGGATCGCCGACAAATACCGGGACGATATGGGTGTCGCTGGGCATTACCGGGAGGCCGGCCGCGGTCAGCACGGCCTTGACACGTGCGGCGCGCTCCTGGTGACGCTCACGCTCGAAGCTCGAGGCTTTCAGGTGCCGGACCGCAGCGGCGGCTGCAGCGCAGACCGCCGGCGGCAGTGCGGTCGTGAAGATGAAGCCCGGTGCATAGCTGCGCACTGCGTCGCAGACCGCCGAGCTTGCAGCGATATAGCCGCCAAGGCAGCCGAATGCCTTCGCGAGCGTACCCTCGAGCACGTCGACACGTCCCATTACGCCCTGCTGCTCGGCCATGCCGCCGCCACGCGCACCGTACATGCCGACCGCGTGCACCTCATCGGCGTAGGTCATGGCGCCATAGCGCTCGGCGAGATCGCAGATGCGCTTGATCGGCGCGACGTCACCGTCCATCGAGTAGAGCGTTTCGAACACGATCAGCTTCGGCTGCTCGGGTGCGGCGGTGCGTAGCAATTCCTCCAGGTGCGCCATGTCATTGTGCCGGAAAATCTTCTTCTCGGCACCGGATTGGCGCACGCCTTCGATCATGGAATTGTGGTTCCAGGCGTCCGACAGGATCAGACAATTCGGCATCAGCTTGACCAGGGTCGAGATGCCGGTCTCGTTGGATACGTAGCCAGAGGTGAAGACCAGCGCCGCCTCTTTGCGATGGAGGTCGGCGAGTTCACGCTCAAGATCGACGAGCGGGTGATTGGTGCCGGCGATATTGCGGGTTCCACCGGCCCCGGTGCCCATGCGGGTGGCGGTCTCGACCATCGCACCGATCACCTTGGGGTGTTGCCCCATACCAAGGTAGTCATTGGAGCACCACACGATCACGTCGCGCGGCCCCTCCGGGGAGTGCCAGATCGCGTGCGGAAAGCGGCCGGCAAGTCGCTCGAGGTCCGCAAACACCCGGTAGCGCCGTTCGTCCCGGAGGCGGGCGAGCGCGCCCGTGAAGTACGCTTCATAGTCCATCTGAGTGCTTTTCCCGGCCGCAGGCGGCCTATTTTTAGCCTATTTTGGAACGCTCCCAGGCTATTCTTAGAGGCGTTCCAAGGCTCTTGTCGAGGCCCAATCCTGCGGTCGAAAGCCGCAAATTGCCGAGGAATCGGGACCCGGCTCTTAGGGCCGAGGCACGAGCGGCCCGGCCGGGTCGGTCGCCCAGGCGCTCGGGGGAAGTGGTTTCCACGAGGGAGATGTGCCCCACGCACCACGGTACCAAGTCCTTTTAATTTGGCG
>Ga0153954_1001081_pt1 | contig 16392 bp, 18 predicted proteins | sample TSFL038MetaG_FD_102277 | JGI IMG/M metagenome (GOLD analysis project Ga0153954, IMG submission 102277) | Attine ant fungus gardens microbial communities from Florida, USA - TSFL038 MetaG | ecosystem: Host-associated > Fungi > Mycelium > Unclassified | place: USA: Florida, Wekiwa Springs State... | reverse complement strand
TTTCGCAGTTCGCATATCGACCAGGTGATCCTGCTGAATCAGGCCGGCAAGAACAGCCATGAGCATATCTGCGAGTCGCTCGAGCTGTTTGCGCGCGAGGTGATGCCGGAGTTCCAGACCGATCCCGATCACGACGCCTGGAAGGCGGGCGTGATGAGCGGGGAGATCAAGCTGGAAGAAATCGACACCCAGGCCTTCATGGATCGCTATGGCAAGCTTGCGGTCAACGTGACTTCGTCGAAAGTTGCCGCGGGCTGACGATTTTGTTGGCGTCGGTGGAACCTCACATTCGCGTGGTGAGAAAAATCCGCTGCATGCGATCACCTCGCTGAAACAAACACAGCGTTAGCGCTGCGCGCCGCAGTGCGCGCATCGCTATTTTTTCGGGGTGCTCGACAGGCTTCATGCATCGCACCATCTTGCTCGCGTCGCACGAACGCGCCTTGCGCCGTGCCCGTCAGGAGTTGCGATTCATGAAGCGTCGGGAATTTCTGAAACTGTCATTGGTAACTGCTGCATCGGCTACGCTGGCCTCGAAGGCTCGAGCTGAGCCTGAGCTGAAGGAAATCCGCATCGGTACCCAGAAGGGCGGTTTCTTTCCGGCGGTACGGCAGCGTCACGCGGTCGAAGACGCCTTCAAGTCGCTCAACATCGACATCAAATGGATCGATTTCCAGTTTGGGCCGCCGCTTCTGGAAGCGATCAACGTCGGCAGCGTCGATTTCGGCTATGTCGGCGACTCGCCTCCGATCTTTGCGCAAGCGGGCGGCGCCAGGATCCGCTACGCCGCCGCGGTCAGGCAGGAGGGCAGCACGCAGGCGATCGTCGTGCGGCAGGATTCGCCGATCGGGACGCTGGCCGATCTCAAGGGCAAGCGCGTGGCGTTCGGCAAGGGATCGAGCGCGCATAATCTGCTTGTGGCAGCGCTGGAGAAGGCCGGCCTCACCTGGAGCGACATCACGCCGGCGCCGCTCGCGCCTGCGGATGCGACGGCCGCTTTTGTCAAGGGCTCGGTCGATGCGTGGTCGATCTGGGATCCCTATCTCGCGTTGGCGGAGCTGAAGGAGAACGCGCGTGTCATCGCCTTCGACAAGGATGTTCACAAGCCCTACTGGTTTTACATCGCGGGCGCCGACTTCGTAGAGAAGCATCCCGATCTCCTGAACCGGCTCAATGCCGTGTTCGCGTCCGAGGGCGTGTGGGCCAATCAGCATCATGAGGAGGTTGCCAAGGCGCAAGCCGAGGCCACCGGCGTCGATCTCGATGCGATCCGGCGCTTTGTCGATCGTTCGAACTATCGGGTCATTCCGGTCGACGACGACGTGCTCAGGAGTCAGCAGGCAGTTGCCGACCGCTTCGCGCGGCTCGGCCTGATCCCGAAGCCAATCAAGGTTTCGGAGATCGTCTGGAAGTGGACGCCGGGCTCTTGAGCCGGCGTCGCGCGCATCATTCAATTTTTACGAAAGCGGGCACCATGAGCAATGAGACGCCATCCAAAGCCAACATCCTCTGGTTCCTGCCGACCCACGGCGACGGCCATTATCTCGGCACCACCACGGGCGGACGTGAGGTGAACTTCAACTACCTCCGGCAGGTCGCGCAGGCCGCCGATCAACTCGGCTATTTCGGTGTGCTGCTGCCGACCGGACGTTCTTGCGAAGACTCCTGGGTGATTGCGTCCGCCGTCGCACCGTGGACCGAGCGTCTGCGCTATCTCGTTGCGGTGCGGCCCGGCCTGCAGTCGCCGAGCGTGGCCGCGCGCATGACCGCGACGCTGGACCGCATCACCAATGGGCGGCTTCTGATCAATGTCGTGACCGGCGGCGACCCCGTCGAGAACAAGGGCGATGGTATCTTCCTGTCGCATGACGAGCGCTACGAGGTGACGCGCGAGTTCCTCAAAGTCTATAGCGACCTGCTCGCCGGCAAGACCGTCAATGTCGAGGGCAAGCACATCCACATCGAGGATGGGCGCTTGCTGTTCAAGCCATTGCAGTCGCCGCGCCCGCCGCTTTATTTCGGCGGATCGTCGGACGCAGGCATCGACGTCGCCGTCGACACCGTCGAAAAATATCTGACCTGGGGTGAACCGCCGGCGCAGGTTGCCGAGAAGGTCAATCGTGTCAAAGCCGCCGCTGCCAAGCGTGGCCGCAAGCTGTCGTTCGGCATCCGCCTGCACGTGATCGTACGTGACACCAATGCGGAAGCCTGGAACGCGGCGGATGAGCTGATCAAATACGTCACCGACGAGACAGTGGCTTCGGCGCAGAGGATCTTCGCGCGGATGGATTCGGTCGGTCAGCAGCGCATGCTGCAATTGCATGGTGGTCGTCGCGACAAGCTCGAGATCAGTCCCAATCTCTGGGCCGGCGTCGGCCTGGTGCGCGGCGGCGCCGGGACGGCGCTGGTCGGCGACGGCAAAACGGTTGCCGCGCGGATCAGGGAATACCAGGATGTCGGCATCGATACGTTCATCATGTCCGGTTATCCCCATCTCGAGGAAGCCTATCGCTTTGCCGAGCTGGTGTTCCCGCATCTGTCATTGGCCCAAGCGGACAATGTCGCGCGGCCGAATTTCAATACCGGTCCTATCGGCGAGACCGTAGCCAACGAGCACGCGCCGCTAGTGAAGGCATCGCAATCATGAGCCTGATCGATACTCTCCCGCGGGTGCGTAGCCTGCGGCTGCCGCGCGCCGACGGCCTGATTGCGTGGCTTGTGCCGCTCGCGATCGTCCTGGTCTGGCAGATCGCGAGTGCGACCGGCTTCGTGCCGCCGCGGGTGCTGCCGGCACCGAGCGACGTGGCGCTCGCGGGCTGGAAGCTGCTGCTCTCCGGTGAGCTGGTGCGCAACATCTGGGTCAGCTTCTGGCGCGCCAGCGTTGGTTTCGCGATCGGCGGCGCCATCGGCTTTGCCTTCGGCCTTGCCAACGGGTTATCTGAGCTCTCCGCAAAGCTCACTGACACCACGCTGCAGATGGTGCGCAACATCCCGCATCTGGCGCTGATCCCGCTGGTGATCCTTTGGTTCGGCATCGACGAGTCGGCCAAACTGTTCCTGGTGGCGCTCGGCGTGTTCTTTCCGATCTATCTCAACACGCTGCACGGCATTCGCACGGTCGATCCCCAGCTTGTCGAGATGGGGCGCACCTATGGAATGACGGATGGTGAATTGTTCCGGCGCATCATCTTCCCCGGCGCGTTGCCCTCGATCTTCGTCGGTCTTCGCTTCGCGCTCGGCATCATGTGGTTGACGCTGATCGTGGCGGAGACCATCGCGGCCTCGTCCGGCCTCGGCTACATGGCGATGCAGGCGCGCGAATTCATGCAGATCGACGTGGTGCTGCTCAGCATCCTGATCTATGCGCTGCTCGGCAAGTTGGCCGACAGCGCCTCGCGTGTGCTGGAGCGTCTGACGCTCTCCTGGCACCCCGCATTCCAGAAACACTGAGGCATGACATGCAGGAAGCCCTTCGTTTCCGTCTTTTAGATTCCGAGCCGGTGAACCGCACCGAGCTCGTAGAGCAGGCACGGCTCGCCCGGCATGGCAATGGCGCGCCAAGCCGTGGCCTGTCGCTCACCATTCGCGGTCTGCACAAATCGTTCGGCGACCACGAAGTGTTGCGCGGAATTGATCTCCATATTCCGGCCGGTCAATTCGTCGCGATCGTCGGCCGCAGCGGCTGCGGCAAGAGCACGCTGCTGCGGCTGATCGCCGGACTTGATACGGCCAACGCCGGCTCGATCTCATTCGGCGAGGTGACGCAGCCGGAAGATATCCGGGTGATGTTCCAGGAGCCGCGGCTGCTGCCTTGGGCGCGCGTGCTGTCGAATGTTGAGGTCGGGCTCGGCCGCGAACGCGGTTCGGCCCATGCGCAGGCACGCGCGGAAAAAGCGCTTGCCGAAGTCGGCCTGTCCGACAAGCGCGCGCAATGGCCAACCGTGCTTTCCGGTGGGCAGAAGCAGCGCGTAGCGCTGGCGCGTGCGCTGGTCTCGGGACCTCGCGTGCTCGCGTTCGATGAGCCGCTGGGCGCGCTCGATGCGCTCACACGCATTTCGATGCAGCGGCTGCTCGAGCGGGTGTGGCGCGAGCAGGCTTTCACGGCGATCCTGGTGACGCATGATGTGTCCGAAGCCGTGGCGCTTGCGGACCGCGTGCTGGTCATTGAACAGGGGCGCATAGCACACGATATCAGTGTCGATATTCCCCGTCCGCGACGCCGCGGATCGGCTGACCTTGCGGCACTGGAAGGCTCTATACTGCGGGAGCTGCTGCAGACGTCGGACGATCCGCACGACCTGTGAGGCTGCCATGAACTCAGTCGTTCGTTCCGTCACGATTAATCACGACGCTGCTACCGCCGATTTTCGCGCAGCGATGCGGCATTTGACGGGCGGCGTCAGCGTGATCACGGTCGGGCGTGGCAAGGACATCACCGGCATGACCGTTACCTCGGTCTCGTCGCTGTCGGTCGAGCCGGCAACGCTGCTCGTCTGCATCAACCGTGAATCGTCGTCCTGGCCGCTGTTAAAGCAACACGGCGTCTTCGGTATCAACATCCTCAATGCCGACCAGCTCGACGTCGCTGAACGCTTCACCGGCAAGAGCGGCTTGAAGGGCGCCGAGCGCTTTGCGGGCGCGGAGTGGTTCACGCGCGCTTCGGGCGTGCCGTTGCTCGCGGGGGCGTTGGCGGCGATCGATTGCGAGGCCGAAGACATCATCGAGCGTCACTCCCACGCCATCGTGATCGGCCGTGTGCTGGACATGCAGCTGGCGGTGCGCAGTGCGGCGCTGGCCTATTGGCAAGGACAATATGTCGCGATCGATCGTGACGAGGATGCAATCCGGCTGGCCGAGGTCAGCCTGCCGTCGCCGCGCCTTCCGCGCGATGGCGACGGGATCACGTGCAAGGCTCCCTGATCGCCGGCCACCACACTAGCCTTTTAGCCGCTGTCGCTCTAAAAGCCCCAATCATTCAACGCAGGGATAGAGGGCGCGCGAACGGGCGCGGCGTTATCGACTTATGAAGCGCATCGCGACTTACGTGTTTTATGCGGTCGGGATGTTCGCGATCATCTATCTCGCGCTCTATGCTTACGTGGCCTTTACCGGGCGCGACCTGCAGCCCGGCGATCCCATCCGCATCTTCCGAAAGCCCGACGCGCCAAGCTACTCGTGAGAGTAGCCGGGGCAGCATAGGCTCCGGATTATCCCGGAATGACGTTTGACAGAGCTTACCCCACCGTTGCGACGCGCTGGTGGTCACCGGCGCTCGGCGGCGGAATCGGCAGGCCGCCATCCGCATACTCGTTCAGCTTATTGCGCAGCGTACGGATCGAGATGCCGAGGATGTTGGCGGCATGGGTGCGGTTGCCGAGGCAATGCTTCAGCGTCTCCAGGATCAGGTCCCGCTCGACATCGGCGACAGTACGGCCGACCAGCGCGCGCGTGACCTGCTCGGCGGCGAGAGTGGCATGCGCAACCGCCGGCATGGTCTTGGCGACGCCGAGCCGGTCGCCGTCCGGCGTCAGGATGGCATCGGCGCTGATTTCGTTACCCTGCGCCATCAGCACGGCGCGATGGATGGTATTCTCCAGCTCGCGCACATTGCCCTGCCAGCGGTTCGTGGTCAGGACACGTTTGGCGTCGGCCGACAGCGGACGGATCGGCACGCCATTGGCTTCGGCATATTTCTTCGCGAAATGCTGCGCGAGTTCGAGGATGTCGGCAGGCCGCTCGCGCAGCGGCGGAATCTTCAGGTTGACGACGTTGAGACGGAACAGCAGGTCCTCGCGGAACGTGCCTTCGCGCACGGCATCCGACAGGTTGCGGTTTGAGGTCGCGATGATGCGGATGTCGACGGGTACGGGGCGGGTGCCACCGACGCGGTCGATCACACGCTCCTGAATGGCGCGCAACAGCTTCGATTGCAGGCGTACATCCATCTCCGAGATTTCGTCGAGCAGCAGCGTGCCGCCACTGGCTTCCTCGAATTTGCCAATGCGTCGCGCCACAGCGCCAGTGAACGCGCCTTTCTCGTGGCCGAACAGCTCGGATTCCAGGAGATGTTCGGGAATAGCGGCGCAGTTGATCGAGATGAACGGGCGCTTGACGCGGGCCGAACGGCCGTGCACGTAGCGCGCCAATACCTCCTTGCCGGTCCCGGATTCGCCGGTGACCATCACTGAGGCGTCGGAGCCGGCGATCTGTTGCGCGAGCTTGATGACCTTGGCCATCGCCTCGTCGCGATAGACGAGGTCGCGTGAATCGTTGGCGACTGCGGCCAGCACGGCAGCGATCAGCTCCGGCTCCGGCGGCAGAGGGATGTATTCCTTGGCGCCGGCGTGGATTGCGGCGACCGCGGCTCGCGCGTCGCTGGAGATGCCGCAGGCGACGATCGGCACGTGAATGTGCTCGGCTTCGAGCCGGGTCACCAGATCGCGGATGTCGAGGCCGACATCGACCAGCAACAGGTCTGCGCCCTTGCCGCGCAGCACCCGCATTGCAAGCTCGTTGTCCTCGGCATGGGTGACGGACGCGCCGTTATCCATGGCGATCTTGGTGGCACTCGTGAGCTGACCCTTTAAAGTGCCAACGATGAGAAGCCGCATATCTGCCTCCTGTTCGTCTGTTCGCGCCGGTCCGGCGCGTGTCGTCTATGGAATATTGCTTAGCTGCGTTCGGCCTTGATGATTTCCGTCATGGTGACGCCGAGCTTGTCTTCGACCAGAACCACTTCGCCGCGCGCCACCAGCCGATTGTTGACATAGATGTCGATTGCCTCGCCGACCCGGCGGTCGAGCTCGAGCACGGTGCCGGGTCCGAGCTTCAACAGCTCGCCGACATCCATCTTCGAGCGGCCGAGCACGGCCGAGACCTGCACCGGCACGTCGAACACGGCTTCGAGGTCGGCGGCAATGCGCGCGGAATTGTCGTCTTCGTGATAGGCGACATCGTCGCCCGATGGTGCGTTCGGCCCGTTGAGATCGGGCAGCGGTACCTGCGTGTCGGTGTCGCTCATGATGTCGTTCCCCTGGCCCCGTTTCTGGACGCGATGTAGCGCCCGACAAGTTCGTCAATCTTGGTATCGATCGCGCCGCGCTCCAGCACGACGCCGCCGTCGGCCCACTCGATCCGGCAGTCGCCGGTGGCGATCTCCGGCTCGGCCAGGATCACGAGGCGCCCGGCAAAGCCGCTCTGCTTGGCCATCAGCTCGATGCGCTCGCGCGCGATCTCGTAAAGCGAGGCGTTGATGCGCACCACAAGATGCGGCGTCGCGACCAGGTGCGAGAAGCATTCGCGGATGAGGCCGTCCATCTCGCCGAGCGGTTCGGCCGCGATCAACTCGCTGCACAGCTTGCGCGCAACCGCGACCGCGACATCGACCGCCTCGGTCTCCATCTTCGCCTCGATACCGGCAAAGCGGGTCGCGATGCCCTGGACCGCGACCTTGATCTCTTCCAGTGCCAGCGCGACGCGACGGTCGCTTTCAGCCTTGGCCTCGCGCTGGCCGGCGTCATAGCCCTGGCGATAGGCGACGACCTCTGCGGCCGCGACCTTCTGCGCAACTTCCGCGGCCGTCGCCGAGCGCTCGCGCGCCTTGTCGGGCGCCGAGAAGTCGGTATCGAACAGGAATTTTGCGGGCGCGGCCATCAATATACCAGCTCGTCGTCGGCGCGGTTCTTGCTCAGGGTGATGTCGCCCTTGGCGGCGAGATCTTTCGCGAGGTTGACGAGCAGCGCCTGCGCTTCGTCGACATCGCGCAACCGTACCGGTCCCATCGCCGCCATGTCGTCCATCAGCATCTTGCCGGCGCGCGAGGACATGTTGCCGAGGAAGAAGCCCTTGACCTCTTCGTTCGCACTCTTCAGCGCGACGCCAAGCTTCTCCTTGTCGACATGCCGCATCAGCGTCTGAGCCGAGCCGGAGTCGAGCTTGATGAGGTCGTCGAAAGTGAACATCAGCGCCTTGATGCGCTCGGCGGATTCGCGGTTTTCATCTTCGAGCGAGGTGAGGAAGCGCGTCTCGGTCTGGCGATCGAAATTGTTGAAGATTTCCGCCATCACTTCATGGGCGTCGCGACGGCGGGTCTGCGACAGGTTCGACATGAATTCGGTGCGCAAGGTCTGTTCGACGCGCTCGATCACGTCCTTCTGCACCGCTTCCATCTTCAGCATCCGGCCGACGACGTCGAGAGCCATGTCCTCGGGCAGGATCGCCAGCACACGCGCGGCATGCTCCGGCTTTAATTTCGAGAGCACCACGGCGATGGTTTGCGGATATTCGTTCTTGAGATAGTTGGCGAGCACCTCTTCCTGGACGTTGGAGAGTTTCTCCCACATGTTGCGACCGGCGGGACCGCGGATTTCATCCATGATGCCGTGGACCCGATCCGGCGGCAGATATTGCTGCAACAGCCGCTCGGTGGCGTCAAAAGTGCCCATCAGCGCGCCGGATGCCGACATGCGCGACACGAATTCCAGCAGCATGTCTTCAACAGTGTCGGCCTCGACGTTGCCGAGCGACGACATCGCCGCCGATAGTTCACGGACCTCGGAGTCCTCGAGCAACTGCCAGATCTTGGCGCCATATTGCTCGCCGAGTGCCAGCATCAGCATCGCGGCGCGTTGCGGGCCCGGAATCTGGGACTTGGGCCGGCCGCTCTGGCGTGCCGCCAGGTTGGCAATTACGCTGGTGATATCAGTGGAGTTAGCAGTTTGTTGCGGTAGCGACATGTCGGATCACTCGGCGCCTTCAGTGAGCCATTGACGGAGGATGGAAACGGTTTCACCGGGGTTGCGATCGGCAAGTTCGCCAACGCGGTGGACCGATTGAGCGTGGACCTGGCCCTGAACCTGGGCAGCGTCGAGCAGATTTGCGGTGTTGGCGCCCGGAAGCAGCGCCGGACCTCCGGCGGCGACCGCCGGTTGCGGGAGGGGCTCTGGGGTCGCGGCGGTCAGGGCTGCCATCTCTTCTGCGGCCAGGATGCGCTTCACCAGCGGCCGCACCACCATGAACATCACCACGAGACCGAGCAGCATCATGACGCCGAGCTCGATCACATACATGACGTCATCCTTGGTGAATTGCAGCATGCCAAGGAAACCGGTCGGCTCGGGAATCGGGGCGACCTGCGGTGCTTCGGCGAATTTGAGGTTCACAACCTCGACCTGGTCGCCGCGCTTCTGGTCGAAGCCGATCGCGGAGCGCACCAGCGCCGAAATCCGGTCGAGCTCTTCCTTGCTGCGCTCCTTGTAGACCAGATCGCCCTTTTCATTCTTGGAATAGCTGCCATCGACCAGCACGGCGACGGAGATGCGGTTGACGCGGCCGGCTTCGGTCACCTCCGTCTTGGTGGTGCGCGAAATCTCGTAGTTGTTGGTTTCTTCGGTCTTCTTGCTCTGGTCGCGCTGAGCCTGCTGATTGTTGTTGTTCTGCTGGTTGCCCGGCAATTCGTTGTTGACGCTAACCTGGCCGTTATCGTTGCCCGTATTGCTGGATTCCTCGCGCGTCTGGGTTGAGCGCAGCACGCGGCCTTCGGGATCGAACTTGTCCGAGGTCTGGGTGATCTTGTTGTAGTCGAAATCGGCCGAGAGCTGGACGCGGGCGCGGCCGGTTCCGACAACCGAGGATACGATGTCCTCGACCTGCTTGCGCATCCGCTTCTCGTAGGCGGCACGGCGTTCGTCACCGACGGCCTGATCGACGTCGCTGGCGGCGCCGTCAGCCAGCAACTGGCCGGCCTCATCGACGATCGACACACGTTGCGGCTTCAGGCCATTGACCGACGAGGCGACCAGATGACGGATAGCGCGAATCTGCTGCGGCTCCAGCGCGCCGCGCACCCGCAGCACGATCGAGGCCGATGGTTCGGGGGTCTCGCGTGCGAACAGCGGCCGCTCCGGCAGGACCAGGTGAACACGGGCAGCCTGGATCCGGTCGATGCCGCGGATGGTGCGGGCGAGTTCGCCCTCCAGCGCGCGCAGATGATTGATGTTCTGGACGAAACTGGTGGTGCCCAGTGCGTCGGATTTGTCGAAGATCTCGTAGCCGACGCCGCCGCCCTTGGGCAGGCCGCCTTCGGCAAGCTTCATGCGCAGCCGGGTGACCTTGTCCTTCGGCACCGCGATCACGCTGCCCTCGTTCCGCATCTCATAAGGGATGCCCTGGCGTTCCAGGTCCTTGATGATGGCGGAAGAGTCTTCCATGCTGAGATCGGTAAACAGCGTGGTCATCTGTGGCGTGGTGACGCGCATGATGACGAACGCGAAAAATCCGATGAGCGCGGCCGTAACCGCGATCATCGCCATCAGGCGCGAAGCGCCTAAGCCCTTCAGAAAATCCAAGAGACCTTGCAAGACACCGCCCCACAGATTCGGCGACCGAGCCGAAGTGGGCAAATATTGCCTAGGCTATGGTTTCTATATGGTTAACGACGATTAAGATCCGTGACCTGATCGCGGGCATGAAAAAAATCGGCCTCACATCGTGAGGCCGATTTTCTTCAAATGCTTGGGTTTGGGTAATGCGAAACTATTGACGATATTGCTGGATTCGCGTGGTCCGCAAGCCGGCCAGTCCGTGCTGATCGATGGAAAACTGCCAGGAAAGGAATTCGTCGACGGTTAACGTGTAGCGGCTGCAGGCCTCTTCGAGGGAGAGCAGTCCACCACGAACAGCAGCAACGACCTCGGCCTTGCGGCGAATCACCCACCGCTTCGTGCCAGGTGCAGGCAAATCGGCAATCGTCAGCGGGCTGCCGTCAGGCCCGATGACGTATTTCACCCTCGGGCGATGGGGTTCGGTCATGGCGTACTCACAAACTCTTAACCACTGAACTCACCACACCAAGCTACGCCGGGCGGCTTAAAATTTACCTAAGCCCAAGGCTTCAATACGATTCTCCTTGAAATTGCCTGCAATCTGCCCCGCCCAACGTCGCAAGACGCCGGGCGGCCGCAGACCGTCAATGATTTCTTAACTTTTGCGCTCGCCTGCGTGCGTTGGATTACTGGTTAGAACCGCTGGAATCGCTGGACTGGACAGGCGGGGGGCCAATCGCCTTGATCTGGCTGACTGTGTAGCTCTGCCCATTGATCGACAAAAGCGGCGGCGACTGCGAGAGGTCAACCGACTGAACGACACCGCCGACCTGAGTCGAAATTGCGACCGCCTTGCCGGTGCTGTCGGCCGCGGTCGCAGTGAGGGTATAAACGCCGTCCGGCCACTGCGTGCCGTCATTGCCCTGGCCGTTCCAGGTGAATGGCTGGTTGTCTCCGGCATTGGCCGAATAATTGCCGCTGAAGACGGTCTGGCCGCTGGCATTGGCGATTGAGATGCTGACCGTCGAGGTCGAGGGGACGTTCAGTTCCCAGGTCGCCGATGAATTGGCGAGCACCGTGGAGCCGCCGCTGACGATTGCGGTCTTGCCGACGAATTCCAGCGCCTGCGTCGCCTGCGCCGTCTGCTGCATCGAGACCAGCGTGGTGAGCGAATCGTTTGTCTTGAGCTGCTGCTCGACGGAGGCAAACTCGACCAGTTGCTGGGTGAACTGATTGGTGTCCAGCGGATCGAGCGGGTTCTGGTTCTGCAACTGCGTCGTCAGCAGCGTCAGGAAGGTCTGGAAATTTCCGGCGATCGTCTGGTCGGCGGTAGAGCCCAGCGTGGCACCCCCGGACGAATTCGAGGATGAGGACGATGGAGGGGGCGTTGTCCCTGAAACAACCGGACTGCCGGTGGTTGCCGGTGTCGTCGTCATGTCTGTCTCCTTAAACCCTGATATCCACGCCGCCGCCTGCACCGAGCATGCGGCCGTAGGATTGGCCCGCGACTGCCGCGGCCTGGTTGTCTTCCTGGTTGATCACAAGCCGGTGGGCGTTGCCGCCGCTTTGATTGTTGTTTTGCTGGCCGGAAGAGGACTGGTCGCGCAGACTGAATTGCAGGCTGCCATTGTTTGTCTTCAGGCCGGCGTCGTTGAGCGCCTGTTGCAGTTGCGGCGCGTCCTGCCGCAGCATCGACAGCGTTTCCGGTTTCTCGACCGTCAGATGCGAAGTCACCTGACCGTTACGGTCGACATCGATCCGGACATCGATCCGGCCGAGATCCGCAGGATCGAGCCGGACTTCGAAGCGGGTCTTGCCACTCTGTACCGAGGCCGCGATCTCGAGCGCGAGCCCGCTCACGGGCACCGGCGCGCCAGTCGCCGCGGTAACGCTGACATTTCCGGGCACGGCGAGAGGAACGGAAAACTGCGGTTGTGTGAGCGCGGCCGCCTGCGGTCCGGGATCGACCGGCGTCAGTGAGAGCGGCGCGTTCGAAGCCGTCGAAGCACGATCGTGCGGCAAGACCGTCGCGGGTGCCGGCGAGGCCTTATCAGCGCCGTCGGCCTTGGCGGCGTCGGCGAGCGCGCTGGAGTCTGGCTTGGCCGCCGCGGCCGGCTGAGGCGCGGCATTGCCGGGTTGGCCTTTCGGGACCGCCGCCGACTGATCTGGCGTGCCGGCGGCATCCTTAGCACCATCCTTGATGCTATCCTTGCCGCCAGGCATTTTTGGCGAAGATGAAACCTTGGTCAGGGGGGGTACCGCCGTCTGCGGCGGCATTGGCTTTGCGGTGACCGGGGTCGAGGTGCCGAGTGTCGTTTCCACGGTTGCATCGGTTGACGCGGTCTCGGCGGCCGCTTGCTTTCCTGACGCTGCGGCTGGCTTTGCGACAGCAGTGCCGTTTTCAGGGCTGGTTTCGCCATTCCCGAGGCCGGTTTTTGTCTGCGTCTGCGCAGGCGGCGCGGCTGCTGCAGTCACCGCTGCGCTGGCGGCAATCGCCGCGCTCGCGATTGCGAGTGGCGCATTGGGATTGCCATCGGTCGACGGTGTCGCGGGCGTATTGGTCAGCGGCGGGTTGGCCGGCAGCACGATTGCGATCGCATCCGGCGTAATCACCGCTGTCGCATCCTGCGGTGTCGAGGTGATCTGATCAACCTTCGAACCGGACGAGAGCTTGTCGGCCGTCTTGGTATCGCCGGTCTTCACCGAGCCCGATTTGGACGCTCCGGACTTCGGAGCGCTGTGCCGCGGACCATCGTGGCTTCCCTTGGCATCCGCGACGTCGTCGTTCGATCGGCCGGGGTCGGTTGCGCGATCGTCCGACTTCGCGGGCGGAGTCCGATCGGCATCGGCGCCAGCGTTATCGCGTGGCTGCGCGTTGTCCGCTGGCCGCGCGTTGTCGGCTGGCGGGGCGCTATTGGCGGGTGGCGAATCGTCCGAGGGCTGCGGCGCAGCTCTCGGTTCCGGCGCGGGCGCCAGGGCGCTCGCCAGGTCGGTTGGCGTATTGCTGTCGACCAGTGCGGCGAAATCACCGCTCGACTGCGAAGGGTCGGGTCGGGTGGACTTTGGCGCGGGCTGGTATGATCCGCCTGCTGTGACATCTGACGTGACGCTGACCACGACGGCCTCTTGTAAATGAAACTCGACCGAAGAGGTCAGCAAGGAGCGGGCCAGTTCCCCTATTTCGTAAAATACCTTTATATTTCAATGTCTTGTAACGTTGCGGCCGGTGAGGCGAGGGCGCTGACACCCGTTCGCTTTTTGCCCTGCGGCAAGATTTGCCGTGTCCTGCAAGGGATGGCCGTGATTGCCTCCCGAGGATCGCACCTATATTAAAGAGGCGCTCTGCTGCGGTTTCGATTGGGCCCTCGGAGTTCCCGAAACACGCCAGAGTTCTTCTAAACCGAAAGACGGGCGCCTATTGGCAAAAATAGCTTTCCCGTGGGGGAAGCGTGATAGCGTCCGCCGTTGCATCAGTGACTTGAACGCCATGCTCAACAGTCTGGATATCAAGGGCCGTCCACAGGACACCAGGATCGTCGTCGCCATGTCAGGCGGCGTCGATTCCTCGACGACGGCCGCGCTGTTGAAGTCCGAAGGGTACGACGTCGTCGGCATTACGCTGCAGCTCTACGACCACGGCGCGGCAATCCATCGCAAGGGCGCCTGTTGCGCCGGGCAGGATATCCACGACGCGCGCAACGTCGCCGAGCGGATCGGCATCCCGCATTATGTGCTTGATTACGAAGAACGCTTCCGTGAGTCGGTGATCGAGACCTTTGCGGCAAGCTACGCGTCGGGCGAGACGCCCGTGCCGTGCATCGAATGCAATCGCTCCATCAAGTTTCGCGATCTGCTGAAGACCGCACACGAGCTCGGCGCCGCAGCGCTCGCGACCGGCCATTATGTCGCTTCGCGGCGGCTCGCCGACGGCTCGCGGGCGCTGGTCTGTGCGGCCGATTCCGATCGTGACCAGAGCTATTTCCTGTTCGCGACGACGCGCGAGCAGCTCGACTATCTGCGTTTTCCCCTCGGCGACATGACCAAGCCCGAGGTGCGGGAGCTGGCGCGGCGTTTTGGGCTCACGGTCGCCGACAAGCACGACAGCCAGGACATCTGCTTCGTGCCGACCGGGCGCTACACCCATATCATCAGCCGGCTGCGGCCGAACGCTCTGGACCCCGGCGACATCGTCGATCTCGATGGCAATGTGATCGGGCGGCACCAGGGCATTGCGAATTTCACCGTCGGCCAGCGCAAGGGACTGGGCATCGCGTCAGGTCATCCGCTTTACGTGGTGCGTCTCGATGTCGAAAGCCGCCGTGTCGTCGTCGGCCCGCGCGAGGCGCTGCGGATGGACCGCATCACGCTGCGCGACGTCAATTGGATCGGCGACGGCGCGCTTGATCGCGCGGTCGGCGATGGTCTTGAGATTTTCGTTCGCGTGCGCTCGACACGGGCGCCGCAGCCGGCATGGTTGCGTTCGGTCGACGGCCACTATGAGGTCGAACTCGTCGCAGGCGAGGAGGGCGTCTCACCCGGCCAGGCCTGCGTGTTCTACGACGCCGCGTCGGGCCAGGCGCGTGTGCTCGGCGGCGGCTTCATTCAGAGTGCGACCGCCAAAAGCGTGGCGGCCACAGGTGGAATGCGGCCACTTGCCGAGGTCGTGCGCGGATAAGGGATTTCGGGGCGGGGCATGGTGGGCGATATCGACCGCGCCGGGGTCGAAAAGGCGTATGAGCGCTGGGCGCCGGTCTACGATCTTGTTTTCGGCAAGGTGTTCGACCAGGGCCGTCAATCGACGATCGCGGAGGCTGATCGGATCGGCGGCCGCGTTCTTGATGTCGGTGTCGGCACCGGGCTGTCATTGTCGGATTATTCGCGAACCACGCGGATCTGCGGCGTTGATATTTCCGAGCCGATGCTGCGCAAGGCGCAAGCGCGCGTGCGTGCGCTTGGACTTTCCAATGTCGAGACGCTCGCAGTGATGGATGCGAAGAACCTTGCGTTCGCGGATTGCTCGTTCGACGCAGTGGTGGCGCAATATGTCATCACCGCCGTTCCCGATCCCGAAGCCACGCTTGATGATTTCATCCGCGTGCTCAAGCCCGGCGGCGAACTCATTCTGGTCAATCACATCGGCGCCGAAAGCGGCCCGCGTCGCGCGTTTGAACTCGCATTCGCGCCGTTGGCGCGACGGCTCGGTTGGCGGCCGGAATTTCCCTGGGCGCGCCTGGTTGCGTGGGCGAAAAGGCACGGGGGCGTGACGCTGGCGGAACGCCGCCCGATGCCGCCGATGGGGCATTTCTCGCTGATCCGCTACCGCAAATCCTGAAAATTTTCGGGGAACCTCGCCATGCCGCAGCCGTTGCCTCGGCATGAGGACCACCACTCCATTGCTTCTTTCATGTGCGTTGATGGTGGCGCCGACCTGCGCCGGCGCGCAGGCCCCACCGTCACCGACGACGCCACCGGCACAGACCGCACCGCCGGCGCCGCAGCGCTCCGCCAATTGCGCGCCGATGGCGCCGCACAGCGGCGGTAGCGGCAGCACGACGGCGCCCGAAGGCACGACCACTGGACAGGGGCGCGAGCAACTTGGCGACCAGCTGTCGAAATCCGACGGCGTGCTGTGCCCGCCATCCGGCGTTGATCCGGAGATCCGTGCGCCGACGCCGGATTCCGGCAACACGCCCGTGATCCCGCCGCCCGGCAGCCCCGGCGGCGACCCCAATCTCCGGCCTAAATAGCGCCGCGGCGGTCACTGCGGCAGACGGGTTTGCTTGACAGGCATCCGGGGTGCTCCTTATATGCCGCGCGTTCACGCGGCGAGACACGATGTGCCGCGCGTGATGCTCGTGGCGGGGTAGCTCAGCTGGTTAGAGCACGGGAATCATAATCCTGGGGTCGGGGGTTCGAGTCCCTCCCCCGCTACCACATTCCCGGTAAATCCTTGAAAACCGTAGCCTACTAGGTGTTTAGTCCCGGCATTTGCTGGAGCGGGTTGAGTTTGAATCGTTCTGGCTGGGAAGTCCAGCATTTGCAGATGTATTCGTAGGGTGTAAGGCCCTTC
>Ga0153954_1001080_pt1 | contig 16398 bp, 16 predicted proteins | sample TSFL038MetaG_FD_102277 | JGI IMG/M metagenome (GOLD analysis project Ga0153954, IMG submission 102277) | Attine ant fungus gardens microbial communities from Florida, USA - TSFL038 MetaG | ecosystem: Host-associated > Fungi > Mycelium > Unclassified | place: USA: Florida, Wekiwa Springs State... | reverse complement strand
GCTCGACCATGAAGCCCGCCGGCTCCCCGGTTGCCGTCTTGTATGCGAAGGGCGGTGCGTCCTCGCGATAGGCAATGCGCAGGACACCGTTGGCGCGCATGTCGTCGAGCGTCCCCGCGCTCGCGCCTCCGGTGAACAGCGCTGTCGTTGCCAGAACCGTTGCGATCAGCAGTTTGCCCATTGATCCCTCCCCGGTGTAGCGACCGCTGTCCGGCGGCCGGTCTTGCGACACTCCTTGCCGGCAATATGCGAGCCCAGATACGGCAAGCTCGTCAACTGCATCTGGCCAGGCGGTGACGTCGGCAAGGTTTGCCACATGTAATGAGCCCGCCCATTCTCGGCGAAATACCGAGCGTACCGCTATTATGTTTCTGGGTAATGGCGGATGGGATGTCCGCCGCGGGCCGTTGAAATAGTTGATATTTTCGTGTTTAGCCCGTTAGACCCCGCGAATTGCCCCGCGCTGCGCTAGAGCGGGTGTCTGGGCCTTAGTTGGGCGAGGCAGGATCGATTGAGCCGTTTGTCTTTTGGTACAGGGACACATCGCACTCTCGGCGAACCGGATTCCAAACGGCAGCATTTTGCGCCTCGGGGCCTCTGGGCGGCGCAAGTGCTACGATCAAAATGGGATTTCTTGCGTACGCTCGCTCCAGTGCTGGCGCTCGAATGCCTTCTGGTCTGGTGGGCGACTGCCGCGCGCTACTGCCATCCGCCGGGCTGGGGAGAGGGGTGTGATTTGCTCAAATGGCTTTATGACTGGCAAACGCTGCTGGCGGGATGCCTGGCGATTGTGGCTGCACTGATTGGCGGGTACGTGGTCAAGGCGCAGACCCGGCAAGCCGCGGAGTACGAACAGGAGCACACCCGGAGACGACAGGCTGCCGCTCGCGCGGTGCTCCCGCTGTCACTCAGCACGATCTGCGAATACGCGGAGCAGTGTGCTGCCGTTCTCCGTCAACTCCACGACAGTTGCAGCGACGAGAGCTTGCCGCGCGAAGCGGGCGCCAAGGCGGTGTTTCCGGCGGTCCCTTCCGCGGCAACCGCCGAGCTGAAGGAGATGATTGAAGCCGCGGATGCGACAACGGCGGCCACTTTTGCGGTGGTTCTCTCAAAAATCCAGGTCCAGGCCGCCAACCTGCGCGAGTTCAACGCCCTCGAGCGGAGCGACGAAAAGAATGGTCATGTAATTCCAAAGTCCAGCATCGAGCACTACATGCTGCGCACCGCTGAAATCTACGCTCGAACAGTGACACTGTTCGAATTCGCGCGAGCCGAAGTCGACACCGTCTCGCCGGAGCCTCCCTCGGAAGATGAAATGTCCAGCGCGCTGAATTTGTTTCGGCTGTTCCATCCGCAATACGACCCCATTTACGAGGGCGTCCCCAGATATGTCGAAGGGTTGCGGCGCCGCGGACGTTGATGTGAGGCCATACGTCGTTTCAGTCGCGGTTGGCAGGCAGCCACACGGCGAGGAATGACGTCCAACGGCCATCTGGCGGATGGGGTGGGATTCGAACCCACGGTGGGCGTGAACCCACGCCGGTTTTCAAGACCGGTGCCTTAAACCGCTCGGCCACCCATCCGGATGAGCAATTTCAATAAGTTAGGACTGCCGCGGGTGCAACAGATCGTGTCCCGGCCTCCAGCAGCCCTACACAAATGCGCTGATGGAGAATGGCGGTTTGGCGCAATAACCCACCGCTGGCCGCGAAAATCTTGGCGCGATCGTTGCTGCACTGCTGATGTCGTTGTTGGTGTGGGACGTCTGAATGAACGGCGCGCGCGGCTCGACCCTTGGCATTCTTCGCGCCGTCGTTGGCGGTGCCCTACGGCGCGCGTGGCTTCCCATCGTCTTCTTTCTCCTGCTCGTGAGTACCTGGGAAGGCGCGGCGCGTGCAGGGCTTGCCGATCCGATGGTCCTGCCGGCGCCGAGCGACATCGCCGCCAACGTCCTCGACGGCGTGGGGAGCGGAATCTATCTCGCCAACCTGAAAGTCACGCTCGTGCAGGCGGTGTCCGGTTTCCTGATTGCCTGTTTGCTGGGCATCGCCATCGGATCGCTGACGACTCTCTCCGAGCGGCTGAGCCGCGCGCTGCAGCCGATCGTGCTCGCCGTGGAGGCGACGCCAAAGATCGCGCTGGCGCCTCTCGTCATCGTCTGGTTCGGCTACGGGATGGGATCGAAGATCGCTCTTTCGGCGATGATCGGCTTCTTTCCCGTGTTCGTCGGGACAGTGAGCGGCCTGCGTTCGGCTGATACCGGCCGGCTCGATGTGCTGCGCGCCCTGGGTGCGGGTCGCTGGCAACTCTTCCGCATGGTCGCGCTGCCCGGCGCGTTGCCTCACATCTTTGCAGGCGTCAACGTCGCCGTCGTTCTCGCCCTCCTGGGCACGATCGTCGGCGAGTTCATGGGCGCGAAGGAAGGGCTCGGCACGCTCATCCTCTACGCCAACGGCAATCTCGATACGGCGCGCGTCTTCTCGATCCTGCTGGTGCTCGCGGCCACCGGACTGTCGCTTCATGCGCTCATCGGCGCGCTGCGTGGCCGGTTGCTGTTCTGGGACGGAAGCCGGGACAGCTCATCGCATCGACCACAATCATCCTGATCAACCGAGGGAGAAAAAAGCCAATGCAAGACATGCTCGAGCCGCAGGACCTGTTTAATCCGCGTCACTACGACAGCGTCCATCGTCGCTTCGATTCGGCCGAGACGCTGCCGGCCTGGTGCTACACCTCCAAGCGATTCTATGACCGCGAGCGCGAGCGCATCTTCTTCAAGATGTGGAACTGCATCGGCCACCAGAGTCGCGTGCCCGACGTCGGCAGCTACATTACCTTCGATTTCTGCGGCGTGCCGCTGATCGTCGTGCGCGGCGAGGACAAGAAGATTCGCGCGTTCATCAATTCCTGCCCGCACCGCGGCTCGGAGATCATGGAGGGGGAGGGCACCTGCAAGGTCATGAAGTGCCCGTATCACGCCTGGGCCTTCTCGCTGGACGGCGCGTTGTTCGCCACGCCACTCTTCGAGGAATCGGCCACTTTCCAGAACAAGGACCACGGCTTGAAGTCGATCAAGCTCGACCTGTGGGCCGGCTTCATGTGGATCAACCTCGATCCCGACGCGCAGGATCTCGCGAGCTATCTCGGCGATCTGCCGACGCGCACCGCGCCATGGAAGGCCGACGAGATGGTCTGCGTGGGGCGTCGCGAGTATCCGGTGGCCGCCAACTGGAAGCTCTATTTGGAGAACTTCAGCGACGGCTATCACGTGCCGTTCGTGCACCAGCACACGCTGAACTTCAAGAAGGTGTCCAAGCGCGACTTCCATGATCCCGCCGTCTACCTCGGCAACTACTTGATGCATTACACCTACTTCGACGGCACGCGCGGCGTGCGCGAGCACCAGAAGAAGCTGCCGGAGCTCGATATCCCGCAGGAGCTGAAGATCGGCACATTCTTCCCGGTCGTGCACGCCAACACGATGATGAGCTTCGCCATCGACATGGTCTCGGCCACCGAGGTCTATCCCGACGGTCCCGAGAAGTGCACGCTGGTGACGTCGAACCTCGTGCCGAAAAGTACAGCTGAGCTGCCGGATTTCGAGGAGATCTGGGCGCAGTACACGGCCAACAGCGATGTCGTGCGCAATGAGGACGTGATCGCGGCCGAGCGTCAGCAGAAGGGCCTGAGCAGCCGCTTCAACGGCCGCGGCTGTTTCACGCCGCAGGACAAGCTGGTCCACGACTACAATCTGTGGATCCTCGATCGCGTCGTCGGCAACGCGCCGCCGGTGTGACGCCATGAAAGGAAAGCTGCTGCGCTTTCCGCCCGACGGTGTTGCCTCCGGATCGGCCGTGTCCGGGCTCACGCATGTGAGCCCGGTGGCGCCGGCGATCGCCGTCCGTGGCCTCGCCAAATCCTATGCGACCAAGACCGGCGATGCCGTGCAGGCTCTGGCGCAGATGAACTTCGAGGTGGCGACAGGGGAGTTCGTCTCCATCGTCGGACCGTCGGGCTGCGGCAAGACGACGGTGATGCGCATCCTTGCCGGCCTGGTCGACGGCTACTCCGGCTCAGTCTCCATCGGCGGCAGCATCGTGCATGGGCCGACGCCCGAGATCGGCGTGGTGTTTCAAGACGCCAACCTGATGCCGTGGCGCACGGTGCTCGCCAACGTGATGCTGCCGGGCGAGGTCCTGCGATTGGACAAGCGCCTCTGCCGCGAGCGCGCGTTATCGCTTCTGAGCCTCGTTGGCCTTTCGGGATTCGAAGACAAGCTGCCGGGTGAGCTGTCCGGGGGCATGCGCCAGCGTGCGGCGATCGCGCGGGCGCTGCTGCACGATCCGAAGATCCTGCTCATGGACGAACCGTTCGGCGCGCTCGACGCCATGACACGCGACACGATGAACGTCGAGCTGGCGCGCATCGCCGCGGAAGCGGGCAAGACGGTGTTCCTGATCACCCATTCGATCGCCGAATCCGTCTTCCTCAGCGACCGGGTGCTGGTGATGTCGAACCGGCCCGGCCGCATCATCGAGACGATCGCCATCGATCTGCGGCGGCCGCGCAGCCTCGACGTCGTCGCCGACCCGTCCTTTGCGGCGACCGTGCTGCGCATCCGCCGACTGCTCGAACGCGACGGCGGCTCCGCTTCGACCGTTACCCTGGCGCACTGACATGACCATCCAGGCCGACTTGCCCGCCTCGATATCCGCACCGCGCACCCGGACTTTGGCGGCGCGGTTTGCGGTCCGCCGTCCGCCGCCGGACTGGATGGCGACCGTTCTCCTGGTGTTGGGCGCGATCGGCCTCTGCCAGGTGCTCGTCTCCTCGGGCGTCGTCAGTCGCTACGTCATGCCGCTGCCGTCCAGTATCCCGGCGGCTCTGGCCGACCTGGTGAACAGCGGTACGCTCGCAGACAACGTGCTCACGACGCTTGGCGAGGCCGCCTGCGGCTTCGCCATCGCGGCCTGTCTTGGCCTCATGCTCGGCGCTTTGGTGGCGGAGTTCGGCATCGTCGAGCGACTGCTCTATCCGTATCTGGTGGCATTGCAGACGATGCCCAAGATCGCGCTCGCGCCGGTCCTGCTGGTGTGGTTCGGCTTCGGCCTCGGCTCCAAGATCGCTGTCGCCGCCGTGATTTCGCTGTTCCCGATCCTGGTGAACACCATCGCCGGGTTGAAGAGCACCGATCCCGGTCGCCTCGACGTACTGCGCGCGCTGGGCGCAGGCCGCTGGGACTGCTTCCGCTTGGTGCGGCTGCCCAACGCGCTGCCCTTCGTTTTTTCCGGCCTTAGCACGGCAGTGATGTTCGCGCTGACCGGCGCCATCGTTGGCGAGTTCGTCGGCGCCACCAAGGGACTTGGCTATCTGATCGTGCAGGCCAACAGCCAGATGGACATCCCGCAGGTGTTCGCCGTGGTGTTGATCCTGGCCGCGCTGGGAACCGCCGCCTTTGCCGCGATGCAGTTCTGCCGCCGCAAGTTTCTCTACTGGACCCCGAAAGAGGAGTAGCTGTCATGTTGAATCGACGCGATTTCCTGGCCGCTTCGGCGGTGGCCGCCGGCGCGGCGGCGTTCCTTCTGGGCACCCCGATGGCGCAGGGTCTGGTCAAGACGAGCTTCGGCCCGACGACGGTCGACATCTCGACCGGTCATGCCGGGCACTCCTCGCTTCCCACGGCGCTCGGCTACTGGAAAGCCGAAGGGCTCGACGTGAACGTCATCGGCGTCGCAGGCGATACCGCGGGCGTGCAGCTCGTTTCGGGCGGCAAGATGGATTTCATCAGCCTGGTCGGCGAGTCGCTCCTGTCGGCGCGCGCCAAGGGCATACCGCTCAAAGCCGTGTATATGCATGCGCGCATGCCGATCGCACGCTTTGTCGTGCCGAAGTCGTCTGGCATCACCAAGGTCGCCGATCTGAAGGGCAAGACGCTCGGCATGCCGGTGATTCATCCCGACACCTATGTCGAGGGCATCTACAAGGAAGCGGGCCTCGACTTCGCCAAGGACGCCAAGGTGGTCGCGACGGGCACGGGCGCGCCGGCGTTGCTGGCGCTCAAGCGCGGCGACATTGCCGGATGGATGTCCTGGGATACCGCGGTCGCCGAGCTCGAGAACCGGGGCATGGAATTCGTCGAGTTCCGGCCGAGCTATTTCGGCCAGCTTTTCGGCAACGCCGTGATCACTCGCGAGGACGTGATCCGTGACAATCCGAAGATGGTCATCGGCATGTGCCGCGCCATCGCCAAGTCGGTGCATTTCGGCCTCAACAATCCGGACGCCGCGATCAAGATCCATTGGAGCGTCTATCCCCAGAGCAAGCCGCAGGGGACGGACGAGGCCAAGCTGCTCGCCGATTCGCGACGGGTGTTCATGTCCCGCTTCCAGGACTACGCGCTGAATGGCGTGAAGAACTATGGTGAGAGCCTGCCCCAACAGTGGGATCAGGTGGCCGAGCTGATGAAGAAGCAGGGGACTCTGCCGGCCGACTTCGACGTGAAGCAGGCCTACACCAACCAGTTCATCGCCGAGATCAACGATTGGGACCGCGGTGTCGTGGAGGCGAAAGCCAAGAGTTGGACGAAGGCCTAAAGATTTCCTGAGATTCGCGAGGCGGAGCGCCGTCCGCTCACGAACTTATTAGGTGTCGTCTGGCCGCCGACGTGGGTGCAATGTCGTTGACAGTGCATCGGAGGAGCGGCCAATGAGACGGATAGCGTGCGGTCTGGTGCTCGCCTCCTTGCTGGGGTGCGCCACGGTCAATCCGGCGGACACCGAAGCGTGGGTCGGTCAGCCCGTGCTGCTCCTGGAAAAGCAGCCCTATTTCATTTCCATGCGGGTCGTGAAGACGCAGGCGTCGGACGGTACCGAAATCTGGAACTACGTGAACGGGCGGGACGTCTCGGTATGCAATCAGGACGGCACGATCTGGGGGCATAGGGTCGGGTGGGGTACCTACATGGGCTTTGCCGACTGCACGTCGCACTACAGTTCGTGCAACAACATCTTCTATATCCGCGACGGCAGGGTGCAGCGCGTGGTCGTCCAGAGCAACGGCGGTGCGCAATGCTCCACTGACAAGCGATTCCTGCCGACTTATACCGGCTGACGCCATGCTGAATTCCCGCCTCGGCCGTCGCGCCTTCTGCATCACGCTCGCAACGCTGCCTCTTGCGGCACAGGCCCAAAGCGGCGATCCCAAATTCACCGCGTGGCTGCGCACCCTGCAAGCGGAGGCCGTGCGCTCCGGTGTCGATGCCGAGACGGCGCGCGCGGCGCTTTCGTCTCTCGAGCAGGTGCCGCAGGTGCTCGACCTCGCGCACAATCAGCCCGAATTCTCGATGAGCTTCTCGCAGTACCTCGATGTCGTGGTGTCGCAGAAGCGCATCGACCGTGGCCGCAAGCTCCTGGCCGAGAACCGTGCGCTGATCGAGCGCTTCGCCGGACCGACCGGTATTCCGCCTTCGATCGTCGCCGCCCTGTGGGGCATCGAAAGCAACTACGGTGAGCGGCTGGGCGATTTCGAGGTCGTGCAGGCGCTGGCGACGCTCGCCTATAACGGCTTTCGCGCCTCGTTCTTTCGCCAGCAGCTCATCGCGGCCCTCAAGATCATCTCGCAGGGCCATACGACCTTGCAGGCCATGAAAGGGTCGTGGGCCGGCGCCATGGGGCAATGCCAGTTCATTCCCACGACTTTCCTTGCCTACGCCGCCGATGGCGACGGAGACGGCCGCTACGACATCTGGTCGAACAAGGCCGATGTCTTTGCCTCGATCACGAACTATCTGCGTGCCGCAGGCTGGCAACGGGGCGTGGGGTGGGGGGCGGAACTGCCTCCCGGCGCCGCCGCGCCAAAGGGCGAGAGGGTCGTGCGGCCATCGGGCGCGGGCGGACCGGCCTACCGAACGACGCAGAATTTCCGCGTGATCCTGCGCTGGAATCAGTCGGATTTCTTCGCCCTGGCCGTGGGAATCCTGTCCGACCGTATCGCCGCCTGACGATTGCCTCAAGCTGATGTATGATGGCAGCTGGATGGCCCAAGCTGTTGTCATACCGCGTTTCCTGCCCTGGCGTTCCCTGCGTAGCTGCGGGGCCATCGCGCTGGCCGCATGGCTGGGCGGTTGCGCCAGCCATCATGCGGCGCCCAGCACGGCGAGCACCCGGGGCACCTACAAGATCGGCGCGCCTTACAAGATCGACGGCGTCACCTACGTGCCTCAGGAAGAGTTCAATCACGTCGAAACAGGCGTTGCCTCCTGGTACGGGCCGGGCTTCCACGGCAAGTATACCGCCAACGGCGAGACCTACGACCAGTCGGACCACACCGCTGCCCACCGCACCCTGCAGATGCCGGCGGTGGTGAGGGTGACCAACCTCGACAACGGGCAGTCGACAACGGTGCGGATCAACGACCGCGGACCTTATGCGCGCAATCGCATCATCGACATGTCGCGTGCCGCCGCCGAGGATCTCGGTATGGTCGGTCACGGCACCGCTCACGTGCGCATCGAGCAGCTCCCGCAGGAAAGTCAGGCGGTGAAGGAGATCGCCCTCAACGGCGGCGGCAAGAACGAACAGGAAGCCGCCATCGCCAGCTATGCGTCGGGCCATGGCGCGACGCCGGTGGTCACGGCGGCCGCGGCAGCACCGCCGCCGCCACCTCCGCCGATGCCGCCTTCGACACCTCCCGTGCAGGTCTATCAGCAACCCGCACCGGTCGTGCCGTTCCGGCCCGCAGACACCCCCGGCCCGACCATCGATTCGCTGTCCAGGGGAGGGCCGCCGCCTCCACCGCCGTCATCAGGTAGTGGGTTCTATGTGCAGACTGGCGCCTTTTCGACCATGACCAACGCCGAACGGCAGCGGGGTCTGATCAACAGCTACGGAACCGTCGAGATATCCCAAGGCTCCTCTGGTGGACATGAAGTCTACCGTGTGAGACTCGGCCCCTATACGAGTTCAGACGCCGCCGGCATCGTCGCCGACCGGCTGAAACGCTCTGGTTATGGTGATGCCCGTGTCGTGGCGGATTGATCTTGCGCGCTCCCTGACGATTTTCCTGGCGGTGGTCGGCGTTGCCGGCCCTGTGACGTACGAAGCAATGGCCCAGGGGCCGAAACCGCCGGCACAGAAACCGGCGGCCAAGCCGCCGGCCGGCAAGCCGCTCGGCCCGAAGGCCGCCGCGGCCGCGCAGCAGGCGAAAATCGACGCCGCTGGTCCTTCCCAAATCGGCACCAGCACGCTCGCGCGCTTCGCCTACATGATCGACGCGCAGACTGGCGCGGTCCTGCTGTCGAAGGATGCCGACGCGCCGATGGCGCCCTCGTCGATGGCCAAGATGATGACGGTCTATCTGCTGTTCGAGGACCTGACCTCGGGCAAGCTCAAGATGGATACGCGCTTCAACGTCAGCGAACGCGCTTATGCAATCACGCGCGGCACGCATTCCTCGACGATGTTCCTCGAGATGACGGATACGCCGACCGTCCAGGAGCTGATCCAGGGCATCATCGTCGACTCAGGCAACGACGCGAGCGTCGCCGTGGCCGAAGGCATGGCCGGCAGCGAGGAAGCTTTCGCCGAGCGCATGAACAAGAAGGCGAAGGAACTTGGGCTCACCGGTTCGGTGTTCAAGAATTCGTCGGGCTGGCCGGCGGAAGGCCAGCACGTCACCGCACACGACCTGGGGATCCTCGCCTGGCGCACGATCAAGGATTTCCCGGAACTCTACCATTACTATTCGCAGCGTGAATTCAGCTTCAACGGCAAGACCCAGCCCAACCGCAATCTCGATCTCAAGTCTGTGTCCGGCGCTGACGGCCTCAAGACCGGCCATACCGAGGAAGGTGGCTTCGGCCAGACGACCTCGGCGATCCGCGACGGCCGGCGGATCATCCTGGTCCTGAACGGCATGGGTTCGATGGCCGACCGTGCGCAGGAAACCGGTCGTTTGATCGAATGGGGCTTCCGCGAGTCGAGCAACGTCACCGTCCTGAAGGCGGGCGATGTCGTGGCCCAGGCGCCGGTTTGGCTCGGCACGCAGGATCAGGTTCCGCTGGTAAGTTCGCAAAACCTGATGATGACCACCGTTACCGGCCAGCAGAGCCAGGCGCGCATGATCGCGCGCTTCGACGGCCCGCTGCCCGCGCCGATCGCCAAGGGCACCAAGCTCGGCTCCGTCGTGGTCACCTATCCCGATGGGCGCACCGCCGACTATCCGATCGAGGCCGGCGCCGACGTGCCGCGCATGGGCGCGTTCGGCCGCGTCGTGACGCTCGCTCGCCACTACCTGCTCGGCTGGCTGTCGTGACCCAGTCCGCCGCAGGGCGGTTCATCACGCTGGAGGGAGGCGAGGGGGCGGGGAAGTCGACGCAGATCGCCCGGCTCAAGAGCTGGCTCGAAGGGCGCGGCCGGCAGGTCGTCGCCACGCGCGAGCCTGGCGGCTCGCCGGGCGCAGAGATGGTGCGCAAGCTCCTCGTCGAAGGGCCGGCCGAACGCTGGGACGGCACGACCGAGGCCCTGCTGCACTTTGCCGCCCGCCGCGAGCATCTGCGCAGCACCGTATGGCCCGCCCTGAAGCGCGGCGACTGGGTTGTGAGCGACCGCTTCGCCGATTCGACGCGCGCCTATCAGGGGTTCGGTCATGGTATCGATCTCGACATGCTGGATGAGCTCTACGCCATCGCGGTCGGCGACTTCCGTCCCGATCTCACCCTGATTCTCGACCTGCCGGTCGAGACGGGGCTGGCGCGCGCAGCCGCGCGGCGCGGCGCGGAGACCCGCTACGAAAGCCTGCCGCGCGAATTCCATGAGCGCGTGCGTGCAGGCTTTCTCGATATCGCGAAGAAGGAGCCGCGGCGCTGCGCGGTGATCGACGCGACGCAGGACATCGACACCATCGCCGCCGCCATCGCCCGCACTGTCGGCGAGCGGATGGGGGTCTGAGCGATGGCGCGCGGAAAGGCGAGCGCCGATCCAGCCGAGCTCGAGAAGCTCGAATGGCCTTATGACTGGCCACCACCGTGGCGCAACGATCGCCTGCTCGAGCACGAGCAAGCCGAGAAGACGATGCTGCTCACGGCGCAGATGGCCCGACTGCATCACGCCTGGCTCCTGACCGGTCCGCGCGGTATCGGCAAGGCGACACTCGCCTGGCGTTTCGCGCGCTTCCTGCTGGCAGGGCAGCAGGGCGGTCTGTTCGCTAAAGCATCCGACACGCTCGACGTCGCTCGCGAGGCACCGGGACGATCGCTGGTCGATGCGCGCTCGCATCCCGACCTGTTCCATCTCCGGCGTTCGCTCAACACCGATACCGGCCGCATCCGCTCGGAGATCTCGATCGACGATGTGCGCGAGCTCGGCGCCTTCATGCACATGACGCCGGCCATGGGCGCGTGGCGTGTGGCGATCGTCGACTCGGCCGACGAGATGAACCGCAACAGCGCGAATGCGATCCTCAAGATCCTCGAGGAGCCGCCGCCCAATGCGGTGCTGTTGATCGTGGCGCACGCGCCGGGACGATTGCTGCCGACCATCCGCTCGCGCTGCCGGCGGCTGGCGCTGCAGTCTCTGTCGAACGAGACGGTCGTGCGCCTTCTCGGCGAATACGCGGCCAACACGGCGCCCGAGGAACGACAGACGCTGGCGCAGCTTTCGGAAGGCAGCATCGGTCGCGCCCTCGAGCTTGCGAGCGCCGGCAGCCTCGCGCTCTATCGCGAGATGGTCGAGGTGCTGGCGACCCTGCCCGATCTCGACATGCCGCGACTGCACGGTTTCGCCGAGCGCTTCGCCAAGCGAGGGGAGGAGGCCAACGCCGATTGGCGCTCGCTCAACTATCTGTTCGACGGCTGGCTGAAAGGCCTCGCGCGCCACGCGGCCATGGGCGACGAAGATGACGCTGTCGTGGCGGCGGAGCGCGGTTTGCGCGGCCGCATGCTGGCGGCGGCCAGCCTTGATCGCTGGATGGAGGCATGGGAAAAGATCGCCCACCTGTTGTCCCGTGCCGATGCCGTCAATCTCGATCGCAAGCAGACGGTGCTCGGCAGCTTCCTGGTTCTCCAATCGGCGATGCGCTGAAGCGCTGATGGCGCTCCGGGAGGGGCGGCAGTCCGGAGTTCAGTGAATCATGTCGGGCCGCAGCTACTACGTCACCACGCCGATCTACTATGTGAACGACGTACCCCATATCGGGCACGCCTACACCACGCTTGCCTGCGATGTGCTGGCCCGCTTCATGCGCCTCGACGGGCGCGACGTGCACTTCCTTACCGGCACCGACGAGCACGGCCAGAAGATCGAGACGGCCGCCGCGGCGGCCGGACTCGCGCCGCAAGCCTTCACCGACAAGGTAAGCCAGTCCTTCCGCGACCTGATCGGCGTCATGGGCTACAGCCCCGACAACTTCATCCGCACGACGGAGAAGCGGCACTACGCCGCCTGCCAGGCGCTGTGGGAGAAGCTCGTTGCCTCGGGCGACATCTACCTCGGCAAATATGCCGGCTGGTATTCGGTACGCGACGAGACCTACTTCCTCGAGAGCGAGACCGAAGTCGGCCCGGACAAGAAGCGCCGCGCCATACCGACAGGGGCGGAGGTCAGCTGGGTCGAGGAGCCGTCGTACTTCTTCAAGCTCTCGACCTGGGGCGATCGGCTGCTCGAGTTCTACGAGAAGAACCCGCGCTTCATCGGACCGGAGAGCCGACGCAACGAGATCCTGAGCTTCGTGCGCGGCGGTCTGCAGGATCTCTCGGTGTCGCGCACCAGCTTCTCCTGGGGCGTGCCGGTGCCGGGCGATCCCAAGCACATCATGTATGTCTGGCTCGACGCGCTCACGAACTACATCACCGAGTGCGGCTATCCGGATACGAACGGACCGCTCTGGAAGTACTGGCCGGCCGACCTGCACATGGTCGGCAAGGACATCATCCGCTTCCATTGCGTGTTCTGGCCAGCCTTCCTCATGTCCGCGGGCCTGGCGCCACCCCGGCGTGTCTTCGCGCACGGCTGGTGGACCAACGAGGGCCAGAAGATCTCCAAGTCGCTGGGCAACGTGATCGACCCGATCGAGCTGGTAAAGATCTACGGCCTCGATCCGGTGCGCTACTTCCTGCTGCGCGAGGTGCCGTTCGGCAATGACGGCGACTTTCAGCGCAAGGCGCTGGTCGGCCGGCTGAACAGTGATCTCGCCAACGCTTACGGCAATCTGTGCCAACGCGTGCTGTCGATCGTCGCCAAGAACTGCGACAGCAAGGTGCCGGAGAAGGGCGCTTTGGTCGAAGCGGATAACGCCCTGCTCGATCGCGCGCGGGGTCTGCTCGCGATTGTGCGCGCGGAACTCGACGATCAGGCCTTCCATCGTGCGCTGACCGCCATCTGGGAAGTGATCGCCGACGCCAACCGCTATGTCGACGCGCAGGCGCCGTGGGCGCTCGCCAAGACCGATCCGGCACGTCGCGACACCGTCCTGTGGGTCCTGGCGGAGACGATCCGCCGGGTGACCCTGCTGGTGCAGCCCTTCATGCCGACCTCGACATCGAAGATCTTGGATCAGCTCGGCATTACGGCCGAGGGCAGGGCGTTCGCCGCTTTCGACACGGAACTCGTGTCGGGCACCGAGCTGCCCAAGCCGCAGGGCGTCTTCCCGCGTTATGTCGAGGCGCCCAAAGCCGCCGAATGATCACTGCGTAACCATGCTTATCGACAGCCATTGCCATCTCGACTTCCCCGAGCTCGCCGGCGACGAGACCGGCGTGCTCGCGCGTGCAAGGACCGCCGGCGTGGCGGGCATGCTCACCATCGGCACGCGGCTCGATCAGTTCGATAAGGTACGAGCCATCGCCGAGCGCCATGACAACGTCTGGTGCTCGGTCGGCGTTCATCCGCACGAGGCGAAGGAGGAAGGACAGCGCACGCCCGACCGCCTGGTCGAGGCCACGCGGCATCCCAAGGTCATCGGCATCGGCGAGACTGGGCTCGATTTCTATTACGAACATAGCCCGCGCGAGGAGCAGGCGACGAGCTTCCGCGCCCATATCGCAGCCTCGCGGCAAACCGGCCTGCCGTTGATCGTTCATACGCGCGACGCCGACGCAGAGACGGGAGACATCCTGGAAGACGAGCACGGGAAGGGCGCCTTCCCCGGCCTCATCCACTGTTTCAGCTCAGGGCCCGAGATCGCCCGCCGGGCGCTGGCGCTCGGCATGTATATCTCGATCTCGGGCATCGTGACCTTCAAGGCGGCCGAAAGCCTGCGCACGACCGTGCGCGACATCCCGCTCGACCGCCTCCTGGTCGAGACCGATTCGCCTTACCTCGCGCCTGTGCCGAAGCGCGGCAAGATCAACGAGCCGGCCTTCGTCGCCCATACCGCGGCCAAGGTCGCCGAGCTCAAGGGCGTGAGCGTGGCGGAACTCGAAGCCATCACGACGGACAACTTCTTCCGGCTTTTTGCCAAGGCGGAGCGCGCCAAGTGCGCGTGACCATCCTGGGCTGCGGCACGTCCGGCGGCGTGCCGCGGCTGGGCGGGAAAGATGGGCGAGGAGACTGGGGAGCAGCGAACCCAGCCGACCCGCGCAACCGCCGCCGGCGCGGCTCGATCCTGGTCCAGGACAAGGGACGGACGGTGCTGGTCGATACGTCACCTGACGCTCGCGTCCAGCTTCTCGATGCGGCGGTCGAGCGGATCGACGCCGTGATCTGGACCCACGACCATGCCGATCAGTGCCACGGCATCGACGAGCTCCGGCCCTTTTCCTACGCCCAAGGCGGCCCGATCGAGGCCTGGGCCGACGATCGCACCTTCGGCATCCTGGAGCGCCGCTTCGGCTACTGCTTCCATCGGATAGGCAGGTTCTACGATCCGATCTACCGGGTGAGCATGATCGAAGGCCGGCCCTTCACGGCAGGCGGGCTGCAGGTGACACCCATCCCCCTCGACCACGGGACGATCCCGTCCCTGGGCTTTCGGTTCGGCCGCCTGGCCTATGCCAACGACGTCGTGGCACTGCCGGAGGAGGCGTTCGAGATCATGGCGGGAGTGGAGGTGCTGATCGTCGATGCGACGCGGTACCGGCCTCACCCGACACATGCCCATCTCGACCTATCCCTGGAATGGATCGCCCGGATCGCGCCCAAACGGGCATTCTTGACCAATCTCCATATCGACATGGACTATGTTGAGGTGGATCGGCGGACCCCGCCGCATGTAAAGCCCTGCCACGACGGACTTGTGATCGAAGTGGATGGAGATTAGTCATAAAAAACAAAATATTAGAGAATATTCCTAAAGCAACATACGAACCGAGACAAAAGGAGTCCGGTCGGCGTTTGGTGCTGACCATGGCGCTTTTGGCCTGCTGGGCCTTTCCAGCCGCCGCCGATGGCGATCTCAGCCCCAACGGGCTGACCTTCAAGGATTTCTCGATCGCCGACAACGGCGCCAGCTTCAACCGCACCGATCCCATGCTGCCGGCTGGCCCCGATTCGCCGACGGTAAAGGTCATCACCATCGATTCGGCCAACAGCTTCGTTCGGATTCGATTCAATACAGCCAAGGTGGAGGCCGCCGTTCCGCTGGGCTGGCAAGCCTCGGAGGATTGGGAGCGGGGTGTCGCCTATACCGCCGATCGCCAGTACCGGCTGATCGTCTGGCGGGTCGATTTCAACTTCGAGAACGTGAAGGACGCCGAGCAGTACGTCGCGACCAAAATCGGTGTCATCCAGTCCCGGAGGAAGGGTGTCACAGGCCAGGCCCGCAAGCTGGCCGACGGCTCGTTCCTGACCGTCTTCGAGAACGTGCCGCCGGACAAAGGCGACCAGGGTCCACGGACGGTCTTTGATCTGTTGCTGGTCAATCCAACCGATCCTAAGAACGGCGTGCTGCTCACTCTGGGCGTGCCGGCTAAGGACGCAATTCGCGGTCTCGGTTTGATGGCGCTGATGAAGTCAAAAGTGAAGGTCGATTGGTAATCTCGTATTCTATAATATAATATCATAATTTGTCATAATGTATATTATACGATAATTGGATATTAGGATCGAGGTCGATGGCAGCCGATAAACCCACGGCAGACAAGCTACCCAAGGAGCCTCTCGCCCGTTTGCTGGCGGTCATGGCGTGGCTGCGTGACCGTCAGCATGGCTGCCCTTGGGACATCGATCAGACTTTCCGAACCATCGCGCCGTACACGATTGAGGAAGCCTACGAAGTGGCTGACGCCATCGAGCGCGACGACATGCCGGCCCTCAAGGAGGAACTGGGCGATCTTCTGTTGCAGGTCGTCTATCACTCCCAGATGGCGAGCGAAGCCCGCGCCTTCGACTTCGCCGATGTGGCCCAGGCCATCGCCGACAAGATGGTCGACCGGCATCCGCACGTGTTCGGCGACCTCAAGATCGC
>Ga0153954_1001079_pt1 | contig 16452 bp, 10 predicted proteins | sample TSFL038MetaG_FD_102277 | JGI IMG/M metagenome (GOLD analysis project Ga0153954, IMG submission 102277) | Attine ant fungus gardens microbial communities from Florida, USA - TSFL038 MetaG | ecosystem: Host-associated > Fungi > Mycelium > Unclassified | place: USA: Florida, Wekiwa Springs State... | reverse complement strand
CATTGTAGAGCTGGCCGTTCATCCTCTCGACCTTGCGGACGTAGACATTCTGCACGATGTCGCGGGTTTCCGGATCGATCGAGATCGGGCCGCGCGGGCTCTCCCACTTCATCCCCTTCATGGCCTCGACCAGCTTGTCGCCATCGGCATTGCCGCCCGTCTTCTTCAGCGCCTCGTAGATCAGGTGAATGCCGTCATAGCCGCCAACGGCCATGAAGCCGGGACGGTTGCCGAAATCCTTCTTGTAGGCGGCGACGAAATCCTTGTTCATCTGCGACGGATGGGCCGCGGAATAGATATGCGCCGTGACCGCACCGAGCGCGGCATCGCCCATGCCATTGAGGAGATCGTCGTCCATGACGTCGCCGGGGCCGATCACCCTGATGCCGGCCTTGTCGAGGCCGCGCTCCGCATATTGCTTCATGAAGTTGCCGCCCTGGCCTGCCGGCACGAACACGAACATCGCGTCGGGCTTGGAATCCTTCATGCGCTGCAGGAACGGCGCGAAGTCGGGATTGGCCAGGGGCACCTTGACCTCCTCGACGATCTGGCCGCCCCCGGCGGTGAAATGCTCCTTGAACGACGCCAGCGCATCATTGCCCGGCGCATAGTCGGAGGTCAGCGTCGCGACCTTCTTGATGCCGTTCTTGACCGCCCAATCGCCGATGTTGGTGGAGGATTGCGGCAGCGTGAACGAGGTGCGGACGATGTAGGGCGACTTCTCGGTGATGATCGAAGTGCCGGCCGCCATCACGACTTCCGGGATCTTGGCCTGGGTGGCGAGCGGCGCCGCGGCGAACGCGGCCGGCGTCACGCCGAAGCCCGCGATGAAATTGACCTTGTCGTTGACGATCAGCTCCTGCGCCGCAGTCTTGGTCTTGTCCGGCAGGGCGCCGTCATCCTTGAGGATGATCTCGACCTTCTTGCCGGCGACGGTGTCGCCATGCTGCTTCATGTAGAGCTTGATCGCGTTGTCGATCTGCTTGCCGGTCGAGGCCTGCCCGCCCGTCATCGGCAGGATCAGGCCGATCTTCACGCTGTCCTCCGCGCGGGCCGATACGGCGCCAGCGATGACAACAGCGCCGGCAGCCAGCGACAGCAATGTATTTCGAACGAACATGGATGCTCCTCCCTCTTCGGTCTCTCGTGGTGGACCGCGTCCCCGGCCCTTGTTTCACCCTGGGCTCATCCGTGCCAGAGCCTACTTGCACCAAGCCGCGCGGCGACATGGCGTCTTTCGCGGCGTGGTTGTCAATCGGACGATGGGCGATCGTCGCGGAGCCGGGCACGACCCGCGCCGCGCGAGCAAATGGTGAGACACGGTATTTTGATACCTTGTTTCACACAGAGAACGCCTCCCGGCAGCCCGGAATGGGCGCATGAACCCGAATAAGCCAATTTTACTGATTACGGAATAGCTTGCGACCTCGACGGGTCGAGTCCCCGTCCGTCGGACCCAAAAGGCTTTAGTTCTCAGTTGATGACCGTGCGCCTCCGCCAACTTGCGATCCTCCTCATCGCAGCTCTGCCGGCGTGCTCGCTGGCCGGCTGCGGCACCATCAACGAGCACATGTCGGCTTCGATGGGAGATTACATCCCGCAATGGGCCGGCGGCCTGCCGGCGGACGCGCCGCCACGACCGGGCACCGCAAAATACGACGAGTTCATGAAAGAGCGCGAGCGGCAACGCCTGATGCCGGCCGACCAGCGCGACCCCAAGCCGACCAAGCCCGACCAGTCAGGGCTTGATCCCGTGCATTAGGACGCTGGGGTGCAGCGTACCGTCGTCAATGCGAGGCGCCAACGGGTCCGCGCGAAGCGCGGCCCGATGACAGGCTCCGCGACGAAGCAACCCATCTTTTTCCGGTGCGGGGCGTAGATTGTTTCGCTTCGCTCGCGATGACGGAGTCGGGCGGCGCTAATCCACGAACACCACGGTCTTGCGGCCGTTCGGGATCACACGGTCTTCCAGGTGGGTGCGGATCGCGCGCCAGCCTCGCGGCGTTAGCTAATTAAATGCACTGTCACCGTAATTACGCCACCGTAATTACGCTTTCCGGCTTCAATCCAGGCTTTGGAGATATCAGGCTGTTTCATGGGAGGTAGCTAGATGCTTGGGCCGCGAACGACGCCGCGGCCTGTGTTTCCTGGGCTGCTAGATCGGCAGAAACTCCGCCCGCGGAGCACCAAGAAGATGCCGGTCGGCACACGGCGCTCATCCACACGCGGCACACCTCTGGGCTTGTTGGCAGTAGCGGCTCGATCAGGCGCCACTCGAAGTCGGTCAGGTCATGTCGGCTCATGCCGACGCTGAATTAGCTTTCTTGAGGCGATGGAAGACCTGCGATTTGCCCGGAACCAGTCGTAGGTCGATCCGCCTCAACCGAGATGTTGACGTAGCCCGACCACTCCCGATGGCGTTGCGCCAGGGTCACACGGCGCCCCTCAAACTCGTGCCCCTCGCTCACCACAATACCGACCCAAAGCTTTGGCTGTGAACACTCAAGCCTCATCGTGAAAGCCGCAGGCACCTTGCGACGAGGCTCACCCGCAATAAGCCACCCGTAGCCATAAACTGGCTTCACCTCGACAACCGGCAACGTATCCATACCTCCAACATAACCCCGTCCTTGAGCCGCACAAGATCGCTCTAGGCGTTTATGAGTTCAAGACCTAGCTCGCCGTCCTTTAAACTGCGCTTCCCCAATACGCCACAAGTCGCCTGCCGTCGCTTCGATCACGGTAATGGTACATAAGAATGCGGGATAAAAGACGCCCCGTTTATATATTCCATAATGCCGGTGTTACCCGCGCCTACTTCGCCGAACGCGCCGGCGTTGCCGGGGAGCGCGGTGATGAAGCCAGAAACTGGCTGCCCAGGACTAGCGGCCGCACCAAAACCAACAACGTCCGACTGATATTGCGCGACTGTCATTTCAGACACGTCTCCAAATCGTGTGAAGAAAGTGCCCTCATCGACCGCAGAGGCAAAGGAGGATGCTGATTCACTCGTCAGATGAATCAACGTGTCTGGATGATAACCCGCCAGGATCTCGCCGATTGTCGCTTCGCTACCTTCTGCTGCGACAGCTGCTGGAGCAGCCAAAAGCCCGAGGCTCCCAGCGGCAACGCCATACGGCAGCAGAGCCTGCCCAAGTGTACGCGTGCCGACCTGTTGACCCGTGTCAGTATCATACTCTGGCACCGGCGTCTGTAAGAAGGCGTTGACATTGTCAACCACCAGTCCGGAAGGATCAGCCAGTATTACGGTGACAGTGCACTTAATCCGTTGCCCTAGGGGCAGGCGAACCAACCAATTGAGTGCACTGTCACCGTAATTCCGGCAGATGCCCTCACCTCGCGCAGCAAAGAATTCGCCGTCGCGGCGTCAGCTAATTAAATGCACTGTCACCGTAACACCTGTCACCGTAACACTCCGCCCCGTGACACGCGTCGTCGTAGAACTCAACGTGTTGCACTTCATTTGTGAAACCGCCCCATAGCGCAGCAAGACTAATCTAACCTAAGAGCTGTGAGCCTTCATTCGTTCCGAAAAATCATTCTCAGCATTCCAACTCTGTCTCCTAGCTTCAGACATTATCGCCGAAATAAATTCGTCGGGCGGGCAGTACTTATGAGACTCGACATAGTGAATAATGAGTGCAGGAGCCGCAAAGACAGTGTGGTTCGCAGATGGAATCCATAATTCCCAATTTCCGAGAAAAAGTGTTCTGCCATTCGATTCGCAAGTGGGATTTTCGTTGATCGGCAACAAAATGGAGCGGCTGTTGTGACAAAGGTTACATTGGTGAATGCCCCTCATTTGATTCACGCGCGCGGACCCAAACCAGGTTCGCAACCGTTCAACGAACAAATCAGGGACTGCTCCGGTCGTAAACTGTTCAGCCTGATCTAGCCAGCCCACATTAAATACACCGGGCAAGGGGCTGGTTCGTCCGTATTCGTAAACAGATAGATCGGGGTAATACAACGGTATCGACTCCTTGATTGCGAATTGCCTAAGGACCGAAAGGCGCCCTACATGCAGCCCAGCAAAGGTTTCCCATTCCTGGCTGAAGAATATCGGATAAGAGCGTATTCTCGGTAACCGTTATCGAGTTGGGCAGCGTGAGGAGATCGGGAGCAGGTTGAAGAAGGTTCGGAATTTCCGCTCCAGGCAAATAGGTTGCCGATCCCTCTATAGCGGAAACAGCGCTCAAATCACCGGCTTCCATCGCTAAGCCCACGGATTGCGGCAAGAGTAGTCCCGCCTGTCCCGGGATCATAATGGTTGTTCCCTCCGGAACGATGGTCGTTCCCAGAAGTGGACTTTCAATACCGTGTCCCGCAAGTGCTAGGCCAGTTCCCCCTTCTGCTGCAAGCGCAGCCGGAACAGCCAAAAGCCCGGTGCTCGCAGCAGCAACACCATACGGCAGGAGAGCCTGCCCACTAATCCACGAACACCACGGTCTTGCGGCCGTTCGGAATGACACGGTCTTCCAGATGGTAGCGGATCGCGCGGGCCAGCACGCGGCGCTCGATGTCGCGGCCCTTGCGCACGAGGTCATCCGGCGTGTCGCGATGGCTGATGCGCTCGACGTCCTGGTCGATGATCGGTCCCTCGTCGAGATCGCTCGTGACATAGTGGGCGGTCGCGCCGATCAGCTTGACGCCGCGCTCATGCGCCTGGTGATAGGGTTTTGCGCCCTTGAAGCCCGGCAGGAAGGAGTGGTGGATGTTGATGCAGCGGCCGGAGAGCTTTGCCGACAGGTCATCGGACAGGATCTGCATGTAGCGCGCGAGCACCACGAGGTCGGTTTTGGTTTCCCCGACCAGATCCCAGATCTGGCCCTCCTGCGCCGGCTTGGTGCCCTTCGTCACCGGCAGATGGTGAAACGGAATCTCCCCGAAATCGATGCCGGCATAGGTCTCGCGCGGATGGTTGGAGACGATTGCGGTCGGGATCATTGCGAGATCGCCGGTGCGCCAGCGATAGAGGATGTCGACCAGGCAGTGATCGAATTTGGACACCAGCAGCATCACGCGCTTTTTGGTGGCGCGGTTGCGCATCTGCCAGTCCATGTGGAAGCGCTCGGCGATCGCGGCAAAGCCGGTCTGCAAGGCCGAGAGCTCGACGGCAAGATCGGCCGCGGTGAACACCACACGCATGAAGAACTTGTTGGTCTCGACGTCGTCGAATTGCTGGGCGTCCAGGATGTTCTGCCCATTATGGGCCAGGAACGTCGAGACCGCCGAGACGATGCCGGGGCGATCGGGACAGGAGAGCGTCAGCACATATTGTTGATGGTCGGGCATGGAGCGGCGTGATCGGTCTTGAGCAGAAGGTGATTTTCGCGCCCTGCTCTATCACCGGAGCTCGCCTTGCGCCAACCATCCCATTGGAGGCAGGATGAACAAATGATGGTTGAACGGCGTTAAGATGTGACCATGGCTGAACGGCTCAACGGTTACCGCATCCTGATCCTGGAGACGCGCGAGGAAGCGCAGTTTTCTCGCCTGCTCGCCGAGCAGGGCGCCGACGTCCTGCAATGCCCGATGTTCACGATCGATGATGCGCCGGACCCCGCGCCGGTCGAGGCGTGGACCAGGCGGTCGATCGAAAAGCCGTTCGACGACCTCGTGCTGACGACCGGCGAAGGCCTGCGCCGGCTGATGAAGGTCGTGCGGCGGATCGGGCTTGAACGGGAATTCGTGGCGGCGATCGGCAAGGCGCGCAAATTCGCGCGAGGCCCCAAACCCGGCCGCGCGCTGCGCGAGATCAGGCTCGAGCCGCAGCAGACCACGGAGAAGCCGACGTCAGAGGGTATCGCCGAGATGCTGTCGCGTTTCGATCTGAAAGGTCATCGGCTCGGCCTGCAGCTCTATCCCGACAAGGATCACAGCGCGCTGATCGGCGCGATCATGGTGCAAGGCGCGGAGGTCGATACCGTGCTGCCCTATATCTATGACGCGAAAGCCGCCGACACCAACATCGTCACCGCAATCGAGGAAATGGCGAACGGCCGCGTCGACGCCATCGCCCTGACGAGCTCGGGCCAGGCCCGCCGCCTGTTCGACGTGGCGCAGTCCCACGGCCGCGAGGCGCGCCTGCGCGAGGGCTTGGCGAAGACCCCGATCGCCTCGGTCGGCCCGGTCGTGTCGGACGAATTGAAATCACACGGCCTTCGCGCCAGCATCTCGCCCGCCGAAGGCGCCTATTTCATGAAGCCGCTGATCTCGGCGATGGCGGCGGAGTTGGGGAAAAGCGCGCCGAGGGGCGCGGTGCGATAGCTCTTTCCCCCGTCATTCCGCCGCCTGCTTGTGCTCGCTCAGATAGGCCTGATAGGCGAGCCTGATCCCGTCTTCGAGCGAGGTGGGAGCACGCCAGCCGAGATTGGCCAGCCGGCTGACATCGAGGAGCTTGCGCGGCGTGCCGTCGGGCCTTGAGGTGTCGAAGCTGATATTGCCCTTGTAGCCGACGACAGCGGCGACCACGCGCGCGAAATCGGCGATGGTGATGTCCTCGCCAGTGCCGATATTGACCATCTCCAGGTCGGAATAGGTCTTCATCAGATGCACGCAGGCATCCGCCATGTCGTCGACATAGAGGAATTCGCGGCGCGGCGTGCCGGTGCCCCAGACCACGACGTTCGGCAGCGCCGCAATCTTCGCCTGATGGAAACGGCGGATCAGCGCTGCGACGACATGACTGTATTCGGGATGATAATTGTCGCCGGGACCATAGAGATTGGTCGGCATGACATTGATGAAGTCGCTGCCGTACTGGGCGCGATAGGTTTCGACCATCTTGATCCCTGCAATCTTGGCGATCGCATAGGGCTCGTTGGTCGGCTCCAGCGGCCCGGTCAGCATCGCGTCCTCGTGGATCGGCTGCGGCGCGAGCTTCGGATAGATGCAGGAGGAACCGAGAAACATCAGCTTCTCGGTGCGATTGACGTGCGCGGCCTGGATGACATTCACCGCGATCGCGAGATTGTCGTAGAGGAACTCCGCCCGCAAGGTATTGTTGGCAACGATGCCGCCGACCTTGGCGGCCGCCAGAAACACCACTTGCGGCGTCTTGCGGGAAAACCAGTCGGACACTGCGGCCTGATCGCGCAGATCGAGCTCGTGGCGTGACGCCGTCAACAGCTCGATATCTTCCCGCGCGAGCCGCCGCACCAAGGCGCTGCCGACCATGCCGCGATGGCCGGCGACGAAAACCGTCTTGCCCTTCAGCTCAAACGGGATGCTTGCCATTGGCGACCTCGCGTTTGGCATCCTCCAGATCGCCCGCCACCATTTCCTTCACCAGTTGCGCGAAGCTCGTCTTCGGCTTCCAGCCGAGTTTCTGCCGCGCCTTGCTCGAATCGCCGATCAACAAATCGACCTCGGTCGGGCGGAAATAAGTCGGATCGATCCGGACCACGGTCTTGCCGGACGTCTTGTCGATGCCGGTTTCCTCAATGCCCTTGCCGCGCCACTGGACGGAGCGGCCGGTCTCCGCGAAAGCGAGCTCGACAAATTCGCGCACCGAGCGGGTCTCACCGGTCGCGAGCACGAAATCGTCAGGCGCGGCCGCCTGCAGGATCGAGTGCATGCCCTCGACATAGTCGCGGGCATGGCCCCAGTCGCGCTTGGCTTCGAGATTGCCGAGATAGATGGTGTCTTCCAGGCCGACCTCGATGCGGGCGACCCCGCGGGTAATCTTGCGCGTCACGAAGGTCTCGCCCCGGATCGGGCTTTCGTGGTTGAACAGGATGCCGTTGGAGGCAAACATGCCGTAGGCCTCGCGGTAATTCACAGTGATCCAGTAGCCGTAGAGCTTGGCGACGCCGTAGGGCGAACGCGGGTAGAACGGCGTGGTTTCCTTCTGCGGGATTTCCTGCACCAGACCATACAGCTCGGATGTGGAAGCCTGATAAAACCGCGCCTCCTTCTCCATGCCGAGGATGCGGATCGCTTCCAATAGCCGCAGCACGCCGATGGCATCGGCGTTGGCGGTATATTCCGGGCTTTCGAAGCTGACCGCGACGTGGCTTTGCGCGGCGAGATTGTAGATCTCGGTCGGCCGGATCTGCTGCATCAGCCGGATCAGGTTGGTCGAATCCGTCATGTCGCCGTAATGCATCAGGAACGGCACGTTGCCGGCGTGCGGATCCTCGTAAAGATGATCGACACGGGCCGTGTTGAACGAGGACGAGCGCCGCTTGATGCCGTGGACCGTGTAGCCCAATCCCAAGAGGTATTCGGCGAGATAAGCGCCGTCCTGCCCGGTTACGCCGGTGATGAGCGCCACGCGCCGCTTGTTATCCTGAACCGCCATGTCTTCTCCGGAGCCGCGGGACCTCCCAACGCGGGAGACAGCCGATTCTACCTCGAATTCGCCCGTCCAAATCGGTCATGCGAGGGCCTAGCGTCTGCGGCGCTGGCCATAGCACTCGATTCCGGCGAAGTCTAATCCAGAAAAAATATATTTAAATCAGCCTCTTAGGCGTCTTCGTCAGCGCCTTCGGTCACCGCAGCGGCAGTCGACATTTCAGCCAATATCGTCGGTCGGTCCCGTTCAAGAGCCTCGACGAGAGGATGCCCCCTCCTCCGACTTGTCCTCCGGCTTGGGCCACGACCCACATCATCCCGCTCGCAATTGTGAAGGGCTGGCCGATTGCCGATGAACGTCCGAAGGAGGCTCCAGCGGGAATTCGCTCGACCCGGTTTGAAGTTTCCAGACATGAACCGGGCTGAGCCGGCCGTGGACGAACAAGGGACCGACGTTCACAAATTGCGCTAGGTCGAAAGCTGTCGAAGCGGGCTCGCACCACGCCCTTTGAATAAGATCATCGCCGACCACAATTGTCGTGCCAAGGGTTTGTGCCTGCCGCTCAAGTCGAGCCGCGACATTGACGGCATCGCCGATGAGCGTCGGACCAAAGCTTCTCGACGTGTTGAGCGTGCTGGTCCAGGTCTCGCCATATTGGAGACCGATGGAGACAGAAACCGAGCGACCGCGCGCATTGAAGTGATCCAGGCTCAACTCCTGAATCCTGTCGAGAATTCTCCGGGCGCACCGGAGCGTTCTCGTCGCGCAATCGGCTTGGTCGGCCAAATCGGCAAAGGTGGCGAGCACGCCGTCGCCCTGATAGGAGTTCAGCTCACCTCCGAAACTCGACACGAGGTCGGTCACCACGCGTTGAAAGTCGTTGAGCAAAACGAACACGGCCGCGGGGGGATCGTCGATACAGATCCGCATGAAATGGTCCAGATCGACGAACATGACCGCCACCTGTCGGCGGTGAGGCGTCTCACAAAAGAGCGCTTCCGGATATGGGATGACGTTGGACCAGGGCTCGGTGGAGATCATGGCTCACTCCTTTCGAGACGGCGGCTATCGGCAAATGTGAAAAACCTGCCCAAATCCTACGAAGGCCGGCGTGACGCGGCCGTGAATCGGCGCTTCGGCCCGGTTTCACGCGGATTGCCCCTCAGAGCCCTTCCGTAGAATTCAAATCGCGCTGCCGGTAAGGAATGACCGCCGCGGCCCTCGCCAGCGCGAGACACCGGTCGCCGGCCCGGGTTGAGGACGAACCTTTCACGTAACTTTCACGGAAGCCTCGATTTTCGGATGATTGGCCGGGGAAGTAGCCAGGTGGATGAGGGCCGAGCCAGCCGCAGACCGAAGCCGGGTCCGGCCATGATGGCGCCCAAAACTTTATGGCGCTTACGACTTGGATTTATTACGATCGGCGGTTGTCGAATTTTCTGAAATTGAGAAGCGTTGATCGTGTACTTCACGCCGCTCAATCTGTCGTCCGGCTCCGGCGAAAAGCTGTTGCACAGCGTCGCCAGCCTCGCGTCACCGGAATTGGCGGCGCTTGCTGAGCGCCTGAGGCGCCTTTTTTCAATCGCATCTCCATTTGCGCCGGGCTTTCACTGCCTCGGAGGCGAAATAGCGATCGACTCCGAGCTGATCGCAGATTCTGACAAGACGCGTCTGAGCGTCGCCGGAAATGGCGAGACGCTGACGGCAGCCCTTGTCTCATGTCTGGGCGAGGCAGCCGAATTTCTGTCCCAGCTTGAGAGGCCGGGCGACATCGAGGCAGACGCAGCCGCCGGCGGTCCAACGAATTTTGTCGCCGACGGCTGGATTGCCGCGGTCCTGCCGCGTCCGGGTCGAACAATCGACTGGATCAAAGCGACGGGCGCGTCGACTGGGGGTATCGCATTGTTGCCGGCCGATCTCTGCCTCAGGCGGTCACCGACGCGGCGCGCGATCGAACCGGTAGCTGCACTGTCTTGTGGTGTGGCGGCAGGAGCAACCCGGGAGGCCGCCGCACTTCATGCAATTCTGGAGCTCTGCGAGCGCAACGCGGCCGCGATGTGGTGGCTCGGCGGTTGCCGGCCGAAGCGGTTTGCGCCGGATCATCCGGCAACCATAGCGGCGGCCGCACTGATCGATCGACTGCGCCAGGGTGAGACAACGCGGCGAACCGTGCTGCTCGACATCACAACCGATAATGACGTCCCGGTCGTGGCGGCGGTATCGGTGGACCGTAATGGTCGAGGAATGGCGTGCGGCGTCTCGTCAAAACTGTCCGCGAGCGATGCCGCGAAAGCCGCGCTGCTCGAAATGTGCCAGATGGAGATGGCCGCGCCAATCGCCGAGACCAAGCGCGCCGAGCGCGGCGATGCGGCGCTCAACGAAGCCGATCGCCGTCATCTCCGGCGTGCGGATTTCGCAGCATCGAAATGCGAGCTTCTCATTCCGCGGGACATTTCGCCGCATAACGAGGACGGACCGGCCGCGATCTCCGGGTTGGATGCTCTGACAGACCATCTGCGCAATCGCGGCGTTCGGCTCTTTCTACTCGATCACACGCGGCAAGATATTGGAATTAACGTCATGAGGGCTGTCTCACCTGACCTGCAGCCTTTTTCGACAGCCGTTTCGACCAAGCGATTTTCCGACACTGTTCGCGAAAACCAAGACTTTTTCAAAAACCAAGGCTCGACCATTGCGGAGCGCGATGTCCCGCTGCTTTAGCGAGATATCGCTGGACGCCAAGAGGCTGCATTTCGTAAGTTTACGCGAGCGGTACTGACCATGAGGCGCACGCTATTGGTTGGAGCGTCAGCAGTGGCAAGTGACGGCATTCCCGAAGCGCCCACCGGCGGCCGACTGACCCTCCGTCTCCTCGGAGAATTCGCCGCCGACATCGATGGCCGCGAGATTGCGCTTACAACCCGCAAAGCCAAGGCCCTGGCGGCCTATCTCGCTCTCTCCGACAATGTGCAAGACACGCGCGAACGTCTCGTCGGCCTGCTGTGGAGCGAGAGCGACGAGGAGCACGCGCGGGCTTCGTTGAGGCAGGCGGTGCACGACATCAGGACGGCCCTCGACGGCACCGGATTTGCGGGATTCAGGGTCGACAAACAGACGCTGTCGCTCATGCAGGAGCGGCGGACCAGCGACGTTGATGAAGTGCTTGCCGCGGCGGCGCAGGGCGTTGTCCATCCGCGGCTGCTCGATAACCAGCGCATCACCGATACACTGCTGTCCGGCCTCGACAACCTCGATCCGGCCTTTCAGGCCTGGTTGCTGACGAAACGCCAGCTGCTCAATGACCGGCTTACGCTCGCGCTCGAGCGCCTGTTGCCGGCCGAGGGAGATTCCCGCGAGGCCAGCGCCGTGGCCCTGGCGTTGCTGAACCTTGATCCGACGCACGAGGTGGCCTGCCGGCACCTCATTCGCACGCGCGCGGCGCGGGGCGACATCGGCGGGGCCCTGAAGGTCTACAAGTCCCTATGGGACCTGCTGGACGCCGACTACGACATCGAGCCGTCCCAGGAAACACAAGCCTTGATCGTCGAGATCAAGCAGATGCCCGGCCTGAACCAGGAGCCGGAAGCTCCCACGCTTGCGCCGACCATCGCCGAAGCCCCCGGAGAGGCGACCGCCCCGAAGCGGTTGTTCATCTCCGTCTGTGCGTTCGAAGCGAGTGGCGTGCCCAATGACATGCGCCACCTCGTCAACGGCTTTCGTCACGAATTCGTCGCCTGTCTCGCCCGTTTCCGCGAATGGTCGGTGCGCACGTTGCCGCCATTCTGGGAGCCGGAGCCGAGAACCCGCTCTTCGCCGTCGGAATATATTGTCGAGGGCAGCACCTACGAACTGAACGGTACGGTTCGGCTCGTCGTCACGCTTCGAGATGCCGAAACTTCGGTATGCGTCTGGAGCGAACGCTATTCCATCACACTGGCCGCATGGTTTGAGACGCAGGAGCATATGGTGCGCCAGATCGCCATGGCGTTGAATATCCATGTCTCGGCGGAGCGGTTGCGGCGGATTGCACCCGGGAGCGACGTACCTGTCGAAATTCATGATCGCTGGCTCAGGGGGCAATCCCTCCTGCTCCAAATGGCCTCGAAGGACTGGCCCAAAGCCGCCGCGCTGGTCGAAAGCCTGCTGGCCGATGCGCCCGATTTCTCTCCTGCCTTGAGCGGTCTGGTTCAGTACCGCAATATCGCGCACATCGCTCTTCCGGGTCAGTTTCGGGACGCCGCGAGACATCTGGAAACACTGCCCATAGCGCAACGCGCGGTTCACCTCGATCCGCTGGACTCGCGCGCCCAGCTCAGTCTCGCGTGGACCTACCAACTGCTCGGTCGTGTGGACGAATCGACGCTCCATGCCTCGCTGGCGGTCGATCTGAACGAAAACGATCCCTGGACCTTGATGGCGACAGGCCAGATCTTTGCATATTGCGGTCAATACGAACGCGCAGCCGCCCTGTCGGCGGCATCGCTGAAGATCTCGCCGATGCCCAAGCCGCCGCAGGTGGCATATGCCGGCGCGATCAAGTTTCTATGCTCCGACTATGCCGGATGCGCCGATGCAGCCCGCGAGGATCTCGGAATGTCTCCGGCCTTCACGATATGGGGTTGTGCGGCAAAAGCCCATGTCGGCCGTCTCGATGAGGCAAAGCAAGCTCTTGAGAAGGCGTTGAAGAGCGTCGCCGCCGACTGGCATGGCAAACGGCCGCCGACGCGCGAAAATATCGCCCGCTGGTTGCTGCACGTTTTCCCGATCGCGATCCGCGGCGACTGGGAGCGCCTGGCCGCCGGTCTGGCCGCGGCAGGCGCTCCCGTCGAGGGTGTCGCGTTCGGCGTGTGGTGAACGCCCCGTTGGCTTCAGCCGCAGGTATTGAGCGTGTATTCACCGACGCGCTGGGCGTGAAACATCATTTTCTCGACCTTGGTATCCAATGCATCGTTAGCCGGCGGCGTTCCGTCGTACAAATCCAGATAGAACTTCGGCAGCGGGTACGGACCGGCGATGAATCTGGCTTCGTACTCAAGCAAAATCTCAAGCGGCGGCAATCGGAGAACGAAGACGTCGCAATCGCCCTGTGCCACGATCAGGCCAACACCGTCACCGGGCTGCACCGGCGTGTTGCTGCCGTCATCGAAGACGAGGCCGACGCCGGCCAACCGGCATTGGTTGACGAAATCTTCGAACGATGTCGGCCGGGGAAATTTGGGCGGCATCTCCTTTTGGGTGGGAACAGGATTTTCCTCCGACATCGCATAGTCGACATAGTTTCTGCCGGTCGCCCATGTCTTCACGAGCTTGCCCCATTTGGCATAGTCGTCCCGGCCAATGGTGATCTTTGGACGTCCCATATTTCACCTCTCCTCGCTTGTGTGCACCGTGCTGATTACCGGCTACCCGCCGGTCGGGAACCTGATCAGATCACCGAGAAACTCGATGAGGCCGTTGACCGTGGTGAGGCCCTCCAGGCCATCAAATGCCCCGGGCATTCCGCCAAAAACGGTCTCCGACAATTGTCGCAGCTGTTTGCCGAGATCCTGGGTGCCGTCGACGCCCAGAAGACTGTCATCCCTGAATATGCCGTAAAACACGTCGGCTACGATGATCGACGTCAGCACGCCAAGATGCTTGCCTTCGATCTCGGGATCGAGCCCCGCTTCAAAGCGGACAAAAAACGGGATCGGCGGATCGGTTGCGAGGGTCGCGATGTCGTTGTCATCCAGGCATTGCCCGGGCCATTTGCATCGATGCTCGTCCAACCAGCGCCGAACCTGATCACGCCAAGGCGGATTCCTGGGATCGCTGAGGTCGCCTCTCAGATAGGGCGAGAGCTGGAGCAACTCGCCGTACTCCCTGGGCAACGCATGGGCCAGGGCGCAAACGGACCAGGGTTGCGTCGCAATCGAGCTCGTCAGATCGCGAACCATCAGCCCCGGCTCGTTTGGCTGATTTTCCTCAACGGCGTTCTCGAGGTCCGTGCGAGACCACGGACCGATCTTGACGCTGAAGTTCGTGTTGTTATCGTCTCCGAAGAACCGTCGCCAATCGATCGTCCACCTGTTCTCGAAAGGCATCTGACGGGGACTGTCTTCCGAGGTGTGATTGAGGATTTCCGACACCTCGAAACCAAACGGCACGTCGGTTTGCGGATTGAACGAATACTTGGCCCGGATCATGCTGTGACCGAAGCGGAAGAAGCCGAAGGAGAATTCCAGCGGCACCAACCACGGACCATCGTCCTGCAATTTCGGCCGGTCGATGATGGGAACGGTCCGCGCCTCGTAGGCGGCGCGAACCTTGGGATGCAAAATCTTGCGCAAGACGTCGTTTCGAATGATGCTGCGATAAATCAGTGCGCAAGCCGACTGTGTGGCAATGAAATTCCTTTGCGCGTCGACAATATCGCTTCCCGTCGAGCCGATATTTGCATTGGCTGCGATCTTGTCGACGATCGTCCGTTGAAGGTGATGGAACATCACCACGAGCTGCGACAAAATGGCATGCGAATCGTTGCGGCCATCGGCGATCAGCGCTTCAGGGTAGCGCGCATTGGTGAGCTCTTCAGTCGCCCGGGCACGCGCGATATCCCTGAAATCTCGCCCGTTATTGTTGTAGGCCTCGCCATCCTTCCTCACCTGCCCAAGCCGAAGGCGATCGCGGAAGCCGCATTCGTTCACTTCATAGGCAAAGGGACATTCGATAGGGCTGCCGCCGAAGATGGTTTCGAGCCGCAACGGCTTCGAGCGGACATTGCTGAGGCCGAGCACCCCGCTTGCGCTGCGTGACAGGAACAGGGAGCTTTCGACGAGGTCGTGCGCGATCAGCTGCAGAAGGTAGGTGTAGCCGCTGGGAATATCCGTGTTGAACTCTTTGGGCTGAGGCCCCGCCTGCATGATATTCCCGAGCCTGGTCATCAGGTCGCCAGCCCGTTTGAACTGATCGGGATTCGTGGGATCAAAGGGCTTGCCGTCGATCGTAAATCGCTGCGAAGCATCCGGATTCTTCAGGAAGTGTCTAAACCCGGATGGGCAGTTATCGGTCTCCGCTTCCGCCGGGGGAGTTTCGGCCGATGTCGGCCTCGCGCCCAACAGAGCATATGAGGAAAGCCGAAAGGATTTGTTCGCAATCCAGATAGGGATATTGCCGTGTGCGCTCATCTGACCTGCTCCTTTCGATTTGGGATTTCTCCTCAACAGCCGTGATCTCAGCGTGAAATGGCGTTCATGACCGCCAATGCGGCTCATTCAGCTTGACGCGCGACGGAGCGGCAAAAGCTCCAGATTCCTGCCAAGTGGACGTCAAAGGTCATTTGCGGTCAGGCCGTTACGGTCGCCCTTGCGCTAGATCAAGGATGCCGCGCGGAGGATCGAGCAATGAGCCTGCCGATTGCTCGCCATAGCCGCGCCGCTCGATATCGGGGATCGTCACCCCGCCCATATTCGACCCTGAGCAGGCCGGGCGGCTAAAAGGGGCGATCCCGCTTCGGACGAGCGCTGAGCGCGATTCGCCTTTCCACTGTGACGTCAGTCACAGACCGATAGGCAGCACAGCCTTTATATGCTGTAATTTGCGACTATCGTGGAAGTCATAATGCGCGTCATCTCGGCCATCGTCCTGGCGCTCTGCTCGATGTGGCTGTTCTGCCAGCCTGCATTCGCGGAGCGGCGGATTGTGCTGGTGATGGGCGACTCCGCCTATGAACGGGTGCCGCGGCTTGCCAATCCGGTCAACGACGCCACCGCCATGTCGGAGATGTTCAAGCGCGCCGGCTTCGACGTCGTCGAGCTGAAGCTCGACCTCAAGGCCCTCGAGATGCGCCGCGCGCTGCGCGACTTCTCCGACAAGGCACGAAACGCCGACATCGCCATCATCTATTTCGCCGGCCACGGCATCGAGATCCAGGGCACCAATTATCTCATTCCGGTCGATGCCGTGCTCGAACGCGACATCGACGCCGACGACGAGGCTGTGTCGCTCGACCGGCTGTTGACCATCATCGAGCCGGCGCGGCAATTGCGGCTCATCATTCTCGACGCCTGCCGTGACAATCCGTTCGCCAAGACGATGAAGCATGCGATCGCTTCGCGCTCGGTCGATCGGGGCCTCGCCAAGGTCGAGCCGAT
>Ga0153954_1001078_pt1 | contig 16472 bp, 16 predicted proteins | sample TSFL038MetaG_FD_102277 | JGI IMG/M metagenome (GOLD analysis project Ga0153954, IMG submission 102277) | Attine ant fungus gardens microbial communities from Florida, USA - TSFL038 MetaG | ecosystem: Host-associated > Fungi > Mycelium > Unclassified | place: USA: Florida, Wekiwa Springs State... | reverse complement strand
GAAAAAATGCGCCCCCTTATGACTGAAATCGATGCAGTCATCGCCAAAACATCCCAATCATATGCCTTTGAACGGATCCAAAGCGTGGAGCGCAATATTTTACGCTTAGCGGTTTACGAATTGCTTTACGATCCCGAAATGCCTCCCAAAGTAGCGTTAGCCGAAGCGGTGCGCCTCACCCGCAAGTTTGGATCTCCTGAAGCCGCAGCCTTTGTTAACGCACTCTTAGATGGCATTTATAAAAGTAGCCAAGGAATTAAAATTTCCCACGTTGAGATCGATCAATCGGCCACTGCTTTGCAAAAGAGCGAAGAGGTCTCTCGCGAAGCCGCTCTCAACCAAAAAAGTGAAGATGACGATGAATAATCTGACCGCCGAAAGATTGACTCTGGATCAATTCCAATGCAATAAAGCCTTAAGAGAGGTGTGCACCTTTGGGATCGGAGGACCTGCCCTTTACTATAAAGAGATCCACACCATCGAGGAGATGCAACAGGCCATTTGCGTATGCAAAGAGAATCATATCCGCTACATGGTTCTCGGGAAAGGTTCCAATTGCCTCTTCGACGACCGCGGTTTTCAAGGAGCCGTGCTCTGCAATAAAATCGATTTTCTAAAAACTCCTTCCGCCGGTGTCTTTCATGTGGGTGCCGGCTATAGTTTTTCACTGCTGGGCACGCAAACCGCACGGCAAAATTGGGCCGGCTTGGAATTTGCGTCAGGGATCCCTGCCACGGTGGGAGGCGCCGTGTATATGAACGCTGGGGCCAATGGCACCGAGACTTGCGAAACCTTGATCTCTGTAGACTACGTTACCGATGACGGACGCTTTGTGACCTTTCCCAAAAGCGATTTGCGCTTCGGCTATCGCCACTCCCCTTTCCAATCGATGCAAGGCGCTATTGTCGGGGCCACTTTTTCCCTTTCACCTTGCACGACAGCACGCGCTAAACAGCTCGACATCATCAATTACCGCAAAAAAACGCAGCCTTATGGCGATAAATCGGCAGGATGTGTTTTCCGCAATCCCACCCAAGGGCATGCGGGAGCCCTAATTGACCAAGCCGGCCTAAAAGGAACTGGGGTTGGGGGCGCCAAAGTGTCCGAATTGCATGCCAATTTCATCATCAATACAGCTGGAGCTAGCAGCCAAGAGGTGCTCCAATTGATCGAGGCGATACGCAAAAAAGTGCGCGAAACCTCCGGAATCGATCTAGAAAGCGAGGTGCGGTTCATTAAATGGAGCTCAGATGAGTTTTTTTAGAGCTGACCTTCACTGCCATAGCACGGTATCAGATGGAACTTATACCCCTGAAGACCTGGTGAAGCTAGCAGTTGATATTGGACTCAACGGCTTATCGATCACCGATCATGACACCACTGACGCCTACGAACGGGCTCTTCCTCTTGCTAGGAGCCATCATCTTCCCCTCTTAGCGGGCATTGAATTTTCTACCGTACTCCTCGGCAAAAGCGTGCATCTCTTAGGCTATGGCTACGAACTAGGCCACCCCGCGATCGCCTCTCTATGCGCTAAACATAAGCAGCGGCGCACAGAAAGAAATTTACAAATGGTGGAAAATCTAAAAAATCTCAGAATGCCGATCGAACTTCCTGTAGCTGAAAGCTCCATCGGCCGCCCCCACCTAGCTCAAGCCATGTTAGAGAAGGGTTATGTCCAGACCATTCAAGAAGCGTTCAAGAAGTATCTAGGGGAAGGTAAACCGGCGTATGCCAAGGGTGAGAGCGTGACTGTGGACGAAACAATTTACGCGATCCACGCAGCCAAAGGGATTGCTATCATTGCCCATCCACATTTGATTGAGGAGCCCTATATCATTAAAAATCTCCTCGATTTCGATTTTGATGGGATCGAATGTTTCTATGCCAAATTCTCTCCCGAGCAAAACAAACGGTGGCTTGAAATTGCCGAAAAGAAAAAATGGCTTATCACTGGGGGATCTGATTTTCACGGAAGCATCAAGCCAACGATCCCTCTAGGAGCCTCTTGGGTTGATCAAAATAACTGGGAAAGGATTCTATGTCGTATAACACCGCTCTCTTAAAGCTCTATCAGTTGGGACAACAAGGGGTCAAACTCGGCTTAGACAACATGCGCAAAATGAGCGATCTGTTTGGCAAACCTGAAACCAAATATCGCACCATCCACATCGCCGGATCAAATGGAAAAGGCTCCGTCTCCTTAAAAATCGCCCACTCCTACCAGCTAAGTGGCAAAAAAGTAGGACTTTACACCTCTCCGCATATCTCCACCTTTCGCGAACGGATCCAAGTGGATGGAAAAATGATCTCGGAAGAAACGGCCGCACGCCTTTTAGAGGAGCTCTTCAGTAGAACAGAAAACATTCCTGCAACATTCTTTGAACTCACAACGCTCCTAGCATTCCTTTATTTTGCCGAACAAAACGTGGACGTGGCCATTATTGAGGCGGGTTTAGGCGGCCGCCTCGACGCTACCAATATTATTATTCCGGAATTGGCGGTCATTACATCCATTAGTTTAGACCACACTGAAATTCTAGGGTGTTCCATCGAGGTGATCGCCGCAGAGAAAAGGGGGATCGTAAAACCCCCTGTGCCCGTCCTCATTGGCCCACACGTTCCTCTCGAAGTGATTCAGCGCGCCGGAGCGCCCACTTTTCAAGTGATAGGAGAATTTGGTTCTTTTGATGAGGAAAATAGCGCGATTGCGCAAAAAGCGCTTGAACTACTCCAGGTTCCCCCGCTTGGCCTGCAGATTCGCCCCCCTTGTCGAATGGAGGAGATCATGGGAAGAGAAGCGCCCCTCGTTTTGGATGTCGCCCATAACCCCGATGGACTGCGCTTCCTCTTCCAGTCGATGAATCAAAAATGGAATGTTCCTTTCCAGGTCGTTTGCGGTCTTTCTGCCTCAAAAGATTTGGCCAGCTGCGCTCAAATTTTAGCCAAAGAAGCCCTCTTTATCCACCTTGTGGCTGCCAAGCATGAAAGGGCGGCCCCCACCGAAAGAATCGCTCACGAATTGGATGCTATGCATTTTTCAAAATACAGTATCTACCCTTCCGTGGCCGATGGACTGGCGGCCGCGCTTGATTTGGGGCTACCTACTCTTGTGTGCGGCAGCTTTTTCTTAATGCCCGAGGTGCGCATCTTTCTTAACCTTCCTTATCCCGCCGACTTTTTGTCTCTTAACGAAAAAATTGTGGCGCATTATCCCCATATCCGTTAATTAGAAAGAAAGATAGAGGGAGACTATGGATCAGTTTTTTCAATGTGTCATTTCGAGCAATGGGTTGGCCTATTTAACCGGTTTAGCCATTTTCTTATTCACCGCCTTCTTAGTCGCGCGCAATCTAATTGGATTCACTGTCTCGCTTCTATTCCTCGCCTTCGCTCTCCTCGCCGCCCTCGGCATTGCAAATAATGAAGCCGTCAAAAGCCACCTCGACCGTTACACCTCAGCCCCTTCGGCCAAAGAAACCGAAACGAGGATCAACGAGGATTTGCAAAACGCTTTCGATGACCTCAAAGCACAAGTCGTTCAGTATAAGCAAAAATTGGACGATTACATCCAGCAGCAGACAAAGAAGTAGTTTAAGGTTTAGGGTGTACCGACCCGGCGCCACTTTCTTAGATCGCGACCTGGCGCGTTCTTTAACACTTTACACCTAAATAAGTTGCAAATCAACGCGTCAAGTCGCATTGTCCCAAAGCGGCGCCAGGTCGCCGCACTTCAAAGATGTCAATAGATCTTTACCATATTAAAACTAAATTAATCTAATATTAATCTAAATAAAATAACTTAGATTGGTATAATATTAATAGAAAAAGAGTGTTGGCATGGCACCTGCATTGGTAGCCATACACAACAAAAATAACGTAAGGAGGTGTATATGGGTGCTCCATTAAGACGTTCTGGGGATTCTCATGGTGATTATCACCGCTTAGGGGATAAAAGTCCATTTAAGGACGAAATAGAGCCGATTGAACCAAGACAACCACCGACTGATGAAAAGCAGAGTAAACTAACGGGCGCTGCCAAAGAACAAATTTCGAAAACTATTCAAGATGCAGAAGGCTATCACTCAAAAGCAAAAACTGCTCGTTCAATGATTTCGCGCGATGTGAAAGAATTGCACAATTTGGAAGTAAAGTTAGGAAAAACTTCCAATACTCCTAAAAATGCTAAGAAAATTGAAGAATTAAAGACCGCGATTGCCGATAAAAAATTCACTATTGAAATCCGGCTCAAAGCCGCGCGAGAACTGCTCGAAAAACAGACTGCTCATCCCAAGTATAGTGATAGCGATATGACCCACATCCGCAAAGGTGTACAATTAGCCGCTGAAACAACCGAAGTTCCCGCAAAATATATTCAACAGCAACTGAAGGCGTTGAAAGGTTTTTTCAGAGCTTTGTTTGGTATCTCTTATGGTAAAGCAGATCAACCTAAGCTACGGCAATTAGCCGCCGCATTGGATGAATACAATAAGCGCTATGAAGGGTCAATGCACAAGGGCGCTGCTCTCAAAGCCGCTGTTGATTTAGGAAAAGCCTGCTGGCAAGCATGCAACAGGGAAAAACGTTTTCCTCAAGATATGAACCTGTACTTAAATAAAATGGATGAGGTTATCGCGCGAGACAAGGCTCGTAGGGGTGAGGTCTCAAAAGAGGATCTGGTCGTTCACAAACCAGCCTTGAAATGTATGGTACTATACCTAAAACATACATATCCTGAAGAATTTGCCCAGGCAATGAAAGATGGGCAATTCCAGCATCTGGATAAAGTCCTCTTGGACGAAAAAATCATCACAAAAAGTTTTATTTGCCAGGAGCATACTTCCAAAGAGCACACTCCCAAACATCAAGAAACCCTCAATGTATCGGGTCAATGGGATGAGATGCCCCCTGGCCTGCCAGAGGGTGAATACCCTATAGAAGCTCCAGATGATGATCAAATCATCAAGTAAGAGGCACATCATTATTGTAAAACATAAACTAGTAATCCCTGTTTCTCAACTGGAAAATGGTTTAGTTGGCGAATTTGGACCTATTGAAGCTCCAGAAGAAGATAAATTTTTAAAATCAGAAGATTAAGAAAGAGGTAATATATGGTTGGCCGAGTGAAAAGTTCCGGAGATTCTCATGGAGATTATCGCGCTTTAGGTGGAGCGGAATCAGAAAAAGCACCTACATCAGATGGAAAACACGCAAAACTCTCCAAAGCTGCCAAAGAACAACTTTCTCAAATCGTAAAAGATCCTGAAAGATATCACGCTAGGGCCGAAAGTGCCCGTTCGATGATTTCACGTGAAGTGAAAGAATTGCATAAATTAGAACATCAATTAGAAAAAACATCTAAAAATCCTAAAAACGCTGCCAAAACACAACAATTACAAGACGCGATTGCCAATAAAAAATATCTTATTGGTGTAGCTCTTGAGAGTGCACAAGACAAGCTCACAACAATTAAAGGAGTACCTGGGGATTGGATTGAAAGTGATAAAAATATCAGCAAAGGTGCCCGTTTAGCCACCGAAACCATTACTATTCCTGCAACGTATATTCAACAGCAATTGCGTGGGCTGAAAGGGTTTTTTAGAACATTATTCGGTAAATCCTATGGCAAAGAAGATAAACCTAAACTGGAGAAATTAGCCGTTCAACTCGATGACTTCGACAAACGCTATGCAGGCAAGATGAAGCGCGAAGCTTTTGTCAAAGCAGCCCTTGACTTGGGAAAAGCTTGCTGGGAAGCCGAAAAAGCAGTTAAGCGTTTTCCTGGCGATATGAACCTTTTTCTGAATAAAATGGATAAAGCTATCGAACGAGATAAGGCTAGTCAAGATAATGGCTCTGAAGATCGTCTGATTCATCCCCAAGCCTTAAAATGCATGATTTTCTACCTAAAAGAGACCTATCCTGAAAAGTTTGCTGAGGAAATGGAAACGGGACAATTCAAGCATCTTGACTCTGTCCTTTTAAATGAAAGAGTCATCACTAAAAGCTACCTGAGAACTGATCATAACGGCAGACGAACATCCTTACCCATAGCTGAATAAAACCTAAAGATAAAAGACTTGTTCCTTTTAGACGTGTCCCTATTGAAAGGGGCGCGTCTTTTTCAGCGCGCGTTTTGGCATGCTACTTGCATCATTGTTGTATAAAAAAACTTAAGGAGGTTTTCTATGGCAGCTCCATTAAGACCAGGTGATTCACAGGGTGCTCATCGCCCTTTAGAAAAAATTGAATCAAAGCAACCTTCTAAGATACATGAAACACACGCTAAACTAACAGATGCAGCCAGAGAACAAATTTCTAAAAGTACTCAAGCTTCTCATGAACATCTCACTAGAGCAAAATTGGCTCGTTCCATGATCGCGCGGGATGTGAAAAAATTGCAAAAACTAGAGAAACAATTAGAAAAAGCCTCACCTAAAGATTTTACGAAAATAGATGAGTTAAACATCACAATCAAAACAATAAAATACGATATGGAGTTGTGGCTTGAAGCAGCCAAGGAACTTTTAGAAAAACCAGGCGCTCGTTTACCGGAAGGGACTTGGAGTGCAGAGGGTGAGAAAAATCTGCGCGCAGGAACCAAACTAGCTGCCGAAGCAGTTGAATTTCCCGCAAAATCTATTCAACGGCAAGTGAGCGGCTTAAAAAGCCTCTTTAGATTCTTGTTCGGTATGGCGCATAAGAAAGAAGATCTTCAGAAATTAGAACTACTGGCAGCTGAATTAGAAGATTACCGGAAGCGGTATGGGAGCAAAATGTCTCAGGCAGCTTATCGTAGAGCGGGTATTGATGTGGGTAGAGCGCTGTGGGAAGCCGGCAAAGCAAAGCCCCCTCTTCAGGGCAATATAAATTTGTATATGGGTAAAATAAATGACGCAATTAAGAGTGGGAATTTAATACATTGGGAAGCCTTGAAAAGCATGGTTATGTACATTCAATATAAATATCCTGAGGATTTCGAAAAAGAAATGAAAGATGGACAATTTGAGTATCTTGATCAAGCCCTTTTAGAAGGACAATTGATCAATCAAAGCTACATCCGTAAAAATCTTTAAGAGTGCCCTAGTCGAAAGGGATTTTGAACAATCACAAGGAGATCTCTATGGTTCGGCCAATCGGTTCAGCCGGTTCAGCGGATAATTATCGAGAACCTCAACGTTTACGAAAAAATCCTCTCTTTGAAGATGACGTAAAAACCTCAGATGCCGGGGAAGTCCTTAAAAATTCGCGCGCCTTTCGAGATCACGCACAAAAAGATCGTGCACTCGTCGAAAAAGATATCAAGCAGATCCGCAAGCTGGAACAGAAACTGGCCAAGATCGAAGATGTGACCGCTAATAAAGGGATCATCGTTCAATTAAAACGCGAGATTACTGAAAAACAAGAAACGGTCAATAAACTTTTGGCTAAAGCAAACGCTGCTTTAAAAGAAGAGCATCCGGTTGGTGAAGGTCATAAAAACTATGAGAAAGGACGAAAAGCGGCCCAAGAAACGTTGCAAATTCCGATTAAATCGATCGAAAAACAGTTGAAGGGTCTAAGGTCGTTCTTTGCTTTTTTGACAGGGCAACCTTGGCGCGAAAAAGATGTACCCAAACTCAGGCAATTAGCCTTTGATCTTGAGGCACAAAGGTTTAAAGCGTCAAAGATTTATCACAATACAGGTTATAAGTTGGGTAAAGCCCTATGGAAGGTACGCGATTTTGATAAGCGCTTTCCTACAGAAGTAGGTCTTCAACTCAAAAAAATGGATGATGCCATTAAAAATAATACGCCTTTAAGCGTCGAAGCTTTGCGTTTCATGGCTCTCTATCTAAAAGATAAATATCCTGAGCAATTTGAAAAAACAATGCAACAAGGGCTCGTATTTTTGGAACCGATCCTTTTGGAAGGAGATATCATTTCCACAAGCTATGTGCGCATGGAAGAGGAACCTACTCTCGAAGAATATCCTCTTGTGGAAGAGGTCGATCAAGATGTATTCGATCTCGGACAGCTACTTTTATATATAGATACATATGATCAAAATAAAGATCTCTACTCGCTAACAGAATTACTTAAAGAGCTGAATAACAAATTAAACGAAATAAAACTTCACAACCCTCACGTCAAAGTCACCGAACAACAAATTGAACAAGTCTTGCATGGTTTGCATTCAGAAGAGCCAAAGCTTTTTGAACAAATCGTTAAAGTAGAGAAACTTGAGATGATCGCCAGCTATTTTAAATACCCATAAAACCTAAACATTCATTATATTAACTTAATAAGTTTTGTTATATAATATAACTATAATAATGAGAGATATTTATGAGTATAACACCTAGAGGACCTCCTTTAACTCGATTACCTATTGTTGGAGATGAGCATCTGGATACTCCTCTAAAAAACAAAGAAGAATCTAAAGCATCCAACATTGGCCAAGAAAAACTAGCTGAACAAATTAACAATGCGAAAGATTTTTATAGCGATGCTAAACGCAATCGGGTTTTGCTCCAAAAAAATATGAAAGAGCTCGGAAAATTGGAAGATAAACTCGAAAAACTCCCACAAGATAGCCAAAAAGCTAAAGAGTTACAAGATAGAATTATAAATCAAAAAGTGACCATCAACTGGCACCTGACTGCGGCCAAAAAGCAACTAGCGCAAGTCCAATACGCGCGAGAAGGTTTGAATAAACGTGCGGAGAAAAGCGTAGCATATATTGAAAAAGGGGAACAAGAAGCTTTAAAGGCAATAGAAGCTCCGGCCCGAGGCATCGCCAAACAAGTCAAATCGCTCAAATCGTTCTTCCGCTTTTTGACCGGCAAACCTTATTCGCAAATGAATGCAGCAAAAATTTTTGCAATTGCTGAAAGATTGGAAAAGGGCACAATCGGACAAGATAAGCTGGGTGTGACAGGCCAGCTCGACCAAGAAGCGCTCATGAAAGCACGAGCTGCCGCGGGTAAAGCCATCGTCAAGTATGTTGCAACTCTTGATCCTTTGTTAAAAGTGCCTGAATATATCGGTAACTTTCTTCAGCGCCTCGATGGATATCTAGATCACGGCGATCACACTGCTGTGGTTGCCCAGCTCGCCTATCTTTACTCCACTAACCCTAATTCGGTTGACTTCGAAGTGCGCCTTAAGAAGCTCAAGCAGGTCGATCACATCCTGGTCGAATCCGGTATCATCCTGCAAAGCTTGCTCAAGAAGGGCAGTTAGAAAATATTTTTAACCACTAAGAACACTAAGATCACTAAGATCACTAAGAGCTTAAGATGTTCGGCTACGCCGTTTCTGGAAAGCTGTATCTGCCAGGCTCTTTCAAAGGCTCTAAAGTGATTATGTTTATTGCGCTACCCTGTCAGCTCCCGCTTTCCAGAAGCCCTGCGGGCACGTCTTAAGCTTGGCTCTAGTGCCTTATTCCTCAGAAAAAAGGGGCCGGGCCTGCATTCTTGCATTTCTTTAGTTAGAAAAAGGGGCCGGGCCTGCATTCTTGCATTTCTTTAGTTAGAATCAAACTGTCGAATTGCCGTGCCGGTGAAACGCAAGAGTGCAGGCCCGGCCCCTTTTTCCTGAGACGGACATTGTTTCTTTACGACCGAGCGCAGGAGTCCAACCTAATAGCTTCGTGAGTCAAGCTTCACTTTGCCTTTAAAGATCCAGTAGATGCCGATTGTGTAAGAGACCACGAGCGGTATTCCAATTAGGGCCATCAAGAACAAAATCTTGAGGGTCTTAATGGACGAAGCGGAGTTGTAGATGGTCAGACTGAGCGTGTCAGGAGCGTTACTCGCCCGCACCACTTCCGGGTAAGTCCCGATGGCATACAACGCCAGGAGGCAGATGATATTAAGCGCAGATGAGATGAAGGCACGTCCATCGTAACCCAGGTGGATGCAGCGCGGGATGTTGGCAATCGCAAAGATATTGAGCAGAGCGACGAGAAAGAAATAAGGGCGGTCGCGGATGTTGTCGATCATATGGGGCATGTAGATGAGCGTGGCGATGGTGGTAATCGCATAAAGGATAATAAAGGCGATGATCGTAGGATTTACAAAACCGCGTAAGCGCTCATGCAACTCCCCTTCAGTCTTCATCATCAAGTAGATAGCTCCATGCATAGTGAAGAGCGCAGTAGTAAAAAGGCCAATGAGGAGCGCATAGGGGCTGAAAATATCGGCGGCTGTACCGGCAAATTCTTTTGTGTGATCAAGAGGAATGCCGGCAATGAGATTCCCCATGATCAGGCCTAGAATAAAAGCGATCAAAAAGCTCGCAAAGCTAAAGAAAACATCCCACATCCAGCGCCACCAAGCCATGGGTTGCTTGCTGCGAAATTCAATGGCCACGGCGCGAAAGATCAAGCCGCTTAGGAGTAGCATTACCGGTAGATAAAAAGCGGAACAAAGGGTCGCGTACACATCGGGAAAACCCGCAAATAAGGCTCCTCCAGCCGTGACGAGCCACACTTCGTTGCCGTCCCACACTGGTCCGATTGAGTTGAGCATCAATCGGCGCTCCACATCTTTTTTGGAAAAGAGGTGCAGCATCCCCACTCCTAAGTCAAAGCCATCTAAGACTGCATAACCGGTGATCAAAAGCACAAATGCAGTAAACCAGAAGAACTCTAAGCTAGTGTATACACTCATTTTAACTCCTCGGCAATTTGATCGAGTTGATGGTAAGGCGAGGCTTGCTCTTTTTCTTTATCGTCGGGACCATGTTTGATTTTTTCATTCAAGAGATAGATGAAAAGGATAAAAAGGAAGAAATAGACCAAGCCAAACAAGATGATCGATCCTAAAATTTGGTTAGCAGTTACCGCTTTGGAAAGACCGTCAGAGATGCGCAAGAGATTATAAACGATCCATGGATAGCGTCCCATCTCCGCCGAGACCCATCCCGCTTGGTTGCCGATTTGGGGCAAGAGCACGGATAAAACCATCCAGCCCAAGAACCACCTTCTTTGGAACAATGTTCCCCGATACCACATCCAAAGAGCCATGATAATCGTGATAAACATCAAACCCCAAGTGGCGATCATCAAGTGATATGTCTGGAAGACCGCTTGCACATTGGGCCAATCTTTCTCAGGAAATTGATCCAGCCCCTTCACTTCCGCATCACTATCGCCAAACAACAAAAAGCTCAAGAGCTTAGGAATTTCGATTCCGACCAGTTTTTGATTTTTTGTATCCACATACCCTAAAACAGTCAGTGGCGCCCCTTTTTGGGTTTTATACTGAGCTTCAAAGGCTGCAATTTTGGCCGGTTGGTGGGCGGCTGCAATCCGCGCGCTTTGATCGCCGAGCCACAGCTGCAGAAATACCGAAACTAAAGCGACTCCTAGCCCTATTTTCAAAGAGGTTTTCGCAAACTCGACATATTTATTTTTCAGCAAATAGTAGGAAGCGATGCTGATCACCAGAAATGCCCCTGCCAGCCAGGCTCCGACGAGGGTGTGCCCCAAACGCACCATGGAAGAGGGGTTGAAGACCATTCCCCAAAAGTCGGTGATCTCCGCCCTTGCAGTAAGCCCCTCTCCAACGATATGAAAGCCGGCCGGCGTTTGCATCCAAGCATTGGCCACCACAATCCAGATGGCGCTGAAATGGGCTCCGAGGGCTACCATGAGGGTGGCAAAGAAGTGCAGTTTGGGTCCCACCCGATCCCATCCAAACAAGAGAATGGCCAAAAATCCCGATTCCAACATAAAGGCAAATACTCCTTCGGCAGCTAACGCACTCCCGAAGACGTCCCCCACATAGCGGGAATAGGTGGACCAATTGGTGCCGAATTCAAATTCCATGACGATCCCAGTGGCCACCCCCATCGCAAAAGTCAGGGCAAAAATTTTAGTCCAAAACTTGGCCATTTGCAAATAGCGTGCCTCTCTAGTTTTGAGGTAGAGCGCCTCGACGATCACCATTACAAGCCCCAACCCTATGCTGAGGGGGGGATAAATATAATGGAACATGATCGTCAGAGCAAACTGCAGCCGCGCCAAGATTTCAACTTCCATGGGATCACCTAACATGATTTCAAAAGGAAAAAATACAGTTATTAAAGCTATCATTCAACTCAATTTTGTGATAAAATGATTGCGATGGCTAAAATTATGGGTGTTATAAACGTTTCTCCGGAGTCGCGCTTAATCCCTTGTGATACCCTTGATGTCGCTGTTGCACGAGGGATCAAGCTGGCTTCTGAAGGAGCGGATATTCTCGATATTGGCGGCGAATCGACCCGCCCGTATACGCCCCCTGTCAACGCTACCGTAGAATTAGAGCGGGTGATTCCCGTAATCCGCGCTTTGAAAAAAGCCACTTCTGTCCCTCTCTCAATCGATACGAAAAAAGCTGAAGTAGCGGAAGCGGCCCTAGCGGAAGGAGTGGCTTACATCAATGATGTTTCGGGATTTACCGATCCCCGCATGAGGCAGCTTGCGGCTCGGTCAGGGGCCAAACTTTTTATTGTGCATATGCAAGGGACTCCCGAAACGATGCAGGATAACCCTTGCTATCCAGAGGGGGTTGTCCCCCAACTAAAGAGTTTCTTCGACCGGCAGATCAACCTCTTATTAGCCGAAGGTGCCACGGCCGATCAAATTATTTTAGATCCGGGCATTGGATTTGGAAAAACGGTTGCCCATAATTTGCAAATTATGAAAAATCTGGCCGACTTTAAGAAGAGCGGTTTCCCCGTGCTCGTGGGGGTTGCACGCAAATCTTTTATTGCTCGAATCCTCCAAAAAAATGGGGAAGAGCTATTGCCAGCCTCATTGGCACTGACTGCGGCTGCCCTACTCAATGGAGTGGATTTTTTGCGAGTCCACGATGTGGCCGAGACAGTCGATGTGGTCAATATTATGAAAGCGTATAGAGATGCTTAAACTTTTAGAACAGATCATGGTGCCAGGCTTGGAGATTTTGATCATTGCGATCATAGTCTACTACCTTCTGTCGTTCTTTTGGAACACCCGTGCGATGGATTTGGCTCTTGGGCTCTTGGCGTTTCTCGGCTTTTATTTCTTCTCAAATTGGTTCCACTTGCCCGTTTTGCAGAAGTTAATGCTCTACTTTGTCAACGTAGCGGTGATTGGCCTCTTGATCATTTTTCAGCCAGAGCTCCGTTTGGCCCTTTCGCGCCTAAGTGTAAAGGGGAAAAAATACAAAGAGATCACCGAATTTGATAAGTTCCTTGAGACGATCGCCCAGTCGGTGTACAGGATGGCTGAGCGGCGGATCGGCGCCTTGATCATCCTAGAAAAACAAGACTCCCTCGACGAATACGCCAATAAGGCAGTGATCCTCAACGCCAATTTCACTCCGGAACTACTCGAGTCGATTTTCATCACCACCACCCCATTGCACGATGGCGCCGTCATTATCCGCGGCGGGATGATCCTTTCGGCTGCAACCATTTTGCCGTTGCCCGATGATACGATGCATATTGCCAAACAGATGGGAACACGCCACCGCGCCGGACTGGGGATCAGCCAGATCACCGATTCATTGATCATCGTGGTATCCGAAGAAACGGGAAAAGTTTCGATCGCACGCGATGGGATCATGACCCGTGGGGTTAAAATCGATCGCTTTAAAGGGATTGTGCGCAGCGTATTCAACCCCCCAACGCCTGCTTTGAAACCGGGATACGATTTGTTAGGAGTACTTAGGCAATGGAAACAATCTTAACGCGTTTGTTTTTCCACAACTGGCAGCAAAAGCTTGTCGCTTTGATCGTCGCTTTAATCATCTGGATGTTTGTTAACAACTCGATTACCGATTCTAAGACGATCGCTAACATCCCCGTGCGGGTGGTCAACTTGCCGAGCGATAAAACGATTTTGGGGTTGATGCCCAATGGAATTTTGTCGAAGCGGATCTCGCTCACTTTAAGCGGTAAAAAAGATGTGATCGAAGAATTGGAACCGGGAGATATAGAAGTCTTGCTCGATGCCTCCACCGCCTCCCAAGATGAATGGATTGTCTTGGTCGGCAAGAAGAACCTGCTCAGCCTAAACCCCGGTATCGATCTCGCTAGCAGTATCTCTAACCTTTCCCACACCGAATTTGTGGTGAAACTTTCCCGTCTCGTGACCGCTAAAATTCCGATCAACATCCTTCCACCGGTCGGGGAAGCTCCAGTTGGTTACGAATATCTCGATTACTGGCCACAAAAGCTGACCCAAACGCTGAGCGGCCCTGAAGAAGAGATCCAAAAATTGAAAACGCGCGGACTCGACTTTACTTTCGATCTCTCCGATATCGCCTCAAGCGACCTCATGGGCATTAAAGGTTCACCTGATAACTTCCACGACGATGAGATCCGCTTCCTTATGCCCGCCAAGTGGAAAAAAGTGATGATCCCGTTTCACAACAATGCCTTAGAGGAGATCAACGATCCTGAAGCGCAAAACATGCGGATCTATTTCTTGCGTAAACAGGTACTCCCGCTCGAACGGGAAATTCCGATCGCTATCTTTTACCCAGTTGCCACCAGCGAAACAATCAATCCCGAAACAGTCAAATTGGTCCCTGGCAAATATGTACACATCCAGAACAATATCCCTTTGTTTACCGTGCCCTTGTATGTGAAAGACGTCAGTAAACTTTTTTTAAGCATCGTGCGGGACAATTTGCAAATCGCGCTCGTTGCTGCTCCCCAAAAAGAGCGGGAGATCTTAGAATGGAGTCTTGAGGTTGTCAACCCCAGCGAGCTGGAAGATACCTATGTGGCCTACTTGATCACCAATCTCTCCAGCGGCACAGGAGGACAATCCGCTGTCCCTAAAAAGAGGGAGATGTTGATCCGCAAACGATTTAGGGATTACATGCAGCGGCTGACCCTTTACACTGGCCCCGATCAAAAGCTCAGCATTGAGAGTTCGATCGATGAGGGGAAACTGCACCTCTTGAATTACTGATCAAACCATGCCTAAAGAACGGTTTTTTTGCTCCGGCCCACTCGTCGCCCAAACCGAAGTGGTTTTAACCGATCAAGAGCTACACCATCTTTTCCATGTTATGCGGATGGAAGAAGGGGAGGAAGTGGAGCTGGTAAATGGGGAAGGCATTCTTGCCAAGGGATTCATCCGCGCCCTCAAGAAAAAAGAGGCGCAAATTTCTCTGGAAAGCATCACCCAAGCCGAAAAACCCGCCACCCAACTTATCCTTTACCAAGCTATTCCCCGCATCCAGCGGCTCGATTTTATCGTGGAAAAAGGGACCGAGCTAGGAATGACCCACCTCTACCTTTTTCCAGGAGAGAAAAGCGAACGCAAAGACCTTACCCCCAAACAACTTCAGGGCCTAGTCGAGCAAGCGATTGCTGCCTTGAAACAATGTGGCCGCCTTTGGGTACCCACCATCACCTTGCTTTCGCCCATCCCCTCCTGGAGCACTTTAGCTCCCAGCACTTTCATCGCCGATCTCCACGCCACCGAGCACCTCCGTCCCCAAAACCACTCCAGCGCCATCTGCATTGGCCCAGAAGCTGGCTTCTCCGATCGAGAGCTCGCCCACCTCAAGCATCTTGGCGCGCTTCCGCGCTTGCTGCATGCTAACATTCTGCGCACTGATACAGCAGCTCTCGCCGCTTTAACGATTTTGTCCCTAGGAGAGGTATGAAATATCACTTTAAAGTACATAGAGAAGGAAAATTTTTTTGGGCCGAATGCATGGAGTTGTCCGGATGTTTGACACAAGCTGAAACAATGGCAGAACTCTATGAAAATATGCGTGAAGCGCTTAACCTATATATTGAAGAACCGGAAGACTCTAAAAAATTGGCACCTTTACCCGATGAGACAATCCTCCTTTCACGCACTGTTGTGGAAGTCCAAGTCGATCCATCAATCGCTTTTGCGTTCATGGTGCGCTATAACCGCATTCAGTCGGGCTTATATCGGTAGACCTTGTGCTGAACAATTAGAACCCATTCCTCCCAGCTTTTTTACTGCACCGTTAACAAAAGCTTGTTGGAGGAAAACTCTTGGAAGGCGCATTGGGCACGATCAAGAGTTACTTCACCCTTGGCGCGATGGTGGGTGTTGAGCCAGCGGGCAAAAGAATAGGGGTCTTTGAGAATGGATTTTCTAAAGGCCAGCATTCCTTTCAGTTTGGTCGTTTGCTCATTGATGGCAACGGTTAGCGCTTTTTTATGGGCTTGATACTTCACCCAGGAATAGAAGGACCGATGCATCCTTTTAGGCAATATCGCTCCCAAGGCGATTAGGTCGGCTAAGATTTTTTTGCTGACTAAAGCGGATGGTACATCCAACAAACGCGCGAACTTGCGTTGTTTCTTCAAATGAGCGAGTTCTTTTTTGAAATCGTTAATCAAAGTCTGTTGCGCGGCGATTTTTTGATCGGTCGCCTGAAGAAATTCAATCCAATAATATTCGACATTTTTGCCAATCTCATTGCGTGAGGCGGAAGGGGTTTCTGAAGTGATAATCTGGG